>Ga0307436_1000441_pt1 | contig 19518 bp, 21 predicted proteins | sample SalMarWE160440MG_FD_202513 | JGI IMG/M metagenome (GOLD analysis project Ga0307436, IMG submission 202513) | Salt marsh sediment microbial communities from the Plum Island Ecosystem LTER, Massachusetts, United States - WE1604-40 | ecosystem: Environmental > Aquatic > Marine > Intertidal zone >...
GTTAAAAAAATATCGAAAGGTGTGTGTTTTTTTATTTTTTTTTTTTGCTTTACAGGCATAAATATTTGGTTTTGCAAAGGTTATGAGCGTTGATTTGTAAGGATGTCACTATATAGGAGCTGGTTATGAGCGATTCGGAATGTCTCAAAATGGCTCGGCAAAAATCGAGAAAGGAAAGGTAAAAAATTATGAGGACAGGACCGGAGCGGCAACATAGATTCTTTAAGGCCAGGGCAATAAAGTGGCAGAGGAAATTAAACAGACTCGGCGAAAAGGCTCTTGAACCGGAGAATTTTTCAAGTCTGATGATGGAAGGTCGGACATTAATGATTTTTATGGCAGCCGAAGCGAAGAAATGAAAAAAAGAGAAGAGTTCAAGTATATTCAGCTGAGTTATGAAGAGGTCTACCGCGAGATGGTCGAGCGGGGCAAGGATTGTTCGGCCATGATTAGATTGTTCCTGAACGTAAAGTATATTCTGCCGTCGGGACCGGCAGAGCAATTGGAGATCATAGCAAGGCGCTACGCCCTTCGCAACGACAAGGACCGGGGAAGCGTCCAGTCGCCGGGCTCGATAAATTTCCTCGAGGAAGGATGGCATGGAGCCATAGATAGGCCAAAAAAGGTAAAATCAGGTAAAAATTAAGGGAACATTTAACAAAAAATCAATGATATTATTATCAGAAAAAAAGAAAAAACCCGCGAAGCGGAAATCAAAGAAGCCCCGGCGGCGCACGAGCCGAGCCAAGCCTTCGCGGCGCCTGAGCGAAGCAAACTCTCAGCGTCTCGGCTTCACCTGCGAGGACCTGGCTGCCGCCGATGTCGAGTTCGACGGAGTGCCGAACCTGTCGAAGTACCTTTCCAGGCATCCGAGGCTCAGGGCGGCGTTCGAGCGGGGCCAGTTTCTGCGGAGCTTGAAGGGCTTAGCTGCGGTGGTGATGACCGTTTCGGAGGCGGCGCACAAGCTGGGGCTGGCCTCGGGCGAGGCGTTGCGTGAGATACTCGATACCGACGCCGAGGCGGCCGATTTATGGTCCCAGACCAGGCTCGATACGATACTGGCGGCGAGAAAGGCGCTGCTGGCGGCGGCCAAGGAGGGCAACCAGACGGCTATACGCACGGTCGAGAACTATCTTCGTGAGGAAAAGCAGGCGACCTCGGCCGGCCCGATGGACCTGCTTCGGCTCGGCCAGAAGGAGCTGTGCGATTTGATGAGCATATCGAGGGTGACTATCAACGAATGGGAAAAGAGGCAGGGGCTGCCCCGCAATACCGACAAGACCTATGACCTCAAGCAGGTGATCGACTGGTACGGCGGCTTTTGCCAGAGGCGGGGCAGTGCGAGGATCGAGCCGGCGGACAAGTTGCGGGACCTGAAGGCGGAGAAGATGCTGGTCGAGCTGGCCGAGCGGAAGGGCGAGCTGCTCTCGAGAGAGGAGGTCGTAGCGGGCCTTATCGCCCGGCTCCAGCAGATAGTAGGCGCGTTTAAGTACTCGAGGCGCGAGCTGGCCATGATGGTGCACGGCCAGACGGTCGAGCGGATAGAGGACATACTGGGCCGGTTTTTCGAGGACCTTCAGCGGGGCTGGCTTTCCGTGCCGGATTTTTTGAAGGTCCCGCCGGAGGCGGAGGGCAAATTGATTGAACTGTTTGAGATTTTAAGCGATGATAAGGCTGTGAATGATTCAGACGATCAAAGATAATAAATTTGAGATTTCAGATTTGAGAGTCCTGCCGCTGACCGAAGAGGAGGCGGACATATTGAAGCCTCGCGCCAGGCCCGCCTTTATCGACTGGCTGACGAACAATTACCAGCTTGAGGGCGGCACGGCGGCCATCGAAGGGCCCTGGTCGGCGGAATATACACCCTATTTCCGCGAGCCGGCCGAGTGGCTGAACGATACCACAACGCGGGAGGTCTGGGTCTACGCGTGCAGCCAGTCGGGAAAGACCACCTTCGGGACCGGATTCGTCGGCTATATAGTCGATGTGGCGCCGGGGCCGACTTTGCTTATCATGCCGACCAAGCCGGATGTGCAGAACCGGGTCGAGGCGAGAATACGCCCGATGTTCCGGGCCAACGAAGACCTGCTGCGTCACGTCCGCGGCAGGGACCGGAACATATTTATCGGCAAGCAGACGGTGATGGACCACATGAACCTGTACATCGGCTGGCCCACGACGGCCCAGGCACTCGCCGATAAGCCGGTCTGCTACGTACTGCCTGATGAGGTGGGCAAGTTCCCCGCCTTCGTGGGCGAGGAGGCGGACCCCATTTCGCTGATGAGAAAACGCCAGCGATGGTTCAAGGGACGCAGCAAGTTATTGGGTATGACGACCCCGGTGACGATAGGTGATTTGAGCGATGAGAACTGGGGCCGCGGCGATCGCTGCCAGTGGTGGGTGCCCTGCCCGAAATGCGGAAAGTGGCATCAAATCGAATGGGAGAATGTTATTATCGAGAGGCCAGGCGAGAAGCGATGGTATGCCGAGAACACGTACAAGAAGGGCAGTCACTGCTGGTATCAGTGCCCAGTGTGCAAGGCGAGATGGTCGGAGGATGAGAGGTGGAAGGCAATCTCGGTGGGCCGGTTCGTTCCGGCGGGCTGCAAGATCGACGAGCGCGGCGAGATCGCCGGGCCTATTGAGGCGGCCAGCTACCGGTCCTGCCGGATCCATGCCCTGATGCTGCACCCGATGATTGAGACGGTGGGCAGCCTGGTGGCCGAGTTTTCGGCGGCCATACGGAGCAGGGACGCCGGCAATATCCAGCCTTACAAGGACTTTGTCAATTCGCAGCTGGCGAGGCCCTGGCGTGAGGAGCAGGCGGTGCCCGAAATAGAGATCGTCAAGAGGCATATCGGCAAGTATCCAAAGGGCAAGATCCCGCCGGGCGTCCAGATGCTCACGGCGGGCATCGACGTTCAACTCGATCATGTCTATCTGCGGGTGATAGGCTGGGGCTATTTAGGCGAGTTCTGGTCGATCTTCGAGCAGAGGGTAGAGACGGGCCCGACCGACAGGCTGGAGAATCTCGTCAAGGTTTTGGATTACTTGGTGATGCGGTTCGAGCTTATGGCCGATACGAATAAGATCATGCGGATAGCGATGGGCGCGATAGACCGGCAATATAACGCCGAGCAGGTGGACGCCTTTTGCATCAAATCGGCGGGGATTATCCCTGTCATTCCGGTAGCGGGCGATGATAAGCTACAGCGGCAGAACTGGCAGGTGGGCAAGACGGCCGGCGGCCTGATGAAGCTGTACCGTCTCAATGTCACGAGCTATAAGGACGCATTGTATCGCAGCTATTTCGAGGCGGCGGCGCCCGGGCCGGGCTACGGACACCTTCACGCCGATACCGAGTATGTCGTCCTGCAGCATTTGAGCTCGGAGAAAAAGACGATCCAGCGCGTGGCCGGCAGGATAAAGTGGATCGGCTGGGTCCCGAAGACGGATGGCCTGGCGAACCATTACTGGGACTGTGACGTTTACGCCAGGGCGGCGGCGGACATTGCCGGCCTGTGGGCGCTCGGCGATCCATCCAAGAAAAAACAGGAGATACCGATACCCGGCAGGCCGATAGGCCGAAGGCCCATAAGAACGAAATATTGAAAGGACCATTATGAAAATTAATATCAAACAAATTGATTATAGAGACGAGAAGAGAAAGTTGCTGTGGTCGGAGCCTATGATATATCGAAGACTGTTCGGTGTCGGACAGATCATCATCGAAAATTATTTGAGATATAAAGCCAAGAGAGTAGCAATAGTGGACGGCATCCAGCATCTAAACTTAGAAAAAATTGGTAATAAATCACTTGAAGCACCAAAGGGGTAAAAATGGAAAAAACGATTCGTTGTGTAATATGTAATTCTGAATTTACAGATAAGGAAGTTGAAAATGTTGATTCGTGTCCAAATTGTGGACACAAAGGAGTTCCATGTTATATACCTAATGATGTAAAAATAAAAATAAACTGGCATGAACTTCATATTTTATGCTGTTGGGCTGAAAGATGGGCCTTGCAGATTGAAAAAGAAGCTCCAAGCTCTGTTGTAACTCTTGATTGTATTGCTCAACGCATACAGAAACAATATCCAAAAAAGCACTCTTTAACTTTAAGAGGGGAAGTTTCTGACATTAAGGAAAAATATCCAGAAACAAAATTGACAGATTCACAGGGGGATGAGATTGAGTAAATGGTGAGTGAAGCGATTTGTTGCCAAATTTATGTAGCCCCCGCGGCGTCTGAGCGGAATATTTGAAAGGATTGACAAGTGAAAAAGGAAAATGAAATAAAGTGTGAAATATGTGGAAAAAGAGCAACAATAGCAATAAGAAATATGACGTCAAAAACAAATCTTTTAAGTGGTTTTGTGGAAAAAAAACCTTTGGGCAAACCTCATTATTTCTGTGATGATCACAAAAGGGAACCACAAATTATTGATATAACAGAACAATTCTAAATTGATTCTTAGCCGCCGCGGCGTTTGAGCGGGGGGAACTGAAAGGATTAATAATGTCAAAAATTAAATCAAAATCATCACAATCTCAAAGTGACTCTCAATCTTCCTTATCGAGCAGTGCCGGAGGACAGATCGAGCAGCCGCGATACGCATTTCCCTCAGTCTCCCGATGTCCCCGCTGCCGGGGCATGCAGACCAAGGCGACCAGCACACAGGGAAAGATTCAATACCGCGTCTGCCAGTCGGCGGTCTGCCGTAAACGATATGCCGTGATCGGAAAAGAGGTATGAGCGATGAAGATATTCTGCGATATCGACGGCGTTTTGACGGACTTTCCCCGGGCTTTTAACGAGAGATATGGTCTTGATATTGCTTATGAATTGTTCGGTGAAGGCGATTTTCCCGCATTTATGAACAAGACCATCGAGCAGATTGACGCAGATTTGGACTTCGATTTCTGGGCCAATCTGCCCTGGACAAGATATGGCCGGGTATTTTTGGACTGCCTCGAATGGATTTACGGTCAGAAGAACATTTATCTTTTATCGTTCCCGTCTTATTCGCCGGCCGGGCCTGCGGGCAAGATCGCCTGGGTGCGGAGGGAGCTGGCCGGTTATGCAAACAGACTGATACTGGCAACGGATAAATGTTCGTGCGCAAGTGGCGATGCGATATTGTTCGATGACAGGCCGAGAAACATAAGAGAATTTAAGGCCGCCGGCGGCAACGCCTTATTGGTTCCCGCGCCGTGGAACGACGGAAAATTTTGGTTTGGTATTTGAAAGGAATTGATCATGTTGAAAAAGAAAGAGAAGGTAAAACAATTGCGCCGAAAGCCTGAGCCTGACCTGATGAATTTGCTGGCTCCGTACCGGGAGCTTCACGGCAAATTATGGGAAGCTATAATCAGCGGGCGGTTTATGATTACCATCCATTGTCAGAAAAAGGTCCCCGGCAGCAACAACGATTTTCAGCATTATATTTTTCACAGCGGCTATCCGACCGGCGATATTGTCGCATCACTTAAGCATATCGCGACGGTTCATAATGCAAAGATCAATCCGAACGCATCGACCGAGGGCGTTAAGGGTTGGGTTTAATATGCAAATAATGGTAATAAATCACTTGGCTCACCTAAGGAGTAAATTATGAAAAAATTTAGTTTAGGACAAATATTATCAATAACAACTGGGAAATTAATGTGTGATATAGGAAAAGTTTATGAGATATTAAATTATCTTACAAATGACAATTTATTTACACATCAATTACCGAGAGCATCGAAAGAATGTCAACCTTGGTTGTTGCATCGATTATCTTGGCTTAAAGAGATAGATTTAAGCAATGTTAATAGAGAAAACTGGGAGGAAATATTGTCTGAACTTGAATTAAAATATGGCAAACAATTTGAACTTGAACCTATACCAAGAGATGACCATGACTACAAAAACCCATTAGACGAACTTGAGAGTATGGTAGGTAAAAAAGTAATAGTTGTAAATGTTGATGGTGAGTGAAGTGATTCAATACCCAAATAATTTACAATATTGTAAAAAAATTAAGGGAGAATGACAAAATTGTAGATATTGTCCTTGCTCATTAAACGGAAATCTGACGAAATGTAATTCGATATCGTTGGTTTTCGGCAATTTGTTAGGTGGCTGGCGGCAGGTAAACTGCCAGCCACCTTTTTGTTTGCCTGTCGCCAGCCTATAGTTTTTTATGGCATTAAGCTCAACATCGACGCTTGAAGATGCACTGGCGCAGTACAATAACAATCTGAACTGGGAGGGAGATCTCACCGCGGCCCGCGCCGCCCTGGCGGCTGTCCGATGGATCCTTGTCAACAGGCCCAAGATAATCGCGACCAACGATCGCAATATCAGCTTCGAGGCCCTGTCGCTGGAAAAGGAAAGGATCGAGAGCTTTATAGGGTCCAGCGATACGTCGATCAATCGGTGCAGCTTCGTGCGTGGAAAGGCAATGTGAGCAGATCCCAAATCATCGAAGATGGCGGCAGGAAGGGCATCTACAGCTCGCTCGGCTATCGCAGCGTTCGCATAGCCTCCAGCGAGGGCAGGGCCTACAGCACTTATCCAGGCAGCGCGCACGATGAGCGGGACCGTGGCCGATTGATAGATCAGAGCCGTTACTTTATGCGCAATAACGCCATCTATAAGGGCATGATCGAGCGGATGGTCTCTTATATCGTCGGCAACGGGTTCGAGCTCCAGGCGGTTTCATCGAGCGCAAAGGCGGTCTCCACGGTGGAAAAACTATGGAAGAATTGGTTCCGGAGGCCAGAGATACGCAATGTCCTGAACGGAGCTCAATTTTCACGAATGCTTATCAGGGAGATCCTTGTTGCAGGTGACATTTCCGCCTTAAAGACGGACAAAGGTGTGCTTCAGCTATTCGAGGCAGAGCAATTGCAGGGTCCCAGGAGCCAATATCCCAACGGCATCCAAAAAGACAAGTTCGGCAGGCCTGTAATGTTTCATTTCTGTCCATGGACCTCTCATTCGGTCGATACGCGAAACGGCACAAGCGTTCAGGCCAAGGATGTTCTTTTTCTCAGCAACCCTGAAAGGCCGTCGCAGATTCGCGGTGTCCCGGCCTCGCAGGCATCATTTCCCATGTTACACCGGCTCAACGATATCTGCGATTCCGAGGCGATAGCCCGCCAGATACTCAGCAGGATAGCCGCCTCGATCCAGAGAGAGGGCGGGCCGGAACTGGCGTACACCGAATCGAAGGAGGACCCGAACAAGACCAGCTCCGATACAGATGGCAATTCGGCGACCCGAGTCACCGAGCTGGATTATGCACTTTTATTTCACGCGGCGCCTGGCGAGAAGATCACAGGGATAGACCGCAATATTCCCGGCGAGGACTTTCCTCAGATTGTCAGGATATTTCTTCGTTTACTGGGGCTGCCTCTGGGCTGTCCTTTGGAATTGATATTGCTCGACTGGACACAGAGCAATTATAGCCAGTCGAGGGCCGTTTTGGAGCAGGCTTACGAGAACTTTATCAACTGGCAGCAATTGCTCATAGATTTCTTTTACAAGCCCTGCTTCGAGTGGAAATACGAAAACTGGCGCCAGCAGGTCGGAAAGACGATCGAGGTCGAGGCCAACTGGATAACGCCGACCTTTCCCTGGATTGATCAGCTCAAGGAGGCAATGGCCCAGGCGACCAAGGTCGAGCGGGGCTTTGTCACGCACAGCCAGGTCTGCAAGTCACTCAATACCGACCGCGATGAGGTGATAGAACAACGGGAAAAAGAGGTCAGGGACGCCATCGATCGGGCCAATCGAATCAAAGAGGAAACCGGCGTCGAGGTTCCCTGGGAGATTTTCGCCGGCCTCAAGCCGTCGAGCGCCAAAGGGACGCTGGCAAAGCCGGCCGATGCAAGTAATTCCGAGGAGTCAAATAATGCCTAATTCAATCGTACACGAATACCAGTCGCAATTATGGATAATGGAGCCGGTCGCCCTGCGGTCTTTCATTCAGCGCCTCGCCGGCCTGCCCGTGGACGCATCCGTTCAAAATAATGAAATAATTGCAGGCCCGCCCGAGCTTAATGTTGTCAACGGCATTGCCCGGATTGAGATTAAAGGCGTTCTGCTTGATAAAGTGCCCCGGTGGCTGAGATATTGGGGAATCGAGGCGACCGGTTATGATGAGATAGTTTCCCTTGTAAATGAAGCCAGTAACAGAAAAGAAGTTAAGGAAATTATGCTTGTAGTGGATTCGCCGGGCGGCCTGGTTTCCGGTGTCGCAGAGGCTTCCAATGCCATTTTTAACGTACGCGAGAACAAACCTGTTTCGGCCCTGATTCAAAACTTAAGCGCCTCGGGCGCTTACTGGCTGACTTCGCAGGCCGTTAAAATTACCGCAGCCGATCCGAATACATTAACGGGCTCCATAGGTGTTTACACTTATTATGTTGACTGGACCAAATACGAGGAGGATCACGGCATTAAAGTCATAGTGATCCGCAGCGGCGAGCATAAAGGCATGGGCCTGGACTCAATTACTGAGAATCAAATTGCCGCGGTCCAGGAATTTATCAACGCGACGGCCGGAAACTTCATCGATGCGGTGGCTTCAGGCCGGCGGATAGAAAAAGAAAAAATCGCCGAATTTTCAACCGGTCAGCTGTGGATCGCCGAAACGGCCCGGCAATTGGGCCTTATAGACACTGTACTGGATAATCGGAATAAAAATCAGCAAAAATCTAATAAAGGAGCAACAAAGATGGATGAGAACCAAATCGAAAAACAGAAGCTCGAAGAGGAAAAAGTCAAAATCGAGCAAGAGAAAAAAGCGGCCGAGCTGGAAAAGGTTAAGCTCGAGGAAAGATCACGGATGAAGGCGCTACGCGAAGAATTTTCGGATGACGCCGAATATGCCCTCAAAGCCTTCGAGGAAGGCTGGACAGTAGAGACAGCCAAGGCCGAGTATTGCGACGTTCTCCGCGTAAAGCTCACCGAGAAAGAAAAAGAAAAGAGCCAAAAGCAGTCCGAGCAGTCGCGGCAGTCGCAGGGGGCAAGTCCTCTTGCCGGCGGAGATACGGACGGCTCGGCTGAAGGCGATTTTCTCAGCGAGGCCCGAAAAATGGCGGCGGAAGAGAAGATCAGCATAACGGCTGCGATGCAAAAGCTCAGGCGCAGCAAACCGGAGCTGCACCAGGCTTACCTGCAGAAGTGCGAGACGGCCGGCAGGCAGATGTACAGCCAGCCGGGCTGAAACGAAAGGATTTTGCCGAAAGTCGAAAGCGAAAAATTAGAGCCTGTTATCACTTATTAAGGAGCAAATAATTATGGCAACACAACAAAACAGCCCGATACACCTGACCGCGGGAGAGGCATTTAGCGTCCCTTATCTTCGCGTCAAGGCCAACGGGCGAACGGCAAATATCGCCGACTCGAAGGATTACGGGGTCGGCACCAATCAGGTCAAGCAGAGCAGCGGCGATGAAATGGATGTTCGGCGCTACGAGGAAGGGACGTGCAAGATGGTCGCTTCCGGGACGATAGGGGCCGGCAAAAAGGTCTACGCCGCCGCCTCGGGCAAAGTGGCCTCCAGCGGCACACTGCTCGTGGGTACGGCCCTCGATGCGTCTTCGGCCAATAACGATGTCATCGAGGTCCTGCCGCACGCGGGCCTGCTGCAGTCTTCGAGCAGCTCTTCGAGCTCATCGAGCAGCTCAAGCTCCAGCACATAAACCGCGCGGCAAGCCGAGAGCCGACGGGGCAATGAAAAAGAAACCCTAACGGGGCAATGAAAAAGGAGAAATAAAATGATACAGCCAGGAACACACGCCACGCCCAGAATGGATCTGGGAGTCGCCTTTCACGAGTATTCGACCGCGGCAATGCGGTTTATCGCAGACCTTATCCTGCCGCAGCGGGGCGTTCAAAAAAAGGCCGCTACGATGAAAGTGACCAAACGCAAGAACCTCGATGTACCCAACATCAAGAGGGCCAACGGCTCGGCCTATAACCGCATCACGCTCTATATGGACGATATGAGCTACGAGACGGTTAACGAGGGCCTCGAAGTACCCGTAACCGATGAGGACCGGGAAAACTACGCCAATGATTTCGATGCAGAACTCGAGGCAACCATGGCTTTGAAGATCAAGATGCGGCTGGCCCGCGAGCTGGCCGTCGAGCAGGCGATCTTCAATACCACCACCTGGGACACATCGACCGCCGCTCTTTACACAGACTATTCATCGGCGCCGTGGGACGCGGCCGGCTCGGCGGTAATCAAGCAGATCCAGACGGTGCGCGAGCAGGTCCGCAAAAATTGCGGCATACCGGCCAATTCGATGGTCATATCGGAGGCATCTTTCGTCAATCTGCTCAATAATACCGAGATAAAGGCCAAGTTTCCCGGCGCCACGGTAGTCACCGAGGCGATGATGCGGGCGCAGATGGGCGCAATATTCGGGATTACAAATCTGCTGGTCGGCCAGGCAGTTTACAACACGGCCAATGAAGGCCAGGACTTTTCCGGCGGCGATATTTGGCCGGACGATTATGCCATGATTGCCGTTCTCGGCAGCGAGGGGCTGCCTCTTACCGAGCCGCAATTGGGCCGAACCATCGTCTGGAACGAGTACGCATCCGACGTCGAATACCTGGAGTCATATCGGGAAGAGCAGACCGAAAGTGATATTATCCGTTGCAAAAGGTTCATCCAGCACAAGATTTTCGATCCTTATTTCGGCCACCTAATGAAAATTGATGCGTAATGAGTGACATTTTCGACGAAACATTGAAATCGGCATCGGCAGCTTTTTTTCTGCTGCCAGGCGCCGAGAAGATCCTTTACCGACCCCGCACGGGCGCGGTCCGGCTGATCGATGCGGTGATTACCAGGAACGAGGCCGAGCAGTTGCCTGCCGTCCGGATGGGCAGTCTGCCGCGGTTCGAGGTGCTTGTCAGGAACGATTCGGCAAAAGGGATCTCTTCGGATGATTTCGACGGCGGCGGCGATAAGGTGGACCTGGCCGAGAGAATCGGCGAACCGCCGAGGACCTTAAGGGCAGGCGAGATAATCAATCAGGACGCCGGCATGATGCTGATAGCGGTCCAGTGAGAAACAAATGATTGAGATTCGATACGATGACAGGCGGTTGAAGGAGCTGGAGCGGACTTTGCGCGGGATCCCGCGGTCGATGCCGAAGGTAATGAGCCGCGGCCTCAATCGGACCGCCTCGCAGGCCCGCACGCAATCGGCGCGATTCCTCTCGAGCCGGACCGGCGTCAAAGTAGGTGACGTCCGCAAGAGCCTGGGCCTGCACAAAGCCAGCTATTCTCACTGGAGATCGGGAGTCCGGGTCAGCGGCAAAAGGCTTTCGCTGCGATACCTCTCGCCGAGAAAGACGCGGCGCGGCCTGTCGGTCAAGGCCGGCAGAAAGCGGGTGACTATCCGTCACGCCTTCGAGGCGCTCAAGGGCTGGTTTATCCGCCTGCCTGAAGCCGGCGGCTATAAGGGCACGCTGGGCGTCGAGCAGGCCGTCGAAATCGACTCGGCCAGGAAGGTCGGCCGCCTGCCGGTAGGCAGGATTCGCGGGCCGGTACTTTCGCAGATCTTCTCCGCAGCGCCCGAGCAGGTCGCCCGCATTCAGGCTGAATCGGCAAAGCTACTGGCGAAAAATATCCACGACCAGGTCAGGCTGATCCTGGCGAGGAGGGCCGGATGAGCAACCCGATCGTAGAGCAGATAGCGGTAAAGTTAGTCGATGCCGTCAATGCTATAACGGTCGCAAACGGCTACAACCAGACGCTTATTGCCGTTCGTCCGAAGCGTATTCACCTCGAGGGTGACATTAACGATGATCTTAATGTGATCATCGAGCAGGAAGATGCCGTAATCGAGGCCGATTCTACCACGCATATCATCTGGCGGCAGGGCTTTACGCTTCAGGCCTTAGTGATTGATTCGGACGATGAGACCGATCCGATCGATACGCGGCTGAATCTCGTCCGAAGCGATATCGAAAAAAAGCTGATGACGCCCGATACACAGGACCTCGGCGGACTCGGCGAGGTCCTGCTCAAAAGTGCAGAAAAATTCATAGCCGACCCGCAGATTGCGGGCATCGCGGTCAATATAGATGTGCTCTATCAGGTCGCCGTCGGCGATCCGTACAGCAATAGTTAGTTAAAGGAGAAAGATTATGATACTTCACGGCTGGACCCTTACCGGCTCCTCTAGCGGTGTTTTAGGCAAGCTGACGAATATAGATTATTCGGGCCTCACAGAAGACGAGATTGACGTGACCAACGCCGACTCGACCGAAAAATGGAACGAGTTCGAGGGCGGATTCAAGGACCCGGGAATAATCCGCGCCGATTTACTATTCGACGCCGCGACGCTCGAGACCATCCTGGATGCGTTCGCCGGCGACAACGAGACCTGGACACTGGCAAAGGACACCAAGACACTGCAGGTCTCCGGCCATATCCGCTCGGCGAACCTGAGCCTGCCTCTGCGCTCGGCAGGCATGCACCCGATTGAGATTCGATGCAGCGGAATGCCCGCCTTCCAGAGCAGCTATTCATCGAGCAGCTCTTCGAGCTCCTCGAGCAGTTGATAACGGAAATTAAAGAAAGGAAATATCATGGCAGATAACTGGGCCGACAAAAAGGCTCTATTCGCCGCGCCGGTAAAGAAAGAGCGGCACACCATCGAGGGATTCGGTGACGTCTGGATCCATTCTCTTACCTGCGGGCAGAAGGACGAATACGAGACTTCGGCTTACGAGGTTATGAGCGGCTCGCGGGAGGTGCGAATGCACCAGGCCCGGGCGCTTCTTATCGCCTGGAGCGTCTACGACCAGCACGGCAACCGGTTCTTCGCCGATAAGGACATCGGCAGGATCGAGGCGCTGCCGTCCTGGATAACAGAGCCGATCTACCTGAAGGCCCGCAAACTGTCACGCATGACGGCCGGCGATATGGATGAGCTGGTAAAAAACTCCGCAGCGATCCGGAGCGAAGACTCCGCTACCGGATCGCCGCCCTCTTCGGATGCAGCCGTCAAAGAGTAGATAACGAGCTTTCGACGGCCGAGCAGGCCGAGTGGCTTGCCCTCGAGTCGGTCGAGCCGTGGGGCGAAAAACGGGCCGATTACCGCGCGGCGGTCATCTGCTGGACCATTGCCTGCTGCAACTGGTCAGGCAATGGCCGACAGCCGCAGCTGAAAACTTATCTTAAATATTTCGAGTTTTGCCAAAAAGAACAAGATGAAGACCATTTTGTTCAGCAGATTAGCGGATTGAAATAATGGCACTTAGCACGACAGTTGGACTGGAATTTGTTGCCCGCGATCGCAGCAGGGCCGGGATGATGAGCTTCCAGCGCAATATCGGCTCGATTACAAATAGCGCCCTTCGTCTGGCGGGCCTGACCGGCGGTATATATTTGGTTCAAAGGGCCTTTCGCGGCCTTCTCGAAGTGACAAAGATACAGGAACGGGCTGAAACCGATCTTAGAGCGGCGGTCGGCGGCAATATAGATGAATACAAAAAATATGCGGCCCAATTGCAGCGGCTCACCGTTTATGGTGACGAGCAAATCCTCAGTGAGATGGCTTACGCAGCCAATCTGGGTGTTACCACGGATAAATTGGAGGCTGCGGCAAAAGCGGCGATAGGCCTGGCCGCTAAGTATCGCATCGATTTAAGATCAGCTATGATGCTGGTCGGAAGGGCCTCACAGGGACAGACTCAACTGCTTACCCGTTATGGTATCGTACTTGATGATAGCCTGACTCCGCAGGAAAAATTCAATGCACTTTTGAAGATAGGTGCCGACAATTTCGGTCTTGCCGAAGCGCAGGCACATGATGCATCCGGCACAACCGAGCAGTTTAAGAATGCGATGGGAGATCTGGGCGAAAAGCTGGGCGGTCTTGTTTTGCCCGCGATGACCAAAGTTACCAGGGCGATTCTTGATGGTGCTGAGGCAATCGGCAAATATAACGAAAAAACCAAAACAGCCATCAGTCAGCAGGAAGAGATTCGCAAATGGACTACAGGGTCCTGGGGATTCAATCTTCAGCAGATGGCTGAAATAAGTGGTCGTGCACAAAACCTGCCAATAGGAAGAATCGAATTTGGTCCAGGCCGGCTGGAATATATCGAACAAATGAAAAAACGGGCAGCCGAATTGCAGGCGGAAGCAAATAAAACCAGTGAGGCTGGTATGGTCCTGGCCAAAGAGCAGATAGCCGCCGAAAAGGCCGCTCAGAAGCAGGCCCTGCAGGACACTCGCGAGTATGTTCAATCGGTTCGCCACATGGATTATCTGACGCGGATGGAGCGGATCCAGAATCTTGAGGATTATCGGGCCGCGCATCAGGAGATAATGTACGATGTGACCGGAGCCGAGACGGAGGCCGGCAAGGCGATTCGCCAGGAGATCGAGGCCGTCAAAAATTCACGCCTGGACGCCATGAAGGTCTATGCTGCCGAGCTGCGCGAGGATATGCAGAATACGAGCCTCTATATCAGTGAAAGATTCGCAGAGGCGTCGCGGTCCATAGAGTCGTCGTTGAGCTCCAGCTTTCAATCGATGATGAGGGACGGGACGAGCTTTCGAGATGCGATGATACAATTTCTCACCGATATTGAAAATGCCTTTATAAAAATGGCCGCGGATATGGCGGCCCGTGCGGCGGCCGCGAGCATTCTCAACCCGATAATGGGTGGGCTGGTGAGTATTTTCACCGGCGGCGGCAGCCCGAATTATGCGCCTAATTTCAGAACTGATTATTCCAACGCCGGAGTACCGCCGGTATTGTCGGTGACAAGACATCACGGCGGCGCCGCCGCGTGGACCGGGCCGATGCGGCTGGTCTCGCCGGATATATTCGCCGACGCCCCGAAGTTCCACGATCTCAATCCCGGCGAGGTCGCCGTAATAGCCGAGCGCGGCGAGGAGATATCCAGGCCGGGCACGAATAAAAATCAATCGCCGCCCAATGTAATCGTAAACAATTACACGGGCCAAAACTTTCAGACCGACGGGCCGGCCTCTTTCGACGGCCAGAACTGGGTGATCGGAATAGTGGCAAAGAACATAAAAGAGGGCGGCACCTTGAAAAGGATGATGAGACGATAAGATGGCAACTTTTCCGACTTTGACACGGGCGGTTTCGCACCGCGGATGGCAGGAAACGAAACTAATCGATCCGACTATTCGCACGGAATTTGTCTCCGGGGCCGTAGCCACACGGGCGCGATTTTCGGGCACGGTGCCCGTCCTTTATAACGTCACGTATCATCACATATCTCCGGCCGACAAGGCCTCATTGGAGAGTTTCGAGGATTCGCTCGATGTCGGTGTCACTACCTTCAATTGGTATAATATCCTGACAGCCGCAATGTGGATCATGCGCCTTTATGCCCCAATCCAGTTCGGCCTCGAACCGAAGTGCATAGATAAATATTACGCCCAAATCCAGATGTTCGGCTCGGCTGGTAGCTCATCTTCCAGCTCGCAGTCGAGCAGCTCGAGCTGCTCGTCCAGCAGCTCATCGTCCTCATCGAGTGCATAATGCCTGAAGATATCGATAAATATATTATTCGAGAAAAGAACAGGCTCGCCGGCGGCGGCGCCTGGCTCTGGCTCCTGGATATAGAGATCGAGAGCCAGCCGGTCCTTCATCTGGTCAATAACATCCAGGACATCGTCTATCGCGGCACAACATATAACAGGTGCAATTTCCAGATGGAACCTTATGACAAGTCCGAGAGCGGTCGGCTTTCCGAGCTTAATATGAATATAACGAATACCGATTTGATAACGGGAATTTTGCCTTATATCAACGATTACGGCGGACTGGTCGGCTCGCTGATTACGCGGACGCCAATCAATGCCAATTATCCCGATATAGATATGTCATCGAAGGCCGAGGAGTTCATGGTAATGGGCTGCTCGGCTGGAGAGGAATGGATATCGTTCGTATTAGGAGCGCCGAGCCCTTTGAGCCGGAAGTTCCCGGACAAGCGTTTCTTCTCCGGCTACTGCCGATACGTCGGAAAGTTCAAAGGTATCGAGTGCGGCTATTCAGGCGGCGATTCGACCTGCAACGGCACTCCGGAAGATTGCGAGAGTAAAGGCAATTTCGAGCGGTTCGGCGGCCAGGTCGGTTTGCGCAGCAAGACTGTGAGATTCGCATTATGAGCCTTATCAGTGAAAAACCTGATCTGAAAGATTTAATAGGCCGGCCTTACGAGACCGGCGGGCGCGGCCCGGCTTCTTACGACTGCTGGGGGCTGTGCATGGCGGCGGCAGAGAAGATGGGCCATCGCCTGCCCGAGCTGGAGATTCCCAATGATCTCGATCTGCGAAGGAAACTGGTCACTGTGCAGCGCCAGGCTAAATTTCGAAGGATGGCCGGGCCTAAGGCCGGATCCTTGGCGCTATTCAGGATAATCGATGATGAAAATCAGATTCGCTGGCACGTCGGCCTGGTTTTGTTTGATACACATAAATTCATTCACACCACCGAGAAGATGGGGGCCAATATAAGCAGGCTCGATCGCCAGCCGTGGAAACTATTCATCGAGGGATTTTATGAACCGCGCGCTTAAAATTATCGTCGTCAAGAATCCTCTTATGGTAAATAAAGACAGGATCGTCGAGTCGGTCCCTTTCAGGAACCAAAACCTTTCGGACGTTCTCGCCGAATACGCGAAAGACTTGATCCATGCAGTAGTATGCATTAACGGCAGGAAACTACCCGCCATTGAAAAAGAGCGATACGATCAGGTTCTTAAGCCGGGTGACGAAATTATTATTTTGCCGGCCATACGCGATCCTATCAGTGCAATAATTGCTATCACTTCATGGGTCGTCTCAACGGCCGGCCCGATCCTTCTGACCGCCGCTATCAATATGGGCATCGCATACGGTATTTCTTATTTGATTCGTGCAATCGGATCATCGCCCGAGGAAGCCGATATCGATTCCAATCCTTCCTACGGCTGGTCGCCGGTCACCATGCAGCGCCAGGGCTTTCCCATAGGCAGGGCCTATGGAACCAACAAGCAGCACGGCAACATAATCGCCGGCTGGCGGACGCCCTCCGGCGGCAATGAGACGCTCTCGATGCTGATTGCCTTCGGCGAGGGCCCCGAATACGGCATAGTTAGCGGAACAATATATCTGAACGGCCAGCCCATCGATAATTACGATTCGATCAATATCTACGAGCGGCGGGGCTGCATGGAGCAATCTGCAATCTTTACATCGGTCAAATGCGAATACCAGGCCGAGCAGGAAGTGCTCCACAAGGACGACGGTGGCGAGCCGATCGTCTGGACCACGCCGGACAGCGATTTCGATGCACTCGAGATCGCGGTCCGCTACAGCGGCCATTACGTGCATCAGGATGGCGGCACCGAGGTCCAGTACGTCGGCATAAAGATTCAGATTTCAGAGCACAATGCAGAGACGTGGTACACACTGGTCAATGAAGAGCAGGATTGCCACAACGAGCCTCATCAGACTAACTATTATTCCGGCACGAATTATTCCGGCGGCTCTCCGGTAACGATTACCAAGGGCAAGCGTTATGAAATAAAGGTCACCAAGACCAATCCCGGCCGGGTCTGGGACGACAATCGCAAGAGCCGTTATTTGTATCTGACGACCATCCGCGAGGCGATTTATACGCACTTCAAGTATCCGGGCCTTTCGCTGCTGGGTGTATCAGCCGTAGCAACCGAGGACTTGAGCGGCTCGGTCCAGGTTTCCTGCGTTCGCAAGGGCCGGATCGTCAACGTCTATGACGGCTCGGGCTGGTCGCTTGAATGGTCCGACAATCCGGCCTGGGTGATCTGGGACATACTGACAAGGCCGGTTATTAGCGGCGACGGCGCCGGGACCGCTTACACCGTGGAGCGCTACGATGGGCTGGAACCGGGCAGGCTGACTCCTTATCTGGGCGAATGGTACGAGGCTGCTCAGTATTTCGATGATTTAATCTCCGACGGCCAGGGCGGCTATGAAAAAAGGATAATATTCAACGGCGTTTTCGATTCGGCCGTTACCGTCTGGGAGGCGGTGGAAAAGATCTGCGCCATCGCGCGCTGCGAGGTGACCAGGATCGGCCGGGACTATACGATCCTGGTCGATAAGCCCTGCGACGGCGATCCGGTCCAGTTGTTTTCCGCCGGCAATATCAGGCCCGGCACTTACCGGCGCAATTATATCGATCTTAACGACCGGACCGGCGAGCTTGAAATAGACTACCAGGACCAGGCGCTCGATTACGAGATGACCCCGATGATGTACGTCGACAACGCCATCGAGAGTCACGCGGCCAAGACGATAGAGGGATTCGGCATAACGCGCGCATCCCAGGCATGGCGTGCCATGTATTACGAGCTTGCGAAAAACCGAATCCTCAAATATACGGTCGAGTTCGAGGCGGATATCGACGCGATTGCCTGCCGCAAAGGTGACATTGTTTTAGTGGTCGAGCCGTGGCGATTGGGCGGCCGGGTAATCAGCAGCCCCGCCGCCAATCAAATCTTGCTTGATGCCCCGCCGTCTGTTAGCGGCGACGATACGATTGCGGTCCGCGTCAATCATCCCGATACCGGCGCTGAGACGGTTGAAACGCACGGCGTCTCGGAGGTCAGCGGCTCGGCCGTGACGATAGCGGACACTTGGAACGTCATACCGAAAAAAGATGATCTCTACGCATTCGGGCCGACCACCCGGATAGTCAAAAAGTTCCGCGTTGTCGGTATTACAGAGGGGGCGGAGCTGTGAGCAGGAAGATAACTCTAATCGAATACGATGACGACATCTACGCCGGCGACGATATGGACGCCGATATCGCAAACATCAGCTCGTACAACAGCGCGCTCGGCGGAAAAACGGCCGAGCAGAGTGCAGCCGAGATCGAGGCCGAAAGAATCGACGCCCAGGTCGAGGCCCAGTTATCAGGCCTGCATGATTATTTGATCGGGATATCATCGAGCAGCTCATCGAGCTCTTCGAGCAGCGCCGGATCTGTTTCCTTTTCCAGCAGCTCGCAATCCAGCTCGAGCTCTTCAAGCTCCCTTTCGAGCTCAAGCCTTTCGAGCAGCTCCGAATCTTATAGCTCGCAATCCAGCTCAAGCTCTTCAAGCTCTTTTTCGAGCTCCAGCTCTTCGAGTTCCGTTGTGCCGATAACAATCGGGCCCGGTGCGACTGATAGAAATGGCTTCATAGATCCCGGTTATACAATTATTTGTCTTGGTAACCCGGCCGCCGGCTCCGGGATCCTAACCAGCGTGGAAATATGGGCCTTTACGGACATTAGCGGATTAAGAATCGGGACATTTTATAACGACGGCGGTGTAACTTTTGTCTGTCGCGACAGTGAGAGCATTGGAAATGTTGTTTCCGGCTCGAAGCAGATTTTTGAAGTAAGCATTAACGTGCAGCAAGGCGATTATCTCGGCGCCTATTGGCTGACTGGTCAAATGGAAAGATCGACCGAAAGCGAGGATGGTTATTATTATGT
>Ga0307436_1000442_pt1 | contig 19486 bp, 20 predicted proteins | sample SalMarWE160440MG_FD_202513 | JGI IMG/M metagenome (GOLD analysis project Ga0307436, IMG submission 202513) | Salt marsh sediment microbial communities from the Plum Island Ecosystem LTER, Massachusetts, United States - WE1604-40 | ecosystem: Environmental > Aquatic > Marine > Intertidal zone >...
GTCGCCATCGAGAAGACGCTTAACGAGAAGACAGAGGCGCTGACCAACGTCGTCGCCGAGAGCGCGGTGACACTCGACAAGACGCTGCAAGACCGCACCGACGCCTTCACCAACGTGGTCGCCGAAGGCGCCGTCGCCATCGAGAAGACGCTTAACGAGAAGACAGAGGCGCTGACCAACGTCGTCGCCGAGAGCGCGGTGACACTCGACAAGACGCTGCAAGACCGCACCAACGCCTTCACCAATGTAGTGGCCGAGGGTGCCGTTCAGCTCGAGAAGACCCTGCAAGACCGCACGGACGCCCTTACCGGCGTTGTGTCGCAAGGCGTCGTCGCCTTCGAGAAGACGCTGCAAGAGCGTACCGATGCGCTGGCCGCGACCGTGGAGGAGCGGACCAGCGGCGTGGACAAGACCTTGGCCGACCGCACAGCGCAATTCACCTCGGCGGTCAATCAGGGCGCCATCGCCCTCGACAAGACTCTGGCCGAGCGGGCGGACTTCTTCACCAAGTCGCTGCTCGAGAAGGCGAAGGGTCTGGAGACAGCCATCACCCAGCAGACCGAGGCGCTCGACAAGACCATGAGCGAGCGCGCACAACTTGTGATCACTGCGCTGGCCGAGCGACTCAAAGCCATCGACATGGCCTTCGGTCAGCGGACCGCCGAGACCGACAAGATGCTCGGCGAGCACACCCGCGTGGCCGCCGAGACCTTCGGTACACAGACGGCGCAGCTCAACGAGGTTCTCGCCAACAACTCGCAGATGATGCAGCAGACCGCCGAGCAGGTCGGCGCCCAGTCCAAGGAGGCGGTGAACATCCTCACTAGCCAGACTGGGAACCTGCGCGAGGTGTCACGCGGCCTGTTGGAGCAGATCCACGGGCTCACCCAGCGCTTCGAGAACCAGGGCCAGGCGATCCTCACTGCGGCCAAGGCGCTCGACTCCTCGAATGCCAAGATCGACTCGATCCTCGAGGGCCGCCATCAGGCCATTATCTCGCTGCTGCACACGGTCAACACCAAGGCGCAGGAACTCGACGGCATGATGCGCAACTACGCGGGCATCGTCGAAGGCGCCCTCACCCAGGCCGAGACCCGCGCCAAGCAGGTGACGACGGCGCTTGGCCGCGACACGGCCGGCCAGGCGCAGCAGGCCCTGGCCCAGATCGAGAAGCTCCGCGAGGAGGCGCAAGCCCACACCGCCCGCGCCGTCAACGACCTCAAAGGCAGCTTCGAGACGGTCATCATGCAGATCGGCAAGCAGCTGGAGCAGATGCGCGGGCAGTTCGATCACACCTCGCGCGGCATGCGCGAGGCCGCGCGGCAGACCGCGAGCGATCTCGATGCGCTGCGGCAGGAGATGCAGAAGCGGATGGACTCCCTACCCGAGCAGACCGCGCAGGCGACCGCCGCGATCCGCAAGGCGCTCAACGATCAGCTCCGCGAGATCGAGGCTCTCACCCCGAGCCTGTCGCGGGCGAGCACGCAGGCGGCCTCCATGGGAGGCGGCGGGGCCGCGCCCTACCCGCAAGCCCCGCAGTCCTTCCCGCCGCGCGACGAAGCGCTCCCTGGCGGTGTGCCGCCGATGCCCCGCTTCGATGCACGGGGCCGTCAGGTGTCGGCGCCGTATGAGGCGACCGATCTCGACCAGACTACCGGTGGGCTCGCACAGCAGCTCTCGACCGCGTCCGGCCGTGGCGGCTGGGCGCCGAGCGAGCCGGGTTACGGCGGTCAGGGCTATGGCGGTCGCGGCATGGTCTCCTCCGGTGCCGGACAGCTCCGCATCGACGAACTCGCCCGCGCCATCGACAACCGCACCGCCGCCGATGTCTGGTACCGCATGCGTGCCGGCGAGCGTGGCGTACTGGGGCGCCACATTTACACCTACGAAGGCCAAGCGACGTTCGAGGAGGTCTCGAGCCGCTACGACCGCGACAGTGAGTTCCGCAACACTGTGGATCGCTATATCGGCGACTTCGAGCGCTTGCTTGCCGAGGCCGAGCAATCGGACCCGGGCGGCCACATGCTCCAGAACTATCTGACGTCAGAGACCGGACGCGTCTATCTCCTGCTCGCGCATGCGAGCGGACGTCTGCGGTAAGAGCCACCTAGGCTCCCCCACCAAAGGCCCCCTCGCCCCAGGAGCGAGGGGGCCTTTTGTTTTGCGCGGCGACGAAAATCGTGCGTCCCAACCCCTTACGTTAACTGCCCGTTAACCATCATGGCGATTTTATTAACCAAATCAAAAGGGGACCGACACGCAAAGCCATGGCCGCCGCAGCACCTCAACCCGTCACAGACGCACCCCAACCCTCAGGCGCCTTCAAGTTCCACGGCCGTACGTTTCTTGCCTTTGTCCTAAAGCCGGAAATGCCGATCGGCCGATGGATGGCCCAAGCCGACACGTGGCTTGCCCGTTCTCCGGGATTCTTCTCCGCGAAGCCTATCGTCGTGGACGTGTCGGGCCTGCTGCTGACCAAGTCGAATTTGTCCAAGCTGATTGCCGACCTCAGCGCCCGCGGCATGCACGTCACGGGCCTCCTTGGCGCCGACCCGGCCTGGGTCGATGCCGATCTCCCGCCGGTCCTAACAGCGGGCCGGGCAATGGAGTCTGAAAAGACCCGTGAGAGGCAGGAGGCGCCTGCGCCTGCAAAGCCTGCCCCCTCCCTCGTGATCAATACGCACGTTCGTTCGGGTCAGACGCTGTTTCACGACGGCGACCTCACCATCATCGGCTCGGTGTCGTCCGGTGCCGAGATCGTCGCCACGGGATCGATCCACATCTATGGCGCGCTGCGCGGCCGGGTCCTGGCCGGCGCTGACGGGAACATCGGGGCACATATTTTCTGCCGTCGTCTTGCCGGTGAGCTTGTGGCGATCGACGGATATTACCGCATGGCCGAGGACTTCCCCTCGGGCCTGATCGAGAAGCCCGCTCATGTTTCGCTAGAAGAAGGCGTTCTCAAAATCAAAGCACTCGACTGAGGCAAGGAGGAAAACATGGCGCAGGTCGTCGTGGTCACATCTGGAAAAGGCGGGGTCGGCAAGACGACAACGACCGCCGCCCTTGGCGCGGCGCTCGCGCAGAGCGGTCAGCGCGTCGCGGTTGTCGATTTCGATGTGGGCCTGCGCAATCTCGATCTCGTCTTGGGCGCCGAACGCCGTGTCGTCTATGACCTGATCTATGTGGCCCAGGGCAATGTAAAACTCTCTCAAGCCCTGATCCGCGACAAGCGGCTCGAAACTCTCTACCTGCTCGCCGCGTCCCAGACCCGCGACAAGGACGCCCTGACGGACGAAGGCGTGGAGAAGGTGATGAGTGAGTTGCGCTCCTCTTTCGACTGGATCATCTGCGACAGCCCGGCTGGAATCGAGCGCGGGGCAACGCTGGCGATGCGCCATGCCGATGTGGCGGTGGTGGTGACAAATCCGGAAGTGTCCTCGGTACGTGACTCCGATCGTATTGTCGGTTTGCTCGACGCCAAGACGGACAAGGCGGCGCGTGGCGAGCGCATGGAGAAACATCTCCTTCTTACCCGCTACGATCCGGTTCGCGCCGGCCGCGGCGACATGCTGAACGTCGATGACGTTATCGACATTCTTTCTCTTCCGCTGCTGGGCATCATCCCCGAGAGCGAGGAGGTCTTGCGCGCCTCGAATCTCGGCTCGCCCGTCACTATCAGCAATCCAAAGAGCCCTCCGGCGCGTGCTTACGGCGATGCCGCACAGCGCTTGATGGGCGCGGACGTGCCGATGGTGTTCCCCACCGACCGCAGCGGTCTTTTCGGAAAGCTGTTCGGCAGGAGAGCCGCATGAATTGGTTCATGCCATTCGGGAGACGGAAGTCCGCTTCGGTCGCGCGTGAGCGTCTCCAGATTCTCTTGACCCACGAGCGCGGAGCCGAGGACCACGAGGACCTCATCCCAATTCTGCGCGAAGAGGTGCTTGCCGCGGTTACTAAGCACGTGCTCGTGGACGTGGACAAGGTCCAGGTCAAGATCGAGAGGGGTAAGGCCGTGTCGCTGCTTGAGATCGACATCGAGCTCCCCTGCGACGCTAAGCCCGCCAAGCGATGCGCTGCGGCACGGCGCACTGCGCGCTCCCAGCGCATCGCGGTTCAGCAAGCCCACTAACAATCGAAGCCTCGCCTCACCCCTCGCCTTGGGCTGGAGCGGGTCCGACTTTGCCAACGCCCCTTCGCCAAGTCGACGAGGGCGGCGTCCTAATGATGACCGCCTGAGGCGCCGGGCCCAAATCCTCTCGGACCGGGTTGCGATTCGTTCTGAGCAGATCCTGGAGGTCTCGATCCGCGAAGCAAGAACCCCGTCGGACTCTTCTCGAAGTTCTCAAGAATCCGGTTGAGGGTGACAGCCGCGCGCTGCGCCTCCTCCATGGTCGCGTTGAAATTCGCCAGGCCTTGCTTCGCCTGCTGGGTCAGCCCGTCGACATTGGTGTCGAGCTTACTCGTCATTTCGTTGAAGGACTTAGCTCCCCCCTGCAGTTCTTTGATCGTCTGGCTGATTCTTTCGTTCTGGTCCTTCAGCATCGTGGTGAACTGATCCACGTTGGTTATCGTGCTGTTGATCGCCTCCTCGTTCGCTGCAACGAGATCGTCCAAACGCTGGATCAAGGCGGTGGCGCTGTTGAGGGCGGCGGGCGCGGCATCGAACAGCCCTCCCCCTCCGGGGGCCGCCTGAATAGTCGGAATCGGATCTTCGTCCGTTGGTACCAGAAGCGGTGACTTTGGCGTACCGGGCGTGATCTGAATCCCCGTGCCGCCGGTCAGGCCCCGAGACTGGATCCTCGCGCGCGAGTCCGCGCGCACAGGCGTCTTGTCGTCCACGCTGATCATCACTTCGACTTTCCGGCCGTCTTTTGGATCCAGCGCAAACGTCTGCACCTCACCGACCTTGATGCCGTTGAAAGAGACGCTCGAGCCCGAGGTGAGCCCGGCCACCGATCTTTCGAACACGATGCGGTAGCGGTTGCCGCCGCCGGCGAAATTGCTGATCCAGAAGACGAAGACGAAGGCGAAGGCGAGGACACCCAGAACGAAGCCGCCGATCATCAGGTAGTTGGCCTTGGTTTCCATTGTACGTCTCAACAACCGTCAGGCGTCATTGCCAATCAGCCTTCGTTGCTCGGTGGGGCTCGCAGCGCGGGCCCGCTCGCCGCAGAAATATTCTTTGATCCACGGGTGATTGGGCCGGCTCTGTAACTCGGTGGGAGACCCGGTTCGCACGATCTTCTTGTCGGCCAGAACCGCCACCCTTTCGCACACGGTAAAGATGGTATCAAGGTCGTGGGTCACCATATAGACCGTCAGGCCAAGTGTTTGTTGTAGCTTGCGAATCAGGTGATCGAACTCCGAGGCGCCGATCGGATCGAGGCCGGCCGTAGGCTCGTCCAGAAACACGATCTCGGGGTCCAGCGCGAGCGCTCTGGCGAGCCCTGCGCGCTTGCGCATGCCGCCGGAAAGCTCGGACGGGTACTTGTGCGCGGCCTCGGGCGGCAGGCCGACCATGGTGAGTTTGAGGAAGGCAAGGTCGTCCATCATGCTTTGCGGCAGGTCGAGATGCTCGCGCATGGGGACTTGAATGTTCTGCAATACCGTGAGCGAGGAGAACAGCGCGCCGTCCTGAAACAGGATGCCCCAGCGCTTCTCGATATTGAGCCGGGCTTGCGGCGCGAGCGTCTGGGCATCCTGGCCGAACAAGGCGACGACTCCGGTGTCGGGCATCACCAGACCGGTGATGACGCGCATCAGCACCGACTTGCCCTGGCCCGAGCCGCCGACAATGGCGAGGATCTCGCCGCGATAGACGTCGAGATTCAGCCCGTCCCAAATCTGATGCGTGCCGAAGCTCTTGGCGAGCCCACGCACGCGGATGACCACCTCTCGCCCGTCCTCGACGATCACACCCCGATCCCCGACAAGAATATGGCGAATACGGCGTCCAGGACGATCACTAGGAAAATCGCCTTGACCACGGCGGACGTCACATGGGTGCCAAGAGACTCGGCGCTGCCCTCCACTTTCAAGCCTTCGAGACAGCCGACAAGGGCAATGATAATAGCGGCGAATGGCGCTTTGATCATGCCGGCCAGGAAGTGCTGGAAGTCGACAGTCTCGTGCAGCTTGTCGATGTAGGTCGAGAAATCGAGACCAAGCACGCCAAACGCCATCACGCCGCCCCCGGCAAGCCCCATGATGTCGCCGAGGAAGGTGAGAAGCGGCAGCGCCACGACGAGGGCCAGCACGCGCGGCAACACCAGCGTATCCATCGGATCGATGCCGAGCGTGCGCATGGCGTCGATCTCTTCGCGCATCTTCATGGAGCCGATCTCGGCTGTGAAGGCGGAGCCGGAGCGGCCCGCCACCATGATCGCGGTGAGCAGGATGCCGACCTCGCGCAACGCCAGGATGGCAACCATGTTGACGGCGAACGGCTCGGCGCCGAACGGCCTGAGCTGCACCACGCCTTGCTGCATGACCACGGCGCCGATCAGGAAACAGATCAGGGCGATGATCGGCACGGCTCGGAGCCCTGCGTGATCCAGATGATGGAAGAACGAGATTGGGCGAAAGCGCCAGGGCTGCTTGAGCATGCGCCAGAAGGCGGCGGTCACCTCGCCGAGGAACTCCGTGAGCTGGACCGCATCGCGCCCGGCACCGGTCATCGCCTTGCCGGCATCCTCGATCATTTTCTCCAGCGGATGGGACCTCTCGATCTCCGGCCGCTCGGCCTGCCCGCGGCGATGCACCTCCTCGATGAGAATGCGGAAGCTCTCGGTGGCGCCGCGGTAGCGGGTGCGCAAGCCGCCTTTCGCCCACGCATTCGCCGTGCGCTGGAGGAGCCAGGCGCCGGCGGTGTCGATCTCGGCGATACCGGCAATGTCCATCTCGCCGGTGAAGTCCGGGGTCGGCGGGATCGGCACCCGCACGCGCTTCAGCGCCTTGTCCAGGTCGGCGGCTTCCGCCACGGTCCAGGCGCCGGTAGCCACCAGACGGAAGGTGGTGCCCCTAAGTTCGACGCGGAAACCGGGGGCGCGGGCTTGGGTCGGGAGGACGAGCTGATGGTCGCGCTTGAGCATGGGAGGGCTTAGCTTTGCTCGTACTCTACGCTTTCGGGACGCCGACGCCGTTATAAGTGCTTACGTTTCTGAACGAAAACACGGGAAAAATAAAGGGTTATGGCGGGTTCCGGAGGCCATCTTAACGGCGCAAAAGCGGCTCTAAACCTTGCACTGCGGGTGGAGCGCTGGCCGATCCGGGGCGCCTTCACCATCGCCCGGAGCACAAAGCGCGAGGCGGTCGTCGTGGTGGCCGAGCTCGCCGACGGCGCCCATACCGGCCGTGGGGAATGCGTGCCATATGCCCGTTACAGCGAGAGCGTCGAGGGGGTGGTCGCGGCCCTCGAAGGGTGCCGCGCCGCGCTTGCCAAAGGCCTGGACCGCACGCAGCTCGATGAGCTGCTGCCGGCCGGGGCGGCGCGCAACGCACTTGACTGTGCACTGTGGGATCTGGAGGCCAAGCGCTCAGGGACAAGTGCTGCGGCGCTTGCCGGGCTCAAGCCGCTCCATCCCGTGCTCACGGCCTTCACCATCTCGCTGGCTGACCCTGAGACGATGGCGGCGCAGGCTCACGCGGCACGGGGCTTCCCCCTTCTCAAGCTGAAGCTCGGCGGCGCAGGCGATCGCGAGCGCCTGGCGGCGGTGCGCGCGGCGGTGCCCGAGGCAAGGCTCATCGCCGATGCGAACGAGGCCTGGCAAGCCCATGAAACCGAGTCGCTTCTTGCCGCCGCGGCGGAGGCAGGCATCGAGCTCATTGAGCAGCCCCTGCCCGCCGACAACGATGGGCTTCTTGCCAGGACCGCGCGGCCTGTGCCGGTCTGCGCCGATGAGACCGTGCACACGCGCTGTTCGATCGAGCGGCTGGCGGGGCGCTACGACGCGGTCAATATCAAGCTCGACAAGACGGGCGGCCTCACCGAAGCACTGGCCACGGCAAAACGCGCCCGTGCGCTCGATCTCAAGGTCATGGTCGGAAGCATGGTCGCCACGTCGCTTTCCATGGCACCTGCCCTCCTGCTCGCGCAAGACGCCGACTGGGTCGACCTCGACGGGCCGTTGCTTCTCGAGCGCGACCGCGCGCCCGGGCTCACCTACGACGGTGGCACGATCTTCCCGCCAGTGCCCACGCTCTGGGGCTGAGGCTCAAAGGCTCTCCACCACGTGCTTGAGCCGTCCTCGCACCTCCTGCGCCACATCGGCGAGGCCGGGATTTTCGATCGCCTGCATCGAGGCCACCGGATCGATCGCCGAGACCTCGACCTTGCCGTCGTCATGCTGCTGCACGATGACGTTGCACGGCAGCATGGTGCCGATTTTGTCCTCGAGCTCGAGCGCGCGATGGGCAAGCTTGGGGTTGCAGGCGCCGAGGATCCGATACGGGCGGAAGTCCTCGCCGAGCTTCGCTTTCATCGTGGCGGCGACGTCGATGTCGGTCAGAACGCCGAAGCCTTCCGCCTTCAAGGCGTCGGTCACGCGCGCGATCGCCTGGTCGAACGGGACATCGAGGGTCTTGGAGAAATGATAGCTCATCGTACCTCCGGCCTTCACATCATGCGGCAGCCGCCGCCTAGCAACTCATCAGCCTTCTTCTTCTGCGCGTCGGTAAGCACGTTGTAGAGGCCCTCGGTCGCAGGCTTGAGGGCTTTCAGGCTGTCGAGCCTGGCCTGAATCGCCTTGATGCGCGCGTCCAGGCGGTCCACGGCGGTGCCGCTCTTAGCCTTCATCACGTCGGCGCGCATGCCTTCCATGGTGGCGTGGTTTTTCCTGACGGCGTCCGCGTAAGCGTTCCAGGCGTCCATTTGGGCGTCTGTGATCTCGAGATCGGCTTTGGTGTAGGCAAGGCGCGCTTCCATCATCGGGCGCGAACCCATTATGCCCTTGCCCATCATGCCGCCCGTCCGCGGGCACTTGGCTTTGCCCATCATGCCGCCAGGGCTACCCATCATGTCGCCGCCCATCATGCCTTTGCCTTGGCCCGGACCGCCTGGGCCGGTACCGCCTTTGCCTTGGCCGGGACCGGCCATCATGCCGCCGCCTTGGCCCGGACCGCCCATCATGCCCTGGTCTTGACCCGGACCTTTGCCCATCATGCCGCCGCCGGGGCCACCTTGTTGTGCGAGGGCCGGGGTTGCCGCGAGCGCCATCGTCATGCAGGCCGCAAGCAGGCCCGTGCAAAGTTTATTCATCATGTCCTCCTCCTACTGCTTTGAGCTTACTGGCCGTCGTGGCCGCTTATGTTGTGGCCATTGCCCATCATGTTATTGCCGTTGCCCATCGTGCCTTGGCCGTGGTCGTCATCGCCCATCATATGGCCCCCATTGCATATGGCCCCCGTTGCCCATCGTGCCTTGGCCATGGTCGTCACCCATCATGTTCTGACTATTTTGGGCCAGGGCCGGGGCGGCCGTCATCGTCAGCGCCATGCAGGCCGCCAGTAAGAATGTGTCGGACTTTCTCATCGCATCCTCCCTACCCGCTCGCGGGTATCAAAACGGCTTTGCCGAGATGTAGGTTCCTCACCAAGCACGACCGATCAGACGCATAGACGCACCTCCGTCCCAAAGAGGCTTCAAGCATCACTTTACCGTGAGGGCCGTAACCAGTTGCGTCGCATTCACTCCGCCTACCTCTCAGTCGTAGGATACAGTCTCTAGCGGCTAGAGGTTCAAGAGGACTTTGCTCATGGCTGACATTGGCATTGGCAGGCTTGCCGCGCTTACGGGGGTCAAGGTTCCAATCATCCGGTTCTACGAGCAGAATGGTCTTGTCTCTCCGCCAAACCGCACGGCTGGAGGGCAGCGCCGTTATGATGAGAGTGCCGTGCACCGGCTGCAGTTTATCCGCCATGCCCGCCAGCTTGGATTTGAGGTGGCCGACATCCGACAGCTGCTGTCGTTGTCCAAGCAACCTGACACATCCTGCGACACCGTTAGGGAGATCGCCCGCCAGCACCTGCAACAGGTCGAGACCAAGATTGCCCGTCTAGGGCTCATACGATCCGAGCTGAAGCGTGTGGTCGAGGCTTGCGACGGTGGGCCCGTCGCCGACTGCCCTATTCTCGAAGCCATTGGACGTGAGGCGCCATTGCCGACAGAGCAATCAACGAGCGTCGAGTATCCAAACGGTCAGTTGGCGTCCACGATTTGAGAGCGCCGTGCGACAGCGCCGACCACGGGGCCGCCATGCCAGCGCCGGCTGAGGAGAAAGGCGGCGCCTGCGCCGATCAAAGCCAGCAACGCCATGACGCCATAAGCCTCGCCGCCAAGCACCCGGTAGAGCGGGCCGCAGGCCACGGTGACCGAACCCATAACGAGACCGGCGACCACGGCGGCGTAGAGACCTTGCGCCGTCGCCGCGCGGTCCTCGGGCACGGCGTGGGTCAGGAAATGGATGGCGGCGAGATGGGTGGCGCCGAAGCTCATGGCATGCAGGGTCTGGAGCAGAGCCGTCGCCCAGAGCGGGGGATCGGTGGAGAACATTCCCCAGCGGACGCTGGCCGCGAGACCGGCGAGCGTCATGAGGCGCGTCGCGCCGACCCGCGCGATGACCCGTCCCGACACGGCGAACAGGGCAATCTCGGCGACGACGCCGACCGACCACAGCGCGCCGATGGTGCCGCCGGAGAAGCCTTGCGCTCTCCAATGGACCGAGCCGAAGGCATAGAGCAGGGCGTGGCTTCCCTGGATCATGCTCGTGGCGAGCAGGAACAGAAGGAAGAGCGGCGTGTGGGCGAGCGCGAATGCATCGCGGAGCTTGAGGCGCCGCAGCGCCACAGGAGCCGCAGGCCCCCTGCCCTCGATGTCCTTTGGCACGAGGTATGAGCCGACCACCATCAGCGCGGTGGCTCCCAAAAGAAGGGGCAGCACCGCGCCGGGGCTGGTCGCCTGAATGACGACGCCACCACCGAGGCTCGCGACGATGAAGCTGAGCGAGCCCCATAGCCGCACCCGCCCATAGTCGAGGCCGCTCGAACGAATGCCGCTCACCGCCGCCGTCTCGACCAGCGGCATCACCGTCGTCCAGTTCATGGCGAGAAGCACCACGGCGAGCAGCATCTGCCAAAAGCCGTCCGACAGCCAAAGCAGGACGAACGAGCCAAGCGATCCCCAAGTCAGCGCGATGAGGATGGTACGGCGTCCGCCGATGCGGTCGGCGAGGAAGCTGATCGCCGGCGTGAAGACGATGCGGACATAAAGCGGCGTCGCCAGGAGAAGAGCGATCTGGTCGGCTCCGAGCTGCCGCCATTTCAGCCAGACCGGCAGGTACGGCAGATAGAACCCAACGACCAGGAACAGCGCGGCGTAAAGAAGGCCGAGCCGCCAGGCAAGGCGCGGCCGCGCGGCGGGTGCTGGGGCGGTGTTTCGCATAGAAGTTAACGAATCTCTTGCCCTACGGCTGCTAGGTTCGGCGCGCTCAATCCGAATCAGATAGCGTTACCCTCACTATGCCGGAACGAGCCCCAGACGGCGCCGATCCATTGCCGCGAAAACCCGCGCCCCTCAAGCAAGAGCTGGCGGAGGATTACGCTGCCCTTGAGGCGACCTTGCGCGACACGCCGCTCGGCCGCTGGTTCCTCGCTGAGTACATGCGGCGGAACCGGACGCCCGAGACGCAATTGATGCTCGATGCCATTGCCAGGCTGGAAGCTGCCGTGCTCAAGCCGCAGCGCCAGAGCGGCTTCGCCACGGTGCTGGCCGAGCTCGTGGAGATGAGCGAGGCCATTGCCCGCACGCGGCACGAGATCGCCCAGCTCCGCCCGCCGCAACAGTTCGACAAGCAGCTCAGCGGCGCGACGGAAGAGCTCGACCAGATCGTCGAGGCGACCGAGAAGGCCACTTCGGACATCCTGTCCGCTACGGAAGACATCCAAGAGGTCGCCTGGACGCTGCGAGAGAAAGGCATCGAGGCAGAGTACTGCGACAGGCTCGACCAGCGCGCCATCGACATCTACACCGCCTGCTCGTTCCAAGACATCACCGGGCAGCGGACCGGCAAGGTGGTGCGGGCGCTCCATCTCATCGAGCAGCGCGTCAACGCCATCATCGAGATCTGGGGCGTGGAGGACATCGCGCAAAAGGTTGACGCGGTCACGGCGGAGATGGAGCGGGCCGCGCTGGAAGAGAGCTCCCTTCTCGGCGGACCTCAGAAGCACGGCGGAGGCCTACGGCAGCACGACGTGGACGAGATGCTGAGGCGGGGAAAGGCCCCCGCCGCAGAGGCTCAGGCGCAGACGCACGCGCCGCAAGAGGAGCACTTCGAGAGGCCGGAGCCTCTGACGCTCGACAAGCTCCACGCGGTCAAGCGGGCGGCTCTTTTCGGATAAAAAATCGGGCTTCCGGGTCAGTCACTTAACGAGAGGGATGCGACAAGTTGGCGCCTTCCCCTTGAAAATTTTCGGGCACCTAACCATCTCCGGGTGGACGCAAGTTCCCCCAAAGCGTCCCCCAAACTGACGCATGAGAATGAAACGGCCCGGTTTCCCCCCAACCGGGCCGTTTTCTTTGGCGTCAGGCGCCGGCCGCGCAAGCGCGGCAGGAGCCGCCGCCGCTCGGGCAGACCGAGGTTATGGGCCGCCAGCACGTTCTCGACGAACTCCCTGGCCGAATTCTCCCAGCTGTAATTCAGGGCATGGGCCCGCGCCGCCTCGCGGTCCAGCGTCAAGGCTTTCAAGGCCGCCGCCTGGAGATCCGCGTCTATGACGCCGGAAGCCGGGTCGGTAAGCACGTCTTTCGGGCCGGAGGCGGGAAAGGCGGCCACGGGCACCCCGCTCGCCAGGGCTTCCAGAACCACGAGGCCAAACGTGTCGGTGAGGCTCGGGAACACGAACACGTCCGCAGAGGCATAGGCCTTGGCGAGTTCCTCGCCCTCTTTCGGTCCGGTGAACAGCACGTCGGGATAGCGCCGCGCGAGCTCGGCGGCTTGCGGACCGCCGCCGACCACGACCTTGCGGCCAGGCAGATCGAGATCGAGGAACGCCTTGATGTTCTTCTCGATAGCTACGCGGCCAACATAGAGGAACACGGGCTGCTCGCCGAACAGACGCACATTGCGCGGCCTGAACAGATCGACATCCACCCCGCGCGTCCAGCGCATCATCCGCTCGAAGCCGCGCGCCTTGAGATCGTCTTCCACCGACCGCGTGGCGACTAAGATCGCCGCGGCACCGTTGTGGAAACGCCGCTGAAAGCTATAGCCCCAGGATTCAGGGACCGGCAGGCGGGCCGAGACATATTCGGGAAAGCGCGTGTGGTAGCTCGTGGTGAAGGGTCGCTTCATCTTGCGGCAGTAGCGCCTCATCATCAGCCCGATCGGTCCCTCCGTCGCGATGTGGATGAAGTCCGGGCGCACCTCGTCGATATAACGCGCGATGGCGCGGGGGCCGACGAGCGACAGCCTGATCTCGGGGTATGTGGGACACGGCAGCGTGCGGAAGCGCGTGGGAACGAGAAAGCTGACCTCGGCGCCGAGCTTCGGCAGCTCCTGCGCGAGCCGCTCATAGGTGCGGACCACGCCATTGACCTGGGGAAACCAGGCATCGCTCGCGACGAGGATGCGCATCAAGCGGCAGCCTCAAGCTCCTCGGCAGGGGACTTTGGCGTACTTGCGCCCTGGTGCGGGTTCCAGCGGATGATCTCGAAGATCCCTTCCTCCGTCTCGGCCAGGGCCGTGCAGCTTTCGACCCAGTCGCCGGTGTTGATGTAGATGACGTCGCCGACCTGACGCATGGCTGCGTGATGGATGTGGCCGCAGATCACGCCCTGCGCCCCATTCTTGCGCGCCTCCTGCGACAGCGCCAATTCGAATTCGCCGATATAGTTCACCGCGCGCTTCACCTTGTGCTTGAGATAGGCCGAGAGCGACCAATAGGGCATGCCGAACCAGCGCCGCACTACGTTGAGATGCGTGTTGAACCAGAGCGCCATGGTGTAGCTCCAGTCCCCGAGGAAGGCGAGCCACTTCGCATAACGGACGACCACGTCGAACTCGTCGCCGTGCATGACGAGATAGCGCCTGCCGTCCGCGCCGGTGTGGATGGTCTGGCGCTCGATGGTGACGCCGCCGAAATGCGAGCCGCAATACTCGCGCAGGGCCTCATCGTGGTTGCCAGGGATGTAGACGAGGTCGGTGCCTTTGCGCACTTTGCGCAGGAGCTTTTGCAGGACGTCGTTGTGGGCTTGCGGCCAGTAGACGCCGCGGCGGATCCGCCAGAAGTCGACGATGTCACCGACGAGGTAAACGCGGGGGGCCTCGTGGCAGCGCAGGAAGTCTAGGAAGGCCTCGGCCTGGCAAGTCTTGGTGCCGAGATGGATGTCCGAAATGAAGAGAGCGCGAAACCGCCTCGTCTCGGCGTTATTCTGCGAATCTTCTTCGATCGGTGTGTTCAGCACGATAGGCGCGACTTAAGCTGATTTTGTATCAGCGATATGACATTCGCGGTGTTGGTTGGTTAACGGTACCATGTGCTCGAACCCTTCCCCGGCCTCGCCTAAGTCTCTGTTGATGTCAACGATTTCCATGGCATGGCCGAGCCTCTCGTCCCAGAACGGCCCCGGAACAGACGAGACGTCGGGCTACACGACGGTAGGCTTGCGGGCCGGCCAGACCATGCAGTGGGGCGCTATACAAGGTGGCGCCGCATCTCTCGGTCGCCTGGCAACACGCCTCCGACGACGTGACGGCCGACGCCGCACTCACCTTCGCCGCCACCAGCATCGGCATGCTCCTGTCTGCGCGTAGATTCCTACTTGAGCGACATCAAGGCGATCCGGAGTGCTTTGGGATAACATTCCCTACCTTGCCCGCATGGTGACACGGATGACCACCGTCAAACATGTGCTCGACAAGAAGGGATACGACGTTCATAGCATCAGCCCGGATGCCTCCGTTTTTGATGCCCTCAAAGCCATGGCGGAACACGACATCGGATCTTTGGTCGTGCTGGAGGATGACAAGCTTGTCGGCATCATCACTGAACGCCACTACTCGCGGGAAATTGTCCTGAAAGGCAAGACGTCGCCAGCGACGCGCGTCCGAGACATCATGTCAGCAAAGGTCGTGTGTGCACGCCCTGAGCAGGCGGTGGAGGAGTGCATGGCCGTAATGACCGCGCGAGCGGTGCGCCATCTCCCGGTGCTCGATCACGGACAGCTCGTCGGTATCGTATCGATCGGCGATATGGTGAAAGGCGTTATCGATGACCAGAAGTTCACCATCGAGCAACTCGAACACTATATTCACGGCCACGAGCACTAGGGCTCGGGTCATCGATCAACTGATGCCAGCCAGTGGGGATATCCGCCCACTGAACGAAGAGCGCTCAGGCGTCGGGGGATTAGCGTGAACGTCCTGATCGCATATGGGACAACTGAGGGCCAGACGCGGAAGATTGCAGAATGGGCGGCAAGCTACGTTCGTGATCGTGGGCATGCAGTCGGGATTTATGATAGCGCGGACGACTCGGAATATCATTTGGATCTAAACGCGTTTCAAGCATTCGTGATTGCCGCGTCTGTCCACCAGGAGCAGCATCAAAAAGTCATCAAGAACCTCGTGACGGCGCATCGCGAACTCCTAAACGTCAGGCCTTCAGCCTTCATATCGGTCAGTCTGTCAGCGGTGTTGGAGGAGACTCGGCAAGAAGCGCAAAGCTACGTTGATCGCTTTATCTCGCTCACGGGATGGCAGCCGCACATGACCCTCCTCCTCGGGGGCGCTCTGCGCTTCACCGAGTACGATTATTTCCAAGAGCAGGTCGTGAAGTTCATTGTCATCAAGCGGGCGCTTGCTTCGGCAACGGGATCCGATAGGGAGTTCACGGACTGGAACCTCCTGGCCAGCTTCCTTGATGAGTTCCTTAAAATGGCCGCCGCGGAATGCTGCGCTAACAAGAGCTAGAAAGCTGTCCACGCATAGATATAGGTTGTGTCGTTATCGCTGGCGTTGCGGAAATCACCATTGTAGTTGGAGCTTGCGCCATTGAACTCATTGTAGTGGGTGTACTGTATGCCAATTTTCGAATTGAAGCCGGGCCACCATTTTGGTCCACCGTTACTCCAGGGGGCCACAGCCGCATCAAAGACCCAGCCACTTGAGTTCGGTGAGCCTGGAGCCGACGGCGATGCTGAATCAGCGTACATCAATGCGTCGGCGTCGCCATTTATGTTGAAGTAGCCAGCGTCAAAACTCCAAGTGCCGTTATAGACATACTCGCCAGAAATTTTGAGGCTCCCCAGATCGTTGCTTGGATTCGCGGCGAGTCCCAGCAGTTGGCTGCCATCGTTTTTCTGATGTTGGAAGATGTAGGTGAACCGTCCCGTGTAGGCATTCTTACCATGGAAGTACTGGAGCTGGGAATCAAAGCCCACGTCCGTAACCTGATCCGTCGGAGCGTTCTGGTTCCCAAGCGGTGCGACGTTGGCGTACATGCCGAAAGTTCCGACCTCAAACGCGTAATCGCCCCAGTCCTTCTCGATCGCGGCCCGCCAATAAGGCGCTAGACCATCGAAGCGACTCGGAGGGTCGGTTGGATCGAGCCCTAGCGCTGACAATTCACGTGAGCCAAACGTGCCGTAAAGCGTGCCTTCGAGATAAAGCATGTTGTTGGCCCAGATGTAAGCGCCCACGCCCGCGACACGGCCCTCGAAGCCGCCTTCAATCATGGTGCCGGCGGCAGGTGTCGGAGCGAGCTCGTCAGAAGCTCCGATAAAAGGATATGACCACGTCGGTGTCGTGTTCCAGGGATCTTGAACAGTGGGATTGTTGTTCGCGGTGACACCATAAGTTACGTCCATTCCGCCTAGTTTGGTTTGGTCGGCGTAGCGAATGTCGGTGTTGTCCAGAAAGAAGGAGCTGCCAGGCTGCTCATAGGTGCCTTGTACAAAGGCCCCTAAGTTGCAGACAACTTGGCCACCATAAAAGACGCTGGTCTCTTGCACATACGTATTGTCATTAGAATTGAAGCCCTTCGGCGTATCGTCTGCAGGAAGGCCCTTTTTAATGTGGGTAAAATTGGGGACGGTCATGCCGGCTATAGGAATCTGCTTTAGCAGATCCGTTGCGCGGTCGTCGCTAGCGGATGCCGAGGCAGCCTCACCCGAGCCGCCGCCACAACCCCGCGTGCCGCCAAGCGTATAACCGCCAAGCTTGAATTGGCGACCAAACGGCTTCAGTTGGGGGAAGGAAGTATGGCAAGACGAGCAAGGCTGGCCGGTCTGGCGGGCAAAGCTCGGAAGGGCCTGCGCTGGTTGTGGGAACACAGCGGCTGCCCCGATCAACAGCAATGCGCAAATCGTAGGACCGCCGAATGCAAGGACAGGTGCACCGCCACCAACGCATCCGGCAATTTGATCGTTTCTTGTTCTTGAGTCCAAACGCAGCATTTCACGCCCCCCAGCGTTTTGACGCCTCAACCTTATCCTTGGTTAAGGTTGCTCCGATCGATATGTTTTTGCCAGTTTTTATCGTGGCCGCTCACAGGAAACGTGAACATTGTGACCTGTTTGTCACGAAATCTCTGATTGAAATCAGCGAATAGCCGAAACCTTACAGCAACCTTACAAGTATTCTGACCCACTCGAAACCTTACAGCATCCTTACAGGCACTCTGATTAAGATCAATGACTACCTATCAATACTGGTTCTAAAACCGATTTATGCGATCAAGTGTCATACCGCCCGAAGACGGAGTTTGCCGTAGGTTACCTACGCAAGACAATTTCTCAGTGTTTCTTTCCAATGGGAGACTGAAGGCATGTCAGAGAACCGCAAAACGTGGTCAACAAAGGTGTCGCGGCGGGTAGCCCTGCAGGGCATTGCCTCTGCTGTTGCTGCTACGCCAATCTTATTGACGAAGGCGGACTCAGCCATAGCCGCTGCAAAGATGTCGAAGGCAGCTGCCGGCTATCGAGGTTCGCCGAACGGGCACCAAAGCTGCGGAAATTGCAAATTGTTCATCCCACCATCCTCTTGCAGGCTTGTTGAAGGCTCGGTCAGTGCACACGGCTGGTGCAGGCTCTGGGTCGGCAGGTAAGGGAAAGAACGAGGGGATCTGGCTGAAATCTCGTCGGCTGCGGCTTCGATTTCTCACGAAGACACCCTATCGACTGCATGCATGCGCATCGGTAGGGCGTGTTTCCACTCGGTGGATCAGGGATAATTCCTGCAAAGCTCGAAAGGGAGGGACGGCCTCGCGCTCATTCTTCAACAAGGCCGCCGAGGCCGAGACGCTCCAAGCCATCGAGCCATATTCGGCCACGAGAGGATGGTCGAGCAGATAATTCTCGGTAGGAACCTCGCGACGACTGGCGGCCAACCGAACGAGATCGCCGAATTCTTCAGGCGCGCCCTCATCGCGTCCCAACCACATCAGGGCGACGAGCTCGACCTGTTGCCGCGCGTCAAGTCCTCTGATCTCCTCTATCAATTCCTCGTGGCTTAGGTCGTCGCTGTCTTCCTGGAAGATGGAGGAGGACATGACATCATCGGTTGGATTTGAACCCTCCTCGGGCACCTTAGCATCTTCATTTCCCAAGAATGCGCGCACCTTGAGGACGAGCATTCTGAGATAGTCGGGATCTAAAGACAAAGCAGCCATGCGAGTTGTCCCGCCTGCCTTTCGTAAGGTTAGGCCAGCCAAATAGAGCCGGCTTGATTCCCATCAAAACCACACATGTTCTTCATTAGGCGGGTGCCTTCTCAGCCTCAAGCCGGCAACGCAACTTGAACAGTCGGCGCGAAGCCTTCCGAGCGCAGCATCGCTCCTAAAGAATCCGCCTTACGATGAACTCGCCTTACAATGAGAACTAGGTGGATGAAATTTTTGGAAGGACAGGTAGCTTGGCACGACCAAGCGGGCGGCCGCATGGGCTTTCCTGCGACCAGAATCGCAATTAGCTCACAAGGCCCTCAAGGAGCCGGTCAATTTCGGCTACCGCGGCTTCCATAGCCGCGCCTGCTGAGGTCGCGATGCAATAGAAGATCGCACGGCGCAGGATGGGCAGGTCGAACTTGCCGGGGCTTGCGCTAAAGCTCCATGATCGGCCTTCACCAAAAACACGGATTCGGTATCCGCGATAGTCTGCGTACCTGAACTGCACGACGAACCCCCACGCAGATTTCCTTCACCTGAGTTATAGCGCCGTGTTTCCACTCCTCTTGGCTGGCATCAGCCAGCCTCATCAAGGGTTAGCTACCCTCCGCGCCGGAATTTGCGGTTCTGTCGCGGTGCGCGCCGAGCCCGCATTCTAGAGATGAGTAAGCGCTCAGACAAAGTCAGGAAAAACGCAGTGTTGGGGCAAAAATCCGGAGACCTCCGCGGTGCCCTGATCGTCAGCCAGCGCCGGCACGCTTCTTCATGAAGGCAGTAGCGGCATTTGGCGCGAGCCTCAAGGAATGCCAACCCACCATCCACGCGG
>Ga0307436_1000443_pt1 | contig 19482 bp, 15 predicted proteins | sample SalMarWE160440MG_FD_202513 | JGI IMG/M metagenome (GOLD analysis project Ga0307436, IMG submission 202513) | Salt marsh sediment microbial communities from the Plum Island Ecosystem LTER, Massachusetts, United States - WE1604-40 | ecosystem: Environmental > Aquatic > Marine > Intertidal zone >...
CACCAAGCCATGCCTGAATCCTTCCAGAAGTATCGCGTCAATCTGGGTCGCGCCATCTTGCTAGGGCTAGAGTTTCTGGTCGCGGCGGACATCGTCGGCACGGTGGCCATCGAGCCCACCTTTCAGAACCTGGGGGTACTGGCATTGATCGTCGCCGTACGCACGGCCCTGAGCTTCGCGCTCGAGGTCGAGGTCAATGGTCACTGGCCGTGGCGGGCGAGCCGATCGCAGCCTCAGGAGACACCAGACCCCAGCGCGCGAAGAGCCGATAACCCCATAGGCCGGTGAGCACATCCAGCGTCGCGTGGCCAATCATCGAAGGGAGCACGCTGCCGGTCAGGATCACCGGCACCGCGAGCACGGCGCCGATCAACGAGGTTCGAATCGCCGCCCCGTCGCCTCGATAGGCGTGCCCGAAGCCGAAGCCGACGGAGGTCAACGCGAAGGCGACGCCCCATGAGCCGGTCAACGCCTTGAGCTGCAGCAAGCAGAAGCCCCGATAGGCGTACTCTTCGATCAATCCCGCCCACAGCGAGTTGGCCGTGAAGAGCACCTTCTCGCCCGGTGCCCGCGGCAGTAGAGCCATGTACGCGGCGCCAGGCCCCCGCCGGCGCGCTCTGCGCGTCAATTGCGTTCCCACCCAGATCGCCGCGCAGATGGCGAACATCTCCGCCGAGAGGATCGCGAGTCGTCTCGGCGCAAGTCCTCCAAGGACCGCGCGCAACGCAAACTTGCCGGTGTACAGATCGATCCCCAGCGTGATCATGCCGATGGCGGCGATGCCCAGGGCCGAGCTCAAGTAGAGGCGGCGCCGCGAAGCCCGAGTGCCGGCAACCCGTTCCTTCCCGAGCCACCCGGCCACCGGCTGCACCACCAGCAGCACCACCATCCACACGATGATCACCGTCGTCTTCATGGTGCCTCCAGGAAGCGCTGCAGGCGCGCCGGCAGGGCCGCGCTCGAGATCATCCACGCCGGCCTCGTTCTCCAGTTCCTGTTCACAGACAACCTCCCGCCCGAGTTCACCGATCAGTGCGCCGATTCAATCACACTCCACGCTTCTCTCGGTTCGTGACCCGGCGCCGCCTGGCGTCGCGACAAAATATTGATATATTTGCATTTCACTGGAATCCCCGTATGGAAAGGAGTGCCAAGCATGCCACCGAGATCGCCCGTACCCCCGGTTCACCCCTTCGTCGGCGAACGGCGCAACTACAATTTTCAAGATCACGACAACTACGAGGTCTGGCCCTTCTCGACCATCGAGGCCTTGGGGGAGTCGGAGCAGTCCGGGTGCAAGTGCTACCGCGCTCGCATCATCGTGGTCGGCGGGAAGGCCGACAAAGGAATCAACATCGCGTTCAACTCCTATCACCAGGACTTCGCCGACGCCCAGCACGCCATCGACTTCGCCAAGGAGAAGATCCCCACCGGCGAGCTCTACAACATCTTCGGCGAGACGATCGACGTGCACACGTCTGACCACGGTGGTGGTCACCTGGTGACCGTCGTGGAAGTCAAAGCCCTGATCTGGTCGATGCAACAGCTGCCGTGAGCGTGACTCGGCAGCCACGCTCAATCCGACTGGTGCGTAGCGCTCGGTAGGTCGCCGAGCCGGCAATCAGCCGTCCGCGCCTACCAGAGTGAGTGCACGATGCCCGCAGAGTGCACCGTCACCGGCTTGCACTTCTGAGCCCACTCGACCATCGACGAGAAGTCGTCCCAGCTCTCCATTGCCTGCTGCCAGTGGTCGTCGATGCCGGCTTGGCTCTCGTAGACCTCCGCGAGTAGGAACTGTGTGTTGCCGGTCGGCTCGGACGACGGATCGAGCGGATTGGACAGCTCGGGGCCCTTCGCCAGGTCGTAGGACAAGAGAGCCTTCTCGCCGTCGCGATGGTGAGTCCTCTCCATCCAGGCGGCGTGACTGTCGAAGATCCGCTCGCCTTCGGCAACCAGATCGGGTGTGGCAGTGAAGACGATCGCGAGGTGAACCTTACCCTCGTGTGCCATGGATCCCTCCTTTCAGCCTCTGAACCAAATTTGAGTGCAAGGCTAACAGATTCGTCAACTTAGTGCGCCGAACTGTTGGCGAGTTTCGCGCGCACTTCATCGCCCCAGTCGAGAATGACCCGGATCTCGTTCAGCGAGTGATCGTCGGGACCAGGCGCGACATCGATGAAATGCGTACCGTCAGGGGCTAGGTCGTAGATGCGGCTCGCTCCAGATTGGCCCTCGTCGAACCGAAAGAGCTCTCGCGGTCGGGAAAAGCCGGCTCGGGAACCCATGGTGATATCGACCGCCATCATGCGGTTGTCTTCTCGGTAGTAGAGCCGCCGGCCGTCCCGACTCCACAGGGGTGCATGGCCGCCCCGAGCCGAAATCGGAGTCGCTCCGGATTGGCCCTCCACCGGCCGCACATAGATCTCGAATCGTCCGGTCTCATCCGACTGATAGGCCACCCACTTGCCATCCGGAGAGAACACGGCTTGGGCCTCGTTGAACGAGGATTGCAGGAACGGTTTCGGCTTGCCGGGCGGGTCGAGGGGCTGCAACCAAATATCGCTGCCGGACTCCGTGCTCTCAGCCGTGAAGGCGAGCCACCGGCCGTCGGCCGACCAGGAGGACGGCTCCACTCGCAAGCCGCCGATCTCCTGCGAGGAGACCAGCGTGGTGGGCGCGGCTGAGCCATCGGCCGGAATCACGACCAACGACACGGTCTCTCCGCGGGCGAAATCGGCCGCGATCCGACCCCCGTCCGGTGACCAGACCGGATCATTGGTATCCCATTGATGGGTGAGCCTGGTGAGGGTCCCGCGGTCCAAGTCGTAGAGCCAGAGCGTTGCGTCAGCCCCTTCCATGTTCAGCGCCAGTCGCTTGCCGTCCGGCGAGAACCTGGCCGAGGCGAACAGCCGCGGGTCGAGCGGCAGTGGCGTCACATTGCCATGCAGATCGATGGATACCAGACGGGTGTAGAAGTGATCCGGGCGGCCTGGCAGATAGATCAGATCACCCTTCTGCGAGACGGCATAGGTCGGCACTCCGAGGGCGTCCGCCGTCAGCACGCCGTCGAGTACCGGGATCGGTGTCGCCGGGAGCTGGAGCTGTTGGGAGTCGAATTCCGCGGCGAAGAGTTGACCCGCTCGCGAATACACCAGGATGTTCGGCTGCAAGAAGACCGGACCACTGCCACCCTGTACCAACACATGGCTGCCATGCCCCTTCAAGGAGTACGCGACGATGTCGGCGTCGTCGAAGGAAAGAATGTCGGCCGCACCCTGGGTATAGAGGACCGCCCGTTCATCCGGCGATAACATCGGATATCGGTGCGTCTTGACGCCCGCCTTCGTGTCGGGCTCCGTGATTCGTTGGGCGTTCGCGCCTCCGGATGAGGTCAGGAATAGCCCCGAGATCCAGCTCGGCGCGAAGACGATTCGATCATCCGCACCCCAGCTTCCGCCCCGGCCTTCCCTCGAGACCGCGACCAGATCCACTGGAGCGCCGCCACGAACGGGAATCTTCTTCAGCGCGAGAGCTACTTGATCGAAGTAGCCGATCCACTTCCCGTCCGGCGAGAAGAACGGCCCGGTCCCGTGCTGCGTGCCTGGAATGACGTGTGCCTCGAAGTCGTCTCGGTCACGCAAATAGAGCTGCGTCGTATCTCCCTGGCCGGACGGCCCGACATAGACGATCGTCCTGCCGTCCGGCGAGACCGCCAGAGGTTGTTGGGAGCTGACCAGCACCGGAGCCTCCGGAGCGGTGAGGATCGAGAAGTGCCCGGTCTGCGATGCCGTCGGTTGCCCGCTCGCGGGTCGCCACATGAGCCAGACGGCGAGAGCGGCGCCGACGAGCAGGCCCCCGATGGCGAAGCCGACCCGGCGCCAGTCGAATGACGGTCTGCGCTGTGAGCCTCGACTCGCCGGCCGGGCCGCCGGTCGAGACATCTCGATATCGAGGTCGGCCAGTGCGATCCTTGCGTCCGCCGCGGAGTGCTGACGATCGCGCGGGTTCTTCACCAAGCAGCGGCGCAGCAAGCGGCGCAGGGGCTCAGGGGTGGAGGACGGGAGATCCTCCCACGGCGGCTCCACCTTGAGGACCTCGGCCAGGGTGTCGGACAGCGTGTCACCGGTGAAGGGTCGCCTGCCGGTGATCATCTCCCAGAGAACGACGCCGAAAGACCACAGATCAGACCGTGCGTCAGCTTCTTCCCCGCGGGCCTGCTCCGGGCTCATGTACGCGGCCGTGCCGAGGAGGATGCCTTGTTGGGTGGCTTGTAGCGTGAGCGTCGGCGAATGACTGATCTCGGGACTGGATCCAGGAGTCGGCGCCAGGGCCTTGGCCAGCCCGAAGTCCAGAACCTTGACGGCCCCTTCGGGCGTCACCATGACGTTGCCCGGTTTCAGGTCACGGTGCACGATGCCTTTGGCGTGCGCCGCCTCGAGCGCCTCCGCGATCTGGCGGGCCAGTGTGATCGCTTCGCCGATCGGCAAGGGTCCGTTCGCGAGCCTATGGGCGAGCGTCTCCCCCGGTACTAGCTCCATGACCAGGAAGTGCTGCTCCGGCATCGTCCCGGGGCTCGGCGCCTCCTCACCGGTCTCGCCTGCCGGCGGTCGCAGCGGGGCCGCATCCACCGAATAGACCGCCGCGATGGCCCTGTGATTGAGTGCGGCCAAGGCGCGCGCCTCCCGTTCGAAGCGCGCCAGCCGCTCCGGGTCGGCTGCGAAGGCCTGCGGCAGGATCTTGATCGCCACTTCCCGCCGCAGCTTCTCGTCGGTCGCCCTGTAGACCTCACCCATTCCCCCGGCGCCGAGCGGCGCCGTGATGCGAAAGTGACCTAGGGTGGTTCCGGGCTGCATGAGCTAGAGGGAAGTGCGCCGCGAGAACCGCCGCGTCGTTGCCAGGACTTGCAACGATGCTATCCCATCATTCATCCACGCGCGGTGGCTTTGGCCTTCAGTCCGAGGCGAGCTAGCGTCTCGCTCCCGAGCAAGCGAAGGATTCCGCTCAGCCGAAAGTTGCGCAGGAAGGCGCCGGGCGGAAAGAGCTCGGCCTTGTCATTGATCGTGGCCTCGGAGTAGGCGCGAATCTCCCCCAGCAGTGCCTGGTGAATCGCCGGGTCCAACTCGCCGTCTCCCGCGTCGGCCATTCTTCGCCGTAGTCGCCGAGCGGCGGAGAGCCGACCGGCGACGGCCTTTGCCTGCTCCGGATCGATCCGCCCGTACTGCGACTTCAGGTGGTTGAGGCGTTCGGCGCCGTCATAGGTGGCATCCACGATCTCCGCCCGGCTCATCGCCTCGGTCGAGTAGTTGAGAAACGACTCCCAGTCGCGTTGCTGGTCGAGCAACGCCCGGTGCTCGGCGAGCGTGCGGGCGCGAATCCGGTAGCCCTTCGCCTCCGCCTGTTCGAAGCCGTCGCTGCCCGGGTCGATGAACGGCCCCATTGGCGTCAGGAACGCGGAAAGGCGGCGGTCGAAGCGCTGAAAGAGCCCCTCGACCACGTCGACCGTCTCCATCACGGAATTATGCGTCTGGCCGGGAAGCCCGATCATGAAGAAGAGATCGAGCTGCTCGCAGCGCCGGGCGAGCAGCGCTTCAATCGCCCCTTCCATCTGCTGATTGCTGTACAGCGCCTTGCCGAGCCGCGCGCGAATCGACTCGTCGTGGCTTTCCGGCGAAAACTCCGCCCCCCAGTGGGCCAGCTCGGCATCGATGCGGTCCAGCAGACCGATCGGCGGCGGCTCGAAGAACTCGAAGATGATGCGATTGGTCACTGCGGCGCCGCCCAGGGCCTCGACCGCCGCCTGGGCATAGGCCTCGCCGCCGTCGTTGATGTCGCCCACCAGGAAGATCGGTGCGCGGGAAATCGCCGCCAGGTCGCCGACCTGGGCCGCGATCGCCCGCGGACTTCGCAGCAACGGGTGATGGCCGGGCATGAAGCGGCTGAAGGCTTCATCGGACGCGCCGCAGGTGACGCAGCCACGCGCACAGCCCCGCACCGTGAACACGGCGGTGATGGGATGGCGCCACCAGGCCTGGAAGGGCACGTTGGTCCAGAAGTCCAGGTGGCCGACCACCGATCCGGCCATCATGCCGAGGTCCATTTCGTACTCATCGAGCGAGAGCGGCACGAACGACGCCGGGTTGACGTGTACACGGTCGTCCTGTTTCCAGGTCAGGTTAGCGACCTCGGCGAATTGGCGCTTGCCCTGCAGCTCCCGAACGAGCGCCAACAGGCACGGCTCGGTGACGCTGCCGCGCAGGACGAAGTCGACTGCCGGATCCTGAATCAGCTCGCGGTGGAAGTAGCTCGAGGAGATGCCGCCGAAGACGATCGGAATCTCGGAGTGCAGCCGTTTGAGCAGCGCGGCGACTTCGAGCGCACCGTGCACATGCGGTAGCCAGTGCAGATCGATCCCAAAAAGGGTGGGACGCAAGCGCCGCAGATAGCGCTCGGGGCGAAACCGACGGCTGCGCATCATGCGCAAGGCGAGGTTGACGATGCGGGTACGAATGCCGTGGCGGCGGAGATAGGCCGCCAGCGTCAGGAAGCCGACCGGGTACATCTCGAAGATCGGCGTCGACGGAATGACGTCGCTGATCGGACCGTAGAAGATGGTCCGCTCGCGAAAATCGTAGATGCTGGGAGGATGGATGAGAACGACGTCCGGTTGGCTCACCGTTTCTGTCCTCGACTCGGAAAAGCTAGCCTTGCGGGCCCGCAAAAGAAGCAGCGTACCATCGGTCAGACCGTCCTTCCGCTACAGGGTCAGCGTCTTTTGTACGACCGTCCGATCGCCCGCTCCGGAAGGGACGGCGCTTGCCGGCCGCGCGGCAAGGAGGCCGTCACCGGCCGAAGGTAGGCCAGACGTTTCGTCACCAAACACAACCTCCAGCGGCTCCGAATCGGCAAGTCGCAGTTCGAGCGTGACCCCGTCGGTGGGAAGATCGGCCAGGCGAACCAGCCTCCACCCTGGGGCGACGTCGCTTCTGCTCGCACCGCTCTCCACTGGAACGAACTGGCCGTTGACGCGCAGCGCCTCGACGTGCGCATGATGAAAGGCGACATAGCCGCGGCCGGCCGAGCGCATGGAACGAAAGCGGAGAATCAGCCTGCGTTTGCCGTCGACTCGTACGTTCTCGACCGTTTTCAGCTCAGGCGCAACGAGACGCGCGGCGGCGGCCGGCGCACTGAGGACGGATCCTGACCGGCGCACCCAGGGTAAGGGTTGGTACGGCGCACGACTCCACTCATTCAGTTTCCTCATCGTGGGCGGCAACCGGGAGGCCGTTGTCCACCACCGCGCCGTTCCTGTGTTCGCGTTCAAGCTGTACACGAGGTTGAGTCGCCGCGGTTTCGCCCTGGTCGACGACGGCAGAAAGCTGCCCCCGACCACCAGAAATGCCGCCACCGCAATCAGAACCAGCGCACTCCTCGAGCGCCGCGTCGCTCCGAGCCGCGACGGCGAGGATACGAAGCCGACAGGAATTGCGACCAAGCTGGCCACGACTGCCAGCGCAGGAATGCCCATCGCGTCGTAGAAGGCCCAGGCCAGAGGGAAGAGGACGCATGCCGCAGCCGCTGCCGACAAGGTTCCCCGCAACCACCCCCATTGACCATCGCCCGTGCCGAACCAGGTCACGAGCAGGCCGACGACCCCTCCGACCGATGCTGGGACCAGAAACAGATAGCTCATGCCGGGCAGGATGAAGCCAAGAAGCAGAGCCAGGCCCGCCAGCCAAAGCATGCTCCCGGACCAGGCCTCGTTCGAGCGAGCCCACCGTCCAAGCGCAATCGCCGCCAAGTGAGGGATCGCCACTCCGATCAGCCAGGCTGCCGTGACCAACGGCCACGGATGGGCGACCCACGTTGAGTTCAGACCACCGCTGGCTCGCACCAAGCGGATGAGGATCCAGACCGTCGCGCCGGACCCCGCAATAGTCAATGGCCATGCGAGGACAGCAGCCGCGACGGCTCCGAGACGCAGGAGCCCGCGCCGCCACGCCAGGAAGATCGCCAGCGCCACGAGCAAGGCCGCGGCCAGTGCCAGCACCCGACCCGTGCCCACCGACCATGCCAGGACGCAGAACCCGAATAGGTCGAACCACATCGCGCGTCCCGGCCTCGACTGCGTCAGGTCGGCATCCGCCAACGCCCGCACCATCGCGAGCGCGTTGTTTCCTTGCTGCTGCAGACTGCCTGGATCGAGGTTGGCGACCGTGTCGCGCGGCGTGTGCTGATGCTGCACGTCCCCGATGAAAGCGAAGTTCACACCGCTGTAGCCCGCATGCTTGAACACGGTCAGATCGGTGTCGTTCGGGAGGCGCTCGTAGACGCTTTGAAAGAGCGAAGATGTCGCCGGCCTCGAGGCGACGGCGCCAAACAGTCGGATCAGCCACGCATTGTCATGGCTGGTCTCGAAGAGAAAGCTGCGGCCCGAGCTTCCCCGGGCTTCGAGATTGACCACCACTGCGACCTCATTGGCCCGCGGATCCTCCTGTACGAATGCCTGTGCACCCAGCAGGCCCGCCTCCTCACCCTCGTCGAAGAGGAAGACGACGTCGTTGCGCGGCGGCGCATCCGCACGGAGGTGCTTCGCCAGTTCCAGTGCGATCACCACACCCGAGCCGTCATCGGCGGCGCCTGGACCGGCGGCGACCGAGTCGTAGTGCACCGAGACCAGGACGGCGTGACCCGGCCGGCGGCCCGGCAACCGCGCGGTGACGTTCTCGACTTGTCCGCACGTGCCGTGGCGGTCGCAGACGAAGCTCCGCCTCACTTCCGGCTCATAGCCGATGGCTCGGAGCCGCGCGACGATGCGGTCGCGAACTTTGCCGTCCGCCGCCGAACCGACTGGATGCGGCACATCGTCAGCCAGCAGTTCGATCAGGCTCGACCGGGCATCCCAGGCGGAGAATCCGCTGCCGGCCTGGCTGGACCGTAGGGCTCTGGGAGGCTGAGCACGGATTGCGGTCAGCAGCGCCAAGGCGCCGAGCACAATCAGCCCCAAACCTCCTCGTCGGCGCCGCCACCCGCCGCCGGCACTAGACACGACGCGGCTCGCCCCGTGAAGCTGTTCGATCGCGGCGCTCAGTCGTCACCGGCAGCACGCCTCTCCGCCTCTTCCAGCCAACCGCGCTTCAATGCAGCAGCCGGAACACTCGACAGATAGGGCTTGATGTCCAGGATCGGCGTGCCGTCGAGCATGTCGACGCCCTTCACGAAGAGTCGATTGCCTTCTCGGCGTAGTAATTGCACTACTGTCAACCCGATCGGGTTGGGGCGAAATGGCGAGCGCGTGGCAAACACCCCGTGCGGCCGCTTGTCGGTCGGCGGCGTCCCGGTCAGCCGATAGCCCTCGGAACGATCGAAGAGCCAGATCACGAAGAGGTGCGAGAAGCCTTCGACATCCTCGAGGCCTTCCTCGAGATCGGGCGCGATCTCGAGCACTCCTTCCGCTTCGTGTTTCGCCCCGAGGCCTTTTGGCACCTGAGACGTGTCAGTGTGCGGGCTGTGGACAACGCCGATGGATCGCATCTGAAACATGGCTCTATTTCACCGCGCGGCCGACACACTGTGCAAGCACTGCGGATTAACATGGACTCCTATCATTGGCTCACGACTCATCTGTCTCTCAGTACGACATGAATCTGCGGGCAATCTCGACCACCCGCACGATCGACAGGAGGTAGAGCATGAAATATGAGACTTTCGGCAACACGGGACTCTTTGTCTCCAAACTGTGTCTAGGCGGAATGACGTTCGGAGGCAAGGGATTCTGGACGAGGATCGGTACGCTCGATCAGAAGGAGGTATCCGCTCTCGTCGGGCGCTGCCTGGATGCCGGAGTCAACTTCTTCGACACCGCCAATGTCTACTCCTTCGGAGAATCGGAGCGGCTGCTCGGCGAGGCCTTGAAGGGTCAGCGTGATCGCGTCGTGCTGGCCACCAAGGTGCGAGGGCGGATGGGCGAAGGCCCCAACCAGGTTGGCCTGTCGAGAAAGGCGATCTTCGAGCAGATCGAGGGCAGCCTCGAGCGCCTGCAGACGGACTACGTCGACCTCTATCAGATCCACGGTTACGATCCGTTGACGCCGCTCGAGGAGACGCTGCGCGCCCTGGACGACCTGGTGCACCAGGGCAAGGTGCGCGCCATCGGCGCCAGCAATCTGGCCGCCTGGCAACTGATGAAGGCGCTCGGCATCTCCGAACAGTGCGAACTGGCCCGCTTCGAATCACTCCAGGCCTACTACACCGTCGCCGGACGCGATCTCGAGCGCGAGCTGGCGCCCTTGCTGAAGGATCAGAACCTGGCTCTGATGGTGTGGAGCCCGCTGGCCGGCGGACTGCTGACCGGCAAGTTCGGCCGTGACGGCAAGGGTCCAAAGGACGCGCGCCGTTCCGAGTTCGACTTTCCACCGGTCGACAAAGAACGGGCCTTCGAAGTCGTCGACGCGATGCGACCCATCGCCGAAGCGCACGACGTCACGATCGCGACTGTCGCACTCGCCTGGCTGCTCCATCAGGATGTCGTCACCAGCGTGATCATTGGAGCCAAGACCATGGAACAACTGGAAGAGGACCTGCGCGCGGTCGACGTCGAGCTCACTGCCGAGGAGCTGCAGCAGCTCGACGAGATCAGCGCACTGCCCGCGGAGTACCCTCAGTGGATGATCGCCCGACAGAGTCGAGGCAGGCGACCCGAAGACCACGCGGACTGAGACAGGGTGGCATCCCGCTCAGGCTCCCTCGACAGCGCCGAGAATTGGCGGCAGCGCCGCGAAGACCAGCAGTGAGGCGACGTAGACGAGCCCCGAGAGAGGATCCCGGCTGCTCAGATACGCCCTGAGCGTCAGGCCGCGAAGAGCGAGCACGACGGTGACCTCAACCAACACGAGGAGTGACAGCGCTACGGCACCGACGGCGATTCGATCCGTGAGGCTGTCCCGGCTCAGGTGGAATCGGCGCACGAGCCAACGCGCGCTGAAGTAGATCACTGCCAACATGATCGGCGTTTCCATGAGCTCAGCGTTGCGCTCGCCCACAACCGGCACGAGCCATAGCGTCCGTACCGTGCCGAGGAGGAAACCCACGGCAAATACCACGCCGAAGTATGCAGACGCGGCGCCGATGACCTTCGCTAGCGATCCCCCGGTCCAAGCCTGCCTCATCAAGGCCAACGATACCGGTGCGGCTCGCGGCCGCCAATTAGCTCGAATGAAACAGCGCGTTGCATCAATTCCGGAAGGAGTTCGCCATGTCCAATCTCTTCACTGACGTTCCCGAGCCGTTCCGCCAATGGCTCGCCTTCAGTTCGTCTCTGCTCGTCGCCCTCGCCGCCGGGTGGCTGCTTCACCAGATCGTCTACTCGCTGGTCGGCCGCCTGACGGACCACACCCGCGCCGTCGCCGATACCTCGGCGGTGCGCCGCACGCGCCGCTCGGCACGGGTCGTAGTCTTGCTCCTGGCCGCACAACTCGTTGTGCCGATGATGCCGGCGACCAAAGCCGTCGTCGAATTGACGCACCGGCTTCTCTCGATCGCTTTGATTGCGGCGATCACCTGGCTGGTCATCCGCATGGTCAGCGTCATCGACGACGTCATCATGGCGCGATACGACGTCTCAGTGCGCGACAACCTCGAGGCCAGGCGCGTGCAGACGCAGACCCGTGTGGTCAGCCGCACGATCATGATCCTGGTCGGCGGCATTGGATTCGCCACCATCCTGATGACCTTCCCCCCGATCCGCCAGATCGGCGCCAGCCTGCTGGCGTCAGCCGGAATCGCCGGCCTGATCGCCGGCCTGGCGGCCCGGCCCACGATCAGCAACCTGATCGCGGGACTCCAGATCGCGCTGACTCAGCCCATCCGGCTCGACGACGTCGTCGTCATCGATGGGGAGTGGGGCCGGATCGAGGAGATCACCTCGACCTATGTCGTGGTGCGGGTCTGGGACCAGCGCCGCCTCATCGTGCCGCTGCAGCAGGTCATCGACAGTTCGTTCCAGAACTGGACACGCTCGTCCGCCAACATTCTCGGGAGTGTCTACCTCTATACCGATTACACCGTGCCGGTGGATGAGGTCCGCCAACACCTCTCCACCATCGTCGAAGGCAGAGACGAGTGGGACGGCCGGGTATGCCAGCTGGTGGTCACCGACGCCAAGGAGCGCACCCTCGAGCTGCGCGCTCTGGTCAGCGCCGCCGACTCCGGCAACGCCTGGGACCTGCGCTGCTATGTCCGCGAGAAGCTCGTCGAATACCTACAACGCGAGCACCCCGAATGCCTACCTCGCACGCGGGCGGAGCTGGAAGGCCCCAACGCCGTGCCTCAGGTCACCTGATCAGCCGTGGTGATCCGCCAGGACCCGCTCGATGCGCCGATCGGGCACCAGCCAGATGAGCGCGACCAGGACATAGATCCCCTGGGAAAGCCACGCGGCGCGGAAGGCAGCCAGGATGGCGATCAAGTAGAGAACCGGCGAGAGCCTGCCCTTCCAGTCGCCGCCGATCGCACGTCGCAGGAGGGAGTTCGGCCCCTGCGCCGCGATGATGCGCTGTTGCAGGATGAAGTAGGCGATGGCCGCCATGAATAGGACGACGCCGTATCCGGCGGTAGGGACGGCGCCGAAGCCATTTTCGCCCATCCAGGCAGTGGTGAAAGGGATGAGCGAAAGCCAGAAGAGCAGATGCAGATTCGCCCACAGGATCGAGCCCGTGATCTGCTCGACGGTATGCAGCATGTGGTGATGGTTGTTCCAGTAGATGCCGAGATAGACGAAGCTCAGCACGTAACTCAAGAACCCCGGAACCACCGGCCCGAGCGCTCGCCAATCCTCTCCGTGGGGGACCTTGAGCTCCAGCACCATGATGGTGATGAGGATGGCGATGACGCCGTCGCTGAATGCTTCCAGCCTGCTCTTGCGCATGGCGTGCTCCGTGAGGTTCGTGACTGGCGTCACTCTACATCGCGGGGGATCGGCCTGGCCCGGGGAACAGGCTACCCGCTGCCCGCTACCCGCTACCCGCTACCCGCTACCCGCTACCCGCTACCAGCTACCAGCTACCAGACAGAAGAGGATGATTGACGTGCGCGTCATTTCGGAACTTGCTGTCGGCCCTCTGCTTCATCTTCCTGGCGTGCTTGTTGTTTCCAGTAAGCGCTGACCTCGTGCTCGACGTCGACCATCTCGCGATGGAAGCGGCCGGGCTGCGAGAAGAACGGAAAGTGCGCGGAATGCTCGAACCAGACCAAACCTTTGAGCGGCGCATCGAGTCGACCCAGGTACGCCGCCGCTAGTTGTGAGGGCGTGTTGAAGTCGTGTCGTCCGAGAAAGAGGAAGACCGGCACGTCGACCTTCTGGATCTCCCCTTCCAGGGGCTTCGGTTCGAGGTCATAGCGCATCTCCCGCGCCACAAGATCGGCTCCCTTCTTGACGTTCAGTACGTCTCGTAGCGTGTACTCGGGCGCCATCAGGCCGGTCTTCAAAATCGGCCAGAAACTGTGCGCCCCGTAGAGCTCGCCTCCATACTCGAAGAGATCGTTCTCAGTGACCGAAGGCGTGCCGGTGGCAAGCCGCGCACGAAGCTCCGCGTCGTTCGTCCGCTCGGCAGCACGGGTCAAGAAGTCGAGCCGTGCCCTTTGCACTTCGGCGCGGTTGCCCGCGAGTTGACCCGTCCCGACGTACGCGGCGTAGTACTCCGGGTGCGCCCGCACGGCGAGCAAGCCGAGGTACGTTCCCCATGAGTGGCCGACGAGGTAGATGCGCGGCTGATGGAAGCGCGTCCGCAAAATGCGGCTCAGCTCGAGGGTGTCAGCCAGCGTCTGGCTGACGCTCAATACGGGAGACTTCGCTGCCGCGTCGAACGATTTCCCCGCGCCCCGGCGATCCCACTGCACGACCACGAAGTCTTGCTCCAGCCCATGTTGAAAGGCATGTGCCAGGAACATCGCCGGCATCCCCGGCCCACCATGCAGAAAGAGCAAAACGGGATTGCTCCGATCGCGCCCCCGGATCAGGATCCATTGCTCCACGCCGCCCAGGCGTACCTGCTCGAGTGACGCGATGGCGTCAGGCGCGTCGATGGGAGGCGTCCTGCCGCGCGACAGGACGAATTCGACCCACACGGCGAACACCGTGAGCGCGAGTATCGTCGCGGAGACGAGCGCCAAGGCTCGGAAGCGCCTCTTCACTTACATCACTACGCGATGACAAACGGCAGTGTTGCACACGCGCCTGCCGTGCGGATCAGCCTATTATCGGCGGCCGGCCATCGGAAATCAGCTGCCAGCACCAGCTACCAGAGGGAGGGATGCGGGAAGTGAGCTCCAGGACGCAAGCTCCATCGCAACGCTTGTCTCTCGCTCCTCGCTTCTCGCCCCTCGCCTCTGATCTCCTCGGCGGCGCGGAGCCTCACCTCCGCCCGCGGTCAGAGTTCCGCGGGATCGATGTCCGTATGGACTTCGAACACCTCGTCGGCCGGCAGGCCGGCAGCCTGCGCGTGGGCCCGCGCGACCTCGGCGCTCGGACCATCGTAGATGCAGTAGCTCACCAGTCCACCATCTGCCTTCACGACGTGTGAGTGGTCCCAGGTCAGCTCGGGGAATTGTTCCTCTCGGACTTCCTTCGAGTGTACGGCGGCGCCATGCAGTTCCTCATCACTGATGTCACCGAGTGTTCTCTTGATCACGAAACGTGGCATGAAGTACTCCTTTCTCTCTTGTCTGTTCAATGGTCTAACACGTCGTCCCGGCCAGTGTCCGCGATCGCCATGATCTCTCCGATCTTCTGCTCCGGAACGTCGAGCTCCTCGAGGGTCGAACGAAAGTGGCCCATGAAGACTTCATAGACCGGCTCGTCCAGTCCGGATTCGACCGCACGACGGTGCGCGGCGCGCAGCGTCCGGCCGTCGTACTGCTTTGGTCCGCCGAACGCCATGCTCAGGAAGGCCTTCTGCTTGCGCTTGATCCGCCCCACGTCCAGTGCATCGAAGAACACGCTGACGCGAGGATCGTCCATTACCTTCTCGTAAAAGACCTCGAGCGCGGCTTCGATGGCCTCTCCGCCTCCGATCTCTTCGTATAGCGACATGTCGTTCGTACCTCCTCTCGTCGTGATGGCGAGAGGATGTCCGAGGAGCGTGTGACGCAGCGTGTGATCGCGCACGGGACCTGACTCGATTGACGCGGCGCGACGTACGGCTCACGCGAGCTGCAGCGCCGGATTATCGACGTCTCGGGCCAGTAACCGCGCCGTCGCAAGGGCTTCGGATTCTCCCAGATGATGGCGATGGAGCTGAGCGTGGACGGCAAACTCCCGAAGCTCCGCTCGCGCCGCCAGCGTTTCAAACCGATCGATCCATCCAATCGCCGACTCCTCGTCGTCCTCAACCGCGAGCTCGCAGAGCGCATCGAGGATGAAGCCGTGGACCCACTCCCAGGGAGCCGGCACGCGGTTGCAGCGCGCTCGCGCGTCTTCGAGCCAGGCAACGGCCTGCGGCCGCCTCCCCCGCCTCGCGTCCACGACCCCGAGGCCTCTTGCCGCCGTACCCTCCCAACATGGATCCCCGAGATGGACCGCCATCGTGAAAGCGTGCTCCAGGCGTTCATGAGCCGCGTCCAGGTCTCCAGCCAGTATGTCGAGCTCGGCCCGAAGCGCGCTCGGCCAGGGCAGAAACGCGATCCAGTGCTCATTGTCGACCAGCTCGAGCGTCCGCTCGATCACCGCAACCGCCTGCGTCATCTCACGCCTCAGCAACCGAACCCGGCCGATCAGAGACATCGACCAGGCTTCCTGGCGGCGGTCGTCGCAACGCCGGGCGTGCTCCACCGATCGCTCCAGCCACTCGATGCCGGCGGAATAGTGGCCCGCGTCCGAGGAGTTCATGCCGCGGACACCATAGATCGCGGCCAGGGCTTCGTCCGATCCCCCCGCCGCCTCCTCCGCCCGGCCAAGCCAGACTTCAGCACGTTCCCGACGCCCCGCCTGCACATCGATGAACCCCAGCTCTCGAAAGGCGGTGCTCGCGACCTTGCCCAGTCCGAGGCGCTCGGCCGCTTGAATCGCTTCGTGCAACCTCGACGCGCCCTCATCGTGTCCGCGCATGCCGTGCACCAGGGCGCTACCCAGGGTCAGAAGCGCACGTGCCCGGAGCCCGTCGTCGCCGCACGAGCGTGCACCGAGGCTGGCGCGCCTGAGGTGGATGATTCCCGCCTCCACCTCTCCAGCCGCCATCGCGGCTCGGCCGGCGTCGAGCTCAGCGCGTGCCGCGGCACGCTCCCCGACCGCTGCCGCGATCGAGGTCTCCTCGTACTCCGTCAAGAGGCTCCGGAGCTCCGGCAGCGACTCCACTCCGAGCTCTCGATGCATCAGCGCTTCGCACGCTTCGACTCGCTCTTCGGCAGCCGCGCGATCCCCCGCCTCGAGTAACGAGCGAATCAGCAGCTCCTGGCTCTTCTCCACCAGCGGGTTCATGGCGACGAGTTGGGCTGCCGTCGAGACCGCTTGGGCAGTGCGGCCGGCGCCGAGATCCATGAGCACACACTCCCGAAGCAGTCCTTCCAGCTGTGCCTCCAGGTGTCGCCGTTCGATCAGCAGCCACGCCTCGAATGAAGGGCTGCCGGCGAACGACATGCCCTCGAGCAACTGACCGCCTACGGAACGCGCCATCTCCGATCCCGGTTGGGAGTCTTTCACCAATCGAACGTCGACGATCGCAAATTCGGGAAGCCCAAGCTCCACCGGATCACCGCGCAAAGCACCTTCGACGCCGAGCGCACGACGCATCTCGGAGAGGTTCCAGCGCAACGCGCCAAGCGGATCAAGCGCCGCCGAGAAGAGCAGATCCGCCAGGTGGCTGCGCGTTGCCGGCTGCCGGCCGAGAATCAGATAGGCGAGCAGCGCCCACGGCTTGCGGCCGCGCGGCGGGGGAAGAACGTTGCCGTCTCGCTCGATTCGCGGCGGCCCGAGCAAACGGATGACGAAATCTTGCGGAGTCAACTTCCCATCCAGCGCATCCTTTGGATGATAGGAGGATTGTAACGCTGGGCTGGGTAGGGTCTTGGGGCTCGGGTTGATTCGGTGAGGTACACTCGGTCACGCACTTCGTGGATCAACGAGACTGACCGGCTTGGGGGCGAGGTGGGGTCGCCTCGACGCCGAACTTTCCGATCGAGATCGGGCCCTCTCATGAGCCAATCCCTGGTGGGCACCCGCCTCTCACACTTCGAGCTCACCGCCGAGCTCGGACGCGGCGGCATGGGCGAGGTCTATCGCGCCACCGACGTTCGCCTCGGTCGAGACGTCGCGATCAAGGTCCTGCCGCGAGAGCTGGCATCCCGAGCCGAGCTTCGAACCCGGCTCGAACGTGAGGCCAAATCGATCTCACGGCTCAGCCACCCGCACATCTGCACGCTCTACGACCTCGGCGTGGACGGCGACACGACGTTCCTCGTCATGGAGCTGCTCGACGGTGAAATGCTCAGCGATCGCCTTCGCCAGGGCGGCATCCCGCATGCCGAAGCCTTGCGCATCGCCGTGCAGATCGCTTCCGCCCTCGCCGCCGCTCACGACCAGGGGCTGGTGCATCGCGACCTCAAGCCTGGCAACGTCATGCTTACCAGCGATGGCGCGAAGCTCCTCGATTTCGGCCTCGCCAGGACACTCATAGCAGAGCCGGCGGAGGATCTCGCTGAGTCGCCAACCCTCGAGGCCCCTCTGACCCGTGAAGGCGCGATTCTGGGCACGCCGCAATACATGGCGCCGGAGCAGGTCGTCGGCGAGCCGGCGGACGCACGGTCGGACATTTTCGCTTTCGGAGCCCTGCTCTACGAGATGCTGAGCGGCGACAAGGCATTCTCCGGTGACGACCGTCGGGCGCTGGCGGCGGCCATCTTGCAGGATGAGCCGCGGTCGCTCGGCGCGTCGCATCCGGCTCTGCCCCAGCCGCTCGTGCGTCTGGTCGACAAGTGTCTGGCCAAGCAACCCGCGGATCGCTGGCAGTGCGCCGCCGACCTATGCGACGAGCTGCGCTGGATCGCCTCCTTCGAGGCTGGATCTCCCGCCATGGGCTCCAGCGCTGGGAAGCGGTCGCGACGCCGCTTCGTCGCTGTCGCCGGAATTGCGGCCGTGATCGGGGCGACAATCGCGCTCGCGGCGGGCTGGATTCTCGCCCGGAGCTCCATGCTTGGCGGCCAGCCCGCCCACGCAACCGGTGCGAGCCACGTGAGCATCAGGCTTCCCGACGCGGCGCCCTATCTCCCGGAGACCCGCTTGGCACTGGCGATCACGCCGGACGGCCGACAAATCGCCTATGTCGGCGGCGACCTGGCCGACAAGCGTCTCTATGTGCGCTCGCTCGACGGCGACGCCGTACAGCCGCTTGATGGGACCGCCGACGCGGTCGGTCCTTTCTTTTCACCGGATGGCCGGCGCATCGGCTTTTTCACCCGCTATGTGCTCGAGCAGGTCGCGTCGACCGGTGGACCGGCGCAGAGGATCAGCTCGGCCCCGCCTGTTACGCGGGGCGCCGCCTGGCTCGAGAGCGGTGACATCGTCGTATCGCCCAGCAAGGCCGCGCCGCTCTTTCGCGTCGCCCTGAGCGAGAGCAACGCCATTCTTCCTTTCACCAAGCCGGATCCGGCGGTGGGCAGCGGGCAAATCTGGCCCGCGATGTTCGACCATGACAAGAAGGTCCTGGTCACGATCCTCGGCGGCACGTCCACCTCGTACGATGACGCGAAGATCGTCGGAATCGATCTCTCGACGGGCAAAGAAACGGTCATCGTAGAAGGCGGCAGCCAGGCACTCTACCTGCCGAGCGGATACCTGGTGTTCATTCGTGAAGGCTCTCTCTTCGTGGCGCCGTTCGACGCCCATTCGATGCGACTCACCGCGTCGCCTGTGGCGGTGCTCGGTCACGTCCTGAGCGATCCGACGAACGGCATCGGGCACTTCGCCGTGTCCGCGTCCGGCACTCTCGTCTATGCGCGCGGCGGCACGTTCTCGAGCAACGAGGCGAGCCTCGCCTGGATGGATCGCGGCGGGAACGAGACTACGATCCCCGCGGACCCGCGTGAGATCTTCACGCCTCGACTCTCGCCCGACGGTCACCAGATCGCGCTTTCGATCCAGGCGGCAACAGACGACCTGTGGCTGTTCGACCTCGATCGTGGAACGTACCGCCGCCTGACGTTCGGCAACCGCAACCTGAACCCGATTTGGACGCCGGACGGCACGCGAATCACCTATTCGTCCGTGCGCGGCGGGGGCTATCCCGCGATCTACACGCTGGCGGCGGACGGCAGCGGACATGAAGAGCTGCTCGCGAAGGGGAACGGGGAAGCGTACTTTCCCGGCAGTTGGGCGCCCGACGGCAAGACGCTGGCATTCTCTCGGCTTGGCGGGAAGACCGGCTGGGACGTCGAGGTGCTCACCGGGGACGGGTCGACGCGACCGTTGATCGCCAGCCGTTTCAATGAATCCGCGCC
>Ga0307436_1000444_pt1 | contig 19454 bp, 17 predicted proteins | sample SalMarWE160440MG_FD_202513 | JGI IMG/M metagenome (GOLD analysis project Ga0307436, IMG submission 202513) | Salt marsh sediment microbial communities from the Plum Island Ecosystem LTER, Massachusetts, United States - WE1604-40 | ecosystem: Environmental > Aquatic > Marine > Intertidal zone >...
GACGCGGCAAACTGCGTCTTCATCAAACTAAACAGAATGGTACTATAGGGAGGAAGCAAGATGGCAAAAAGAATTCTTATCGTGGGCGGGGGACTGGCCGGCACCATCGTCGCCAATGGTCTGTGCCGACAGCTACGCGAGGATCTGTCGGCCGGAACCGTCGTCATCAACATGATCGGAGCAACCGATAAGCATCTGTATCAGCCCGGTCTGCTTTACTTGCCTTTCGGCCGCGCCCGCGAATCCGAGCTTTTCCGCGATCAGCGCAAGGTATTGGACCGTCGCGTGCCTTATTTCATCGACCCCGCCAAGCACATCGATGTCGACAAGCAGGTGGTCACCACGCAGTCCGGCAAGACCCATTCTTACGATTATCTCGTGATTGCCACCGGTTCGCGCATCCGGCCCGACAATATCCCCGGAATGACCGAGGGCGCGCATTGGTTCTACGATCTCGACGGGGCCCGCAAGATGCGCGATGCGCTGGCCGCGTTCCAGGGCGGACGAATCGTCGTGAACGTCAATGCGCCTCACAAATGTCCCGTGGCGCCGCTCGAAATCGTTTTCATGCTGCGTGAACATTTGGCCGCGAAAGGCGTGCTCGACAAGAGCGAGATTACATACACCTATCCGATCGGCCGGCTGCACGCGCTGGAACCGGTGGCGAATTGGACGGTGCCCGAGTTCCAACGGTATGGCATCAAATCCGAGACCTTCTTCAATACCAAGTCGGTCGACCCGAAAGCGAAGACGATCACTTCGGAAGAGGGATCGACTCTCGAATACGATCTCCTGGTCACGATTCCGCCCCACACCGGCCAACAGGTGATCCAGGATTCGAATCTCGGCGCGGGCGGCTGGGTGCCAACCGTGCGCAACACATTGCTGCGCGAAGGATCACAGAACGTCTTCGTCGTCGGCGACACGACGAACATACCGATCTCCAAGGCCGGATCGACGGCCCACTTCGAGGCCGATACCATCATCGACAATATTACCTCGCTGATCAAAGAAGACCGGTGGGCGCGTGACTATGACGGCAAGGTATTCTGTTTCGTCGAGACCGGTCTCAACAGCGGAACTTATGTGTGGTTCAACTACGCCACGCCGCCAAACCCGGGACCGCCGTCGCAGATGATCCATTGGTTCAAGCTGGCCTACAATCGGCTGTATTGGCTTTCGGCCCGCGGACTGCTGTGAAGGAGGCGACAATGAACGATACAATGATCTCCAATCAGCCCATGGACGAGATTGCGCGCCTCTCGCTGGCGGCGCGCGAGGCCTTGACTGACGCGATGGTGGAACGGATCGCGGCCACGGGCGCGAACGCACTCGAACTCGTCGATCGTTTAAACGACGAGCAAACGAATGCGGCGGTGCATAAAATGCTCGACCGGCTGACCGAGGCGCACAGGTTGGGCGCGCTCGACACGCTGTTTGATCTGTTGACGCTGCTCCATGCGGCGCGCGATGCCGCCACCGACAACATCCTCGATCGGCTTTTCACCTTCTTCGAGCAGATGATCAACACCGTCGGCAACGAGGAAATGGGGAGGCTGGCCGAGAATACCCGCAATGCCCTCGAAGACGCGGCAGAGGAAACGGAAAAGATGGCGCCGCGCTCCGGCCTGATGGCTATGATATCGATGCTGTCGAAGCCTGAGACGCAGCGAAGTCTTGCATTCCTGTTGACGTTCAGCGGCAAGCTGCAGCAGCGCAGCACGGGCGGATAGGGGGGACTTGCCTTAGCCACAAGCCTTTCTTGCGAATACGCTGGATCGTCCGCTTCGCGGCGGGCCCGAGAAACAGCTCCCGGCTCATCACCGAACGCAATGTGCGACGATGGGCCGGGAATTTTTCCATTACTGTTCAACAATTCCGGTCAGTCCAACATGGGCCGACCGGCCGCTTCGCAGACGTAATGTCGCGCGCTAAGAGCGCATCCGAACCTGTCTCCACCGTTAAAGCCCCTGCTACAGGGAAGAGCACAGGGAAATCTTCGATTCCAGGTGCGCTCCTCAGATGGCTCACCAGCCCAATGATTTCGGTGACTTGGACCTAAATTCCCTGCTCGACGAAACAGGAAATAATTTTGGCGGAGCCGGAAATTCTGGCGCAACAACAGTAAATTTTACCGAGCGATACCGAAATCATTGCCGGATGAGGTTTTCGCTACACACAACCCGCGCAACGCACATCATATGACGGACGAAAGCCCGTCAGTGCTTGCGGGCGTCGCTGACCTTGATCACCGCCGCCATGCCGGTGTCGCCGGCGGCGCAACCGGTGAATAAACCATTGCCGCCGCCGCGAAGCGCGAGCTCCTCAATCAACTCGATCACACAGCGCATCCCGGTCGGCCCTTGCGGATGGCCAAATATCAGGGACGAGCCGTAATTGTTCATCTTGTCGATGGGAAAGCCGGTATCGCGCGCGAACACGATATCGTTCACGGCGAACGGATTGTGCGTTTTCACGGCATCGATGTCGTCGATTGTGAGAGCTGCCGCTTCAAGCGCCGCACGCGCCGCGGGCACCGGCGCCATCGGCATGTGTCCCTTTTCGGCGCGCGCCTGGCCGAAGCCCAGGAGCTGCACTTCAATTGACTTATCTTGTGCCAACTCGCCGGCGCGCTCTTTTGTCGTCACGATCATGCAGGCGTTGCCGTCGGCGGGATGCGTCTGGCTGCCGAAAGTGACGGTGCCATTTGGCTTCACCGGTTTCAACTTGGCCAGCCCGCCGGCGGTGATGCTGAACACGCCTTCGTCGGCGGCGAGCGCGCCCGTCTGCTTGCGGAAATTCGCGTCGGTGATCGGGACCTCGACCATGTAGCGGCGCTGAAAGGCGCGGTCGTTGGCGAGCGCGTCCTGGTATTGCTCGTATCGCCGCAGCACGACGGCGTGCTGCTCGGCCGTCGTGACTTGATAGCGCATGGCGACGTTTTCGGCTGTATCGATCATCGCGTTCATCGCGAAGGGGTCGTTGTTGAAGTTGTCGAGCACCCACGCCTCGGTGATGTTGGTGGCACCCGGTCCTGTTGGATTGGGGTAAACGAGCGTTGCGCCGTTCGAGCAGCGGTCTGCCGTCACCACCAGCATGCAGGTGGCCGATCCCTGCTCGATTTCGTCCGCCGCCATCTGCAGCACGCGCGCACCGGTGGCACAGGCCTGGCTCACGGTGGGCCCCGCCACGTCGGGGATCCCGATCATCCCCGTCACCCACGGCAGCCCGAAAAAGCTGCTCGGCTGGGGAATGGTTATGCCAAGGATCCCGAAGTCGATCGTTTCAATCGGAAATTTCTTGGCCGCCAGCGTATCGCGCGCGACGTTGGCGGCAAGTTTCATACTGTGAAGATGACCTAGCGAACCCTGCCACTTGGCGAACGGTGTGGACCAATATGCGCCGTAGGGAACGTATGCATTGTTCATCGGATCGCCTTTCGATCAGCGGGCCTGCTCGGCCTGCAATTGGGCGAAGGAAGAGCCGACCTTGACCAGCTTTTCCAGCAACGGGGCGGGCTGCCAGTAGCGGGCGTCGAGTGCGCGCTGGAACTCGAGAATGCGGTTGTAGATCGTCTTGAGGCCGACCGTGTCGGCGTAGAACATAGGGCCGCCGCGGTAGCGCGGAAATCCATAGCCCGACGTATAGACGACGTCGATGTCGCTGGCCCGAAACGCGATACCGTCCTCCAGCACGCGCGCGCCCTCATTGATCATGGCGTAGAGACACCGCTCACGTATTTCCTCGGCGCCCGGCTTGCGTTGCGGCACGCCAAGCCGCCTGCCTTCGTTGTGCAGCAGCTCGACGACCTCCGGGTCGGCGACGCGCTTGCCGTTCTCGTAACGGTAATAACCGCGTCCAGCCTTCTGCCCGAGCCAACCGCGCTCGGTCAACATGGCGGACGGCCGATAGTAGGTGGGGTCGTCGCGGAAGCTATCGCCATGCGCGACGCGAGTGAGGTGGCCGACATCGATTCCCGCCAGGTCGTAGACGGCCAGGATGCCCATGGCCATGCCAAAATCTTCCAGCGCAAAATCCACCTCCTGCGGCGTTGCGCCTTCCAGGACGCAACGCTCGCCCTCGCGCCCGTAGGGGTCCATGATGCGGTTGCCAATGAAGCCGTAGCATACCTGGGCGACGACCCCGACCTTGCGCGCCTTCTTCGCGATCGCGAGCGCCGTCATCAGCACGTCGTCGGCTGTTTTCTTGGCCTGCACAATTTCAAGCAAAGGCATCACGTTCGCAGGGCTGAAGAAATGAAGGCCAATGACGTCCTGCGGCCGCTTGGTGACCGCGGCGATCGCGTCAATGTCGAGCGTCGAGGTATTGGTGGCGAGAATAGCGCCTGGCTTGGCGATCTGGTCGAGCTTGGCGAAGACGTCTCTCTTCAAATCCATGTTCTCGAACACGGCTTCGATGATGAGATCGGCCTGTGAAACTGCCCGATAATCGAGCGCCAGCGTCATCAACTTTATGCGCGCTTCCACCTGATCGGCCGTGAATCGGCCGCGCGACACCGATCGCTCGTAGTTCTTGGCGATCGTTGAGCGCGCGCGGTCGAGTGCTTCTTGCTTGGCGTCGACGATGGTAACAGGCAGGCCGGCATTGGCGAACGCCATGGCGATGCCACCGCCCATGGTGCCGGCGCCGATGATGGCGATACTGTCGACAGGCCGTGGCGCCACGCCGGGGGAAAGACCGGGAATCTTGCCGACTTCACGTTCGGCGAAGAAAAGATGCCGCAGCGCGCGCGACTCGGGTGCCTGTTCCAGGCTGGCGCTCACCGCCTTTTCAACCTCCACGCCCTCGTCGAACGGCTTTTCGGCCGCGGCCTGCAAGGCTTCGAGCAGCTTGACCGGTGATTCGCGGTTGCGCATGGACTTGGCCACCTGCGCACGCTTGGCCGTCAGCGTTTCAGCGGCTTTTTCTGCGCCGATGACCGGCCGCTCGCGTGTTCTGCGCGGGCCTTTGCCAGCCGCGACCAGTGCCTTGGCATAGGCGGTGGCGCCTTCGGCCACGTCGCACCCGACCAGTTGATCCACGAGGCCCAGTTCCTTCGCCCTGGCGGCGGGCATCGGCCGGCCGGAGAGCATCATCTCTGCCGCCGCCTCGAACGGAATAACGCGCGGCAGGCGCTGCGTGCCGCCCGCGCCGGGAATGATCCCGAGCGACAGCTCGGGCAAACCGAACGCGGCTCCCTCGGCGGCAACCCGATAGTGGCAAGCGAGCGAAACCTCAGTGCCGGCGCCGAGCGCGGTACCATGGACCGCGGCAATGACGGGGACGGACGAATCTTCAATCATTCTAAGGACTTCGTGAAAGCCCGGGTCGGCGATCCCCGTGTCGAATTCCTTGATGTCGGCGCCGGCGATGAAGGTCCGTCCGGCGCAAGCCAGTACGATGGCCTTGACCTCGGGCTTTCCCCGCAACTCGCCGAACGCCTGCTTGAGGCCTGCGCGCACGCTCTGGTCCATCGCGTTGACCGGCGGCTTGTCGACGCGCACGAGTGCGATGCCATCGCGCACAGACGTGCCGACCACCTGACCCATTCGATAGCTCCCTTAAGTCTTCCGATGAAATCTATGCAGCGCGCGCGAGCGGGGTCGCTACGCGTCAACGTCGATGATGTCCGGATGTTGCCCGGATTCGAACAAACGTCGGAGCTCGGCGCTACGGTGCTTGAGCACCGCGCGTTGATTGATGTATCCCTTGTCCGTGATCTCATTTGCATCAATCGACGGCGCGTCGCCCAGAAGCAACGCGCATCGTATTCTGGTCGATTGGCCGGTGTTCTGGGAATTCCATCGCTTCAGCGCATTCAGAACGTGGCGATGGATGGCGGGATGTCGCGCGAGTTCGGCGCCGGTGGCCGGTGTTTCGTCTCCGAGCAACTGCCGGCACCCCGCGGCATTGAGCCAAGCCATGACACGCACGTTATCGTGCCCCTCGCCGGCAATGACGGCGTCTTGCAGCACCGGTGACATCGCGGCGAGCAGGCCGACGCGCAGTGCGCCGACCTGGACCCAGGTTCCGGTAGTGAGTTTGAACTCTTCCGTGAGGCGGCCATCATAGATCAGGCCCGCGGCTGGATCGTTCGGATCGGCGAACCGGACCGCGTCGCCGATTCGATAAAAGCCATCTTCGTCAAATGCCGCCGCAGTCAAATCGGGGCTGCGCCAATAGCCGGGCGTAACATTGGGACCTTTTACGCGCACTTCCCAACGCTCGTCGTTTGGCTGAAGTTTCAGCTCAACTCCCGGTATTGGAACGCCGATCACGCCGGCTCGCTCAAGCGGGAAATGCGCCGCTGTCACCGCCGGCGCCGTTTCCGTTGCGCCCCAAGAGGACGTCATCGGCACGCGCTGTCCTGTCGTGCGCATTGCAACGGCTTCGAGCCGCGACCACAAATCCTGCGGCAAGGCCGCGGCCGCGTAGAAGATCAATCGCAATTTGGCGAAAAAGGTCTTCGCCAAAGCCGCGTCCTTTTCGAGATAGGGCAGCAATGTGGCGTAGCCGGCTGGAACATTGAAATAAATCGTGGGTGAAACCTGCGCGAGATTTCGCACGGTCTGCTCGACCAAGCCGGGCATCGGTTTGCCGGCGTCGATATAAAGTGTTCCGGCATGCCGAAGTACAAGATTGAAATTGTGGTTGCCGCCGAACGTATGGCTCCAGGGCAGCCAGTCGACCAGGACAAGCGCGTCCTCGGCGAGAAACGGCCAGATCTGCGTCAGCGCCTGCTGGTTGGCCGTCAGCATACGGTGGGTATTGATCACCGCTTTCGGCAGGTCGGTTGATCCCGAGGTGAACAGGAACTTGGCGATGCGATCGCCGTCGATGGCGGCGGCGGCTTGCTCGACCGCGCGCGTCGCCTTGGTCTTGGTCAAATCGTCCAACGCGGTCACCGACGGCAGGTTTGCCGTGTTGCGGCTGGCGACGACCTCCGCCCCGAACGGTTCAAGCGCCGCCAGCGCCTTGGCGAATGGACCGGTGTCCGACACGTAAACAAGTCCCGGCGTCAGCAGCTTGGCGACATATTTCAGTTTGCCGTGGTCCTGGCTCTGCAGCGAATAGGCGACCGAGATCGGCGAAACCGGAATCCCCGCGGTAAAGCCCGCCAGCATCAGCAAGGCATGTTCGATGGCGTTGCCCGACAAGATCATCAGCGGACGTTCGGCGGAAAGCCCGCGCTCGATCAGCGCCGCGGCCAGGGCGTCGACGAGCGCGCGCGCCTGCTCGTAGGTCAGCGTTCGCCACGGCTCGCCGGCGCGTTCGGCAAGGAACACGCGCCCCGGCGCACGCTCGACCGCCGAGCCGAACAGCTTCGCAAGGCTGGGATCATAGGGATCGAGCGGCGTACGCGAGCCCAGCCGAAGCGAGCCATCGGCGGCTTTCTCGAACGTAACGTCGACCGGAGCGTAGTCGACGGCGCGCAACGGCGCGCTGGCGTCAGACGAATGCTGAACATTCATTGCCGGCCGGGCTCCGGTTGTCCGCGCTCATGTTAGTCGGTGCAACGGGACAGAACGTTGTCACTGACAACAATTGTCGTCAAGGATATTATGCTAGAATGCATTTTCGCCGCGGGGAAGGCCATGGTGCGTCCGACAAGAGCCAGGAAATCAGCCGGGAAATCGGCCAACAGATCCGCCGGGAAACCAGTGCGGTCCCAGCCGCTTAAGTCGGCGCCGATGAAAGTGAGCGGACATGCGCCGCTCGATATCGGCGTCCTGCGCACGCATCTGGGATATTTCCTGCGCCGGCTGCAGGTGGAAATATTCAGGGACTTCATCAAGAGCCTTTCTGAATTCGATGTGCGGCCGGCGCAATTTTCGGTCCTGGTCTTGATCGGCACCAATCCGGGCCGCTCGCAGGCCGAGATTGGCAAAGCATTGAACATCGAGCGCGCGCGGCTTGCAAAAATGCTGCACGAGCTTGAACGGCGCCGATGGGTCCGGCGGCGCTCGGCCGCCAATGATGGCCGCTCACACTCGTTGTCTCTTACCCCGCTAGGCGCCGAAAGAGTCGAACAGATCAAGGCGCTGGCGGCCGCGCACGAGCGGCGCTTGGCTGGCCGGGTCGGCAAGGAGCGGCGACAACAACTCATCGATCTGTTGAAGGACTTCGGTTGAGGCGATGCGGCCGGCCGCGGGATTGTTGTCGCCAATATTTTGAAATTGTGCCATCGGGCCGCGCGTTTCGGCGCAAGGGCGCGACTATCTAGCTGCAAATACACGGCAATATGGCTATTGACGAAAATTGTTGTTATGGTCAACAATATCGCCAATCCGCGCAAACCGTCCCGGCCAGCGGCGATACGAAGCGGATCGATGCTGTGCGGCCGATAAGTTGGTGAATGTCGCGATTGGATCGCGATCGTATTCCAGCAGCATGCCGAAAACGGCGGCCGATAGCGGACAGGGAGGAACGACAATGACAAATAAATTGAATTCCGGTGCAACGCTCGCGGGCTCGCGCGTGACGCGCCGCACCGTCAGTACCGGCCTGGGCGCCAGCGCCATCCTGGCCGGAGTATCGCCATTCAATATCGTCCGCGGCGCAGGCGCCCCCCTCAAGGTCGGCGTGCTACTGCCGCGCTCCGGCGTGCAGGCCGGCATCGGGCAGGATTGCCAGCGCGGCGTGGTGATCGCGCCGGACATCCTCAAGGGACTCGGCCTGCCGCCGCTGCAGATCATGAACGGCGATACCGAGACCAAGGTGGAAATCGCCCGCTCGCGTGCCGAGAAATTGATCAGCGACGGCGCGCAGCTCCTGACCGGCGCTTTCGATTCCGGCCAGAGCACGGCCATCGCGCAGGTGGCGGAGCAAAAAGGCATCCCCTACGTCATCAACATCGCCGCCGCCCCGCAGATCACCGAACAGGGCTACAAATTCGTGTTCCGCAACTTCCCGACCGCGGCCATGATCCTCACCGACGCCTTTAAGAACCAGCTCGAGATCTTCGGCCAAGTCGGCGCCGCGCCCAAGACCGCCGTGTTCATGCACGTCAACGACACCTTCGGCACCGCCATGGCGAAGGGCATCGGCCACGTGATGCCGCACTTCAAGATGCCCTATAAGATCGTGCAGGAGATCGCCTACGATCCGGCCGCGCGCGACCTCTCGGTCGAGGTGGCCAAGGCGAAAGCGACCAAGGCCGACGCGCTCTTGCTGGTCAGCCGGCTCAACGACGCCATCCTGCTCACGCGCGAACTGGTCAAACAGCGCTGGTCGCCCATGGCGATTCTGAGCATGGGCCCGGGCTGGTACGAGGACCAGTACCTCAAGACGCTCGGCAAGCTGTCGGACGGGCCCTTGAGCTTCGTGCCCTGGTACGACCCCAACAAACCGCTCAGCAAGACGCTTGAAGCCGCGCTCGCCAAGAAATATCCGGGCGTCAACCTCAACACCAACCACGTCTACACCTTCGAGGCGCTGCTGGTGGCCGCCGACGCCTACAAGCGCGCCGGCTCTGCCGATCCCAAGGCTTTGGCCGAAGCGATCCGCAAGACCCACATCACCAACAATGTCAGCCCCGGCCCCGGCATCATGTTCAACGCCAAGGGCCAGAACGACAAGCTCAAGGACAGCGCGATCCAGAACCGCGGCGGTAAGACGGTGACGGTGGCGCCCAAAGCCGCGGCCAACGCCAAGGTAGTGTGGCCCTATCCACCCTTCGACAAGCGCGGTTGAGGCCAAGTTAAACGCGTCATGGCCGGGCTCGTCCCGGCCATCCACGCCTTTCTTGCTTTGAGCCAAGACGTGGATGCCCGGCACGAGGCCGGGCATGACGGCGGAAAGGCCGTCGCAAGCCGCCAGGACCCCGCCCGGTGCCCCTCTCGCTCTATCTCAACGTCGCCATCGGCGGGATCCTGACCGGTCTCGTCTATGGCCTGATGGCGCTCGGCCTGTCGGTGATCTTCGGCGTGGTGCGCGTCGTTAATTTCGCTCATGGCGAGATGATGACCATTGCCATGTATCTCGCCATCACGCTGTTTGCCGCCTTCCATCTCGATCCGCTGGTGATGCTGGTGCCGATCGCGGCGGTCATGTTCGCCTTCGGCTATCTGCTGCAGGCCGGCATGATCAATCGCTTCATCACCCGGCCCGAGCACAGCCAGTTCCTGCTGCTGATCGCAGTGGCGATCATCATCGCCAACGTGCTGCTGATCGCCTTCGGGCCGGACGCGCAGAATGTCCAGGTCGCCTACGCCTTCGACAGCTACGCGATCGGACCGCTGATCATCGACGCCACCAAGCTCTACGCCGGCCTCACGGCCATCGTGGTGGCGGCGGGGCTGTTTTCCTTTTTCCGCTACACGGCGGTCGGTACCGCGATCCGCGCCTGCGCCGACAATCACACCGGCGCGCTGGTGGTCGGTCTTAACGTCAATCGGCTCTACGCGCTCACCTTCGGCCTGGGGGCGGCTTGCGTCGGCGCGGCCGGCACCATTCTGCTGCTGCTGTTCGACGTGACGCCGGCGGCGGGTCCTTCCTACACCTTGCTCGCCTTCGTTATCGTCATCACCGGCGGCTTGGGCTCCATGCCGGGCGCGCTTCTTGGCGGGGTGCTGATCGGCCTGACCGAGGCCATGGCGGGGCTTCTGTTCACACCCTCGGCCAAGACCATGTTCGCCTTCGCGCTCCTGGTGCTGGTGCTGCTGTTCCGCCCGCAGGGCATCTTGGGCAAGAGAGCGGCATGATCGGGCGCCTTACCGAAGGCGTGCCGCGCCGGGTCTTGCTCCTGCTCGCCGCGCTGCTGGCGCTAGCCGTCGCCGCCCCGCAGTTCGCCGGCGACTATCTGCTCACTGTGCTTATCCTGATGTTGTACTTCGCCTATACCGGGCTCGCCTGGAACATCATGATGGGCTTTGCCGGGCAGTTGTCGCTCGGCCACGCGCTTTATGTCGGCCTGGGCGCCTACACCGCAGCGGCGCTTTATGTGCATTTCGGCGTCGGCGCTTGGATCGGTCTGCTGGCGGCGGCGCCGATCGCAGGGCTGGCCGGCGCCTTCATCGGCTTTCTGGCCTTCCGCTTCCGCGTGGCCGGCGTCTATTTCGCCATCCTGACCATTGCGTTCGACGAATTCGCCCGCGTCGGCTTCGATCATTTGACGTGGACCGGCGCCTCGGCCGGCCTGTTCCTGCCGGTCAAGCAATACGCCCATAACGATCTCTGGCACCTGCGCGGCCACCCGGCGATGTTCTATTACATCCTGCTGGCGGCCATCGTGCTCGCCGTCGTCTTCTCGCGTGCGCTGCTGCAGAGCCGCATCGGCTATTTCTGGCTGGCGATCCGCGAGGACGAGGAGGCCGCGCGCGCCTCCGGCATCGACACCTTCCGCTACAAGATGCTGGCGGTGGTGATCTCCGCCGCGATGACCTCGTTCGCCGGCGTGATCTATGCGTTCTACTACAACAACCTGTTTCCCGAGCAGGTGTTCGGCATCACGCATTCGATAGAGATCATCCTGGCGCCGATTGTCGGCGGGGTCGGCACGCTGTTCGGGCCGATCCTCGGTACCGTCGTGATCGAAGGCGTGGCGGAGGGCATGCGCACGCTTCTCGGCTGGCTCGGCTTCGACGTGCCGGGCACCAAGCAATTGTTCTTCGGCGTGGTGCTGCTGTTCATCATGGTGGCGATGCCGGACGGCGTGTGGCCGTGGCTTAAGCGCCGGCTCGGCTATTGGGCGGGCAAGCCATGAGCACGCTGCTCAGCGTCGACGGCGTCAGCAAGCGCTTCCGCGGCCTGGTGGCGGTCGATCGCGTCGGCTTCGAGGTGCCGCAAGGCGCGATCTTCGCGGTGATCGGCCCGAACGGCGCCGGCAAGACCACGCTGTTCAATCTGATCGCCGGCGCGCTGGCGCCCGATACCGGCAGCATCGCCTTTGCCGGCGAGCGCATCGAGGGCTTGGCGCCCGACCGCATCTGTCGCCGCGGCGTGGGCCGCACTTTCCAGCTGGTGCGGCCGTTCCCGGCGCTCACTGTGGAGGACAACGTCATCATCGGCGCGCTGCTGCACCGCAAGGACGTGACGGTGGCGCGCGCTCACGCTCACGACATGCTGCGCCGGCTTGACCTTTTTGACAAGCGCGGCCAGCGCGCCTCCGGCCTGACGCTGCCCGACCGCAAGCGGCTGGAAGTCGCGCGCGCGTTGGCCACCGATCCGAAGCTGCTTTTGCTCGATGAAGTGATGGCCGGTTTGCGGCCGACCGAAACCGACCGCATGGTTGCCGTCCTGCGCGAGCTTAACCGCGAAACCGGACTGACCATCCTGCTGATCGAACACGTCATGCGCGCGGTGATGGCGCTGGCTTCGCGCATCCTCGTGCTGCATCACGGCGCGGCCATCGCGGAGGGTTCGCCGGCCGAAGTGGTGCGCGACCCCGCGGTGATCGAATCCTATCTGGGCGCGGAGGACGTCGACTGATGCTCAAGGTCGAAAACCTCGACGTCTTCCACGGCGACGCCCAGGCGCTTGACGGCGTCTCGCTCGAGATCGAAGAGGGCGCGATCGTGGCCATCGTCGGCGCCAACGGCGCCGGCAAAACATCGCTCATCCGCGCCATCGCCGGCATGCTGAAACCCGCGCGCGGCCGCATCCTTTATCGCGGCACCGATATCGCCGGCTGGCCGAGCCACAAGGTATGCGAGCTTGGACTGGGCCAGGTGGCCGAGGGACGCCAGATCTTCCCCTCGCTCTCGGTCATGGAGAACCTGGAAATGGGCGCCATGCTTTCGCGCGCGCGCGCCGCTCGCGCGCGCAACCTTGAGCGGGTCTACGCGCTGTTCCCGGTGCTGGCCGAGCGCAGCGCGCAGGCGGCCGGCACGCTGTCCGGCGGCGAGCAGCAGATGCTTTCCATCGGCCGCTGTCTGATGGGCGCGCCCGAGCTCGTCATGTTCGACGAGCCCTCGCTCGGCCTCGCCCCCACCATCGCGCAGAGCGTCTTGAAGACCGTACGCGACTTGAATCGCGACGGGCTCACTTGCGTGCTGGTGGAGCAGAACGTGGCGGTCTCGCTCAAGCTCGCCAGCCGCGCCTATGTGCTGGAAAACGGCAAAATCACATCGACTGGAACCGGCGAGGCATTGCTCGCCGATGACCGCGTGCGCCAAGCCTATATGGGGTTATAGCGGCGCGTTTCCGTAGGGCCTTAGCCTTTGATGTCGACGGTGCCGTGCGGCTCCAGCCGAAAGCGTTCGTGAAGGTGGCGCTGGATTGCCGGGGCGCAATTCGATCGTGCGCAATCGTCCTCGGACCATCACGCCAACAAGCCGCCTTTTGCTTCGATAAACTCGGCAATTTCATTGGCTCCTTCGCCCGTGCGCAAATTGGTGAAGACAAAGGGTCGTGCTCCCCGCATCTTGCGCGCGTCGCGTTCCATCACTCCCTGTCCTTTCCGAAAATCATATCCGCGCGTAACGATGATGCAGCCCTGACAGAATAGGTGCAGCAGCAACGGTTCCATGTCGCCGGACCGTGCCAAGGCGCTCACCGGCGCTGCGTTTGTTCATGCGATCTCGCCCAACTTGTCGTATGCGCCCACCGCGCGCAAAGCACCCACAATGCGTTCCGGCATCAACGGTGTTTCCGCAAAATGCACGCCGAATTCGGCCAGGGCATCTTCGGCCGCGGCGACGATCGCGGCCGCCGCCGGAATAGTGCCACCCTCGCCGGCGCCCTTGACACCCAGGGGATTAAGCGGGGTCGGGCTTTCGACATGCGCGATTTTGCACGTCGGCACGTCGGTCGCCAGCGGGATGAGATAGTCGGCGAACGTCGTCGTCAGCGGCTGCGCGTTTTCATCGTAGCGCATCCACTCAAGCAGCGCATTTCCGATGCCGTGCGCAACGCCGCCCTGAATCTGCCCGTCGACAATCAATGGATTGATGATGGTGCCGCTGTCGTGCACGACGGCATAGTTCACGATTGTCACGGCCCCGGTCATCGGGTCGACCTCGACCTCGGCGAGATGCGTGCCGGAACAGTAGGATGCCTGTGGCGGCGTGAAATAGGCGGTGTGCTCGAGGCCCGGCGTTTGGCCGGGTGCGAGCGAGAAGCCCGGCATGCCTTGCGCTAAGCGGGCAAGCTCGCGGAATGTGAGCGAGGGACGGTTGCCGCTGCGGGCGACGGCGATGCCGTCGTCCACGTCGATGTCGCTTTCCGGCACACCGAGTGTTTGCGCCGCGAGCTTGATGATCTGCGTGCGCACGACCTCGCTGGCCATCATGGCCGACGAGCCCGCGTTGACCGCTTGGCGGCTGGCGAAGGCGCCGACGCCTTGCGAGATCGCCGCGGTGTCGCCGACGGTCATGATAATGTCTTGGAAACGGCACCCGACCCGGTCGGCGATGATCTGGCCCAAGGTCGTGCGCGTGCCTTGCCCCTGGTTGGTCGCGCCGGTCGCCACCGCCACTTTGCCATCCGGCAGCACGCGCACGGTCACTCCTTCATAGGGTCCGAGCCCGGTCCCTTCGACATAATTTCCGATACCGATGCCGATGAAGCGCCCCTGCGCGCGCGCCGCCGCTTTACGCTGCTGGAAGGCGGCGTAGTCGATCAGGCGCAGCGCCTCTTGCTGCGCTTTCGGGTAATCGCCGCTGTCGTAGATCAGCGGCTTGCCGTCGCGGAAGGTCAGGCCGACCGCGTAGGGCATCTGCTGCGGTTGGATGAAGTTGCGGAAGCGCACCTCCGCCGCATCAAGCTTGAGCTCGCGCGCGACCCGGTCCATGAGCCGCTCCATGGCGAACACCGCCTGCGGCCGGCCGGCGCCGCGCACCGGCGTGGTTGCCACCTTATTGGTCAGCACGACTTTGACGTCGAGCGCATAGTTCGGGATCACATAGGGTCCCGGCATAGTCGCCGCGGCGATATAGGGCATGATGATGCCCCACGGCACGAAGGCGCCGGTGTCATGCAGCAGCGTGCCGCGCACGCCCAGAATCTTGCCGCCGTCGTCGACGGCGATGGACACGGTCCAGAGCTGATCGCGTTCCTGCGTCGCGCACATGAAATGCTCGCGGCGATCCTCGGTCCACTTGACCGGCCGCCGCAGCTTGAGCGCCGCCGCCGGAATGACCGCCTCCTCGGCATAGAAAATCGCCTTCGGGCCGAAGCCGCCGCCAACATCCGGCGCGATCACCCGGATTGATTCGAGATCGCGATCGAGCAGATCGGCCAGCATGCGACGGCAGATATGGGGCGTCTGCGTTGCCGACCAGACGGTAAGCAGGCCGCTGGTAGGATCTGAATTGGCAACGACGGCGCGCGTCTCCATGGCCATGCCGCCGCCGCGGTGTTGCCAGATCTCCTCGGTGAACACGTGCGGCGCCGCAGCAAAGGCAGCGTCGGCGTCGGCGTCGCCGTAGGCCATGCGGAATTTCGAAGCAATGTTGTCGTCGAGTGCAAGGTGAGCGCGCGGAGCGTCCGGCTCATCGGCGGTGCGGTAATCGCTCACCGCCGGCAGCACGTCGTACTCAACCTCGACCAGCGCGATGGCGTCCTCCGCGATATAGCGGCTGTCCGCCAACACGACCGCGATGGCCTGGCCAACGTAGCAGACTTCGTCGCGCGCCAGACAATGCTGGGTGAGCGAGGCCGCAATCGCCGGGTTGGGCACCAGCATTGGCATGCGGTTGCGGTCCATGGGCGGCGGCAGGTCATCGGCCGTGAGCACGGCGCGGACGCCGGGCAGCGCGCACGCCGCCGAGGCGTCGATGCCGCCAATTCGCGCATGGGCATGGGGCGAACGCACAAAGCAGGCGTGCAGCATGCCGGGAAACTTTACATCGTCCACGAAGCGGCCACGCCCGCTGAGCAGCGCCGGATCCTCTACCCGCGCGACGCGCGCGCCGAATTGTTTCGCGCCCATGATTCAGCTTCCCTGTTGCGCGCGCAGACGGCGTGCAGCTTCGAGCGCCGCCGACACGATGCCGGCATAACCGGTGCAACGGCACAAATTGCCGGTCAGCCCGTCTCGTACCTCGCTTTCGGTCGGATCAGGATTGTCGCGCAGCAGTTCGGTTAAGGTCATCAGGATACCGGGCGTGCAGAAGCCGCATTGCAATCCGTGCTGGTCCTGGAACGCCTGCTGCAAGACGTTCAGCTCACCCGTGGCCGGGGTCAGCCCCTCAACCGTCGTGACCTCGCAGCCGTCGGCCTGCACGGCAAAGGTCAAGCACGAGCGCGCGGTGCGGCCATCGATCAGTACAGTGCAGGCACCGCAGACGCCGTGTTCGCAGCCGACGTGCGTCCCGGTAAGGGCGAGTTCGTGGCGCAGAAGATCCGCCAGCGATAGCCGCGACTCGACTTCCCGCTCGTAACGCTGCCCATTGACCGTTAATGATATAGAGCGTGTTGCCATAGAGGATTCCTCAGATGCGAACGCCACAGCGCAAAGCGGCGTCGCGCAAGGCGCGAAACACCTGCACCTCTGCCAGATGACGACGGTAATCGGCACTGGCGTGAATATCGCTGACCGGCGTGATCGTCTTGACGGCGGCAGCCGCCGCTTGCGCCACGGCGCGATCAAAGCGCTTGCCGGTGAGCATCCGTTCAGCTTCGGCCATGCGCAGCGGCCCGGTACCGACGCCACACAAGGCCAGCGACGCGCGCCGTACCGTCCGGTCTCGCGCGAGATCGAGCAGTACAGCGGCGCCAACGATGGCGAAATCACCGCGCCGCCGGGCAAACTCATGAAAGCTGTAGCCGTGGCCGGCCGGCCACAACGGGATTTCGATCGCCGTGATGATTTCATTCGATTCGACAGCGGTCGTCATGAACGCCACGGCGAATTCCGCGAACGAAACCCGGCGCCTGCCGCCCGCACTCGTAATTTCGATGACCGCGTCATGCACCGCGCAGACGGTCGGCTGCTCAGCCGCCGGATCGGCGTGGGCGAGACTGCCGCCAATGGTGCCGCGGTTGCGCGTTTGCCGATGGCCGACATGACACAGCGCCTCCCGCAAAAGCGGACAGTGCTTCGCAACCTCCGGTGAGAATTCCAGATCGCGCTGCCGCGTCATGGCGCCAATTCGCATTTTGCCGCCGTCGACGCGGATGCCGGCCAGGCCTTCGACTTTGGCGAGATCGACGATGTGATCGACGATCACGTAGCGGAAGTTCATCATCGGCACCAGCGATTGGCCACCGGCGAGAACTTTCGCATTGTCGAGGCTTGCGAGAAGCGTCGCCGCCTCCTCGATTGAACGCGGGGCGTGATATTTAAATGGCGCTGGTTTCATCGGGCGAAGATGTGGATGGTGTAGATATCGCCAGCGAGCGAGGCGGCGCCGTTTGACGACAACCCGGCATATCCGCGCTCGCAGAGATCGGCATCTGCCGCCGCTTGGTTGACAACCAAGGTGCCAGATTTCGTCATTGATGACGTTTCTCCTTGAAGCGGGTGATCCATCGCCAGACCAAAGCTGCAAACAGAGCAAAGACCGAGATTGCGGGTGCCGGTGCCGCCGGCTTGGGGGTCGGCGCGGCGCCGGCCGCGGCCGGCCGCCTCGATTCGATCGTACGGCTGAGATTCTGCGCGAATGTATCGATCATCACCTGCGCCACGTCGGCGATCACGCCTTGCGCGCGGCCATATTGCGCGACCGCGCCGGCGAGCGCGATGTCGCTGACGATATCGACGCGCGTGCCGCTGCCGTCCGGCGACAGCTGGAAGCTCACGTCCGCTTGCGCGGAGCCGCGGCCTTTCTCCTCCGTGCCGGAAGCGGTCGCCCGCACCAGATGCTGCGTCTCATCGACTTCGACCAGGTGCGCCCGCCCGCGGAAAGCGGCCGAGACCGGGCCAAGCTTCACCTTCACCTGGCCGCGGTAACTGCGCTCGTCTTCGACGGCAAGCAATGTCGCCCCAGGCATGCAGGGCACGAGCGACGGAATGTCGAGCAGGATCGTCCATGCGCTTTCCATTGGCAGTTCGACATGAAAAGAATTTTCGATCTTCATGCGCGGCGTGCCGCCAAGATTTGCATGGCCGAGCTACCCTCGCGCGCAAACCGCAAGAGCCAACCGTGCAGCGTGCGCCGACGCGCCATCTACGGCGCACAAAGATTTCCGGAACAACTCGGCGCGCGCATCGCGTGGCTCTGCGGCCAATTCCGCTGAACGAAATTTGCTCTCAATGAATAGAAATCATTGCCGTGCCACTGTCAAGAAAATGCTGCGATGAAGTTTCCCGCAGCAGCGCATGACGACCTGCGCGTTCATGCCAAAACGAGCAACGTCGATAAGCACAAAGCAATTCGGTATTTGTATCGAAAACCTAAACCAGCATCGTGATGATGAAGCCCGCCAATGATCGAAGGACCCTCTTGCTGTTCGCAAACATGCGGCGATGATTTTCTATTTTTTCCGCCGGCTCTTCGCTTTGGCGATGCGGGGCGCCTGGCTCGAAGCCCGTCCCGTAATTGTCGCGCCCCATTTCCTCTCGATTTCCCGCGTCTCGTTCTGCGTCAGCGCCGACGTCGGCGGGAATTTGTCCATCCAGGCGAACGGTCGTACCGCCTCGATGATCACCTTGGAATGGGAGGTGGCGCCGGAGCTCTTATCTTCGGTTGCGATGCGCGGATCGAGCGCCGAGCTCCAAGCGTTGCGCACGATGTCGATCTGCTCGGAGGGCTCGCAGCGCGTCGTCACCGCCCACATCACGTCGGCGAGATTGGACGGATCGACATCGTCGTCGACCACGACGATAAGTCGTCCCATATAGCTGTTGGCCGCCGCGATCAACGCCGCTCGCTTGGCATGGCCGGCGTAGCGCTGCTTGAGCGCTACCACGGTCATGAGCTGGGCCACGTGCTGCCAAACGCCGACCACGTCGGTGACGCCGGCCGTCTCCAGATTGCTCCAGATCGAGGCGGCGCGGAACGGCAAGCCGAAATGAAAGCGCGGCGGCTTCATGGGCGGGGAGCCAAGCAGGATCGGATCGCTGCGATGGTGTATAGCCTTCACCTCCATTACCGCGCACGGCCGCTTGTCGGCGGCGTAGTAGCCGGTGAACTCGCCGAACGGCCCTTCCGGCAGCATCAGCTCGCTCGCCGGCAGAAACTCGCCTTCGAGGATGCTTTCGGCTTGTGCTGGCAGCGGCAGGCCGGTGATCGGGCCAGACAGTACTTCGATTGGGGCACCCTTGATCGCACCGGCGAAGTCGTATTCCGACTGACCGGCCGGTAAATACTCGAACCCGGCAACGAACAGCGCCGGGTCCTCGCCGTTGACCACGGCGATCGGGCAGGCCTCGCCTTTGTCCCAGTATTTCCGGGCGATGATTGCGCCGTGCCGACCCTGGTGGTCGAATTGGATGGTAACCCTGCTCTTGCTGTGAACCTGGATGCGGTAGATCGAGGCGTTGATCCAGCCGGTATCGGGATCGCGCATGATGACCAGCGAGCCCGAACCGATGAAGGGCCCACCATCCTTGCGGTGCCAATAGGGCGCCG
>Ga0307436_1000445_pt1 | contig 19438 bp, 15 predicted proteins | sample SalMarWE160440MG_FD_202513 | JGI IMG/M metagenome (GOLD analysis project Ga0307436, IMG submission 202513) | Salt marsh sediment microbial communities from the Plum Island Ecosystem LTER, Massachusetts, United States - WE1604-40 | ecosystem: Environmental > Aquatic > Marine > Intertidal zone >...
CTCCCCGCGCCCGGCGGCCACCACCACGGCTGCGACGCCCGGCATGCTGCTTTTGCTCCGATTTTCCGGCTTGGCTTTAGCGCGTTCCGGCGAGGGAAGGAAATCCTGCGTGAAACCGGCCCGTTCCTGGCTATGAACACTTTTTTGCAGTGCAGCACTTGCGCCGTCCAGCGGATTGGCTAAACTATGAGCATCAGTTGGGGGCGCCTAAATGGTAGGCAGCAATCTTGGACCGCGCGAAATTGACGCCGTTTTGCGCGGACCTTTGCAAATCGGTCCGGTGACGGTGCCAAATCGCGTGATTTTGGCGCCAATGTCGGGGATCACCGACACGCCCTTCCGCCGTCTCGCCGAACGGCTGGGGGCCGGGCTGGTGGTGTCGGAAATGACGGCCGGCGCCGGGCTGGCCCGCGGCGAGCGCGAGGCTCAGCTGCGCAGCGACGGGGCGGGGATCGCGATCCGCGTCGTGCAACTCGCCGGTTGCGAAGCCATTTGGATGGCCGAGGGGGCCCGCATCGCGGAAAGCGAAGGCGCCGACATTATCGACATCAACATGGGCTGCCCCTCCAAACAGCTGACCAACGGGGCCGCCGGCTCCGCGCTGATGCGCGACCTCGACCATGCACTGCGCTTGATCGAAGCGACGCTCGCCGCCGTCAGCGTGCCGGTGACGCTGAAAATGCGGCTGGGCTGGGACCACAATGCCGTCAACGCGCCCGAACTGGCCCGCCGCGCCGAAACCGCGGGCGTGCGAATGATCACGGTGCATGGCCGCACCCGCTGCCAGTACTACGACGGCAATGCCGACTGGACCGCGGTCCGCGCGGTGAAAGATGCAGTTTCGATTCCAGTTGTGGTCAATGGTGACATTGCATCGTTCGACGATGCAGATCGTGCGCTTGCCCTTTCCAACGCGGACGCAGTGATGATCGGCCGCGGCGCGCAAGGGCGCCCGTGGTTTCCGGGACAGGTAGCGCGCTACCTCGCGACCAGGGAGCGCAAGCCGGCGCCGTCGCTCGCCGAGCAGCACGCGATGACGACGGCGCTCTACGACGAGATGATCGAGCATCATGGCCGCCACATCGGCCGCCGTCATGCGCGCAAGCATCTCGCCTGGGCGCTCGACACCGCTGCGGCCGCTGCCTGTGCGCCCGTCGCGCTCTTGAAAGATCACCGTGCCCGCGTGCTCACGGCCGAAGAGCCGAGGCAGGCGCGCCGCCTCCTCGCCGACGCCTACGATGCCTTCGCATGGAGGGCTGCCGCATGAGCCGGGCCCAAGCCACGTCAAAAGCCGTCTCCGCCACCGCCAATTCGCCGGCCGACGCGGTGCTGCACGCGCTGCCGCATCCCGTCATTACGGTTTCGCCCGACGGCAAGATCGCCGACGCCAACGTCGCGGCCGAGCAATTTTTCGAGGCCTCGATCCCGGTGCTGCGCCGGCACATGGTGCGCGAACTGGTGCCGTTCGGCTCGCCCTTGCTGGCGCTGATCGAGCAGGTGCGCCAGCGCGGCGCGGCGGTGAACGAATACAAGGTGGATCTGGCAACGCCCCGTAATCCGGGCGAGCGGCTGGTCGACCTGCACGTGGCGCCCTTGCCGGAATATCCAAACCATGTCGTCGTCATGCTGCAAGAGCGCACCATCGCCGACAAGATGGATCGCCAGCTCACCCATCGCGGCGCGGCGCGCTCGGTGATCGCGCTCGCGGCCATGCTCGCGCATGAAATCAAGAACCCACTGTCGGGCATCCGCGGCGCCGCACAGTTGCTGGAGCAGTCGGCGGCCGACGACGATCGTTCTCTTACCACGCTGATCTGCGACGAAACCGACCGGATCGTGAAACTGGTCGATCGGATGGAAGTCTTCGCCGACGAGCGCCCGGTCGAGCGCGAACCGGTCAACATTCATGTCGTGCTCGATCACGTAAAGCGCCTGGCCCAGTCCGGCTTCGCCCGCCATATCAAGTTCGTCGAGGACTACGATCCCTCGCTGCCGCGCATTCTTGCCAATCGCGACCAGCTTGTTCAGGTTTTTCTCAACCTGGTGAAGAACGCGACCGAAGCGATCGGCGAGGGGGCCATCGACGGAGAAATTCAGCTCACCACCGCGTTTCGGCCCGGCGTGCGCCTCTCGCAGCCGGGCAGCAAGGCGCGGGTGTCGCTGCCGCTGGAATTCTGCGTCAAGGACAACGGTCCCGGCGTGCCGGAAGACTTGATGCCGCATTTGTTCGACCCCTTCGTCACCACCAAGCAGAGTGGCAGCGGTCTCGGCCTTGCGCTGGCGGCCAAGATCGTGGGCGACCACGGCGGCATCATCGAATGTGAATCGCAGCCGCGGCGGACGATCTTCCGCGCGCTGATGCCCATCTACGCCGGCGCCGTCGTCAACGACGCGCCGCCCGTCCAGAGCCCGTGAGGCAGGACCATGCCGACGGGAAGCATACTGGTTGCCGACGACGACGCCGCGATCCGCACCGTCCTCAATCAAGCGCTGTCGCGCGCCGGCTACGAAGTGCGCTCCACCGGCAATGCCGCGACGCTCTGGCGCTGGATCAGCCAGGGCGAGGGCGACCTGGTCATCACCGATGTGGTGATGCCGGACGAGAACGCTTTCGATCTCATCCCGCGCATCCGCAAAGCGCGCCCCGATCTGCCGATCATTGTCATGAGCGCGCAGAATACGTTTATGACTGCGATCCGCGCATCCGAGCGCGGCGCTTACGAATATCTGCCGAAGCCCTTCGACCTGAAGGAGCTGATCGCCATCGTCGGCCGCGCCATGTCGGAGCCGAAGGAGCGCCGCCCGGCCGCCGCCAAGCTGGAAGACATGGACAGCATCCCGCTGGTCGGCCGCTCGCCGGCCATGCAGGAAATCTACCGCGTGCTGGCGCGGCTGATGCAAACCGATCTCACTGTCATGATTGCCGGCGAGTCCGGCACCGGCAAGGAACTGGTCGCGCGCGCGCTGCACGACTATGGCAAGCGGCGCGCCGGCACTTTCGTCGCCATCAATATGGCGGCGATCCCGCGTGACTTGATCGAGTCCGAATTGTTCGGCCACGAGAAGGGCGCCTTCACCGGCGCTAATACCCGCTCAACCGGCCGCTTCGAGCAGGCCGAGGGCGGCACGTTGTTCCTGGACGAGATCGGCGACATGCCGATGGAGGCGCAGACCCGGCTGCTGCGCGTCTTGCAGCAAGGCGAATACACCACGGTCGGCGGGCGCACGCCGATCAAAAGCGACGTCCGCATCATTGCCGCCACCAACAAGGATCTGCGGCTGCTGATCCAGCAGGGCCTGTTCCGCGAAGACCTGTTCTTCCGCCTCAACGTCGTTCCGTTGCGACTGCCTCCCTTACGCGAGCGCACCGAGGACATTCCCGACCTGATCCGCCATTTCTTCGCCCAGGTCGAGCACGAGGGCCTGCCGGCGAAACAAGTCGACCAGGCCGGGCTCGACCGCCTCAAGCGCCATCGCTGGCCTGGCAATGTGCGCGAGCTGGAGAACCTGGCGCGCCGGCTGGCCGCGCTCTACCCGCAGGAGATCATCACCGCTGCGGTCATCGACGCCGAATTGGCGCAGCCAACGCTGCTGTCCGCCAGCGAGGAGCCGCGTACCGAAGAAAGCCTCAGCAGCGCCGTGGAGCGGCATTTGACGGCCTATTTCGCGGGGTTCGAGACCGGCCTGCCGCCGGCGGGCCTTTATCACCGCGTTTTGCGTGAGATAGAATATCCCCTGCTGATGGCGGCGCTGGCCGCCACCCGCGGCAACCAGATCCGCGCCGCCGACCTGCTGGGGATGAACCGCAATACTTTGCGCAAGAAAATCCGCGATCTCGATATCCAATTTTTCCGCGGCGGCAACTGACCCGATCACCAGTGAATTTCGCGTCGTGGTTTTGTCGCAATTCGGCAACATTGTTGTATAAAAGCATCAGTGGCGGGGAGGGTGGCTGACCCCTCCGCACGCATCGTCTTCGGGGCACCTATCGCCCCACCATCCGTCGCCGGGGATTCATGAGCGTCGAACAGGCCGCTACCGCCGAAACCGCGCTCGCCGGCCCGCCCGCCAAGCGGGGGGAAACGCGCGTGCTTGGGCCGGTTGCGGTCGGGCTCGCTTTGCTGTCGGCCTTCGTCACCTTCATCGTTCTCGCCGATCTCACCCCGATTGCGCCGACCCACTACGTCGTTGTCACGCTTCTCTTGGTGAACGCCTCTACGGTGCTGCTGCTGCTTGGCATTATCGTACGGGAAGTGTGGCTGGTGGTGCAGGCCCGCCGCGCCGGCCGCGCCGGCTCGCGGCTTCACATTCGGATTGTCGGCCTGTTCGCTATCATCGCAGCGGTGCCGGCGATCCTGGTGGCGATCGTCGCCAGCGTCACCCTCGACCGCGGTCTCGACCGGTTGTTTTCCGCCCGCACGCGGGCCGCGGTCGAAAACTCGCTGATCGTGGCGGAAGCCTATTTGCGCGACCACGCGCAGATCGTGCGCTCCGACATTCTGGTGATGGCCTTCAACATGGCGCGCGCCGAGCCTGTCTTCAAGGACGATCGCGCCAAGCTCCGGCAGTTCTTGACCTTCCAGGCCTCCGTTCGCGGCCTTGCCGCCGCGATCGTGATCGACAAGAATCTCAATATTATCGCGCGCGCGAATGTGCGAACCAACGAGACATTTGCTATGCCACCGCGCGACGCGCTTGCGCATATTAGCGACAAGGAGCCGCAGATCGTCTTGCTGCCGGACACGAATTACGTGGCAGCAGTCGTCAAATTGCAGAAATACGACGACTATTATCTGTACGTGACCCGGCTGCTTGATCCCCGCGTCGTGCCGCAGTTGCAGGCGACACGGGAGAGCGCGAGTGAATACGCCCAGCTCGAAGCACGCCGGCTCGGCGTTCAGGTCGCGTTCGCGCTGATGTACACGGTCATCGCGCTCGCCGTTCTGTTGTCGGCCGTCTGGATCGGGCTGAATTTTGCCAACGTCTTTGTCGCGCCCATCCGGCGTCTAATCGGCGCCGCCAACGTCGTATCCACGGGAAATCTGTACGTGCGCGTACCGGTTCGCGACTCAGAGGGCGATCTTGCGCAGCTCGGCGAGACCTTCAACCGCATGACGCAGGAACTGCGCACCCAGCGCGACGATATCATGCGCGCCCGCGACGTCATCGACAGCCGCCGCCGCTTCACCGAGGCCGTGCTTGCGGGCGCCAGCGCCGGCGTGATCGGCGTTGACGGCAAAGGCTGCGTCAGCATCCTCAACCGTTCGGCCGAGCGGCTGATTGGCTGCAGCGAAAGCGAGGCGCTCGGCCGCCCGGTCACGGAGGTGTTTCCCGAACTCGCCGATATGATGGCGGCGGCGAAAACCGGCGCCCGCGCGCAGGACCAGGTCACCATCACCCGCAACGGCCGCGAGCGCAATTTGTCGGTGCGCATCACCAGCGAGCAGTCGAGCGAATCCGAGCACGGCTATGTGGTAACGCTCGACGACATCACCGACCTGGTCGCCGCGCAACGCACGTCGGCCTGGGCGGACATCGCACGTCGTATCGCGCACGAGATCAAGAATCCGCTCACGCCGATTCAATTGTCGGCCGAGCGCCTGCGCCGCAAATACGGCAAAGTCATCGGCGAGGATGACGGCGTGTTCGCGCAGTGCACCGACACCATCGTGCGCCAGGTCGACGACATCCGCCGCATGGTCGACGAATTCTCGCGCTTCGCCCGCACGCCCAAGCCGGTGATGGCGGACGACGACGTGGCCGACACCGTCCGACAGGCCGTGTTTTTGATACGCGTCGGCAACGCGGAAATCGACATCGACTCCGAGATCGCCGAGGACCCGATGCCGGCGCGCTTCGATCGGCGTCTGATCTCGCAAGCGCTCACCAACCTCATCAAGAACGCCGCCGAGGCGATTGCCGCGGTGCCGGCCGGCGAACTCGGCAAAGGATCAATCCGCATCTTCGCGGCTCGCGACGGCGGCGACATCGTGATCGACGTCGTCGACAACGGCATCGGGCTGCCGAAGGAAAACCGTAGCCGCCTGCTCGAGCCCTATGTCACCACGCGCGAGAAGGGCACCGGTTTAGGCCTCGCCATCGTCGGCCGCATCATCGAAGAGCACGGCGGCAGCGTCGAACTGCACGACGCCGCCGAAAAAATCCCTGGCCAGCGCGGCGCCTGGATACGTCTGCGTTTTGCTGCCTCCGGCGAGGCAGCGGAATTCGAATCCGAAAATCAAAAGACGACGGTGAACGAGAAATCGCATGTCCGCTGACATTCTGATAGTTGACGACGAAGCCGATATCCGCGATCTGGTGGCCGGCATTCTGCAAGATGAGGGCTACCAGCCGCGCACCGCGCGCAACAGCGATGAGGCGTTGGTCGCCGTCGCCTCGCGCCGACCGTCCTTGGCATTCCTGGATATCTGGCTGCAGGGCAGCAAGCTCGATGGGTTGCAATTGCTTGACGCCATCAAGCAAGCGCATCCCGAGCTTCCAGTGGTCATGATCTCCGGCCACGGCAACATCGAAACCGCGGTCGCCGCGATCAAGCGCGGCGCCTACGATTTCATCGAGAAGCCGTTCAAGGCCGACCGGCTGGTGCTGGTCGCCGAACGCGCACTGGAGACGTCGCGGCTCAAGCGCGAAGTCAAGCAACTCAAGCAGCTCGCGCCGATTCCAGCCACGCTGGTCGGCAAATCGGTGGCCATTGCGCAATTGCGCCAGACCGTCGAGCGGGTGGCGCCGACCAACAGCCGCATCCTCATCGTCGGCCCCTCCGGCTCCGGCAAGGAACTGGCGGCGCGCACTATCCATCAATTGTCGGGCCGGGCCAACGGTCCCTTCATCGTGATCAATGCCGCCGCGATCACGCCCGACCGTATGGAAGTGGAATTGTTCGGCGTCGACCAGTCCAACGGCTCGGAAACCCGCAAGCCGGGCGCGCTAGAAGAGGCGCATGGCGGCACGCTGTTCATCGACGACGTCGCCGAGCTGCCGCGTGAAACGCAGAACAAGATCCTGCGCGTGCTCGTCGACCAGACCTTCCAGCGGGTCGGCGGCAGCACCAAGATCGCGGTCGACGTGCGCATCGTGTCGTCCACTTCGCGCAATCTCGAAACGCTGATCGCGGAAGGAAAATTTCGCGAGGACCTTTATCACCGGCTTTCGGTGGTGCCGATCCGTGTGCCGCCGCTGGCGGAACGTCGCGAGGACATCCCCGGCCTGGTCGACTATTTCATGGATCAGATCTCGTTAGCCACCGGCTTGCCCAAGCGTCGCATCGGCGACGACGCCATGGCCGTGCTGCAATCGCACGACTGGCCCGGCAATGTCCGCCAGCTGCGCAACAATATCGAACGGCTGATGATTCTCGCCGGCGGCGACTCGGACGCCTTGCTCGACGCCAGCATGCTGCCTCCCGATGTCGGTTCGATGGTGCCGAGCATGCCGAACGGCAATGGCGGCGAGCACCTCATGGGCCTGGCGCTGCGCGAGGCGCGCGAGGTGTTCGAGCGCGAATATCTGGTAGCGCAGATCAGCCGCTTCGGCGGCAACATCTCGCGCACGGCCGAATTCGTCGGCATGGAGCGCTCGGCGCTGCACCGCAAGCTCAAGGCGCTCGGGATCGGGTAGGACGGACCATGACCGACCTCAATCGGCCTCATGGTGAGGAGCGTCGCGCAGCGACGCGTCTCGAACCATGGGGCCGCCCCATCCTTCGAGACGGCGCTTCGCGCCTCCTCAGGATGAGGCGGAATTGAACCAATGTCGCGCATCGCTTACGTCAATGGCCGCTATTTGCCGCGCGCGCAGGCGACAGTCTCGGTGGAAGATCGCGGCTTTCAATTCGCCGACGGCGTCTACGAGGTCTGCGAGGTGCGGGCAGGGCGGTTGGTCGACGAACGCCGGCATATGGCGCGGCTCGATCGTTCCTTGAGCCAAACGCGCATCGCAGCGCCAATGGCGCCGGCGGTGCTGTCCGTCGTGCTGCACGAGACGGTCAGGCGCAACCGCGTCACCGACGGCATCGTCTATGTGCAGATCAGCCGCGGCGCGGCGCGGCGGGATTTTGCGTTTCCGGTGCCTGAGACGCGCCCGACCTTGGTCGTCACCGCACGCAACAGCGACCTTGCGCGGCTCGAGCGGCTGGCGAGCGAAGGCGTCGCCGTCGTCACCGTGCCGGATATCCGCTGGGGCCGCGTCGATATCAAGTCGGTGGCGCTGCTGCCGAACGTGCTGGCCAAGCAAGCCGCGCGCGATGCCGGCGCGCACGAGGCCTGGCTGGTCGACGAGGCTGGCCGCGTCACCGAAGGCGCCTCGTCGAATGCCTGGATCGTTGCGCAGGACGGCACGCTCATCACCCGTCCGCTCGGGCCCGACGTGCTGCCGGGCATCACGCGTTCGGTGGTCATCGACGTGATCAAGGCGCAGGGGCTGACTTTCGCGGAGCGCGCCTTCAGCGTCGAGCAAGCCTATGCCGCGCGCGAGGCCTTCATCACCTCGGCCAGCCAGATCGTCCTGCCGGTTACGCGCATCGACGGCCGGCCGGTCGGCAACGGCGCCCCCGGCCCGACCGCCGCCGCCTTGCGCCGCGACTACCACCGCCACGCGGAAATCTCCTGACCCTTGGCTCGGGGCGCAAGCCCCGCGATCGGCGCCGCAAGGCGGCCATCACGGCCAGCCCGCGAGGCGCCTCACAAACCCATGCAACGGGCGTAAAGTTAAGCTATATCAATCGTTTGGCCGGCAATCGCGCGCTTGGCTTGCGCCCGGGGAGCGGCTGCAATCTAATAGCGGCCTCCTGCGCCTTGACCGCTTCTGCGTGGGGCAAAGCGGCGCATGCAGCGGAACTCGCATGCGGAGGACTTGGGCAACGAAAGTCTCGCGCGCTAGACGCGAGCAAAAAATGGGACACGGCCATGGCAGCCGATCGTGCGCAAAATCTCCAAGACACTTTTCTCAATCACGTCCGCAAAAACAAAATCCCGCTCACCATTTTTCTGGTCAACGGCGTAAAATTGCAGGGCGTGGTGACGTGGTTCGATAATTTCTGTGTGCTGCTGCGGCGGGATGGACATTCACAGCTCGTCTACAAGCACGCGATTTCGACCATCATGCCGGGGCACCCGATCACGCTGTTCGAAGGCGGCGAAGAGCCGGCGGCCGCCGAGAAGGCGCAATAGCGCATGATCCCGAAAAGGGAGCACCGGTTTTCGGACAAGATCATGCGCAGGATTAATGTTAGGTGTGTTCGCTGATGCGATCTAACTGGAGCATTCTCTAGTTGGAACCGCGCCGCCGCGACACGCGCGCTGATCGCTTAAGCCCGACGACAACGGGGCCTGAGACCGGGCGCGCCATCGTCATTGAACCGTGGCTGAAGCACGCCAGCGGCCGGGCAGGGCCCGCGCACGCAGCAGCCGACCTGCGCACGCCGGAGGCGCGTCTGGCGGAAGCATCCGGTCTGGCACGCGCCATCGATCTCAACGTGGTGCAGGAAGGGCTGGTGACGATCACCGCCATTCGCCCCGCCACCTATATCGGCAAGGGCAAGGTCGACGAGTTCGCCGGCCTGGTGAAAAGCCTGTCGGCCTCGGTGGTGGTGATGGATTGCCCGGTCTCGCCGGTGCAGCAGCGCAATCTGGAAAAGGCCTGGAACGCCAAGGTCATCGATCGCACCGGCCTGATCCTGGAGATTTTCGGGCGGCGGGCGCGCACGCGCGAGGGCGCGCTGCAGGTCGAGCTCGCGCATCTGACTTATCAGAAGGGCCGGCTGGTGCGCTCCTGGACCCATCTCGAGCGTCAGCGCGGCGGCTACGGCTTTCTCGGCGGCCCCGGCGAGACGCAACTGGAAACGGACCGGCGCGTGATCGAGGAGCGCATCGCCCGCATCGAAGGCGAGCTCGACAAGGTCAAGCGCACCCGCGCGCTGCATCGCGAGAGCCGCAAGCGCGTGCCTTATCCGATCGTGGCGCTGGTCGGCTATACCAATGCCGGCAAGTCGACGTTGTTCAACCGCATGACGGCGGCAACCGTCTTGTCGGCCGACATGCTGTTCGCCACGCTCGATCCGACGCTGCGTGCCGTCTGTCTGCCGCACGGCAACCGCGTCATCCTGTCGGATACGGTCGGATTCATTTCAGACCTGCCGACCATGCTGGTGGCCGCCTTCCGCGCCACGCTCGAAGAGGTGATCGAGGCCGATGTCATCCTGCACGTGCGCGACCTGTCGCACGAGGACACGGCCGCGCAGTCGCGCGACGTCGAGAAAGTGCTGGCCGAGCTCGGCATCGCGGCCGCTGATCCGCGCCTGATCGAAGTGTGGAACAAGATCGACCGGCTCGACGCCGACGGCCACGCGCGGCTGTTCAATCTGGCCGAGCGCCAGCCGCCCGAACGCCGGCCGGTACCGGTCTCGGCTTTGAGCGGCGAGGGCATCGACCACCTGGTCACGGCAATCGAGGCGCGGCTTGCCGAAAGCCGCCAGACGCTCGAAGTCGCGCTCAGCCCATCGGATGGCGCCGGGCTAAGCTGGCTCTACCGCCACTCCGAAGTGCTGGAAAAGCATATGCGCGCCGACGGCCAACTGGCGGTGACGGTGCGCGCCGACGCCGACAAGGCGGCGCGGGTGAAGGCGAAGTTCGGGGCGTGATGCGCATTGCGTTGCGTGGCCGCCCGCCGGCGCCAACCAGCGCGCCGTCATGGCCGCGCGGATTGCAGCCCTTGTTCGTCCGCTGTGGACCCAATAGGCGACAAATTGGTGCGTCGCTGCGAATGCAGCGATGTGCCCGCGACCGTCTGCCTAACTTTCACTTCTTGCTCTTTGAGCGCGAAAAGAATGACCGCCTCGCGGCGGTCTCTCCAGAATCCAATCAAGCGTTTTGATCAGGCTGCTGGTCGAAGAAAACGGGCGTCCGCCAGCTTCCGGATACTCGCTTCGATTTTTGGCGGGTTGGAGCCACGTTTTGTACCCGTACTCTAAATCAATTCAATAGGTTCCTACGCCGTATCGGCGCAGTGCACTCCTTAATCGTGCCTTAACCGGGCCGAGCTCAACAACCAAGCCCACTAAATTCTTGGATAAATTTAGCACTTGATCAAGTGCAGCAATTAAAACGGAGTACGGCTTGTAGATCTTGGCCGCCTGTATCGAAGCACAACTAAGATGCACAGTCCCGAATCTTGATTTGTAGCCGTCCTCACCACCCCACAGAAAGTCAAATACTTCACAGTCTGTATTCTCTATTAAATCCCGAATCATTCTCATAATTAGTGCCGTGCCCGGCGATAGCTTGCGATGTTTGGGATCATAGCCCGTTTGTCGAAAGAGAAATTTGCGGTGACTCAGCTGTCCCCAACCGAACGCACATGGCTCGCCGTGAAGATAAGTGATGTAGCACCGCAGGTCTCCATTTTTTGCCAGCCGGATAAATCGCTGCCGAGTACTCTCGTTGTTACAAAGGCCGTAACTCAAGTTCCATTGATAGGTTTGGTGACTGATTTTCTCTGCATCTCGCAAGAAAATATCTACTTCCTCAGGAAGTTGAAGTACGCGAAATTCAGGAGCTTCTCTTTCGAACCTACGATAATCTCTGGCGATGCGAATTCTTGCTGATTTACGCAGCGATGAAATATATTCGTCAAACGAGCTTGGCAGCCGGATTAGCCACCAAAGTTGTTTTTTTCGGGTAACATTCCACACGATAACGTTATGAAGACTGGTGACCGCCTTGTACAAGGGCGAATCAACGAAAATGTGCCCAATATTGATTAAGTCAAAACCTCCCTCTTCAATTATGAGGTGAAAGATTTTTCGTATTACATTTTCGCTGGGCTCCCCAAGCACGCACGAGCCAAAAAGCTCAACCACTTTCACCGGAAGACGAAACAACTTTCGTGTGGCGATTTCGTAGTTTTTATTTACGTTACTGTATATGAAACAAGCGATAGCGGTTATTTCTGAATTATCGAGCGCAACCACCAGCCGAAATTTGCAACCGCTGGCCTCCAACCGATTTCGCAATTCCGGGAAGCTTGGAACGAAGTAAAGGCCCTGTCTGCCTAAATAATTCCACCTTTCCGCGAGCGCATCCAATTCAGCGCAATTATTGTAGCTTACAATTTCCATCTAACTTGCCTTTATGCAGTCATACCCTTTCGCCGGGTGCTTCAGACTTGAACTCAATGCCGCAGTTAGATCCGCCTCGACCGCCTCCAGCATCGAATACCGCTTGGTATACATCGATCGCTTCTTTGCCGGCATGTTTTTTTCAGTGCGGCGAGACGCTTCGATTGGCAAAATGAAAAATCCATTGTCGGCGCGCTTGCCACCTCGTTCAACCCAGATTTCATCATAAGAGAGTATGAAATCGGAGACTATTTGTCGCTGCGGATGATTGGAATCAGACACCGCGCGAATTTCACTGATACCCAGCGCCTTACAAAACATCTTGAATACCTCAACAAGGAAATCGCGAGGCCGCATTCGCCAAGCAGCTTTAGTAAAAAGGCGGTAACGAGTGAGGATATCGATCGTGTAATTATAAATAATAGTTTTGTTTCGCCCCTGCAGGGATCCAATGTAAGCGATCCGCTTTCCATTTTCCGTCGACAGGCAGAATCCAAGGTGATAGATGCGGTCCACACCGTCCCAAAGACTCATAATTAAAGATCCTTCGCGCATAAGCCAGCGCGCCTGGTCAAGTGTTATGCGATATCGCAAATCGATAGGAGCGAGCTTGATTAATTCGACAATAATTCCTGGAGCAAAATCTATGACGCCGCCAATCTCGGCCACGGTTCTATGGTGATCAATGAGCCGCGCGATACGCGTCCGCGTGTCCCAATTTGCGGCTACGTATTTTGCGAGCACGACTCCTAATATTTCAGGGTAGGCGTTCACGAGCCTTCGCAAATTGCTGCCTCGCGGGGCGAGTAGCAAGGGCATAAAGCTGTGCAGGTGACGAAGAAAGAGGAAGGAATATAGCAACTTCTTGCGAAATGTCATATTCTTTAGCGCCGAAAGGACCGCTTGGTGCCATTGCAGGGTCTCGGATATCATTATCGTTCCAGCGATTGTTTTTAAGAGCCAAGTTGCACCCTGCACTTTAACCACTGCCATCCACTCCATTGGTCCGGATAATCGTGAACGAATGCCTCCAGCTGCTTCGCGTAGGCTTTCGCGATGCTTTCATCGTCCGCCTGAGTGGCGGCCGAATAAAGAGGTTCATGGATTGATACTTCAAATCCGCCGTTATCTTTTGCCACGGTAAACACAGGAAGCAGCGGTGCTCCCGTCGTTCTCGCAAGTCGCATCGGCCCGGTGGGCAGCGGCAACAAATCCCGCAGGAACGGCACCCATACAAATTTATGAGCCTGCGCAACGACCGCAATGATAACGACCTGGTTTTCGGCCATTCGTGCGCGCAGGATAGCCAGTGCATCAGTTGCAGTATCCCCCTTAATCACGACCCGATCTGCAATGAACCGGTCTTCGACCCCAGTCCAGATCGGATTGAGAAATCGAACGCCGAAGGGGGACATGGAAAATCCATGCTGCGACCGGGAAAGTTGGTAAGCGTGATAGCCTGCATCATGTAGGGCTATTTTTGCGATGAGGGTGCTGAAGACGGTTGCAGTTACCCATAAGATTGCGCCACGGCCGCCTTCAAGAGCCTCCTGCAGATGAGCTGTGCCAACCAGGCGAATATCCGGACGCCATGACCTCCATGGTCCGATCAGCCCTAAAATCTGGAATTTTAGCTCTCGCACATAGGCGCGGCGTTTGTATCTGATAGTGGCAATGTCTGATTTGGAATATTTGTGCGCCAAATTACGCTGATAGGCTGGACCGGACCGGTCATCACGGCCGATCAAGGAAGTTGCTCTCGCAGCTTTCCTCCAAAGATGGGGCCGCAATAACCAAGCTATCAAAGTGAGCGCTGCAATTTTGCCAATATCCCGGATGTCGAAAATGGTCATTAGATGCCAGCTTAAGTTTACGAATCTGCAATATTGCAAGCCGCGCTAAAATGATGTCGATGATTCCCCGCGGTATCTTTATCCCCGATGCCAGAAATTAGGTGGCACATCAGGGTCGACATTCAAACATGGTTAGTAGACCACGACCTCGCGAGGCTTTCAAAGGGAATGCTGCTCTTTATCGTGAGCGCTGCATGGAGCCTACCGTAGTGTAGGAATTCCGCTGCGCAATGTCGCTTAAGGGTCAATCGCTACCGAGCCATCTCGCGTCCGTGCCGGACATTGTTTGCTATGCGCCGCAAGCGACCGTTCAGGGCACAGGTGCGAGTATGCCCAATGGGCGAAAAATGGTGCACCGTTGCCCTTGACAAGGACTATTAACCTAGGACCGTGTGCATGTTTGGCTCCTCCAAATTGTGGGGGCCTTAACAGCACCCACATCTATGGCACTCACGTGCCGGTGGAGGAGCCGTCCACAGCATCATTAGCGTCCGACGCACTGCAAAAAAGGCCGCCTCGCGGCGGTCTCTCCGAAATCCGATGAGGTATTTTAGTGGGCTGGTGCGTCGCCGGTTCCAGTCAAGCAGAGCCGCTACGCCGATGCCGTACAATTGACCCGCAGTGTGACACGACAGCCTTCCTGATAATCTTCAATATCATCCCATCGACGGATACCTGCATGATGCCAATCATAATAAGAGAATTTCCATCCGAAGCTCGAAAGCATAAATTCCAAGGCAGATTTACTGGGCGCGCCCTCTACGATGATTGGCGCCTCTGATCCGACGCGTGCAGCGTTACCCTCTCCCTCGCCGCTGCCTCCATAGAGCACAATAACATCATTGGGATCGGGGAAGATGGCGGTATCGAGAATAAGGTATTTCGGTTTCAGCCTTGCGATCTTGGAGAGAAGCAAAACGTGATTTGCTATGTGATAGAAGAACCCGAGGCAGAAAACTGTGTCGATTGTGTTTGGCTCGATTTGATCTAGGCCCTCAAATGCATCGCCAACGATAAACTGAAAAGATTTTTCAGGAATTCCATATTTGCATAGGTTGGCGCGCGCTGCCTGAACAAGATAGTCACGCGCTTCGATGCCGACAACTTTGGCCGCGCCCGCTTTCATGGCTGCAAAACTCCAACGGCCATCATGGATAGCAAGGTCCAGAATACGTTGTCCTCCGATCGCCCGCTCATTCCATTCAATGCACGCCCGGTACCTTTGATTGAGCCGGTTCGGAAGTGCGGATGTCTTGCTGGTCGAATAAAATTGCTTGTATTCGTCGAAAAACCCGCGCGGTATTGGGAGTCCCCTCGCAACTGAGAGGGCGCGGTTCGCGCGCCGGATTTGACGCTGCGCGGGAACTGCCGCCCGAAAGCAAAAATCGGAGAGGAGACCTAGACCCAACATCGAAAATTCACCCGACCAAAGTCGCCGCTGCGACAGGGCCCAAAATTTTAAGTTTCATACCGATCCCCTTTCAAATCTTTGGTGACAAGAGGTCGCACCACAGAAGTTTCACACACCGAACGAATCTCTTCAACCCTTGAGTGCATTAATTTGGATCAATACCGCCGCTGCACGGGGCCGACTGGCCGTGCAGCAATTGCGCTTTGCAATGTCTCCTTTGGGTCGATACTGTTGAAAAAAGATTTTGAGGGGTCGCCAGAGCAATATTGATTTAAGAATGGCGCGTGACGCGCAATATCGATTCAAGAACCCATCCGCTCGGATTCAAAAGTTGCGCACTCGCTGCTTGCCGCGGACTTTTTCAACAGTATCGGTCAATCGCTACCGAGCCATCTCGCGTCCGTGCCGGACATTGTTTGCTATGCGCCGCAAGCGACCGTTCAGGGCACAGGTGCGAGTATGCCCAATGGGCGAAAAATGGTGCACCGTTGCCCTTGACAAGGACTATTAACCTAGGATATAATTCCTGCCATCCCGCCCCGTTGCCGAGGGGTGTCTGATCAGCGTCTCCAGACGCGGGGCGGGGAGCGGTGGCCGGGGAATGACTTGCATCGGAGATGCGGTGCAAGGCCCGGCGGTCCAAGCCGCGAAGCGCCCGGCGCATCGGCGTTGTGCCGAGGGCCCTGACGGCCGGTATGGCCGGAATTCTCGTCAGAAGAAAACCGGCCGCAAATGGCCTGGTCCTCAACGGTGGAAAGCAGCTGAAAAGCGCCTTAGCGCTCGACTACCGGGGACCTTCGCGGAACAAGCCTTCAAACACCGCGCGCGGGACGCCTTGGGACTGGGCGGACTTGCGGCTTGCCTCGCCGAAGCTCGAAAAGAGCGAAGGCGGGCAATTCGGACTTCGACAAGCCTCGATACCGCGAGGCGTCGAGGCCCGCGGGTCCGTTTGGACCCTTAGCGTCCCGCGCGCCCTCGGTTCTTTCGAGAGCGGGCGGCCTGTCGCGCCGAAGCCCGCTAGGGCGAAGGCGGACGGTAAGTTAGACGACGGCGTACCCCGCGCCGCAAAGAACAGGGGCGGCGGAGCGTTGGCTGTTTGACAATCGAATACGTGACGGAAATACGCGCTACACACTCGACGTTATGCGCGGGCTTGACCCGCGCATCCATGATGAGATGCAACGCTGAAAAATCCTGCGAACGGCTGCATTGATGGAGAGTCATCATGGATTGCCGGGTCAAGCCCGGCAATGACGGTGGACAGGTAAACGGCGCTGGAAACAGGCGAGGGCGCTATTTACCCGCCTTCTCTGCCTGCTTCGCCGCATCCCACAGCGCGTCCATCTCGGCCAAAGTGACCTCCTTCGGCGTCTTGCCGCGCGCGGCCAAAGCGCGCTCGATCGAGGCAAAGCGCCGCTCGAATTTGAGGTTGGTCGCGCGCAAGACGCTTTCCGGATCGGCGGCCATGTGGCGGGCCATGTTGACCACCGCGAACAAGAGATCGCCGACCTCGTGGGCGGCGTGGGCTTGGTCGCCGCTATCGAGCGCGGCTTCGATTTCGTCGGCTTCCTCGCGGATCTTGGTGAGCACGGCGCGCGGGTCGTTCCAGTCGAAGCCGACGCGGCCGGCCTTTTCCTGCAGCTTCAAGGCGCGGGTCAGCGCGGGCAGGGCGACCGGCACCCCCGCCAGCGCGCCCTCCGTCGCCTGCCCGCCGCGCCCGCTCTTTTCTTCGGACTTGATGCGTTCCCACAGGCCTTTGACGGCCTCGGCCGTGCGCCCGTGCGCGTCGGCAAAGACGTGGGGGTGGCGGCGGATCAGCTTGCTCGTGATGGTCTCGACCACGTCGCCGAAATCGAAGGCGCCTTGCTCCTGCGCCAGGCGGGCGTGATAGACCACTTGCAGCAGCAGGTCGCCGAGCTCGTCCTTGAGCTCGTCGAGATCGCCGCGCGCGATGGCATCGGCCACCTCATAGGCTTCCTCCAGCGTATAGGGCGCGATGGTCTCGAAGCTCTGCTCGAGGTCCCACGGACAGCCGGTGCCGGGCGTGCGTAGCGCCGCCATGATCTCGATCAGCCGGACAATATCGCGGGAGGGCTTCACAAAGGCTGGCTCGCGTGCTGCAGGCGCCGACGGTAGCAAAGCCGGCTTGCTGCCGCGATTGCCGATCGGTGATTCGCATAAGACATATTATGGAATATTTGGATCCACGCAGAATGCCGGCCTTGCTTTAGAGTCCCGCGGCATCGCTTTGTAATATCTAGGCTATTCATGGCATTGATCATTGGCGATTCGGCCGTTCTCGGCGGCATGTTTCTGAGCATTGGCAAAGGGTTCTCAGCGGAATTGCCGAGATTGCATTAGCCCGCCTCAAAGCTCATCCGGTCATAGGCTACCTCCGCGCCGGGCGGCAATTGCGCGCGCAATTGGTCGTAGTCCATGTCGGCATGCAGATTGGTCAGGATGGCCCGTTTGGGCTTGATGCGCGCGACCAAGGCCAGCGCCTCGTCGAGGTTGAGGTGGCTGGGGTGCGGCGTCTTGCGTAGCGCGTCGACGATCCAGACGTCGAGCCCGGCCATGGCGGCGACGCTCTCGGCCGGCAGGCTCTTGATGTCGGCCGAGTAGGCCACGCTGCCGAAGCGGAAACCCAGGGATGGAATGTCTCCGTGGTCTTGCAGGATCGGCAGCACGTCGATGGTACCTCCCTGTCCCTCGACCGCGACCGCCTGACCCGGCACCAGCCGGTGCTCGCTCAAAATCGGCGGATATTCGCTGCCGGGCGGCGTCATGAAGCAATAGCCGAAGCGGGCATGCATGGCGCGCGAGGTGGGCTCGTCCATGTAGACCGGCACGCGCTGCCGTTTGCGCACGAACAGCGGGCGCAAATCGTCGATGCCGTGGGTGTGGTCGGCGTGCTCGTGGGTGATCAGCACGCCGTCGAGCCAGTCGACCTCGGCGTCCAGAAGCTGCGCGCGCAGGTCCGGCGAACAATCGACAAGCGCGCGTGTCACGTGTCCTTGCGCACTCGTGCGCTCAACTAAAAGAGAGCAGCGCCGGCGGCGGTTCTTCGAATTGTTGGGATCGCATTGGCCCCAGCCCAGCGCCACGCGCGGCACCCCCATGGACGAGCCGCAGCCGAGAATGGTGAAGGTCAGGCTCATGCGGCATTCGTTAGAGTTTTACGCTTGAGCATGATCTTTTCCGAAAACCGGTTTCCACTTTTCGGGATCATGCTCTGTGCGCGGCACTTTGCTGAACAGCCGGAAGAAATTTTCGGTGGTTTGCGCGGCGATCTCGTCGGCCGAAATGCCGCGCGCGTCGGCCAGCACCTTGGCGGTCTCGACCACGTAAGCCGGCTCGTTGCGTTTGCCCCGGTACGGCAGCGGCGCGAGAAAGGGCGCGTCGGTTTCGATCAGAATACGGTCCGCCGGCAGCGCGGCGGCGAGCTCGCGCAACGCGCCGGAATTCTTGAAAGTAAGAATGCCGGTGAACGAGATGGACAGCCCTAGGTCCATGGCCTTGAAGGCCAAATCGCGCCCGCCGGTGAAGCAATGCAGCACCGCCGGGAAGGCGCCCTGCCCGGTTTCCTCCGCCAAAATCCGCGCCATGTCGGCGTCGCAGTCGCGCGAATGGATTACCAGCGGCAATCCGGTTTCGCGCGCGGCGGCGATGTGCTGGCGGAAGCTTCGCTCTTGCAGATCGCGCGGGCTGTTGTCGTAGTGATAGTCGAGCCCGGCTTCGCCAATGGCGACGATTTTCGGATGCCGGCTCAAGGCGATGAGCGCCTTGGCATCGATGTCCAATTCCTCCTGCGCGTTGTGCGGATGGGTGCCGACCGAGCAAAACACGTCGGGAAATTTCTCAGCGATCGCAAGCACCTGGGCGTGTTTTTTCACCCGCGTCGAGATGGTGACGATGCGGCCGATGCCGGCCTTGCGCGCGCGCGCGATGACGGCGTCGAGCTCGCTGGCGAAGTCGGGAAAATCCAGATGGCAGTGGCTGTCGACCAGCATTTTCAGGCGGTTTCCTCCGCTTCCACGTAGC
>Ga0307436_1000446_pt1 | contig 19434 bp, 19 predicted proteins | sample SalMarWE160440MG_FD_202513 | JGI IMG/M metagenome (GOLD analysis project Ga0307436, IMG submission 202513) | Salt marsh sediment microbial communities from the Plum Island Ecosystem LTER, Massachusetts, United States - WE1604-40 | ecosystem: Environmental > Aquatic > Marine > Intertidal zone >...
GCCGATCCTCATGCTGACCGCCATGGATGCGCTCGAAGACAAGATCAAAGGCATCAAGATCGGTGCCGACGACTACCTCACCAAGCCGTTCGACTTCGACGAGCTCCTCGTCCGCATCGAGGCGCTGGTGCGCCGCTCCCATCATTTCGCGCCGAGCTCCAATATTCTCAAAGTGGCCGATCTCGAACTCGACCGGGATCTGCTCGAGGTGACCCGTGGTGGCGAGCCGGTCAAGCTTACGGCCAAGGAACTGGCCATTCTGGAGCTTCTAATGGGCGCCCCCGGCCGCGTGTTCTCGCGCACCAGGATCCTGAACCAGGTCTGGGGCTACAGCGAGGATCCTCTGACCAATGTCGTGGACGTCTATATCGCCCGGCTGCGGCGCAAGATCGACACCGAAGGCCGCGAGCCCCTGATCGAGACGGTCCGTGGCCACGGGTACCGCTTGAAGGCGCCGAGCTGATGCCGAATGTAACCTTGCTAAGTGGAGTGAGATCGGTAGATTATGCCCCGCCACTCTCGCCGATTATGCGCCATAACTCATCCGGGCCTCACCACAGGGCCGCGGTCGCGCTTGCCTGTCAGCGGCGACAGGAGCCCGAAGGGCGCGCCGGTGGCGAGTCCCCAAGAACTTGGATTAGAACGATAACCAACGTGGAGGAGCCCCGTTGCGGTCACGTCTGTTAGCTTTTGTGTTCTTCGCTGTAGCGAGCCTTGCCGTCGGGCAGGGCGCACAGGCGGCGAACAAGATCAAGATCGGCGTTCTGAAGTATGGCACGGTCAGCTGGCTGCTCGATACCATCAAGGCGAATGGCCTCGATAAGGCGGAAGGTATTGAGCTCGACATCGTGCCTCTGGCGAGCACGCAAGCAACCACCGTGGGGTTACAAGCAGGCTCGCTTGACGTCGTCGCCACCGATTGGCTGTGGGTGTCGCGCGAGCGTACCGCAGGTGCCGACTTCACTTTCGTTCCCTTCAGCACGGCGCTCGGCGCTATCATGGTTCCTCCCAATTCTCCGATCAAGACGCTTGCCGACCTCAAGGGCAAGAAGCTCGGTATCGCCGGCGGCCCGCTCGACAAGAGCTGGCTATTGATCGTCGCCTATGCGCTTCGGACCGCGAATCTCGATCTCCGCACTGAGACGACCCAAGAATTCGGCGCGCCGCCACTCCTCAACGAAAGAGCCAAGCAAGGCGAGATCGATGCCGTGCTCAACTTCTGGCCCTACGCGGCGCGCCTCGAAGCGGAGGGTTTCACACAGCTGATCAGTCTTGAGGATGTTGTGCGCGAGCTTGGCGCCAAAGGCGAGGTGTCCATGGTCGGTTTCGCCTTCAGCCAGCACTGGGCAGACGAAAATCTCAAGGCAATTCAAGGTTTTCTGCGCGCCGCGCACAAGGCGGACGAGTTGCTCGCCACCTCGAATGCACAGTGGGATAGGCTGAGGCCGCTGATGTCGGCGAACGATCCGTCCTTCACCGAGGCGACATTCGAGGCGTTGCGGCGGCGCTATCGCGAAGGCATTCCCGAACGCTCATCCTCCTCTAACGAGGCAGATGCGAAGATCCTCTATCAGTTCCTGCGCGAGATGGGTGGCAAGAAGCTGGTCGGCCCCGGTACCGAGCTTGCGCCGGGAACCTTCTGGCACGGTGCAAAGCAGTGAGCGTAACCTTCGCCCGCGCGGAGACCGGCCAGAAACTGCGCCTCTCGCGCGGGCCCTGGGTAACTATCCTTTCAGTGGTGGGTTTCGTCCTCGTGTGGTACTCCGCCGAGATTGCCCATAGTCGGCTGCTGCCCGGCCCCGTTGCCGTCCTGCAGTACATTTACGAGGAGACGGTGCACGGCGTCCTCCCTGCCGAACTCGGCATTACCCTGTGGCGGGTGGTCGCCTCGTTCGTCGTCGCGATGGTGATTGGCAGCGCCCTTGGGCTCGCGATGGGCGAGATGCCGGCGCTCAACCGGGTACTCGATCCGTGGCTGATCGTGCTCCTAAACTTGCCGGCGCTCGTCATCATCATTCTCGCCTATGTGTGGTTCGGCCTGAATGAGGCTGCAGCAATTGGCGCGGTGGCTCTAAACAAGATTCCCAACGTGGTTGTGACCCTGCGCGAAGGCGCACGCGCACTCGATCCGGATCTCGACGATATGGCCCGGGCTTACCGGATGACCCGGTGGAGCAAGTTCCGCAATGTCACGCTGCCGCAACTTCAACCCTACTTTGCCGCCGCCTCGCGTTCCGGCATCGCGCTGATCTGGAAGATTGTGCTGGTGGTCGAGTTGCTCGGCCGGCCGAACGGTGTCGGCTTCGAGCTTCAGCTCAACTTCCAACTTTTCAATGTGACCGCGATCCTCGGCTATACACTGGCCTTCGTCGCCATCATGCTCGCGATCGAATACTTACTGGTGCAGCCCCTTGAACGATATTCAACACGCTGGCGTAACAAGCCGGTTTAAGATCCACGTCGAGGAGAAGACGCATGTGGGCGCTGACGGCACCGAGCTGACAGCGATCCGCGATTTCACGCTCGAACTGAAGCCCGAGAGCATGACCGTGCTCATGGGCCCGTCCGGCTGCGGCAAGACCACGCTGCTCAGGATCATCGCCCATCTCGATGATCGGTTCATCGGCGAGGTCGAGTTTCCGTCCGACGCGCGCATCGGCCTCATGTTCCAAGAGCCGCGCCTGCTGCCGTGGCGCACCGTGAAGGAGAATATCGAGCTGGTTGCGGCGCCGGGCTTCACCGAGCGAGACCTCGACCGGCTGGCGCATGCCGTCGGCATCGCCGATATGCTGCCGCGCTACCCTCAGGAACTGTCTCTAGGCTTGGCGCGGCGCGTGGCGCTCGCCCGCGCCTTCTCCACCAGGCCCGACCTTCTCCTTCTGGACGAGCCTTTTGTCTCGCTCGACGAGAAGACGGCGGACCGCTTGCGGCGTCTCCTGCTCGAGGTCTGGTCGGAACGGCCGACCACGGCGCTGCTCGTCACGCATAACGCACGCGAGGCCATCCAGCTTGCAGATCAGCTTGTGTTGCTTGCGCCTCGGCCCACCCATGTGCTCGCCGTCGAGACCATCGACATCCCGCAAGGCGAGCGCGACCCCAAGACCATCGACAAGATCCATACCGATCTGTTGAAGCGCTATCCGGGAAACTTCTCCAGCCTGTGATGACAGCGTGCCGCCGGGCTAGGCGGGCGCTGCGACCTTACGCTGCTGGATGCCTCGTGAGGGGTCATAGGCCCAGACCGAGAGCGCCAGGAACACCAGCGTACAGCCGACCACGACGCCCAGGGCCTCCCAGTTCATCTTCAGATAGAACGAGAAGCGGATCAACTCGACCGCCCAGGTGAAAGGGTTGTAGAGGCAGACTTCATAGAGAATCAGACTCCCCTCACGCATCTTCCACAGCGGGTAGAGTGCCGACGAGGCGAAGAACATCGGGAAGATCACGAAGTTCATGATGCCGGCGAAATTCTCCAGCTGCTTGATGGTCGACGACAGAAGCATGCCGAGCGCACCGAACATCATCCCCGTGAGCACAAGCGCAGGCAGCGCCACCAGATAGCCCCAGACCGGCAGCTCGACGCCGCACAACCAGGCAACCAAGAGGAAGGTGTAGACCTGGGCCAACGACACCAACACCCCAGCAAAGAGCCGCGACACAAGCAGGAACCAGCGCGGTAACGGCGTGGTCAACAAGACCCGCATCGAGCCCATCTCACGGTCGTACACCATGGAGAGCGAGCTCTGCATGCCCTGAAAGAGCTGGATCATGGCGAGCAGGCCCGGCGTGATGTACACGTCGTAGGTGATGTAGGTCTCGTAAGGCGGGATGATCGAAATTCCAAGAGCTGCACGGAAGCCCGCGGCAAAGATGATGAGCCAGATCAGCGGCCGAACCAGAGCGGCCAGGAGCCGCTCGCGCTGCTGGAGGAAGCGCAACAGCTCTCGCCATACGATACCGTTGAAGGCGCGGAAGTAATGCATGAACGTCATACGGCGACATCCTCCTCGGCATCGCTGCCGATGAGAAGCTTGAAGGCGCCGCCAAGATCTTCCGCGCCGGTTTCCGCCACCACCGCCTTCGCCTCGCCACGCGCCACGATCCGCCCGCGATCCAGGACGAGCAGGTCGTCGTTCGGCTCGATCTCGTCGAAGAGATGAGTCGCCCATAGAACGCCGATATTCTCGGTCCGTGCGAGCGCGTGGATATGCTGGACGATGGCCGTGCGCGTCGGCACGTCGAGACCGATCGTCGGCTCGTCCAGGAGAAGTAGCTTCGGACTGTGCAACAGCGCCCGGGCAATCTCCACCCGGCGGCGATGCCCGCCATTGAGCGAGCGTACCTTCTCATCGATGCGCTCCCGCATGTCGAGGGCGTCCAAAGCACGGTCCATGCGCTCATCCGCCTCTTTGCGCCGCAAGCCTCTCAGTGATGCGAAGTAGCGCAAGTTCTGCCTGACCGTTAGGTCCAGATCGAGCGTCGGCTGCTGGAACACCACACCAAGCGGCCCGAGCGCTTTAAAGCCCCACTCTGCTGCCGAACGTCCGTCGATCTCGATGCGGCCGGTCGGTGCATCGAAGAGGCGCGTAATCAGCGAGAAGAGTGTGGTCTTGCCGGCACCGTTCGGACCGAGCAATGCCGTAAGCCTGCCGGGATAGACATCGAAGCTCACGTCATCGAGCGCACGTTTGGACCCGTACCAGTAGGACACGTCCTTCACTGACAGGACCGGAACGCGGCCGGATCCGTCGCTGGGAGCTTCTTTTTGCATGGTCTCTTAGGGGCGATCGAGGGCTGGCGCCCTTCTCCTTGCCGGCTTTTCTCGCCCCACAGATAGCGCCGCGCAGCTGCTTTCACAAGCCTTGGGGGCGCAAGGATTGGCAACACTGTTTGCTCAAAGAGGCAAGACGAGAGACCGAACTAAAAAAGAAGCCGCCCCAAAGGGCGGCTTCAATTTCGGTTTGAGTTCTGGACGGTGGTTTAGAAGAATATGATACCGCCGGCCTGGAACAGATCCCAATCGTTGAAATTTGTACCGCCTTTGGTATTGGTGCCGAGGTCCAGCACATCAGCATCGACTGTCTGATGCTGCCAGCGGGCAAAGACATGCATGGCGGCAGCGTCGATCTCCTGCACGACCCCAAGACCCCAACGTTCCGCTTTGGAACTGGTGATGGTGCATACCCCAGAGCCGCCTGGGCGGAGGCAGAAGTTAAGGGTATTGGCTTGGCCCAGCACATTTGCCCGACCATAGAAGTCATTATACTGGGCGAATTCACCATAGAGCACCGTGGCGCCAAGCGGGTTCCAGTTCCGCTTGATGAAGGGCTTGATACCCCAACTGTTGGTGTTGGGCGGGGTCTGAAATGCGATAGTGTCGGCCCCAAGATTCTCTAGGCAACCATTACCGCAGTTGTTGGCACTGGCCACGTTCTCCCAATTCCCCGTAGCATAGACACCGATGCCAGAGGGCACGTGCATAAGAGTGCCGCCAACCTGCCAGTAATCCTCCCGCGCACCATTGATTGGGTTGGATTCCATCCAGGTGTAAGCACCAGCCAACGACACTTTGAAGTTGCCCCAGTCGTTGTTGTAGAACGCTGCAATATCCCAGAAGTGAGAATCTTTGGTAGCTGGAAGGTTGGCTCCAAACCCACTGCCGGCGGGATAGTTGTTTACAATCTCATCAATAACTGACTGGATCGTATTGTTTGTCCCGTAGGAAGTCTCGAACCGGAAGCCGCCCCACGTTGGCGAGTCGTAGCGGACAGCCGGCTGGGCCGTACCAAAGCAGTCGGCACCAGGTGCGATTAGCGAATCACAAGCCGTAAAGTTGAGGTTGGTTGCATTGTATCTATTGCCAGGCTCTGAGAGCAGCATGGTGCCACCCTCAAAGTACACGAAGTTCGATTCGATCACCGTACCCGAGATGTCGGCGAGAACCGCCGGGTTGTCGGAGGCTGGGCTCAGATGACCCCAGTTCAACGTGCCCCACTTATCGCTCTTGAGGTAGATATAGGAGTAGAGCGTGTTTATCGCACCCGTTGTACTACCGTACAGCGCGTTGTTTGCCGAATCGAACTCGTTTTGTTGAGTACTTAAAATGCCGAAGGTCGTGCTGGGGGCTGTTACAGTTAGATTGTAGCCGCCCGACCAGCCAGGTGCGATCGTGGCGCTGCCGGTAATGGCGAAGCGGGATGCAAGGTCATAATCCTTATCGCCGACCGCGAAGCTGCTGCCGCCCCCGGACCACCAGTTCATGCTCTTGATGACCCAACCGGAAAGTGTCACGGACACCTTCTTATTGCCCTTACGGACGGTCGTCGCCTCAAGCTCCGCCACCCGCTCTTCGAGATCCGCGCAGCAATCGCCACCGAGATCAGCAGCCTTGACCGGGGTGCTCGTCGCAACATACCCCCAGAAAGTCATGCCAAGCGCGGCTGCGAGGGCAATGCGGCTGGATGTTTTTGTCAGTCCCCCAAACATTTCCATCTCCACCTTCCCTGATAAATTGCCTAATCCAAACTCTCGCTTCCGTATGTGCCTCTCGGCTCCGTATCGGCGAAATTCCATCGCAACGAGTCAGAAATCCCCCCGACAGAGAGTTCTAGTTCTGCTTATACGCGTTCCGGCAGGAAGGTAAATTGCTATCAAAGCGGGCGTGGACGTTTTTGGCCGTCTTGTGACATTTCCGCCACGAAACCTGGCGCCCTCGAAAGCCCTTGAGCTAGGTCGCGACAATGTCGAAAAGAATAGCGTGGTCAATCAATTAACAGAAGCGCCCGCCGCGGCCTGGACGATCGCCACCGCGGCCCAGATTGAGTGTAAACCCCATTCCTCCGCCCACGGTCTGCCCAATTCGTAAACAGGCTGCGCGCATTAATCATGCAGGCTTCCGATTCTGTCTTGCGGCCTAACCTGTTAGCGCATTTCCATAGGAAAATGGGACTCGCGGAGCCTTCTATCCTGGTCTACAAAGCGCTCCCCGCGACCTGCTTTGTCAGCGCGCGGGCCGGTGCTTGGCCGAACCACGTGAGCCGCGAATCGTGGCCGGAGCGAACATACGGTGAACGATTCTGAGCACATCCCTCAGCTCAAGGACCTTCGGGTCCTCGTCGTCGAGGACGAGGCGCTGGTCGCGCTCCAGCTCGAGGACATGCTGGTGGAATTCGGCTGTGCTGTTATCGGCCCCGCCAGTCGGTTAGCCCAGGCGCTTGAGCTTCTTCACGGGGAACCCGTGGAAGCCGCGGTCCTCGACCTCAATATCGCCGGCGAGCTGGTCTATCCCGTTGCCAATGAGCTCGGAATCCGCGGCGTACCTTATATGTTCGTCACCGCTTACGGTACGTCCGGCCTAACTGAGCCGTATCGCAGCCGGCCTGTCCTGGAGAAGCCTTTTGTCCGACGCGAGTTTCTGCGGGCGCTGCTCGACACCCTTGAGCGCGCACAATAGACCGCCAGCTGGCTTAGGCCAGACTGCCCAAAGTGGGCGTAGGGTGCGGCACCTGGCCCAGACGCAATTCGTTCAGGCCCGGCTTCCAGGCCCCCGCGCTCCCTTGCGAGAGAGCGAAACTGGCGCCGGCAAACGACAGCACCAGCAGCGCGGCACAGGCAGCACCGAGCAGGAAGCACGGAGCAGAACTTCGAGCGGAATCGCGCGATCGAGTCGGAATCATGGGACGCCTTTTCCCCTTTTATGGGCCGACTGGTGCGGCCTTCTGGGCGATAACTATCAAGGACTCCTTTTGGTTTCGTAAAATGGCAGCGGACCGCCAGAGCGCACAGGCGCCAGAGTAGGCGCATGGTTAAAGGAAATATCGCCCGCCCTTTCGGCGAGCCGGCACCTTTGAGCCAGGTCAAGGCTCGAAGGGACGCTGTGCGACAATAGAACTGCCCCAAGATTGCGCACCGGTCCTTGTGACGGCCGCTCTCTTGGGCTACTTAGCGGGTTAAGATCCGGTACGTTGTGAACTTTAGGCAAGCGCTACAAGAACTTGCTCAATCCGGGCGTGCATAGCCATATCCATTCTGTTCGGCCAATAGCTGGGTGCCGTTGGCGAACGCCAACGGTCTAGGGAATCGGACACAGATGGATTACGAGGATCGCTTCCGTCAGCATTTGGAATCGCTACACAGCGAGGGCCGGTACCGTGTTTTTGCCGACCTGAAGCGCCGCTGCGGGGCTTATCCGACCGCCGACCACTTCACCGAACAGGGCATCCGCGACGTCACCGTGTGGTGCTCCAACGATTATCTCGGCATGAGCCAGCATCCCAAAGTGCGCGCTGCCATGCACGAGGCAGTCGATACGGTGGGCGCGGGCTCCGGCGGCACACGCAACATCTCCGGCACCACCCACTACCACGTGGAGCTCGAGGCCGAGCTCGCCGATCTCCACGGCAAGGAGGCGGCGCTCCTCTTCACCTCGGCCTACATCGCCAATGACGCGACGCTCTCTACGCTGACGCGCCTGATTCCCGGTCTCGTGATCTTCTCCGACGAGAAGAACCACGCCTCCATGATCGAAGGCATCCGCCATGGCGGCGGTCCGAAGCACATCTGGCGGAACAACGACGTTGGCCATCTCGAGGACCTTCTGAAAACGGTCCCCCTCGAGACGCCCAAGATCATCGCCCTTGAGAGCGTCTATTCCATGGACGGCCATATCGCGCCGATCGGGGCGATCTGCGATCTTGCCGATAAGTACAACGCGCTGACCTATCTCGATGAGGTCCACGCCGTCGGCCTTTACGGCCCACGGGGCGGCGGCATTGCCGAGCGCGACGGCGTCATGGACCGCGTCGACATCATCAACGGCACGCTGGCCAAGGGCTTCGGCGTCATGGGCGGCTATATCGCCGCGAGCAAAGCCTGCTGCGATGCTATTCGCTCCTATGCGCCTGGCTTCATCTTCACCACCTCGCTGGCGCCGGCCATTGCCGCCGGCGCGCTCGCCTCCATTCGTCACCTCAAGGTCAGCGAGCTCGAGCGGGCGCGACACAGGGAGCGGGTGCGCAAGCTGAAGAATTGGATGGCCGACGCAGGCCTCCCGGTCATGGATAACCCGAGCCATATCGTGCCGGTGATGGTTGGCGATCCGGTCCACTGCAAGGCGGTGACCGATACCCTGCTCACCCAGTACCGAATCTACGTGCAGCCCATCAATTATCCGACCGTGGCGCGCGGCACCGAGCGCATGCGCTTCACGCCCTCGCCGGTCCACACCGACGGGCAGATGGCCTATCTCATCAATGCGCTGAAGGAGCTGTGGGCCGCCTGCCCCGTTGCCAACGGCCAATACGTGCGCCTCGCCGCCGAGTAGGCTAAAGCCGCTCCTGCCCCGGCTTCAGTCGTCTCCTAGCCCTATAGCACTCCATTGCTCCCAATGGCTTTTCGGCCATAGTGGGCCACGAGGAGGCGTCATGCGAGCCGGAAATCTTTGGCGATCCGCTGTGATCGGCCTGTGCGTCGCTTCCATCACGGCGCCGCGGGCCTCAGCCCAGGATGCCGATGTTTGCCTCGTCACGGCCGAGCGGGTAGATGCCGGCGAAAAGCTCAGCGAGGCCGAGAAGAACGCGGCGCACGAGGCCTGCTTACGCGCCCTCTCCGCCACGGGAAGCGTGGCTCAGAAATACCAGTTCCAAGAGGCCGACTTCGCCATCACGGGCACCCGACACGAATTCTGAGCGGACTCTTTTGCAGGGGCGCTCAGCGCCGGAGCAGCCAGGCTGCGAGGAACGAGAAAGTCAGCACCACTAAGAAGCACAGAAGAACGATCACGCCGATGGCGCCGAGGATCCCTTTCAGGGTGCCCCAGAATCCGAACGTGGCCACCATCGCGGCAAGCAGCAGCAGAACAATGATAGGCATCGCAGTTTCCCCTCGTCCGGCTCATCCTCTTGAGCGGCCTTCCTCATGCATGCCAGGCCTCTCGTAAGAGAAAAAACAGAATCAGTCCCTTTCATGCTTGCAGAGTATGGCGAAGGCCGAAAGACACCGGTCTGCGCGAAGCATAACATGACAGGGCCCAAAGGAGTGGACGTCGTGAAACCTAAACAACAAAGTAATCCGAAGTCGGGGAGCTATCTCCTCGCCTTCGAGGACTCGGCGTTTCTTGAGAGCGATGAGATGCGCGCGCTTCGGCTCGCACTCGAGTTCTCTAAGGCTGACTTGGCGCTGACCGAGAAGGGCATTGCCTCGACCGTCGTTGTCTTCGGGAGTTCGCGCATTCTGTCGCCGGAGCAGGTGGAGGAGGCCCTAAGCCAAGCCCGCGACCCTGCGGCCCGCAAACGCGCCAAGCAGCAACAGAAGCTCTCCCATTGGTATCAGGAGGCACGCAAATTCGCGCGGATCGTTTCGGAGCGGGGCGGCGCGCTCGCCACCGACGGTACGCGCCAAAACGTCATCGTCACTGGCGGCGGTCCGGGCATCATGGAGGCCGCCAATCGCGGCGCGGCCGAGGCCGGCGCGCCAAGCATCGGCTTCAACATCGTGTTGCCGGAGAAGCAGCCGCCGAATCCGTACTCGACGCCGGACCTGACCTTCTGCTTCCACTACTTCGCCGTGCGCAAGATGCACTTCGCCATGCGCGCCAACGCGCTTGCCATCTTCCCCGGCGGACTCGGCACCATGGACGAGCTGTTCGAGATCCTCGATCTCAAGCAGACGCGCAAATGCGCGCTGATGCCCGTGATCCTATTCTCGCGCGAGCACTGGCAGAAGATCATCAACTTCGAGGCACTTATGGAACTCGGCATGATCGACGAGAGCGATGTCGCCCTGTTCCAAGTCGTGGACACCGCCGAAGAGGCCTGGGATGTCTTGGTCGGACGCGGCCTGTTGGCCCAAACGCCGCTCCGCGAACCCTGAGCCTCGCTCGGGTCTCAACCAGACTTGTCTTAACCCGCTTGGCTCCCCGAAACTCTGCCTACAAAGTCAAAGTCCCTAGGACGCTCTAGTCTTCCGGATGTTTCTTCAGTTCTTCATCAATTTCGGCGATCGCAGCCTGTAGCTCTTCGATCTCCAACTCGATCTGCTCCGGGGGTGGTGGGGCTTCCTGGGATATCAAGCTGATCCCGGGCATATAGAGATCGTTCCGTTTTGCGGTCAGCTCACGAAGCAACCCCTCCAAATGCGCGCGCCTCCCCTTCAGGCTTTCCGAGTCTTGCGTGGACATCTTCCGGTTTCCTCCCCATTGAGGCCGAAACGAACGCGTATCTAGGGCTCTCTCGTCAAATGACGTTTCTATGACACGACCTGCTCACCTTAGGCCCTTCTATCCCATTCAACGTTGATCACAGTCAAAGACCGTTGCCCCTTCTTCCAAGTATCGGTCTAATCTCCAGAAAGAGAGCCCCACATGCGAGACGCAGGGACGGCACCGAATAGCCCGCTAAAAGAGCGCGCCGTGATGATCGACGGTGCGCGCGAACTTTTGCATGCGCCAACGTCCCCAGAATCAGCGACCGAGAAGCTTAGCGTCCGGAACGTCAATTTCTATTACGAAGACGGCAACCACGCACTCATAGACGTCTCGGCGCCGATCTATGAGCACAAGGTGACTGCCTTCTTCGGGCCGTCAGGCTGCGGCAAGTCAACTCTGCTGCGCATCTTCAATCGCATCTACGACCTTTACCCTGGCCAGCGCGTCGTTGGAGAAGTCTTGCTCGATGGCAAGAACATCCTCGTGGACAGCGAAGATCTACCGATGCTGCGAGCGCGGGTCGGCATGGTGTTTCAAAAGCCCACGCCATTTCCGATGTCGATCTACGACAACATCGCCTTCGGCATCGGCCTCTACCGCAAACTGCCTCGGGCTGAGCTGGATGCCGAGATCGAGTCCGCGCTGCGCCGCGCTGCGCTGTGGGATGAGGTGAAGGACCACCTCTCACAGAACGGCTTCAATCTTTCCGGCGCAGCAGCGCCTGTGCATCGCACGCGCCATCGCTATTCGGCCTGAAGTGCTGCTTCTCGACGAGCCTTGCTCCGCGATCGATCCAATCTCGTCAATGAAGATCGAGGAGACCATCGAGGAACTGGAGGAAGATCACACCATCGTCATTGTCACTCACAACCTGCAGCAGGCAGCCCGCGTCTCCGATTTCGCCTGCTTTATGTATCTCGGCGAGCTTGTCGAGTTCGGTGCGTCACGCCAGATGTTCGTGAGTCCTCAGGATCCGCGCACGCAGCGTTTCATCACTGGCCGCTTCGGCTAGGCCGAGCGGGGCCCTAGCAAGGCGTCAGCGGCGCGTGGGCAAATTTCCGAGCAGCAAGCGCCGGAACATCTCCGGGCCGACCGCCATTTCAATCTCCCGGTAAGCGAAGTAGGGAATGAGCGCCACGCAGAAGATCAGCCAAAGCGCCAGCGTTCCTATCAGCCCACCGCCGATATCGGGGATGGCGAGAAAGCCTCTTCCCGCGATGCCCCCGATCAGCATCTCTTCCAGCACGTAGGCGACGAAGAGCAGCGTGGTGAAGGCGGCGGCCTTGTAGACGATCGGATAGACGAGCGGCATTCCCTTGAGCCGCCCGGCAAAGCCGGTGTTGTCAGCGATCAACATGATCTTCGCCAGGACAACGGCATTGATCGCCGCGAGCCCATAGAAGGTGAAGCCGATATGGTGCTCGGCGAGCGCGATCCACTCGGTCAGCAGGAGCACGAAGAAAACCATCCAGAGATAGAGAAAGATCCCTGCGAACTTCTTGGCTTCCTCGATCACCCGCTCTTTGAGCGTCGCCTTGCGTTTCTCCGCGCTTTCGTGCAACGCCTGAACGAGCGCATCGACCTCTTCACCGTTCGGCTCAGACATGGCATGCGCCAAATCGTCGTGCCCAAGGCTGAACGCGGCGTCGGCGGCTTTGCCATTCGGCTCGGCCGTGAAGCTCGCCTCGACTTTGCCGTCCGGTTCGGCGACAACGCGCGCTAGATCGTCGTGCCCGAGCCTGAACTCGGCGACGGCAGCCTTGCCATCCGGTTCGACTGTGAAGTTTGTATCGCCTTTGCCGTCCGGTTCGATCACAAGGCGTGCTACATCGTCGTGCCCGAGGCCGAACGCGGCGTCAGTAGCCTTGCCATCCGGTTCGACCGTGAAGCTCGCGTCGCCGTCAGGTTCGAATGCTAGGACCGCATCACCCTCGGTAGAGGCATTGACAAAGACGGGCGCGTCAGGCGCCTCGTCATTCACCTCGACAGTAGAATCTGCGTTGCCCTCGGGTGAGTCGGGTGATGACGCGAGCCCGAAGATGTCACCCGCCGGCTTCCACGAATCGAGCTCCGCGGTCCACAGGAGATCGCCTTTCTTGAAGTTGCCGCCCTGGGCAAATAGGGAAAGCTCGCGGTCCGTCAGGGGCCCGTACTGTTTACCGTCTCGGGTGAGATACCAGCTCGGCTCGGCACGCTCCGCCTCGCCCTGCTCGACGACACGCTTCTGCATTTACTCCCCCAGGTCTACGCACCCCACGCGCAGATTACGCCGCCGCCCGTTCCTTCGTCGGTTGAACGATAATGGCGCCTTTGTCGCCTTTGACGATCTCCTCGTCGGCAAGCTTGAAGTTCTCCATACGCACCGTGTGGAAGCGGTCGAAATAGTCTTCCAAAGGCTTTTCGATGCCCTTGTCGTATTCCGGCCGAGCCACATGCGTGGCGCCCTGCACCACCTTCACCACCTTGCCATCGCGCACGACAAGCTCACCGTCCTTGAACACCATGGCCGGCGTGGCGAACATCGCCTCGCGGTTGGGATCGTCCTTGTAGACGGTGATGTCGCCGGCGGCGCCAACGCCCAAATGCCCGCGATCCTTCAGGCCTAGACTGTGCGCCGGCCCAGCGCGCGTCATGATGGCGATCTCATCGAGCGTATATTCGCGCGTAATCGTGGGCAGAATGCTCGCGGCTTGCGCATCCGTGTTGATCTTCTGGAACGCATCGTCCCGGAAGCTCTTGTCCATCAAGAGCCGAATCAAGTGCGGATATGTGTAGAACGGCGCGCCATTCGGGTGATCGGTGGTCAAAAACATGCGCCAAGGATCGTCGACCAGAAGGAAGGTCTCCAGCCCAATCGCCCATTGCAGCGCGTTGACGAAGCTCTTGTCGCGATAGCGCATGGGTACCACGCCGCAGCCCGCATCGCACTCGATGTCCATCACCACCGGCTTCTTCGGATGCGCGCTCTTGGCGATGGCATATTGGCGCATGCTGTCGCCCGACGCCGTGCAGGTCTGACCGAACATGACCTGCCCGACATCGATCGAGATGTTCGGGCTCTTGTTGACGAGCTCCGCGAGGCGTGCCGCGCCGGAAGAGAACTTCTTATCCCCTTCCGTGCCGTAGCTCATGAACTGCGTGTGCGTCATATGAATGCGCAAGCCTTCGGCGGCGCGGATCGTATCGAGCGTCGATTCGATATTACCGGGCACGCCGAGATTGCAGCCGTGAATGTGCAAAGGGTGGGTAACACCGAGCTCTCCCAGCGCGCGGGCGAGGTTCAGAATGATCTGCCGCGGCGTCACCTTATAGTAGACGTGCTCCTCGTCGAGATCGAGCTTGCGCTGGTTGAACTTGAAGGCGCTGATGCCGCCGGGATTGACCACCTTGACGGCGATCGCCTGCGAAGCGTGCATGATCCAGGCGACGTAGTCCTTGATCGCCTCGAAGTCCTGCTTCTCCGAAAGCTGGCGCAGGAAATAGTCGTCCGAGCCGAGCATGGCGAAGGCGCCCTTGTCGACCATGGGCGTATCGCCAAGCTCCATATGCGCCTGGCGGGCATTGGCCGGGAGCATCGCCGGCTCGAAGCAGGCGGTATAGCCCATCTCGGCGTAGCGGTAGCCGGCGAGATGGGTGGAGGGCACCGCGTGGCCGCAGCCGGCATGCGTGACATCCGTGCGCGCGACCAGATCGCCCAGATGGTCTTCGGGGAGCAGCATGCGGGCGATGGTCATCTTGCCGCCGCCGATATGGGTATGGGGGTCGATGGCCCCGGCCATCACCACCTTGCCTTTTAGGTCGTAGGTCTGGTCCGGCTTGGCGTCGGGCCGGGGCGCTACGATCTTGCCGTCTTCGACATAAATGTCGCGGATCTCGCCCGACACCTTGTTCGCGGGATCGTAGACTTTGCCGCCCGTCAATTTGATCAGCATGAAAAACTCCAGACCTAAAGTGCGGCTTCGATCGCCGAGACTATGTCCGCCACGGGCGGAAGCTCAGCGCGGCCGAGATTCTTCAGCGGCAGGGACACAACACTATCGACGCGGATAAGCCGGCCCGCGTGGTCAACCCCCGGCGTGCCGATGGGAATGAACACGTCCGTTGATTTCGGCAGCTTCATGCCCGGCGTGCCGAGCACAATGGTTGGAATCTTCGTCGCGGGCGGCACGAAATCCGGCGAGTACGAACCGATCCAGACGAGGAGATCCCCCTCGCTTTCGCGCAACATGCGCGAGATGTCACAGCGGTAAGGATCGAAGTCCGGCACTCCGGAAGCATAGCTGACCCGCATCGGATAGCCGCTCAGCCACGTCGCGACGGAAGCAGCGGTCGTCGCGCCCTCGGAACCGCCAAGGGTTAGTCCCGCGAACCGCTGGATTGGCGCCAGATCCTTGATCAGCCCTGCGAGCTGATCGACAGTGAACTCGGCATGCGGGAAATCGAAGGCGGGCGGCGCCCACACCACGACGCCGTACGCCGCCTTGCGGCAGAGATCGGCAAGCGCATCGATGTCCGCGAGCTTCACCCCGTCGATATCGACCTTGTTCAGCCTAAAGCCCCGCAGCCGCGCCCTGAGCGCGCCAATTACCTCTCCGACCCGTTCGGGTTTGCATGGAAGCGTAACCAACTCGCCGACGCCCGCTTGTCTTGCGGCCTTGTCGAGGCCTTTGCCGACGACGACGATGGTGCGCTTTTTCGCAGTCACGCCGAACATCGATTCGCGCGGTGCCGCGATCTTTTCGAAGAAGCGGTGGTGCAGGGCAGCGACGTCGGTGCCGGCGATGATGATGAGATCCGCACGGTTGCGCGTCTCGGTCAATGTCGACATCGTCCAGCCGACCGACTGGAGCACCTTGAAGTTGCGGTATTGCGCTTGGCTCGCAGCATGATCCACCACGCCGCCGGAGCGCTCGGCAAGGGCCATCGCTGCCCGCATGCCTTCAACGTCGGTCGCAAGTCCGCCAAAAAGCGGCAGCTCGGCTTCGCCGATAAGCTTGGCCGCTTCGGCGACGGCCTCGGCAAGCGGCACATCCTTGCCCCGAATTTGGGGGCTCGAAGGGGGCAGCTTGCGCTCAAAGCCCGCCTTCGACTTCCCGCAGCCGCTCTTTACGACCTCCAGAATGTCGCCGCTTCGCTCCACCTCCAGGTCGTCGCACAGAATGCCGCAGAACGGGCAAGTGACGTCCTCGAATAATTTGGTATTTGCGCGCTCTCTGCTGGACCCTGGCGCGGTCGAAGTCGGCATGCCGGTTACCTCCCTCAAAGGCCGCGGCAAGTAAGCATGACAGAGGCCCGAACACAACTCGCGCGGTGCCGCAGCCCCTGCCGGCCTTTACCGCTGAGATCACCCCCCAAATCCCGCAAGGTCGTCGAAGCGATGACGCGTGGCTTCAAGCTGTGACCAGGTGATCGCCGAGCCGGAGCCCCCAGGCGTAGATCGTCAGCGACGGGTTGACCCGGCTCGCGCGCGGCAGCGGACTACCATCGCCCACATAGAGATTCTTCATGCCGTGCACCCCGCCATGCGGGCAGACCACAGAGGTCTTGGGATCGGTGCCGGTCACCATGCTGCCGAGCGCATGCGCCGTGCCGGCCAGGCCCATGTATTTGTCCATGCCCGCCAGACCTGCGGCGAGCAAGCGCTCGATCCAGGCGTCGATCAGGTCATGGTGCTCCTTCGTGGCGTGCGGGATGCGGTCGAGGGTGTAGTCCATGATCGGCTTGCCGCCCGGGCCGCCCGAGATGATGCGGTTCTGCGGAGTCGAGGAATCTTCCGTGGTCGCCCAGAAGCCGATTGCCCGCGTGCCCAAGAACTTGTCGACGAAGGCCGGCGTCCACGGTGGCGCTTGGACGGCGAGAAGCTCGGGATCGATCCATCCCAGGCACTGCATCGACGAATGCGGGAACTTGTCGTTGTAAAGCACCGCGGTCTTGCGCAGCACATCATGGTCTTTGAACGGCGAGAAGCCCAGAACCGCCGAGTTGATATGCATCTTGAAATTGGCGCCGACCAAGTCCCCGCATGGCAGCGTGACGCCGCTCGCGTGCAGATGATCCTGAAGAATGCGGGGGCTCGTCATGGCACCCGCGGCGAGCACGATTTTGTCCGCCTCATAGGTCGAGCCGTCGACGCATTTGACCCCGATGATCGTGCACGGATCGCCCGGCGCGGCGATCAGCCCGGAGACAGGATCGCCGGCGATGAAGGTAAAGTTTGTCTTGTCACGGATATGGTCGATCAGGTTGCGCTCTGAATCCGACTTCAATCCCGACGGCGAGGCAAACCCGTCGAAGTGCTTCGCCTCCTCGGGATGGTTGACGATATCGTGCGAGAGGCCGAGCGGCAGCGGGTGAAGCTCCCAGCTGGGATCCGCCGTAGTGATCTTGTCGAGCAGCGCCTGGAGTTGGGGCTCGTTCTTGAAGGTGGTGATCCTAAGGAGGTCGGTCGCCTCGTCGTAGTAAGGCTTCAACTCGTCATAACCGAACGGCCAGCCGAGCAAGCCGTAGTCGGGATCGGCTTCGAACTCGACGGGCCGGAAGCGAAACAGCGCCGCCCCATACCACTTGGTCTTGCCGCCGACATTATAGAACTCACCGGGGACGAAATCGTGCCCTTTGCTGTCAAGCCAAACCTCGTGGTTCTTGAACACGCCGTCCACGAACACCTGTCTTACCTCGAGCGTCGAGGCATTGCGCGGCAGAAAGGGTCCCTTCTCGAGCAGCAGCACACGCTTGCCGGCGTTCGCTAGCTTGTAGGCGACACTGCCACCACCCGCGCCGCTACCGATAACGATGACGTCATATTGCGCCGCCATGATCTCCTCCCTGTGAGTGGCATCAGGGTGTTAGCCTGCGGAGTTAGGACGTTAGCAAGGTTGCCGATGCTATTGCCAATGTCTAGGCTTATCCACACGTCGCAGCCGTCTGACTGGGTCGTTACCCTTGCAGCGTTAGTGGAATATGAAAATCGTCCACGACATGGAGCACGCGCATGTCATTGAAGAACAAGGTCGCGATCGTTACCGGCGGCAACAGCGGAATTGGCCAGGCGATCGTTCTTGAGCTGGCACGACAAGGCGCCAACATCGTCATCGACTACGTCGCTCACCCGGAGGCGACGGAAGAGTTAGAGAGCAAGGTCGCGGCTCTCGGCGACCAGTGCACCGGCGTCGACGCCGACGTCAGCCAGATCACTGATTTGCAAAAGCTCGTCGACACCGCCGTCGCCAAGCTGGGACGGCTGGACATCATGGTGAACAACGCTGGCATCGAGACGCGCACCTCAATCCTAAACACCACGGAAGACCAGTATGACGCCGTCTTGAAGATCAACCTCAAGAGCGCATTCTTCGGCACCCAACTCGCCGCCAAGCAGATGATCAAGCAAGGCGGTGGTGGTCGAATCATCAACATCACATCGGTGCACGAGGACTGGCCGATGCCCGGCAATACGCCCTATTGCCTGTCCAAGGGCGGCATGCGCATGCTGACGCGCACAGCGGGCGTCGAGCTCGCGCCGCACAACGTCCTGGTTGTCGGGGTTGGCCCGGGCGCCGTGGCGACGCCGATCAATACCAGCACCATGGACGATCCGACCCTGCTCAAGAAGCTGGATGCCGCCATTCCGCTTGGACGCATGGCGCAGCCTGGGGAGATTGCCAGCGTCGTCAGCTTCCTTGCCGGCGCCGGCGCAAGCTATCTCACCGCCATGACCATCATTGCAGACGGCGGTCTGATGCAAAGCAGCCCCGGCCTCTAGGGACAATGACGCTCTCGATCGAAGACTACGCCCTGATTGGCGACTGCGAGACCGCGGCGCTTGTGGGACGTGATGGCTCGATCGATTGGCTTTGCGTCCCGCGTTTCGATTCGGAGGCCTGCTTCGCAGCACTTCTTGGCACGCCCGACAATGGCCGCTGGCTGCTTGCGCCGACCGATCTGGAAGCGAAAGTGACCCGGCGCTATCGGCCCGACACGCTGATCCTGGAGACTCGGTTCGAGACCGACTGCGGTGCCGCCACTGTGACGGACTTCATGCTCCCCCAAGAGGGCCGCGCGCATCTCATGCGCCTGGTGACCTGCGAAGGCGGTACGGTCGAGTTCGAGACCGAATTCGTGGTGCGCTTCGGCTACGGCGAAGCCGTGCCCTGGGTCACCAAGCTGCCGGACGGCCGCATACGTGCGGTCGCCGGGCCGAGCAAAATTGTTCTCCAGTCGACAATCGAGCTGCC
>Ga0307436_1000447_pt1 | contig 19381 bp, 23 predicted proteins | sample SalMarWE160440MG_FD_202513 | JGI IMG/M metagenome (GOLD analysis project Ga0307436, IMG submission 202513) | Salt marsh sediment microbial communities from the Plum Island Ecosystem LTER, Massachusetts, United States - WE1604-40 | ecosystem: Environmental > Aquatic > Marine > Intertidal zone >...
TGATCCATCGCGAGGACATGGTCGTCACCGTCTCCCATCTCGGCTACATCAAACGCGTGCCACTCTCGACCTATCGCGCGCAGCGGCGCGGCGGCAAGGGCCGCGGCGGCATGCAGGTGCGCGAGGAAGATTTCGTCTCGCGGCTGTTCGTCGCCTCCACGCATACGCCGGTGCTGTTCTTCTCCTCGCGCGGCAAGGTCTACAAGGAAAAAGTCTGGCGGCTGCCGCTGGCGGCGCCGCAGGCGCGCGGCAAGGCGCTGATCAACATCTTGCCGCTCGACGCCGGCGAGTGGATCACCTCGATCATGCCGCTGCCGGAGGACGAGGCGACCTGGGGCGCGCTCGATGTCATGTTCGCCACCACCAAGGGCAATGTGCGGCGCAACAAGCTGTCGGATTTCCAGAAGATCCGGCCGTCCGGCATCATCGCCATGAAGCTCAACCAAGGCGACGCCATCGTCGACGTCACCATCTGCACCGAGAAAGACGACGTGCTGCTGACCACCGCCGGCGGCCACTGCATCCGCTTCGCGGTGCCGGAGGTGCGGGTGTTCGCGGGGCGCACCTCGGACGGCGTGCGCGGCATCGCATTGGCCAAGGACGACAAGGTGATCTCGATGTCGATCCTGCGCCATGTCGACGTCACCTCGGAAGAGCGCGTGGCTTATCTCAAGCGCGCCAGCGCGGTGCGGCGCGGCACCGCCGAGGAGGAGGCGCCGGCCGAGGCCGAAGAGGCGGTCGGCGCCATCGAGCTGGGCGAGCAGCGCTACGTGGAATTATCGGCGGCCGAGCAGTTCGTGCTCACCGCCTCCGAGCGCGGCTACGGCAAGCGCTCGTCCTCGTTCGAGTACCGCACCACCGGCCGCGGCGGCAAAGGCATCGTGGCCATGAACGTCACCAAAAAGACCGGCCGGCTGGTGGCCTCGTTCCCGGTGGAAGAGGGCGACCAGGTCATGCTGGTGACCGACCAGGGCAAGCTGATCCGCACGCCGGTTGCCGGCATCCGCATCGCCGGGCGCTCGACGCAAGGCGTGATCGTGCTCGACACGGCGGAAGACGAGAAGGTGGTGTCGGTCGAGCGGCTGAGCGAGGAAGACGAGGACTAGCCACTCACGTCGTCATGGCCGGCCTTGTGCCGGCCATCTCGATTCAATGGGCACCGCCGTGCCACGCTAAGCGGGATCGCCGGGACAAGCCCGGCGATGACAGTCAGAGTAACACCGCATGAACTGGCACCTCTTCTCCGCCTTCCTGCTGATCACGGTCGTGCTGTTCCTGACGCCGGGACCGATCGTGACGCTCATCATCGCGACCGGCGCCAGACAAGGCACGCGCGCGGCGCTGCAGACGGTTGCCGGCGCCTCGACCGGCAATGCGCTGCTGCTTGCCTGTATCGCCTTGGGGCTAAGCTGGATTTTGAAAGCCTCGGCCGTGGTTTTCGACACCCTGCGCTGGGTCGGTGCCGCTTATCTGGTCTGGCTCGGCATCCAGGCCTGGCGCCACGCCGGCGCTGCCGTTGAAGCCGCGCCCCCGAGCGGCCACGTGCACGCTTGGCGCGGCTTCGTGGTGGCGATGACAAACCCCAAGTCGATCGCGTTCTTCACGGCGTTCCTGCCGCAATTCATCGACCCGACTTTGTCGGTCGAGCGGCAATTGCTAGTGATGTGCGTGGTGTCGGTGACGCTGGGTAGCTTGCTCGATTCCGGTTGGGCGGTGGCGGCCGGCCTCGGCCGCGCCTGGTTCATGAAGCCCGAACACAACAAGTTGCTCGGCCGGTTGTCCGGCGCAGTGCTGATCGGCGGCGGGATTTGGTTGAGCTTGGCGCGGCGGCCGGGCTAGGGCGTGCACTCACAATGCGGGCCGCATGTCGCTTTGCCCCGAAAGCCGACATTCGGCAATGCGTTTGGCATGTCTGCTTTGTGCCAATCGCGACCGTGCACATTACAGCATCCTATTCGGTCACCCCGTCGGCGTGCTTTAATGATTTGTTGCTCAATCATCCCGCCGTCGGGCAGGTCGTCACATGGACGGAGGCAAGCGCTCGCCAGCCTGACAACTACCAAAACGTAAAGCAGATTGCGGCCGACCTAACCTTCATGCTTGACGCGCACGACGTGTGCCGGCACAGGGCCGTCAATCCCCTTAAGGCTAAGCACGCGGCGCTCGGCGTTGAGCTCGCTGGCCACGTCCGGCCAGATCGCATCGCTGATGACGACCTCGCCACTCGCAGCGGCGGAAACGAGCCGCGCTCCGAGATTCATGGTCTCGCCCAATGCAGCGAATTCATAGGTGCCGCGCTCGGTGCCGATCGAACCGACGAATGCAACGCCGGAATGGACACCAACGCCGATGGGCAGCCAGGGGCCTCCTGCATCGGAATGGCCAGTTGCACGTAACAGCTCGATCGCCGCGCGCGCAGCTTTTCGGCGGAAGCTGCGGCGATCAACCATTAGACCCGGCAGGTAAAGCGCAATCACCTCGTCGCCCGCCATCTTGTCGATGGCGGCTCCATCGGCAGTCAGAATTCTGGTTGCTGCGATGAAAAAGCGCTCCATGAGTGACCCAAATTCAGCCGGGCGCATCCGCGACGCAAGCTGCGTTGAGCCTCGTACGTCGGCATAGATGACCGCAATGTCCGTCTCGGCCCCGCCACGGCACTGCTCAAACAGCCGCTCGCACATGTCGCAGTAATGAGGATTGCGGCGCCATGGTCCGCGTCCCATCGCACGCATGAATGGAGCGGCAATCCCGTCGAAGGGCGCAAGGCAGATGTGGCAGCGTTGACGCGCTCTGGGCGAAATCAACCGGAACACGTGCCGCCTCCATACCCGTTTGCGGATGCGGCCCGAGAGCACCTCGCGCCAAAATGGATCGTCATTTGTTTGTGTGTCACGATCAATCATGGCTTTCTGGGATCCAATCTAGCTAGACGACTTCGCCGTACTCCTTGATGTGCAAACACTCCCCGCATTCGCGACGCAAAGGAAATGAGAAGGCATTGCCCAAATTCTATAACAAGTTCCTATCGTTCGGGGGTCTGCACCCATGGCGACCAAATGAGCGCGCACCGTTAGCGCCCAAGCAGCTGCCGATCCGGCAATTCCTGAAATGACGTCGCGTCGTCGCATTGCCTTCCTCAGGCTCGGACCACGCCATATTTCAATTTCAAGTGACCCATCAAAGCAGACGCGGACTACTCACGTAAACCGGCAATTCAGCACTGTGGGAATCCTTGGCCGCTCATGTCTGAAAAGGGTCATCAGCGATCGATCCATCATGGGCCAAAATCCACCTTTGTCCGCTGCTCCCCAAAAGCAGACAGTGAACGGCACATCCAAGGCAGTATTTGGGTCGCCCTTTGTGAGTAAGGCCAAGTCCTAGTTGGCGGCCAGCCGGTCGATGCTGACCAGGCGGACATGCGGATTGCCGAAGGGCGTGCCGACGCAACGCAGATAGGGCCAGGGGCGCTCGGTGCAGGACCGCATCTGGGCTGCTTCCGCGACCGGGCGCGGGCTGGCATCGACATGGGCGGCGGGGGCCGACAAGACGGTCATGGCGGCGGCAATGAACGCGGCGGCCACGATGGCGGTCATAAGCTTCGGCATGACGGCTTCCTGTTTTTTGCCTGTTGGGGGTTGGTCGCGGCCGCGGGGATAAACGTTCAAGCGGGTTCCCGCGGCCTTGCCGGGCGAGAATGGCCGGGGTAGACCCGCCGCCATGCCGCGGACCGCCCTTTACGCCGGGACCTTCGACCCGGTCACCAACGGCCATCTCGACGTGGTGCGCCATGCCGTGCGGCTGGCCGACAAGCTGGTGATCGCCATCGGGGTGCACCCCGGCAAGGCGCCTATGTTTTCGCATGAGGAGCGGCTGGCGATGCTGGTCGAAACCTGCGAGCCAATTGCCCGTGACGCCAAGTGCGATTTTGACTGCGTCACGTTTTCCGGTCTGGTGGTGCAGGCGGCGCGCGAGAGCGGCGCGATGTTTTTGATCCGCGGTCTGCGCGACGCCAGCGATTTCGACTATGAGATGCAGATGGCCGGCATGAACGAGGCCATGGCGCCGGAGGTGCAGAGCGTGTTCCTGCCGGCTTCCCCGATGGTGCGCCCGATCACCGCCACATTGGTGCGCCAGATCGCCGGCATGGGCGGCGACGTTTCTGCCTTCGTGCCGGCGCCGGTCGCAGCCCGCCTGAAGAAGAAATTTCCGCGCTAGCGCGCCATCCGACATCCAGGAGTGTTCATGACCAGCCGCCGATCGATCCTGACGCTTGCTTTCGCGCTGGCCGTGCTGGCCGCGCCCGCCATGCCGGCGCATGCGCAGTCGCCCAATCTGGCCAACCCGGCCGCTCTCACCGAGCCGGCGCCGGCGAGCTACAAGGTGCGTTTCGACACCAGCAAGGGCGCCTTCGTGATTCTGGTGAACCGCGCCTGGGCGCCGCACGGCGCCGACCGCTTCTACAATCTGGTGAAGAACGGCTTCTACGACAACGTGCGGTTTTTCCGGGTGCTATCCGGCTTCATGGCGCAGTTCGGCATCAACGGCAATCCGGCAGTGATGGCGCATTGGCGCCAGGCGCAGATCCCGGACGACAGGGTGAGGCAAAGCAACACGCGCGGCATGATCAGCTTCGCCACCGCCGGCCCCAACACCCGCACCACGCAGGTGTTCATCAATTTCGGCGACAATTCGGCGCTCGATGCCCAGGGCTTTGCGCCGTTCGGCCGCGTGGTGTCGGGCATGAACGTGGTGGATAGCCTCAACGCCGAATACGGCGAGGGCGCGCCGCGCGGCCGCGGTCCCGACCAGGGCCGCCTGCAGATGGAAGGCAACGCCTATCTGGCGGCACACTTCAAGCGCCTGGACTACGTGAAGAAAGCGACGATCGTAAAGTAAGGTGGGCGCCATGAGACGGGCTGCCATCGCGCTGGGAGCTGCGGCGCTTGCGGCTGTGGCCGCTTGGCTGCCGCCGTCGGTCGCCGCTCAGCAGCCGCGGGGAGCCTCGGCGCCAAAAGGTCTGCTCAACACGCTCGCCGATGTCGAGCGGGCGATTCGCCGCTGCTGGCAATGGCCGCCGGCAAGCGCGATCAAGACCGGAATGGCGCTGACCGTGCGGCTGAGCTTCAAGCGCAATGGCGAGATTTTCGGTGCGCGCATCACCTATCAGACGCATAATGTTTCGCCGGAGGAGCGCAACATCTACTATAGCGCGCTCGTCGAAGCGATCGCCCGCTGTTCGCCGCTGCCGGTTTCGCCAAGTCTCGGACAGGCAATCGCGGGACGGGCGTTCTACTTCCATTTCGAAGATTCCCGGAAACAACGAAAGGCTTCTCTCAATGGTTAGTCCCGAAAACACGCTCACGTTGGAGACCACCAAGGGCAAGGTGGTGATCGAGATGCGGCCCGATCTGGCGCCCGGCCACGTGACGCGCATCAAGGAGCTGGTGAAGCATGGTTTCTACGACGGCATCGTGTTCCACCGGGTGATCGACGGCTTCATGGCGCAGACCGGCTGCCCGCACGGCACCGGCACCGGCGGCTCCGGGCAGAAGCTGAAGGCCGAGTTCAACAAGGAGCCGCATGTGCGCGGCACGGTGTCGATGGCCCGCGCAGCGAGCCCGGATTCCGGCGACAGCCAGTTCTTCATCTGCTTTGAGGCGGCGCCCTTTCTCAACAACCAGTACACGGTCTGGGGCAAGGTGATCGAGGGCATGGACAACGTCGACAAGATCAAACGCGGCGAGCCGGTGGAGAACCCCGACAAGATCGTCAAGGCGACCATGGGGGCGTAGTCCCTCCCCTGAAAGGGGAGGGTCGACCGCCGAAGGCGGTCAGGGTGGGGTGACCTCACCGTGAGTTCCGACGCACCCCCACCCGGCGCGCTGCGCGTGCCGACCTCCCCCTTGCAGAGGGAGGTATAAGAAAGCCCATGCGCACCGATCTCTTCGATTTTGACCTGCCGGCCGAGCGCATCGCTCTGCGGCCGGTGCATCCGCGCGATACCGCGCGGCTCTTGGTGGTGCGGCCGGGTGGAGCGCCGGAGCTGGACGACAGGGGCATGCGCGACCTGCCCGAGTTGCTGGATCCGGGCGACGCCCTGGTGGTCAATGACTCGAAGGTGATCGCGGCGCGGCTGACGGGGCGGCGCATTGGGCGGGGCGGCACGGAGCCGGCGATCGAGGCCACCCTGCACAAGCGGCTCGACGGCTCGCATTGGAAGGCTTTCATTCTGGGCGCCAAGAAGGTCCAGGTCGGGGACACCCTTCGATTTGGCACCGAAGGGCGGGTGTGTTTCCTCGGCGAGCTCGACGCTCAAGTTTCACAGAAAGACGAAGGAGGCGAGGTAACCCTTTCATTTTCCTTTCATGGTCCGGTGCTGGAGCAGGCCATCGCCGAGCGGGGCGAGATGCCGCTGCCGCCCTATATCGCCTCGCGCCGCGCCCCCGACGAGCAGGACAGAACCGACTACCAGACGGTATTTGCGCATGACGCGGGCTCGGTGGCAGCCCCCACCGCCGGCCTGCATTTCACGGAACGATTGCTGGCGCAGCTAAAGGCACGCGGGATCGGCCTGCACAAGGTCACGCTGCATGTGGGCGCCGGCACTTTCCTGCCGGTGAAGGCCGACGACACCGCCGACCATCAGATGCAGGCCGAATTCGGCACGGTGCCGGCGGAGGTGGCCGACGCGCTCAATGCCGTCCGCGCCAAAGGCCGGCGAATCGTGGCGGTCGGCTCGACCGCGCTGCGGCTGTTGGAAAGCGCGGCCGACGCGGACGGCCGGCTGCGGGCCTTTGCCGGCGAGACCGTGATCTTCATCACGCCCGGCTATAGGTTTCGCGCGGTCGACCTGATGCTGACCAATTTCCACCTGCCGCGCTCGACGCTGTTCATGCTGGTTTCGGCCTTCAGCGGGCTCGACGTCATGCAACGCGCCTATAGCCACGCGATTGCGGCCGGCTATCGCTTCTATTCCTACGGCGATGCGTGTTTATTGTATCCGCAAACCTAGAAACCGTCATGCCCGGCCTTGTGCCGGGCATCCACGTCTTTAAAAGCGGGCCGCATAAGGAAGACGTGGATGGCCGGGACAAGCCCGGCCATGACGAAAGAAAAAATGAGGCAACCCTTCTCCTTTCGCCTACTCTCAACCGGCGGCGCCGCCCGCCGCGGCGAGATCGTCACGCCGCACGGGGCGGTGCAGACGCCGGCCTTCATGCCGGTCGGAACGCAAGCCACGGTGAAGGGGCTGACCCCCGACATTGTGCGCGAAACCGGCGCCGAGATTGTGCTCGGCAATACCTACCATCTGATGCTGCGGCCGGGGGCTGAGCGCATCGCCGCGCTCGGCGGCTTGCACGCCTTCATGCATTGGCCGCTGCCGATCTTGACCGATTCCGGCGGCTTCCAGGTGATGTCGCTGTCGGAATTGCGCAAAGTCACCGAGCAGCATGTCGTCTTTCGTTCGCATCTCGACGGCGCCATGCATGAGTTGTCGCCGGAACGCGCGATCGAGATCCAATCGCTACTCGGCGCCGATATCGCCATGCAGCTCGACGAATGCCTGAAGCTGCCGGCGGCGCCGGAGGAGATCAAGCGCGCCATGGAATTGTCGCTGCGCTGGGCCGAGCGATCGAAGCGCGCCTTCGAGGGCAGGGCGCGCGAAGGCTACGCATTGTTCGGCATCGTGCAAGGCGGTGACGACATGGCGCTGCGCGCGGAGAGCGCCCGCGAACTCACCAGCATGGATTTCCACGGCTACGCCATCGGCGGGCTGGCGGTTGGCGAGCCGCAGGAGGTAATGCTCAAGATCGTCGAGGAAACCTCAGCCGTGCTGCCGCAACAGCGGCCGCGCTACCTGATGGGCGTCGGCACCCCGCACGACATGCTGGAGGCGGTTAAGCGCGGCATCGACATGTTCGACTGCGTGCTGCCGACCCGCAACGGCCGCCACGGCATGGCCTTCACCCGCTTTGGCTCCATCAATCTCGCCAATGCCCGCCATGCCGCCGATCCACGCCCGCTTGACGAGCAGAGCGCGCACCCGGCGGCGCGGACCTATTCGCGCGCCTATCTGCATCATCTGACCAAGGCCAACGAGATGCTGGGCGCAGTCCTGCTCTCGACCATCAATCTCGCCTATTACCAGGCGTTGATGGCGAATATGCGCGCGGCCATCGAGGCCGGGCGGTTCGATGCGTTCCGCGCGGAAACTACGGCCGGATGGGAGCGGGGGGATATTCCGGCGCCCTAACTCCGTCATTCCGGGACGCGACCGCAGGTCGCGCGCCCGGAATCCACGACGCCCGCGCTGCGGAGTATGGGTTGCGGGCCCGCCGCGGAGTTTATCATCGGGCCGCGCTTCGCGCTGACCCGTTGGCGGTGTCCCGGAACGACGAGAAGGTTGTGCAGCGCGACCCGCTTGGCTAAAGGCTTTGCATGAACATCCACGCCGGTTTCCTCAGCCACCGCCGCAAGCCGCGTTTCAAGTTGCCGCCGGGCGCGTGCGACGCCCATTGCCACGTGTTCGGGCCGGGCGACCGGTTTCCTTACGCGCCCGGGCGGCGCTACACGCCGGCCGATGCGCCGAAGGAAATGCTGCGGGCGCTGCACGACCATCTCGGCGTGGAGCGGGCGGTGATCGTGCAGGCGAGCTGCCACGGCAGCGACAATGCCGCCATGCTCGACTGCATCGGCTGCGAACCGAAACGCTATCGCGGCGTCGCCATTGTCGATGACACATTCAGCGATGCCGATTTCGATGCGCTCGCTGCCGGCGGCGTGCGCGGCGCCCGCTTCAATTTCGTCAAGCATCTGGGCGGCGCACCCGACATGGGTCTGTTCAACCGCGTCATCGACCGCATCAAGCACCGCGGCTGGCATGTGGTGCTGCATCTCGATGCCCCCGACATTGCGCCGCTGTCGCCGATGATCCGCAAGCTGCCGCTGCCTTTCGTGATCGATCACATGGGCCGCGTGCCGGGCAAGGATGGCATCGATCACCCGCCGCTCAAGGCGCTGCTCGAATTGGCCAAGCTGGACAATTGCTGGATCAAGGTATGCGGCGCCGAGCGCATTTCCCTGCCGCCCTATGCCGAGGCGGTGCCGATCGCCCATGCGATCGTGACGGCGGCGCCGACCCGCGTGCTGTGGGGCACCGATTTTCCCCACCCCAATCCGACCCACGAGACCGACGAGGCCGATCTGGTCGACCTGGTGCCGCAATACGCGCAGGACGCGGCGGCGCAACAGCGCCTGCTGGTGGACAATCCGGCGCGGCTTTATGGTTTCGAATAGGCTGTGTGCTCGTAAACCGAGATCGGTGAACTGCGGTTGGCCAATGTCCGATCGGCCTCCGAATGCAGATTCTCCACCGCGGTGCGCAGATCGCGCTCGTGCTTATAGCGCTTGAACACGGCCGGCAGGTTGTCGGGCGAGGCTGCCACTTTGTCCGCCAGCACGTCCACGCCCTAATCGATCCTACGGCCCGCCATAGAGCCAGGCGATGCCGTCGTAGGATTGCTCCGGCGTGCGGTCGGCGAGCGCCAGGTCGCGCAATTCGGCGGTGACGCCGCGCGCGTGATAGAAGTCGCCATAGACGCGCGCCATGATCTGCACGCGCGCGGTGCGCAAGTAACGGTCTTGGCTGTAGGCCTTAAAGGCGGCTGGTAAATCCTCGGGCGAGGCTGCCGCTTTCTCCGCCAGCACCACCGCGTCTTCGGTTGCCATGCAGGCGCCTTGCGCGAGATATTGCAGCATGGGATGGGCGGCATCGCCGAGCAGCGTGACATTGCCTTCCGACCAGTGCTTGACCGGCTCGCGGTCGCACAGCACCCACATGCGCCAGGTTTCGATGCGCTCGAGCATGCGTAAGACTTCCGGGCGCTGGCCCTTGAAGTGCTGCCACAGCAAATCGGTTGAGCCTTTCGTGTTCCAGCCTTCCTCGTATTGATCGGAGTGGAACACCGCGACCAGATTGTAGAGCTCGCCGCGACGCAAGGGATAATGGACGAAATGGGTGCGCGGGCCGGCCCACAGGATGACGTCAGGCCGCCACAGGTCCTCGGGCACGTCTTCGCGCTTGAGCACGGCGCGATAGGCGATGTGGCCGGAGACGCGCGGCTTGCCGTCGCCGACGATGCGGTCGCGAATCTTCGACCACATGCCGTCGCAGCCGATGAGTGCGCGGCCCTGCGCGCGCTCGCCGCCGTCGAGGACGGCGGTGACGCCGTCGCCATGGTCCTCGTAGGAGTCGACGCGGCGGCTGTTCTCCAGGGTGATCAGGTTTGAGTCCTGGCAGGCTTTCAGAAAGGTGCCGTGGATGTCGGCGCGGTGGGTGACGGCGTAAGGCTGGCCGAAGCGCTTGAAGAAGGCCTGGCCCAGCGGGATGCGGATGATCAGCTTGCCGGTGAGCGCGTCGCGCATTTCCTGCGCCGGCGGGCGGTGGACGTCGGCCAGGATGGCGTCTTTGAGGCCGATCTTCTCCAGCACGCGGAAGATGTTGGGCCCGAGCTGGATGCCGGCGCCGACCTCGCGGAACTCCGGGCTCTGCTCGAACACGCGCACGGGCAAGCCCTGGCGCGCCAACGCATAGGCCGCCGCCAGCCCGCCGATGCCGCCGCCCGACACCAGAATGGGCGCCGCGCCGTTTGTCTGAGCCATGGGTGTTCCTCGCTGCCGTCAATTGGCTTTGGTGCCAGGATAAATCGCCGGCGCGGCGGACGCAAAGCGCGCCAGAGCGTGATCCGTTCAGATTAAATCACTTTGCGGCTCTAACATTTTGCTTGAGCATGATCTTTTCCGAAAACCGGTTGCCATCCCTGATCATGTTGGGGACAGGCTTTTTCGGGATCATGCTCGAGGCTTGCAGACGCCAAAAGCCCGCCGGTGAACCGGCGGGCTTTGGCGTTTCGGGATGGTTGGGAGCGAATTTACTTGGTCATCTGGCCGCGAATTTCGCCGGCCTTGTGGGCGGCGGTGTGAACATTGACATAGATCTGGCCGGCCATCAGGGCGTTGGCCTGGGCGTCGGTCAAAGTCGCCGAGCCCGAAAACGAGGGGCCGTGCGGGTTGATCGGCACCATCACGCCGGCGTTCTTGCCGGCAGGCGCCGGCCCGTGGAAATGGGCCGCGGTGGCCGGGCCGGTCAGGCCGTTATAGCTGCCCTTCCAACTCAGCTTCTTGCTGGCGGTGTCATAAGTAGCGGTCACTTGGCCGGTGCCCTTGCTGTTGCCCGGCGGCACCTCGTTGGAAGCTTTCAGGTCGGCCTTGAAGTTCATCATGGCCGCCAGCGACGGCGAGGCGAAGGCGAGCGCGCCAGCGCAGGCGAGTGCGGCCAGGCTCGGGCCAAGAAATGTCCTTGTCATGTTTGCTCCTCCTTGGATCAGGCTGTGCACAGCCACTTGGCAAACACCGGACGTTAACAGCTATTCCGCGGAGCGGGCCTCAATACGGCGCGGGCGGTATAATGGTGATGGAGGAGACGCCGCAGGCGTCGCACTCCCAGTGGTGGCGGATCTCGCCGCCCACGACGAACTCGGAGTGGACAGGCGCGACCATCCAGTCGCCGCAATGGGGGCAGCAGGTGGGGGCGGCAAAGGCGCCGGCTGCAGATGAGTTTGCCGCGTCGCAAAGAAGCATAGTGTCGGCCTCCAGTGGATCGTCCCCGAATGGCTACGTTCGATAGCGGGCGATCATGGCGCACTTAGGACCGGCCGATGAAACTCTCGTGACCATTGCGCTAAAATTCTGCGACAGCGGCGTGCGACTTGTTCGTTGTTGTCGCCAATGGCGCCGCGTTGCGGCAGTCGGTGGCGCGCAGTGCAGCGACCATGATTTGCCCTTATTTAATTAAAGTAGGGAGAACTTGCCGCAGGGCTGGGCCTGGAGGATTGCCGAACCATTGGATAAGGTCATACGTAAGAAAAGATGACGGCGAAAGGGCGACCGCTCGCGATATCCGGCGGTGCACAGCAGTGACGGGAGTTCGGCGATGGCGACGCGACGTCGATTTCTCCAGGCTGCCGGCGGACTGCTAGGCGCACTATCAACGAGGATCACCGCCGCGACTGGAGCCGGCGCGCCACCTTGGCCGCAGGCGCCTAACATCCTGGTCCTGATGACGGACCAGGAGCGCTACCATGCACATTGGCCGGTTGGCTGGGTCGACGCCAATCTGCCGAGTTTCGTGCGGCTGCAGCGACACGGACTGACGTTTCATCGCGCCTATACAGCGGCTTGCGAGTGTTCGCCAAGTCGCGCCGTGATGATGACCAGCCGGTTCGCACCGGTGAACCGGGTAGCGCGCACCTTTCTTTGGCCGGGCCTGCCGGGAGCGTCGCAATGCGCCAATATCGGAGCCCTGTTGCGCGAACATGCCGGCTACCACGTAGTGTGGAAGGGCAAGTGGCACCTTAGCTTCCCGCAGAACGCCAAGCCAGGCACGGGCGGCGAAACCTGGGCGAGCGCCGATATCGCGTATTTTGAACGTCAATATGGCCTGGCGGAATGGAACCCGCCCGACGCCGGCAACGCCATCCAGGAGCGGCAGCCTAGCGTATTCGGCTACTTCAACGGGCTGACCACGCTGGGCGGCGGCACGCCCAATAACGACGGTCGCTACGTCAGCGGTGTTACGCCGGGGGCCACGGGGCAGACGCCCGGCGTCGGTGGTGAAAGCGTCCTCGGCTTCCTTGCGGGCGCCCGCTCTCTCGGACGCCCGTTCTGCCTTTTCGTCTCGCTGGTCAATCCGCACGACATAGGCTTCTTTCCCGATGGTTGGAAGGATGGCGGCTACCGGCGGGAGGACTTCGCGACGCTCGGTATCGACCTGCCACCGAACTTCGCCGATGACCTGAGCGGCAAGCCGAAAGTCCAGAGCCAGGCGCGCGCCGCGTTCGACGCCGCGGCGCCGCTAAAGGATCTCGACGCGCGCCGCGACTACGTCAACTTCTACGCCTATCTGCACAAGGTCGTTGACCAGCGCATCATGGCAATTCTCGATGCGGTCGACGCTCACGGCCTGACCGAGAGCACGGTCGTGGTGCGGTTAGCCGATCATGGTGAGCTCGGCCTCTCGCATGGCATGCGGGAGAAGAGCTACAGCGCCTATGAAGAGATGATTCATATCCCGTTGGTCGTCTCGAATCCGCTGCTCTATCCTGAGCCGCGCGAGACGCAGGCTTTCTACTCCCACCTCGATCTGCTTGCGACACTCGCCGAGCTTGCCGGCGTCCCGCAGCTTGCGTCGTACGGCCTCGGCAAGAGCATCGTGCCCGTGCTGCGCGATCCTTCGGCCAGCGTGCAGGATTCCGTCCTCTTCTGCTACGACGACGTATTCGGACTGCCAGCGGGCACTGCCGGCGCCAATCTGCGCGCGCTACGCGAGCGCGACTGGACCTATGCGGTCTATTTCGGCATCGACGGCAGCGGGATTGAATTTGAGCTCTACGACCTCGCGACTGATCCGCTCCAGATGAAGAATCTGCTCCACGGCCAGCCATCCGCGGAAGTGCGTTCCGAATGGGCGCGCCTGCACGAGATGCTCACGCATAAGCTGGCGGATGCCGCCAACCTACCGGTCCGTTTTCCGTGGCCGCTCGCCCCGGCGGCGGGGTGAGGGACGACTGCAAAGCAGCTGCAGGAAGGGCTTCGGCTCGCTCCATCAGAGGGTGCGCAGCGATCGAAACGTCTCGTAAACACCGCCCGTCCAACACTCAAAAATCATTTCTGATAATGGAAAGCGGAAAGTCTCGCTTCACTGCTCACTATTTGTTGGTGAGCGCGCTGGGACTCGAACCCAGGACCTACTGATTAAAAGGACGTTCTAGCCTGAAATCGCAAGTCGTTGCATCGCAATGATATTTGCCAATTTTTGCATATTTCTTGTTGATTCAATTGGCTTTTTTCTGGACATGAGCGGACAACCTATGACATTCTCCGGTCAGGACAAAACATTCTTCGGACGGACACTATGCGGACACGGGGAAACTGCTGATCATGTCTCAGGAGCTTACCGACGCGATTGTCAAAGCCCTCGAAGCGCCCCGGAAAGGCAATAAGATCTACTACGACGCCAGGCTGCCGGGTTTTGGCTGCCGGGTGACTGCCGCGGGCGAGCGCGCCTTTATATTGAACTTCAGAACCCGTTCCGGCCGCGAGCGCCGATTCACGATTGGCCGCGCCGACAGGGCGCATGGCTGGTCGGCAGCGGCAGCACGAAAAGAGGCCAGCGCGCTCAAGGACAGGATCAGGGCTGGGTTTGATCCGCTGGCCGAGTTGGAGGCAGAGCGGGAAGCTCCGACCGTGGGCCGCCTCTGCGAGCGATACGAAGAAGAACATCTTCCAAAGAAACGCCAATCGTCGCGGCGCGACGACAAGGGCATGATCACGAAGGAAGTTCTTCCGATCATGAAGCATCTCAAAGTGGCGGAGGTCACCTTCTCCGACATTGATGGGCTTCATCGGAAGATCACTAAGCGCGGGCGACCGCACAGGGCGAATCGCACCGTCGCGCTGCTTTCCAAGATGTTCAATCTTGCAATCAAATGGGGATGGCGATCGGACAATCCGGCCAAGGGTGTTGAGCGAAATCCTGAGATCAAGCGCGAGAGATACTTAATGGCCGATGAGTTGGCGCGGCTGACAAAGGCGCTCGCTAGTCATGAGGACCAACAGGCCGCCAATATCATCCGCCTGCTGTTGCTGACAGGCGCGCGCAGTGGAGAGGTCCGATCCGCGACCTGGGACCAATTCGACCTTAAAAACGGCATATGGACAAAGCCGGGCGGTACGACGAAGCAAAAGACTCTACACCGCATTCCATTATCGGCGCCGGCCCGGCAGTTGCTCGCGGGGCTGCGGGCCGCATCGAAGCCTAAGAGCGAGGCAGAGTACGTCTTTCCCGGCCGGCTGGGTAGCTATCGCCAGAATATCAAGGATGCCTGGGTAGAGATCAGCAAGACAGCGAAAATCAATGGCGTGCGGATGCATGATCTTCGGCATACCTTTGCCAGCTTGCTCGCCAGCGCCGGCCTCTCGCTTCCCGTCATTGGCGCGCTGCTTGGGCATACGCAGCCTCAAACGACGCATCGCTATGCACACTTGCTCGATGATCCGCTGCGGCGGGCGACGGAGCGCGTCGGCGCGCTGGTCGCGCCAGCGAGAAAAGGCCGCTCCAAGGCAGTGATCCCGATGGTGCGCCGATGAACTCCGGCCGGATCGCGCTCGAATTGTTGCTAAAGCGGCTTGAGACCGAATTTGGCCATTTACGTCCGAAGGATTTTTGCGGATGACAGGATGAATTTCCGGCGGTCCAGAAACTTACGAACAAAGGCGCCGGTCACTTTGCCGCGGCCATAAAGATGGCGCGAGCGGCTTTGGCCACCGGTCAGGAACAACGGATTGCGAATGCAGCAATTCACAGCCAAGCGTTAGAGCGGGTAGGGCGGGAGGTCGCAGCCCGAAGCTCGCGGCGGCGCGGAGCCGGGGTAAGCGGGCAGCACCGAGCCGATGCCGCAGAAGAAGCCTGGGCTCCCTGGATCAACGAATTCCTGAGTCTTGTGCGGAAAGGCATGGACCAGGCGACTGCCCGTCATCGAGTCCAAGTGCGCATGGGCAAGACCGGATTTAAGCTGCCGACGACCGGAAAGCCGCCGAGCGCTCGCGCCATCCGTCATCGGCTTGTGACCAAATGAAGAAAAGTGGCAACGAGCTTAGTTAGCTGCCACCTGATTTGTCCGGGCACCTTCCGACGCGCGTAACGATAGGTCATATCCATTGCTGTCAACACCAGTCCGAAGGGTGGCAGCACATGGATATTCTCGACGGATATGTGCCGGAAGATGAATTCGCACTGGCGGCGAAGGCATCCCGACGTACGATCTATCGCTACCGCAATCAGCCCAACGGGCTGCCCTATCTTGAATGGTGCGGCCGAATCTACATTCCCCTGGAAGAGGCCCGCCGCTGGTTGGAAAGTCGGGTCCACCGCCCGAACAGGCGCAGGGTGGCAGCCTGATATGCATCGGCGGATCAACACCCCGATGACTTCCGTCATCATGCCGGCCTCCGAGGTCGAGACTTATCTCGCGAATGGATGGCGCCTGACCGACGAGCCCGATTGTAGCGGCGCGCGCATGCTGGCGCCGACAGGGAGCGTGAATCGCGTCACCGCTGAAAAACAAAAAAAGACCGGCCGAGATTGCCCAATTGGGCATCGCGAGCCGGTCAAGAAAAGATTAGGCAATGAAGGCACTAACCGAGCCCGGCCTTGGGCGCAAGCAAATTGATGGCGCCGTCACAGATATCCGCGGACACCCCGAACGGATAGCGGGCGCCTATCGGCGCAGCGTCGAGTCGATCATCCAGGTCGGCGATTTCATCAGCGACGCGAAAGACGACCTGCCGCATGGCGCTTTCGAAGCCATGATAGCCTCCGCATTGCCTTTCGGAGCGAGCGCCGCGCGGCGATTTATGGTGATCGCGGGCGACCCGCGAATTCGTGCACATGTGCACGCTTTGCCGGCAGCCTGGGGCTCGCTCTATGAGCTGACAAAGCTTGACGACGCTCAATTTGAATCAAAGATCGCGGACGGCTCGATTACGCCCGATACTGAGCGCGCCGCAATCCTCGCCATTCGAAAAGAGGCACGGCTTGCGCCGCTCAAGGCGGCCTACGCTGAGAGAATCGCCCAAGGCTGCACGGCCGACGACCTGACTGCGCTCGCACAAGGCGGTGCGCGCTTCGGCTCGATTAGCGCGGACCCGAATTGGCAATACCGGACTTGGAGCGAGCGCGGACAGGACCGCGCGGCGGACCAGCACTACGCTACCGCGGCGGTCGCCGCCATCAGAGCGCTGCCCGTTGCGCAACTCGCCGCCGACGATTGCGCGTTTTATCTGTGGGCGATGGATTGGCTTTTGCCGGGCGCTCTGGAAGTAATCGAGGCGTTCGGCTTCACCTTTATCAAAGTGGCCTTCGTCTGGATCAAACAGAACCCCAGCGGCAATGGCCGTTTCATGGGGCTCGGTCATTGGACGCGAGAAGGGGCCGAGCTTTGTCTTCTCGCCACAAAAGGCCATCCGCCGCGGCTCAATGCGGATGTGCGCCAGGTGATCGAAGCTCCGGTGCGCGAGCACAGCCACAAGCCCGATGAAGCCTATGAGAGAATGCGGCGTCTCACTCCCGGCCCGCATCTCGAACTTTACGCGCGGCAGCCGCGGCGGGGATGGACCGTATGGGGCGATGAAATTCCGCGACGCGCTTTCCTGCCACCAAAACCGGCCGAGATCGAGCGGCCAGCGCCCGCCGATGATCATCTCGATATTCCGGCGTTTCTGCGCCGCGGTCACCCCGAATGCGTTGTTCAAGCTGATATGGCAGCGAAAATAGGGGGGGTTCACGTCAAACATCCGGTGAGACAACGCGATGAGGCGCGGCCCGCATACGCCGGAAGCCCGTGAGCGCATCAGCGCGCGCCTGAAAAGCTTTTGGGCCGACCCCGAAAGGCGAAAACAGCACGCTGAACGGATGCGCGTCCGCATGGCGATGCCTGAGGTACGGGCGCGGATTTCCGCGCGCACCAAGGCTGCGCTTGCCGATCCTGACGTGCGCCGGCGCCAGCGCGCGGGCATTGCCGCGAGCTGGACGTTCGAGAAGCGCGAACAACAGCGGCAGCGGACGATTGATCGGATGGCAGCTTGGCGGGCAAAGCGCCTGGCCGACGCCGAAATCGTTCTGGCACAGCTTTCAAAAGAAGATCGCGCAGCGGCCTTGGTAGGGCTCGGCGATGCGGGGAAGGCAAAAAAATGACCATCCCCGATCTGCCGATAATAATTGCGGAATGGGACCGAAACGCGCGCGAGATCATCCGCGTTGCGCTCGATCAATATCGCGGCAAGTACCTCATCAACGCGCGAGTCTGGTACCGCGCCGGCAATGAACTGCGCCCGACCAAGGCAGGTCTCACCCTCTCGCTGCGCCACCTTCCGATGCTTATCGAGGCGTTCACGAAAGCCTCCAAAAAAATTGCAGAGCTCGGCATCGAAAATAAAAACGGGCCGCGCGCGTGACGATCGACCGGAAAGAATTCGAAAGACGCAAGGCGCGAATGCGTGACGCGATCTTGCGCCAGCGGCAGTTCAGCAAAGCGACGCGCATGGTGGGCTACTTTATCGCGGACCACATCAATTTTCAGGCCGGCTATGCTTGGGCGGGACAGGAACGGCTGGCCGAACTGGCGGGCGTAAGCATCCGCACCGTGGCTCGCGCTTGCATTGTGCTCGAAGATGACGGTTGGTTCCGTCGTGAGCTGAGTGGCCGCAATTGGCTCTACTTTCCGAATTGGCTGCGATCCGAAACACCGGACATGGTGTCCGGTGTGCAGTGCCGAAAAACCGGACATGAGCGCAGCGAACACCGGACATTTGCGACATCGAACACCGGACAAACAAGACCATCTAACTACTCTAAGAACAGCTCTAGAAGAGAACTTATGCGGGGCCGTGGACAACAACGAACGCCGGACAGCGCTGCCTCGATTGATGAAAAAGAAAGCGGCCAGCAGGAAAAGGTCGTGGCGACGCTTCCCGACCAATCGGCAGCAATAACGCGAAAAGCGCGCCGCGCGGGCGCTCCGGTCTTCGTTTTCGAAAACTCCGAACCTTGGCGCGCCTGGATAGAATACCGCGCTGCGCATGGGCTGGGCTCCATGCTCACCCGGCAGTGCATGGTGGACGGGCGCTGGCGCACCGGATGGGATGCGCCGACGCTTTACCCGCCAAGATATCGGCGTGCGACTGGAGGCGCAGCATGATGCTGATGAACATAGCGAATTTCGATTTTGCAACACTGTTGCAAAAAGTCGAATCCGGCGCGATCCACGCGCTGCCGGGAAGGGGGGTAGGTCAATCTGCTGGGCCTCAGCGCCGGGACCGGTGGCCCCCTAAACTTGCTGAATCACAAATTGAAAATGAGAACACCATCGGGAAAATTACATCGTGCCACCATTTCGTGAAGCCGACAGGCCAGTGCTGATCGCGTTAAGCAACTATCGTAACTCACTGCTGGCGCAGCGCACCAAGTGGGCGCGGCCGATGGACATCGGCGGCACTGCCGGCTCCGGTACGTCGCAAGCGCTCCAACGATTAGTTAGGCTCGGCTTGGCCGAACGGCGCCAGCGCAAAGACTGCCACACCTTCATGCGGTTGCGATCATCGTTTGAGTATCGGATCACCGCCGCCGGCTTGGCGAAGTGTCTTTGCCCCCTAAAACTGAGCCACTATCGTTGTGCCAGTGGGAGGGTTTGGCATGGCTCGGAAGCGGTATTCGGACGAGGAGTGTTTGAGGATATTGCGGCAGGTTGAGGTTGAGTTGGCGGCT
>Ga0307436_1000448_pt1 | contig 19379 bp, 17 predicted proteins | sample SalMarWE160440MG_FD_202513 | JGI IMG/M metagenome (GOLD analysis project Ga0307436, IMG submission 202513) | Salt marsh sediment microbial communities from the Plum Island Ecosystem LTER, Massachusetts, United States - WE1604-40 | ecosystem: Environmental > Aquatic > Marine > Intertidal zone >...
GGCTATCTGGGCCGGATCCCACCTTCTTATTTCTCTGCCGCAGTTCGGACAACAGGGCGTTGAGACTTTGGAATAGAGGAGCCGGAAGAGTTCATACAGTTCTGTCAAAGTCCCCACTGTGGACCGGGACCCCCTGACGGGGTTTTTCTGTTCGAGGGCGATAGCGGGCCGTATGTTCAGGATCGCGTCGACATCGGGCCGGTCGAGTTTTTCGAGGAAAAGCCTGGCGTAGGTTGAGAGGGATTCTATGAACCGCCACTGCCCTTCGGCGAAGATGGTGTCGAAGGCAAGAGACGATTTGCCGGACCCTGAAACACCGGTAACGGCGATGACCTTGTTGTGAGGAAGCCTGAGATTTATATTCCTGAGGTTATTCTGCCTGGCGCCCTCAATAATGAGTTCCTTCGGGGACATCCCCTTATTTTAGCACAGGGAAATGAGAGGAAAGATAAAGACAACGCCGACGCAGAGCACACAGAGCAGGCCACAGAAAGCACAAAAGTCACAAAAGGGCTTCCTGAGGAAGTTCCATAAATACCAAAAAGGCAAACTGCTGATCCGGTTTGTGCAGAATTCATATAATCTGTCATTCCGGCTTGTCCGGAATCCTTCTTCGAAGAAAGATTCCAGACCTGCCTGCCGGCAGGCAGGCGCGCTTTGCTTGCGGGAATGACACGGTGAGGTGGTTAACCGGCTAAGCATAAGAGGCAGTTAGCCGCAGACGGACGATAGACTTTTCAACGAGTTTGCGCTCGCCGCCTCAGAAGTCTTTGTTGTTGTTATTGTCGATCCAAAAAGAATCACCGGCAACCCTGCTGCCGGTCTTTCCAACGGCCCAAGCCCTGAAAGTAGCCGTGTTTCCTCCGCTAAACGTCCACGTTATGTAATAATCATACGACAGATTTGAAGCCGCACCCGGCTTAAAACCTGGGAGATAATTAATGATGTTCTTGGCGTCGGTCTGATTGCTGCCAGAATTGTAAGTGGCGTCATAACGGAGGCTGTCCCCTTTACTTGACGACGAAGTTACGGGAATTGCGGCAGTTGAATCAGCCGTAGCCGTACCGGGCGCATATTCTCCGTTGTCCGCAAAATACTGCTCTTCCAGCAATCTCAGATTCTGCAGGTTCGAAAACGCCTCTGTACGGGTCGCCTTCTTTTGCTGGCCGACATAGGCCGGTATGGCAATCATTGCAAGGATAGCGATGATGGCAATCACTATGATCAGTTCAACCAGGGTAAAACCTTTCTTATCCATGTCTGCCTCCTCTATAGGTCAATTAAGCCTTCAGCAACGAAATCACCCAAAGGGTGAAACTGAGAGTAAAGAACAGGAAACCGTAGAGCGCGGGCCTGGCCCTCATCATTCCTTTTTCGTCAAAGCCCCGGAATATCACGAAGACAACCGAAGCGACCCAGCCGAAGAAACTCGCCTCCACGACAACGGCCCAGCCGGGAGCAGGCGCCCTGTCCACCTTCATTACGTAGAGCAGCTTCGTTTTCTCGGAAGCCGCATTTTCAGGTTTGAGAGACCCGTCCCTGATCAGCATTTTCACATCCATATCGGCTATCTCATCGTCACATTTCTTTATCCATTCCTTCCCCGGCGTATACAGGCTGCGCGAGGCGTAAAAGGAACTTCGTATGGCGGAGAACGCGTCGACAGCCCACATCGGTTTGTTCTCTTTTTCGAACATCTTGCCTATCGTCCATAGCCTCTCCGCCGACTTCCCGATATAGGGCGACCAGGGAGAGTAAGCGTGCATCACCGAGTCATATTCCCGTATGGCCAGTTTCCATTCCGAGGCATTGAAATACTGCTCCGCCTTCACGAAGTGGCTCCTCTGCATATAAAAGACTTTTCCCCAGACCAGGACGATGAAAATTATGAAGGCGATCAGGCCTTTAATGAGATATTTCTTTTTCATAGGACTTCCGCGGGAACAACTTCAGAGCGGCATTCCTCAATTCCCTCAACCTGAGCATCCACGGCAGCACCATGGCCTCTCTGACTATGTTCTTAGACATCTTCGACGTACCTGAGTTCCTGTCATAAAATATTATGGGCATCTCATGTACTCCAAACCCGGCCATCCTCACCAAATATGCCATCTCGATCTGGAAGGAATAGCCGTTGGAGTGGATCTTGTCCAAATCGATAGCTTTCAGGGCATCCCTGCTGTAACATCTGAAACCGCTCGTGAGGTCCGTAAGCCTGATGCCGAGTATCATGGCGGCGTATATGTTGCCAAATTTTGACATAAGCAGGCGCCTGAAGTCCCATCCCACGACACTTATCCTCTTATTCAGGTAGCGCGACCCGATTACCAGGCCATACCCCTCAATTTCCTTGAGAAACCAGGGTAATGCCCCGGGATTATGGGACCCGTCAGCATCCATCTCGATAAAATATTCGTATCCACGTTGCAGCCCCCACCTGAATCCGGCTGCATAAGCTGTGCCAAGGCCAAGCTTCCCCGGTCTTTCAAGTAGTGACACCCTCTTCTCACGCGACATGATCTCCCTGACGGCTTGTGCAGTGCCGTCCGGAGAGGCGTCATCAACAATGAGAAGGTCAAAGGCCTCATATTTCAGAACAGCGTCTATGATGGGTGGAAGACCGGTCTTCTCATTATAGGTGGGGATGATAACCAGGGCCTTGTTCATTAGAATTAAATTATAGCAAGTACCGTGCCGAGAAGGGAACCTAGTTCGCTACCTCGCCCAACAGATCTAAACATGCCTTGAGAACTTGTTCTACCCGTACCTTATTGAGGCACTCATAATCACGGTTTTCATCACATCTCAATGGTTTCGGAGAATACCTGAAACAGGGACTGCAGAACAATCCCGCCCTCACGATTCTCTGCTTAACTCCCCAGGGCCTGACCCACGCCGGGTTTGTAGGACCGAAAACGGCCACGGTGGGCACACCCGAAGCCGCCGCCATGTGCATGGGACCGGAGTCGTTGCTAATAAAAAGATTGCAGTGTCTCATGAGTGAAGCTGCCTCCCGGACGCTCACATCATCGACGGAAAACACCTGTTCCTTGTGACCCAAAAGTGAAATGACCTTTTCCCTTAATGGTTTTTCCTCCGGACCCCCAAAAAGGAGGAAGCCCGCCTCTTCCAATTTCCACGCCAGTTCGTCAATAATCCTGGCAAAGGAATCCTCCGGCCATCTCCGCCTGTCGTGGTTCTTGAACATGCTTGTGCCAGGATGGATCCCGACCAGTATCTGCTTATCAATGTTCCGCGCTTTCAGCCACCGTTCTGAAAAAGACTTTTCTTCTTCCGTCAGGTAAATTTCGAGCGGATAAGATCTTTTGACCCGGAGATTGAAAAAATCGAGAAGTCGCAGGTTCTCTTCGACACAATGCAGGCCGTCGTCTTCACGAACGGTCGCAGTTTTCAGAAAGTTCAACTCCCTCATATCGTTAGAACGATATCGATGTCCTATCCTGACAGGACTACCCGCGATAAAAGACGCGAGATTATAGTCCCGCCTGTTGGAGGGATAGAAGTTTATTGAAATATCAAACTTCTTTCTGAACCGCAGTATAAAATTCGCATTGGCAAGTTTGCCCGAATGAAGAAAGGGAAAGTGTATGTTCTCAGCAATAAAGGGATTGTTCATAAGAATATCCCTCGTTGTCTTGAACATGTGGAGATACGTAATCTCGGCATCGAACTGTTCTTTCAGATTTCTGATCGCCGGCGTTGTCATGAGAACATCGCCGATGCCGTAAAGAGGCAGAATCAAAACCTTTTTCATGCTTTTATTTCAACCTTTGCTTGATACTCATCCGCAAATTGGTCCTTCTCCCCAGTGGTCGCATTTCCGAAAAAAATTATTCACATTTTTGTCATTCCGGCCTGTCCCGAATCTTTCTTCCTCCTCGATAAATTAAGCTATCCGATATCTGACATGCGAGGATAATGCATTGTCAGATCCTGATTTCTGGTTGGCAACCACTTTTCTACCGTCTATTTCCCTGCGGCCTGCAATAAATACCGCTCATACTCCTCCGCTATTCTGTCCCATGTAAACCTTTTAGCATAATCTATGCCCTTCTTCCCCATATCCCGCCTCATAGGTCCATTATTGAGGAGAAGCCACAGTTTTTCCGCCAGGTCCTCAGAGTCACCCACCTTGAAAGAAATGCCAAACCCGGCATCGACAGCATATTTCAGTTCTGGAATGTCACTTACAACAACCGGCTTGCCGCATGCAGCAGCTTCAAGAACGACAATCCCCTGACCTTCAAACCTGGATGGGACAACAAGGAATTGCGCCCTGTTGAGAAATTCTATCTTTTCCCCACCCTTCACCGTCCCCACCAATTCAGTATTACGCATGTTTTTCAGCATTCCGAGAAATCGCTTACGATCCCTGCCGTCTCCCGCAATTCTCAACTTCACTGGTATGTCTTTAATCGCCCTGACCAGCACATCGAGACCTTTTTGATGTATGTCCATCCTGCCCATATAGGCAGCATAATCACCGTCAGGAAAACTCTCTACCGCCAACAAGCCGGAATCTATTCCGTTACTCAGAACATTTGCCCCTGATAGGCCGAACCTCGCCGCAAGATTTCTGTTTACGACGATCGCCCTTTTGAATTTCACGGGATATTTTTTTTCCGTCCAGTAGAAGGGCAGGCCGAAGATGCTGTACTTGCGAAGGATCTCCCTTCCCAGATAATTCTGGATCTGAAGCATGACCGTGGTCTTGCCTTGATACCTGTAGCTGAAGAGAGGATTCCATGGTGCAAAATCTTCAATGATGACGTCATAATTACGATAGTTCTTCTTCAACAGCCCATGGGCAGAAAAGGCATAAGCAAAAATGCTCAGGAAATAATTACTTATCTCGGTTCCCACAAAATTTACTTTCAGATTTGGTTCTTCACAATCCCTCGCGCCGGGATATTTACCGCAGACAAGCGTTACGTCATGTCGCTCCGCAAGCCTTTTGTACAACTCCTGCGCCCTTACGGCCCCACCGCCTCCGACCCATGGATTATTTATGTAGTCATATATGAGATGGAGAATTTTCATGGACTGACGATAGAAATCAAGCCCCCTTCCCCATGTAATCAACAACTCTGTCCAAAATGACTTCGGGTTGCAACTTACCCATACATGCGTTCTTTTCAATGTTGACGCACCTTGGCGGAAAACGTAAGAATTCGAGACAGGGCGAGCAGGGGAGATCCATCCTTATGATCTCTGTATTGTTCCCTTTCACAAGTGTCGGACTGCTTGGCCCCAATACGGCGAATATTTTTCTGCAACCCACGGCCTGCGCCAGATGAAGGGTCCCGTTGTCCGGCGTTACGAAGCACGACAACGACTTCAGGAGACAGGCAAGCCTGGCAATATCAAGTTTTCCCGAAAAATCCTCAAATCCCGTCTCATCTCCCAGTCTGGCAGCATATTTTCTGAACCGCTTCATGTCACTCCGGTCGCCCGTAATTAAAACTTTCGACCCTCTGGCGAGCAACATTCTCACGAGCTCGAAGATATGATGTTCGGGATATTGTCTCGAAACCGAGTAGTTGATCGAACCAAGACCTCCGATATGAATGCCGACAAAATCACGATATCTTTCGAATTCGTTGGAACAATCAAGCTCTATCTTCTTCTCCAACCTCTTATCCTGCAAAGCAAACACATCGCTTGCTATGCTGGCCTTTGCGAGGGAGAGAATGTCCGTCTCACCGTCATCCATGCAAACTTCTGTAACATGCACATCCCCCCTCGGTCTCGTGTCAAAGCCCGAGTAAATTTTGCCCGTCTTCAGAAACCGTGATGTTACTACGCCGAACCCGCCTGATCGGGATGAGTCGAGGACTATAACGCCGGGAAAAGCCTTCTTACGCAACTTCACTAAGACCTTCATAAAATCAAATATGCCCGGGTCCCTGTTCAGCACCAGAACATTTTTCAGTCCGAGCAAATCAATGACCGCCCTGTTATACTTCGTACAGACAACCCAATCATTTTCGGCGAGCCTGTTTAAGACAGGAGTTGCACTTAATGCGTCGCCTATATTCTCAAGGATAAATATAAGCCGCCCTTTTGACGCGCCATCCGCTCTTTTCCGAGACGATTTTCCGGCTCTTCCCAGGAAGCCGACTGTCAGCTTATTGTCAAGCTTTCTCAGTCCTCTTACTGAATAAAAGACGGGTCTTTGAAGAACAAAAAAAACTTTTCTCTTGGGATTCAAGTTTTTCGACCTTTCACACCTCAAGAAACAAAACGAAAAAACCTGTGTTTCAATGCTGTCGGCTGTTCACTTTAATACAACTTCTTGTTTCGAAAGAAATATTTCCTGAAAAATGCCACCACGCTTTCATAATAAAAAGAAGGTCTGAGAAAACCTGCCTTCATATAATAGACCAACATATTCCTTTTCTTGTTGCTGATGTAACTTAAATACAAAAGGCCCTCGTATATATGAAAGTACGCGTCCTTTCTATAATCTTTCAACTCAGGAAACAACTCAATGCATTTCTGCACGTGCCGCAAGTTATTTTCTTCCATCATTTTCACGTCTGTCTGCCTGCTATTCAAATGTTTTCTTATCTTCACCAAGATATCCTTGACGCAGGCGCTCTTGTGATGGCGGAGTATCCTTATCCACATGTTTGTGTCTTCCACGCCGGTCATGCTCTCGTCAAAAAGTCCCACCTCGTCAAATATACTCTTTCTTATCAGCGCCGACGAGCAAGAACCCTCGACCCATGGTATGTACATGAGATCTTTGTAAGTCGCGTAATCTTTGCGAGGCCACGTTATGCAGGGTAATGACTTTCCATGTTCATCTATATGCTCGACCATGCAATATATAAGCGCGGCGTCGGGTTCGTCTTTAGATAGCTGAATCTGTCTTTCCAACTTAGTCGGCAACCAGACGTCATCCGCATCCAAGAGCGCAATGAACTCACCTGCGGCATCTTTAATGCCGGCATTGCGTGCAGCGGAGGGACCCTTGTTATCTTGATAGATATATCTGACCCGCCGGTCTCTCAGAAACCTTTTGACAACATCAACCGTGTCGTCGGTAGATCCATCGTCCACTATAATCAGCTCAAAGTCGGAAAAAGTCTGGGCGAGAACACTTTCGACGGATTCATGCAGAAAGTTGGAATAATTATGCGTGGGGATTATTACGCTGACCGAGGGTCCCATGTTTGTGCGCTCACAGTTCAAAAATCTTTCGGTACATTAGAGTAGAATATCTTGCGGTACAACTGGGCAAAGCCTGACAACCCGTGGCGACGCAGGAACTTACCCACCGAGGTCTCCAAGGGTCTGAATATCGTGTTCCATGCGTACGCCGCATCGACCTTGAGGCGATTATACCCATGCTTGATTGCTATGGTCCGAACCTCTCTGTACCTCTCACTCAGGTTTGTCATGCTAATCCCGCCTGTTGTCATAGTGGCAATGTTTCTTGGCACGTGTTTGAACAATATGCCGCTTCTAAGAAGCCTGAGGACCAGGTCATAATCCATTGCAATGCTGTAAGCTGGGTCGAAAACGCCGTATCTTTCATAGACAGATTTTCTCACGAAGACCGTAGGATGCAAGACAGGCATAGTTTTCCATGCGTCTTTTTTCGGATTACGAAGCGGACTGCAGGCAACAGCGGAAGTTCCCCCCGGACTCATAAGTAACATGTTGCCGTGTACTACTCCTGCATCAGGACAGTCCAAAAAAGCCCGCACAACGGCGCCAATCGCTCCGGGCTCGTAATAGTCCCCGGCGTGGATCATGCCGATAATAAGACCCGAAGCCATCCTTATCCCCTTATTCATTGCATCGGAGATTCCCTTGTCGGGCCCGGAAACCCATTTGGAAATCCTGTCCCCGTATTTCTTTATGATCTCAACCGTTCCATCAGTAGAGCCGCCGTCAACGACTATATATTCGATAAACGGATAATCCTGCGATATGACGCTCTTTATAGTGCCCTCTATGTAATCGGCTCCATTAAGAACGATCGTAATGATGCTAACCAAATGATTATCAGTAACAGACAGGCCTGCGGAACTCGGAACCGATTCGGTTTCACTCCCGCTTACCCAGTTCTCTTCATGCAATGTCAAGCACACCTCAGTATACCTATTATAACAGAGAAGATTCACGCCCTGTGTTTTCACCTTTGAGTCCCCAGAAAGGCATTTTTGAGTCCCCAGATGAGTCCCCAGAAAGGCATTAAGGTTGAGGGAAAGGGTCATATTATAGATTGACAATCGTCGAAGCTCTTGAAAAACTCCCGGGGCATGTGAATTTATGTCCTGGACTTTGTTAAAATAAGTTGAAAAAAGGGGGCCATGGGGTCGATCGGCCACGTGGCACAGGAGGAGTTTTTTTGGGCAATAATGTGATTGTTTTCGGCGGAGACGGCTTCTGTGGATGGCCGACGGCCTTATATCTGTCGAGACACGGTTATGACGTGACGATAGTCGACAATCTCAGTCGCAGGAATATTGACAATGAACTGGAGGCATATTCCCTAACTCCCATTCAGCCGATGGGTACACGTCTTAAGGTATGGGAAGAGAGTACGGGCAATACAATCAGCTTTCATCATTTTGACATCGCGGTCAATTACTTCAGGCTCTTAAAGCTGTTTGAAGAAGTCAGGCCAACGGCCGTCGTACATTTCGCAGAGCAGAGGGCCGCGCCTTACTCCATGAAAACAGCCTTCCATAAAAGATATACGGTACAGAACAACATTAATGCCACGCATAACATCCTGTGCGCAATTGTGGAGTCTGGGCTCGACGTCCACATGGTGCATCTCGGTACCATGGGGGTGTACGGGTATGGAACTGCCGGGATGAAGATACCGGAGGGTTATCTTAAGGTAGATGTTGATGTGGAAGGAGACAGGAAATCCCTCGAAATACTTTATCCTGCGGATCCCGGCAGCATTTACCACATGACAAAAACGATGGATGCCCTCATGTTCTATTATTACAACAAGAACGACAAATTTAGAATAACCGATCTTCACCAGGGCATCGTCTGGGGCACCAATACAGAGGAAACACTCATCGATGAAAGGCTTATAAACAGGTTCGACTATGACGGAGATTACGGCACCGTACTGAACCGATTTCTGATGCAGGCCGCAATCCAACATCCCCTCACTGTCCACGGGAAGGGAGGACAAACAAGGGCCTTCATACACATTCGGGACACCGTGAAGTGCATAAAGCTGGCCATAGAAAACCCGCCGGCCAAGACCGGGAAGGTGAAGATATTCAACCAGGCCACAGAGACCCATAGCGTTAAGTGGCTTGCGGAAATGGTATCGAAGATGACCGGGGCAAAGATCGATTACCTCCCCAATCCCAGACGCGAAGCCCCGGAAAATGAGTTAATGGTCTCCAATGAGGAGTTCCTTAAATTAGGACTGTCCCCGATCACCCTGAGCGAGGGCCTCATGGAAGAGGTAATGGACATCGCAAAGAAGTACAGGGACCGTTGCGATGTGTCAAAGATAAAGTGCACGTCCAAATGGTGCTCCGACATCAAGTTGGAGATATAAGGCTGCGCTGCATATAAAAAAACGTCTTTCCTGGCCGTTTCCGGCGTGCTGCCCGGAATTTACCGCATTTATTCCGGCCTTTCAGACGGCTTTGCCGCGAAGGCGGATGTCATCTCTATTAAGAAATTATTTTCCCTTTTCGTTTTTTGATTTTCGCTCCAGGAACCACTTCCAGGTCTTTTCCAGGCCCTCGCGCAGGCCGGTGCGGGGGTCATACCCCAGTATCTTCCGGGCCTTGCTGATGTCCGCGTAATTAAACCGCACCTCGCCCGCGCGGAACGGCTTGTACATTACTTCAACCTTATAACCGGAGCCGATCACCTCTTTAATCGCGGCTATAAGCTCGCTAATCGACGTCTCCCGTCCGGAACCAAGCTGAACGGCTTCTCCGCCGGCCTCCAAGCCCAGGCTTCCAGCTATAGCGGAGCACAGGTCCTCGGAGAAGACAAAATCCCTCGTCTGGCTCCCGTCTCCGTAAACTATCAGAGGCTCTCCTTTCAATATCTGTTTGAAAAAAGCGGCCACAACGCTGCCTTTATGATAGGAATGTAGACCGTACACGTTTGAAAACCGAAGCGACACGATTTTCATTCCATAAGAACCAGCAAAAGCAGAACAATAGCCCTCTATGGCCAACTTGCTTGCTCCATATGGCGACTCAGGGCGCGGCGGCATGGACTCATTTACTGGAGGGGGCACATCGCCTATGATGGCCCCGCCCGTGGAAGCAAACACAAAATGCTTCACATCGGCATCTCGGGCCGCCCGAAGCAGGTTGTAAGAACCAGTGACATTTACATCAAAATTAAGATCGGGGTTGGCGATGGAATCCATCACCCTGGTATCAGCAGCAAGATGGACAATCGCGTCTACCTTTTGGGCCAGTTCCCTGACCAGTCGCCTGTCCCTTATGTCTCCTTCCGTGAAAGCGATATCGAACCCGGCAAGATATTCCTTCTTCCCCAGGGAAAGGTTGTCCAGGACGAGGATTTCATGGCCGGTGTTTTTTTTAAGGTACTCGATAAGATTCAAGCCTATGAAGCCGCAGCCACCTGTGATTAATATCTTTTCAGCACACATTAATTATGTAACCTTTCCTTCCCCTCAAATCTTTGAAATTATTACATAACGGGCACAGTTTTTCAATTTCTGGCCGAACAATTAATGAGTATTCCGATCACGGTCTTTCTCTATGCACCCGGCTGAAAAAGACCTTTACAGTCCGGCAACCTGGTCCTTGTTTTTAGAAATATAGATAATTTATCATCTTTATAAGGATGATTCTGAGCTGATTTTTCGAAAGCAGTCATTATGAAGCAAAAAATGAGGAAGATCGCGCTGCACATAACAGATGAGGCTTAAGTTTGAATCATGACAAAAACTTCTTTTTGGAAGAAGGCTAATGGAAGAGTTTTTCATGGATATTGTACGGAAGTACAGCTACCGTCGCGATATATCGAGAATCCCTTGCACATCAAAATGGTGCGCGGACATAAAGCTGGGAAAATGACAATTGAGCTGGAAAATGATCTTTGGTTTCGCCGTATTTCAGAAACTCCTTTAGGATTGAAGACGCCATATTAATATTGTGATGAAGACTCTGTTCAAGAAAATTCTTCCAAGAAGAATCATAACTATACTTTGGGTACTCAGAAACTATATTTTTGACGAATATAGTCTCGAATCCTACTCTCAGGAAGGTGAGGATAGGATTTTAGCGCGCATTTTCGAAAAACATGGAAAGGGTTTTTACGTGGATGTCGGAGCGCTTCATCCACGAAGATTTTCTAATACCTATTACTTTTACAAGAGAGGGTGGAGTGGCATAAACATAGATGCAACTCCTGGCAGCATGATTGCCTTCAATAGAGAAAGGACCAGAGACATCAATGTAGAGAAGGCCATCGGTAAAGAAGCAAAGGAGATGACTTTCTTTATATACAATGAGCCGGCACTTAATACCTTCGACAAGGAACTGGTCCTCAGCAGGGAAAAACGAAAAAATTATCATGCAGCAAATTACGTTATCGAAGAACGAAATATCAGGACGACAACACTTGCCCAAGTTCTGAAAGAAAACATGCCCGAGGGTCAAAAGATAAATTTCTTATCTGTGGATGTTGAGGGCTTGGATTTGGAAGTACTGCAATCAAACGATTGGCGACTTTTACGGCCCGAATACATTCTCATCGAAGTCCTGCAGAAAGACTTTGAAGAAATTTTGCAAGACCCCGTATATAAGTATCTTGACGAATGCGGTTATAAGGTGCTCGCCAAGACGGTCAATACCCTCATATTCGAGGATTGCGCTCTTGCGAAAGAACATCAATATGTATGACTGGCGTCTCAAAACCCCTGTTGCCTTTTTTATTTTCAGACGTCCCGACACTACGGAAAAAGTCTTTGCTGAGATAGCCAGAGCAAAACCCCCAAAACTTTTTGTAGTCGCTGACGGCCCCAGGAAAGAAAGGACGGGTGAGGCTGATGCTTGCGCAGCAACTCGCGCCATTATAGACCGGGTCGATTGGGACTGTGAAGTGCTGACTAACTATTCCGAAGTCAATATGGGCGGCCCCCGCCGGTTCCCAAGCGGGCTTGATTGGGTCTTCAGTCAGGTAGAAGAGGCAATCATTCTTGAAGACGACTGTCTTCCCCATCCGACCTTCTTTCGTTTCTGCGAAGAACTACTGGAGCGATACAGGGATGATGAACGTATAGCCGCAATCAGCGGAAACAATTTCCAGTTCGGCAGGAAAAGAACAGCATACAGTTATTATTTTTCCAGGTATCCCCACATATGGGGCTGGGCGACATGGCGGCGCGCCTGGAAAAATTATGATGCCAACATGAAAGCGTGGCCGGAGATAAGAGAGGGCGGATGGCTGCGTGAGTATTCGCGCAACTTGCGGACAATCAAATTCCGGTTGAAAAAATTTAATAATCTTTATGAAGGCAAGGATATTAATTGGGATGGCAAATGGACTTTCGCATGTTGGGTGCAAGGGCAACTTGCTGTCCTGCCGAATGTAAATCTGGTTTCCAATATAGGTTTCGGAAAAGATGCAACCCACACAATGGACGCAAACAGTGTACGTTCAGCCATGAAGACCGAACCCATGGAGTTTCCGCTAATTCATCCCCATTTCATACTGCGGGACTCGGTTGCCGATGATTTTAGTGAAAGGATCGTTTTCCCATATGTTACATTGCCCTTGTATTTAAAGGGCATTTTATATAATTTCCTGGTTAAAATAAGGGTTATTAATCCCGCCATGCGAACACGGATAGAGAATGATGAGGAAACCATAAAATGAGCGCGCTTTGTCCCGTGTGTAATTTCTGCCATCTGCCGAGCTTCAATGAAGATATCCATTCTTAACAAATATGACAGGCAGGGCGGGGCAGCCATTGGCGCATTTCGCCTCCACAGTGCGCTGAGCGGCGCGGGCGCGCACGTGGACATGATTGTGGATATGAAAACATGCGATGCCCCTTCTGTCCACGGTCCCGAAAGCCTGACTGGAATGTTCATAGCGAGAAATTCCTTCCACATGGACGAACTTCCGCTTAAGTTTTATAATCGTCAGAAGACGGTCTTTCATACCGCATGGTTTCCCAGACGTATGCCTTTCAAATTGTTGAAAAATACTGATGTTATCATTTTTCACTGGATTGCGGGTGGATTCATGTCCGTGGGGAACATGCGATCCATTGCCAGCCTCGGGAAGCCGATTATTTGGAAACTCAGTGACATGTGGGCCTTCACAGGTGGCTGCCATTATGCCGGCAGTTGCGAAAAATACAAATCGCAATGCGGGGCCTGCCCTCAGCTTGGCTCGTCGAGAAGCCGGGACCTGTCCTCCTGGGTCTTCAGGCGGAAAAAAAGGGCATATTCGAAACTTGACCTTCATATCGTGAGCCCATCAGTCTGGCTCGGCGGCTGCGCCAGGGAGAGCGCTCTGTTTTCAGAACGCCCAGTGCACGTAATACCAAACGGATTGGATACCAACGTGTTCAAGCCTATTGAAAAGGAAACCGCAAGGTCTATATTCAACCTTCCAAAAGATAGAAAAATAATCCTCTTCGGGGCGGATGGAGGCACGCGCGATGAGAGAAAGGGTTTCCGTTATCTGGTTGAGGCCATGGACCGCTTAAAGTCAACGGCAGACTATAGGGATTGCCTGCTTCTGATTTTCGGTTCGGGCCACACCAAGGGCGGCGATAGCTTCCCATTCGAAACTGTATTCGCCGGGTCGCTTTCAGACGAGGTCAGTATGGCGCTCATTTACAGTTGTGCGGATGTCTTCGTGCTGCCCAGCCTGGAGGATAATCTGCCTAATACTGTAATGGAGTCGATGGCCTGCGGCACACCTGTGGTGGCTTTCCATATCGGGGGTGTTCCCGACATGGTAGAGCACATGAAAAACGGCTACCTGGCAAAATTTCGGGATTCCGAAGACCTAGCCCATGGCATAAAATGGGCTCTCGAAAACGAGCCGCGAAGGAGGGGTTTAGGAGAAGCAGCAAGGGAGAAGGCCCTCAGGGAATATACCATGGACATGCAGGCGAAGAGATACCTCAATCTGTATAACAAAATTGCAGGCGGCTCCAAAAAAGAAGCGTGAATTCTAAGCGCTTGTATAAATAGAGCTGAGTGGAAAGGGCCGGAGTTGTTGACACCTTCATCTCACAAACCTGCCAAGAAAACTTATTGTCGCGTCTCCATTAATTCCCAATTTCCTCATCACCTCCCGGAAGATGAAGATATCCTCTCGCTCGATACTCCTTGTAATCAGCAGACTGGCGGCATAACCTCCCATAAACAAAAAGAAGTAGACCGGCAGCATCCAGATTTGGAGCGGCGCACTCTTCGCCAGGGCGTATATTGCCAGCCCAGTGAGGCATGCACCCACCAGCGGCTTCAGATAAGCCGCGGTAAAGGGATGCATCCCATTGTATCTGAGAAGACTTAGCGAATAGAGCAAATTGATGATTATGTACGATGTCATGGTGGCAAGAGCGGCGCCGGTAATCCCCATCCCAAGCCGCTTTATCAGTATGTAGTTAAGGGCGACATTAATTGTCGCTCCTATAATAGAAATATTCATGATAGTCTTCGTAAGGCCAAGCACCATCAGGAGCATCCCGTTTGTACCCAGGAAGGCGTTTAACATAAATCCCACTGCAAGTATCCTCAGCGACGGGGACGCATCGACAAACCTGCTCCCAAAAAGAAGTGTTATGGTCATCTCCGGGAAAAATACCAGGACAAAGAAGATCGGCAGGGTTGCCGCGAAAACCCATTTTGTGAGTACCTGATATACCCGCCTAAGTTCTTCGATCTTCTTCTCCGCAAATATTTCGCTGGCTATAGGAAGAAACACGTAACCAAGGGCCGACAAAGGGAAAAGGAGCAGCCTCACTAGCGAAACACTCACACTGTAAGTGCCGACGGCCGGCGGCGTGTCGTATCGTCCTATCATCAGAGTGTCTGCCCACATAAGAGCAAGGGACATGATAGACGCAGCCAGAAGGGGAATGGAAAACTTCAGCAACTCCATGTGACGTTTTCCACCCTTCGGCAGAAATGGACTGGCGCCGAGTTTCCTGACCCCGTAGACTACAAGAAGTATTGCTATTACAACACCAGACAACACCAGGCCATAGAGTATGCCTCGAAGATGCATGCCTAGAAGCACGGATGTGATCAACAGAATCAGGTACAGGATTGGATTAAAGACATCTGAAAGTAGTCTCTGCCTGATTATGCCGTAGCCTCGAAGCACACCACCCGACACGCCGCCTGCCACACTGAATGGAATCAGGAAGGATATGATCTTGAGCGGGACGGCAAGCTCTGGGGTGTAAAAGACCTTTCGGGCTATGAAGCCGGAAAAGAGGTACACTACCGCAAAGGACACCAGGCCCAGCGGTACAAGCATCTGCACGCCGGCACGCGTTATATAGTGAGCATCTTCCCTTCTGTTCTCGGCAAGGTAAACGGAGACAAACCGCGAAAGACCTGAAGGTATTCCAAGCAAAATAACAGCCGAAATAACGCTCAAGACGGTAAAAACTAGTGAATAGAGGCCGAACTCCACCTTGGTTGTGTTCCTTACAATGAATATCTTGATGAAGAACCACAGGAGTTGGCTGGTTGCGATGCTCACTAAGACAAGGGTGGTGCCCCTGGCGGCTTTTTTTAGTGAAGAATTGATAGTCTCGGACATCCGGTACTCATTATAACAAAACCTTTTTTAACTTGTTGGTCCTTCCAGACCGGTCGAAGTTAAGAAGAGTGAAAAAAAGAAAGATTCCGGACCTGCCTACCGGCAGGCAGGCGAGCCGGAATGACAGATTATATGAATTCTATATAAACCGGATAATCATGTTTCACTCCTTCTGAATGACTGAAAGTGCTTTTTTTTCAAGAAGATGAGCAAGTTTGCCATATCTTTCGGTTTTCTCTAGCTCAACCAGAAGACTGAATGCCTCGTCCTTCCGCCCGTCTTTAAGCAAGAAGTTTACATAGGGCCACAATATCTTTTCCGGTCGGGCCATGGTAAACGCCAATTTCCGGAAAACTTCAGCCCCCTTCACGTTGCCTTCCCTCATGATAATATCCGAATATAAAAGCGCATTCAGACCGTATTCGTTCGTAAGCTCGCGGACCAGAAAATCATCGGAAACGGGCATGGCCAGGATGCTTTCATAGTTCGTTCTTTCGAAGGCGCTCTTGAATTTCCGTCTGATGGCCGAGTCGAAGCCTCCGGCGGGCAGTGTCTTTGGCCGCAGCGCCGCTGAAAAAAGATAAGGATAATAATCATAAAACCTGGCCACGACCCGCGTCATGTTCAACGGGTTGTCCACGAAGAGTTTCCCTTTCAAGGCAAATTCATCGTTTATCTCTCTGATCGTGCTCTTTGGGCCATGGTAGAAATCCGGGTAGAGTCCGGCATATTTCCACGGGGGCGCGCATTCGAGCCCGAAAACACCCCTCCTCCCGGCCGTATCCATGACCAGCACATCTTCTCTCAACCTTTCCACGCCTTTCATATAGAAGGCCGTGAACATAGGGTTGTCCCCGTGGTTCATTAGCAGACTCTTCTCCGGGAGCGACATTAGCATGTCCCTGCCGTAATCGTAGCAGACGACATTTCTGCTCAGGCCGAACTGACCAGCGGTATATGGCAGGAAGACAAAGGGTAACGCCGCCAGGGCGTAAGAGCCAAACCCTGCCAGCATCGACCATTGCATCCGCCTGACGAAGGAAATGGTCTCCGCAAATCCGACAGAAATGAGGGAATATAATATCGGTACCGCCGGCAGAAAATACACCGAAACTACCTCAAAGTCCTGAGTCCGGGGCTTTGCCGCCGGAAATACAAGCCTGCCGAGAAGAAGAAACCAGACAATTCCCGAGAAAATGAAAAAAACGAGCAGCTTAAATCGTTTCCTCAGTCCCACAAGACCGAGCAGAAGAAAGAGCATGACGGGCTTCACGCTCCGGAATGCCACATAATATAAACTGTTTCTCAGACCGTTTAGCCATGCGCTGCCGAGAGAGAAGGCACCTTCGAGCGTCCGCGGTGAGGATGAGCCTTTATAGTCCTGCCTGAAGAAAACCCTGATGAAATCCTTAAATGTCCCCGCATAGGAATACAGGATCAGCCCCCCGTGATCGGCCATGGCAAGCGACCTCAGATAGAGGAAGAGATACACGGAAAACCCGAGGACAAAAAAAAGAAAACCGAAGAGGGCCCACCTTACCGAAAGGTCCTTCCACCTAATCGCCAGTGGAACCAGGATGATCAGACCCATGAAACCTATGGTGTGGTGGTTCCCCATGCCCAGACCGATAAGAAAAAGAGCCAGGAGAGAATTCCTGAACACGTCCTTGCCCCTGATAATCTTTATCCCCAAATAAAAGATGCACATCGCAAAAAAACTATTGAGAGTATAAGCCCCCCCCTTGGCGTTCAAAGAGGCGCTGAAAAAGACCGGTGAAATGCCGCATACCAGGGCAGCCGCCCATGAGGCCGGCCTGTTCTCTGTCAGTTCCATCGAGGTCTTAAAGACCATATAACAGGCAAGTGCCCCGGCCAGCGCGCTGACGAGATTCACCTTGAGACCCACATTTCCGAAAGGAATGAAGGTCAGGAGCTTCCCCAGGATTACGAATAACGGATATCCCGGCGGGTGCGCCGAGCCCAGGGAAAAAGAGGCGGCTGCAAAGAGACTGCTGTCTCCGGCGTAGATCGTCGGACAGACCCAGATGACGAATATTAAGAATGCAGTAAACAGGACTGCCGGACCTATATAGCGGCTTTCACCCGGAAAGGAAGGAGCGGGAGCCTGCCTTCCGCAGGTCTCCCGCCCCGAAGCGTCGATCCTCAAACCTATCAATCGGCCGAAAGGACCTTCCTATATAAGATGACGCCGTGATCGTCATATGCAGTCAAGAAGACCTGCGCAATTGTCGCGTCGTCAGCAGGCGCCGCACTGACGCATATCTGACCCTGCATTGTAGCGTTACTGCAAGCCGTGGAGTTTCCGTATACCCAAAGGTCCTTGCCGCCCCAGGACGACTTCTCACCTGCATTGTTTCTCGCGTAGACAAAATCGTTGACAACGCCGGCATTGGCGAGTTCTGCGTCATTCATGGGGCCCGTCTGGCCGTTCCAGTTGGTATCAACGTCTTTCATGCTTGCCTGATCGGTCCCGGACTTCTTGGCCGCAACCATCCACGCAGTGATTTCCGGCTCGGAAGAGACAGCGGTCCTTTCTGTCGCCCCCCTTCTGCTTCTTTCCTGCATGCCGATATATCCCGGTATGGCGATGGCCGCCAGTATTCCGATGATAGCCACAACGATCAGAAGTTCAATCAGCGTGAAACCTTCGTGCTCTTTTAAACTATTCATTGCCTTGAACATTAAAACACCTCCTTGTTTAACTTTTGCGACCAAGGGCCGCCGCCTTACACCTTAATTAGTCTTCTTCAACATCACCTCCTCGGATAAATAAACAAAACTTGCTCAGATAAAAGCAGGTTCCATGCCAGAACCCGCATTGTCCTGTCATCAGTAAAATCATTGAAAATGCGACGGGAAAATACCTCCAATAACGGTAAAATGTCATGAATGTTGCCAAAAAATGTCATACCCATGACGTCCTCGTTCGAAAATACTCCACAAGAAGGGACCCCCGCGCCGGAATACGATTGTGCCCGCCCATCTCATTCAGTCCGCCGATATCATCTTTGTCAGAATCGGCAACCCGTTTTTGTCGCAGACAGACAACCTTATAATGCTGAGATGCGCCCCTCCCCCTTCCCCGAATGCCGCTATCTGACCTCTGCTGGCGAAACCGCATGACCCTGCAACCGTCCAGAGTCCCTTGCCCGCAAACCACGGCGAGCGCTGTCTGTCATATAGATCAGCACCCTTAACATAAGTTGCGGCGACGCCGGCATCGGCAAGCTGTGAATTTGTCATGTCTCCGGCGTCGCCAGCCTTCCCGCTGAAATTCGCATCCACCTCGGTTAAGTTGCCCAGAGGAGTTCCGGACTTTCGTGCCGAGTTCATCCACGCGGCAAGTTCAGGCACCGCCGCCGTGGCCGTCCTTTCGACGGCGCCCTTGCGCGCCCTCTCCTGAGTGCCGACGTATCCCGGTATCGCAATAGCGGCGAGTATTCCGATGATCGACACCACTATCAGGAGTTCTATAAGAGTAAAACCGCCCTTCCCTCTTTCAGAATATACTATATGTCTTCTCTCCAAGCCGGCACCTCCGCATCTAAGGCCTGTTGCAA
>Ga0307436_1000449_pt1 | contig 19367 bp, 19 predicted proteins | sample SalMarWE160440MG_FD_202513 | JGI IMG/M metagenome (GOLD analysis project Ga0307436, IMG submission 202513) | Salt marsh sediment microbial communities from the Plum Island Ecosystem LTER, Massachusetts, United States - WE1604-40 | ecosystem: Environmental > Aquatic > Marine > Intertidal zone >...
TACGATTTTCTGGTGGTTGAGAATCGGCGGGAACGCCCGGCGGTGCGGGCCTTCCTCGCCGTCTTGCGCGACGATGCGACACGAGCGCGCATCGCCGCGCTCGGCATGCAGCCCGCTCCTTTTACCTCCCCCTGAAAGCGGGAGGTCGGCGAGCGAAGCGAGCCGGGTGGGGTGGGTTAAATCAAAGCCGTAAGAGGCCCCGCCCTGACTCTGCCCTTTCAGGGGGAGGGAATGGAAAGTCTTCTGCCGGCCTAACAATGATCTAAATTCCCCATCATTGTTCCCCCGGCATCGGACCACCGAAATGTCTTTTTGGATCAAACGCCTGTGTGTCGCTTTGTTGCTGCTGCCGCTGGCTTTGAGCGCCGCGCAGGCGCAATTGCGCGGCCATGGCGGCCCGGTGCGGGCGCTGGCGCTCTCGCCGGATGCCAGCGAAGCAATTTCCGGCAGCTTCGACACTTCCGCCATCCGCTGGTCGCTCAAGCGCAACGTCGCCTTGCAGGTGATGCGCTTCCACGATAACGCGGTGAACGCGGTCGTCTGGCTCAAGGACGGCCGCATCGTCACCGCAGGCGCCGACGCACACATCGCCATCTGGACGCCCGGGCGGCAACACCCCGACCGGATCCTCGACGGTCACACGGGGCCGATCGTCGGCTTGGCGGTGTCGCCCGACGGCAAGACGCTGGCCTCGGCGTCGTGGGATCACACCGTGCGGCTGTGGCCGCTCGGCGACGGCGGCGCGCGCCGCGTGCTCAAGGGCAATGCGCAGAACGTCAACGGCGTCGCCTTCTCGCCCGACGGCAGCCGCGTGATCAGCGCCGGCTATGACGCGACCTTGCGCATTTGGCGGCTGGACGGCGAAAGCGTTATCGTGCGCAACCTGCCGAGCCCGCTCAACACGGTGGCAGTAGCGCCCGACGGCGAGATCGTCGCGGCCGGCGCCAGCGGCAAGGTGTTCTTCTTGTCGCCCAACCGCGAGATGCGCGCCGAGGTCGCGGCGTCGGCAGCGCCGGTCATCCAGGTTGCGCTCTCGCCCGACGGCAAGCTCATCGCCGCCGCCGGCGTGCGCGGCTCGGTGGCGGTGATCGACCGCAAGCGCCGCAAGCTCTTGCGCACCCTGATCGGTCCCGGCCTGCCGGTGTGGTCGGTGGTGTTCTTTCCCGACAACCGCACGCTGTTGACCGGCGGCACCGATCGCATGATCCGGCGCTGGGACGCGGTCAAAGGCGAGCCGATCGACGCGGTCGTGGTCGGCGCGCCGTCCGATCCGCTGGCGCAATACGCCGGCGATCACGGCGCCCAAGTGTTCCGTCATTGCGTCGCCTGCCACACGCTCACGCCCGGCGAGGGCAACAAGGCCGGCCCCACGCTCTGGCACATTTTCGGCCGCCGCATCGCCACGTTGCCGGGCTACAATTTCTCGCCCGCGCTCAAGAAGCTCGACATCGTGTGGTCGAAACAAACCGTGTCGAAGCTGTTCGAGATTGGCCCCGCCCACTACACGCCCGGCACCAAAATGCCGGAGCAGACCATCGGCTCGGCCGCCGACCGCAAGGCACTGATGGATTTCCTCGGCAGGGTGACGGTTGGGAAGAAATAATCGAACGTGTCATTCCGGGGCGCATCGAAGACGCCAAGCGGAATCTGCAACGATCGCCGTACCGGTATTTCCGATTTGGTCCGTTAGCCGGCCGCGATCGCAGGGCCGCTCCCGACCCCTCAGCGTCCGGCGAACACGATACCGGGATGCAGCTTGAAGACCGTCCGCGCGCTAGCAGTGGCAGCTACAAGGCTCACCAACACAACCATTGTGCCGCCGAACAACGGGGTGAACCACATCATGCGGAAGGGGTAATCGGCCTCGGCGGCCGCGATCTGCCCGACGATGGCGCAAAGGCCGAGCCCGAGCCCCGTGCCCAACAGGGCGCAGAGGCCTGCCTGCGCCAGGATCATGGTCAACAGCAGCCGGGGCGTCGCGCCCATCGCCTTGAGCACGGCGTACTGCTTCAGGTTTTCTTCCGTGAACATGTAAAGCATGACACCGGTCACGCCGAAGCCGACCAGCATGGCAATGGCTATCATCGAAGCGATATCGCCCACGTCCTCGGAATTGATGAAGAACCAGCGCACCGTGTCGACGGTGAACTGATTGGCGGTGCGGGCGCGCAGGCCCGTGCGTGCCGCGATCCGTTTCGCCAAGACGACCGGATCAACGCCCGGCGCAGCTTTGGCGAGCACAAAGGTCATCAGGTGACGCTCCGGCAGCAGAATACGCCCCGCATTGGCATAGGTGGTGTAGAGCAAGGGCCTGGGTGGATAGCGCGGCAAGGCGTGCGCCAGCCCGGCGATGCGCACGCGGTGGTCGTTGACCAGCACAACGTCGCCTGAACGCAGCCGGCGCGTCGGCACATTGAGCTTCGGCCGGCGCGGCCACTGGTCGGCCCGCAACAGCGGCGTCTGCAGCTTCCCTTCGGTGCCGCCGGTATCAACGACCGCTGCGTCGGGGGTGCGCAGCACACTGCGCGCAACGTCGTTGCGCAGCGGCGGCAGCCCCGACAGCGTCGGACCGTCAACGCCGATCACCTGGAAGGTCTGAAACTCGCCGTTGGGAAAACGGACTTCCGCCGAGCCGAGCGCGAGCGGCACCGCCGACCGGACGCCGTCGATGCTGCGCACCTGGTTCAGCACAGAAAACGGTAGGTTGGTCGTGTGCTCGGTCGAATTGACCGCTGGATCCATCACCCAGACATCGGCCTCCGGATTTTCGGAGATCAGCGCGAAGCCGCGCGTCATGAAGCCGGCGAAATAGGACAACGCGAAGGTGACGAGGAACGAGGTGAAGGTGATGCCGAACAGCAGCCCGGCATATTTGGCGCGGTTGCCGGTCAGCATCTTCAGGGCGACATGCAACATTGAGTGTTTCGGTCCGGAACGTTGACGTTAAGAAGATTTGCCGCCCTGATGTTGCGCAAGAGAGCCACCGGCCAGTGGCGCTTTGATAAAGGCATCCATTTCCTGGCCGACATAGACGGGCAGGTTCGCATGCGGGAAGCTGTAGATCACCTGCAGCACGCGCATGTCGGTGCGTTCCGTGCTACGGCCGGTGAGCGACGGCTTCGGGATGACGTAGGGCTCGAAGCGCACGAATTTGAGCGCCGTTTTCAATTTGGGATTGCCGCGCACGAAGGCCACCGCCGGCGCGCCGGCGCTGACGCGCCAGGCATCGTCCTCGTCGACATTGACCCGCAGATAGAGCCGGCTGTCGTCGCCGAACAGCATCAAGGGCGGGTTGAGCGCGTCGCTCTGGGCGAATTCGCCGACGCGCGTATTGATCTGCAGCACGCTGCCGGCGACCGGCGCCTTCACCGTGTGGCGCGCGATTTCGATCTTGAGCTGCTGCACCTCCGCCTTCGCCGCCGCCAACGCCGCTTGTTTGATGGCCACGTCGTAGCGGCGATTTTCCATCTCGACTTTGCTGATGGAGCTTCCGACCGCCAGGCCGCCGGCGACCTCAAGCAGGTTCTTGGTCTTGGCGAGATCGGCTTCGGCCTGCTTGACCCTCGCCTCCGCCGGCAGCAGTTGGGCCTGCACGTCGCGATCGTCGATCGTGAACAGGGTCGCGCCGGCGGCAACTTTCTCGCCCCAGCCAACTTTGATCGCGGTGACGATGCCGGACACGGGCGTCCCGATGGCGATATTGCCGGTGCTAGCCTCGGTGATGCCGGTGCCTTCCACATAGGAGGCGAATGGCGCCGTGGCGGTCGGGCTCGGCGCGCCGATCGCGGGCGCCGCTTCGTTGTCGCGGATCACAGCGACGATTGCGATGGCGAGGCCGACCAGCGCCATCAACGGCAGCAAGATATTACGCGTCATGGTGCTGCGCTCCCCTATCGGTGTCTCACGCGGCCATCGTCCATATGCGCGACGCGGTCGGCAAAATCCAAGATACGCGGATCGTGGGTGACCACGATCACGGCGCGCTCGGGGCTCTTGGCGCGGCTGCGCAGCATTTCCATCATGGCATGCCCAGTCTCGTGATCGAGATTACTGGTCGGTTCGTCGCAAATGATGAGCTGCGGATTGCAGGCAAGCGCGCGCGCGATCGCCACCCGTTGCTGCTGGCCGCCGCTCAATTGGGGCGGCAACGCCTTTCGGCGCTCGCCGAGTCCGACCTGTTCGAGCAGTTCGTTCGCCCGTCGCTCGGCCTGCTTGCGGGGCATCCCGTTGATCAGCAGTGGCACGGAAACATTTTCCGCTGACGTCAGCGTGGGCAGCAGGTTGAATACCTGGAAAACGAAACCGACCGACGTGCCGCGGAAGCGGGCGCGCTCGATCGGCCCCAGGCGTTGCAAGTCCCGCCCGAGCACCTCGCAGGTGCCGGAGTCCTGGTCCAGAATTGTCGCGATGATCGAAATGAGCGAGGTCTTGCCGCTGCCGGAAGGCCCGACCAGCATCAATAGCTCGCCGCGCCGCACGTCCAAATCGACGCCCCGCAACGCCGCCACTTTCGCAACCCCCGCCCCGTAGGATTTGACGATGCCTCGGCAATGAACCGCGAGTTCGGAGGTTGTTTGCGTCACATGGGGTGGCCTTTGGATTTCACAAGACACTCGGATAAAGAGCACGGCGGCCGCATGGTTGCAAATTCGGCGAGCGGGTGGTCATCGCTTTGTTTCCGCGTCCGCCCCATCTCGGCATCGGCGCAATTTTTAAACGTAGCCCAAAAGTTAACCAACGGTCAAAATCGGTTGGAAGTCGCCTGTGCGCCTGCCTAGGCCTTCATCCCCGACGCCACCAGGAAGGCGATCGGGATATGCAGGCCGTCGCCTTGCGCGTATTGCTGCGCGGTCTCGCTCACCGCCGCATAGGTGGTGCGCTGCATGTCCTCGCTCTGGGCGCGGATCAGTGAGGAAGCGCGGGCAAAGCTCCCCATCGCCAGCCGCCATAATTCGTCGGCGTTGCGCAGCCGGTGCGCAAAAGTCACCGGCGCGATGCTGATCTCTTTGAAGCCGGCCGCGCGCAGGAAGTCCGCAAAAGCATTGGGATCGGAGAAACGGTCCATCGGCGGCCCCGGCGGCAGCAGGCCGGCCGGCGCGCTGACCTTCAGGCGCGTTAGCGTCTCGTGGAAAATGCCGTTGATGCGGTTGCGGGCAAAGCCTTCCCACCACGACAGCGCGACTACGCCGCCCGGCGTCAGCACGCGCCGGCATTCGGCGATGACGCGCTCGGCATCGGGAAAATGGCCGAGGCCGAAGGCGCACACCACGGCATCGAACGAGCCGTCCGCAAACGGCAGCGCGTCGGCGCTCGCCTCGCGGAATTCGATGTCCGGGTATTGTGCCCGCGCAACGGCGAGCATGGCCGGCGCCAAGTCAATGCCAACAGCCTTGGCGCCGCGCGCGGCGGCGGCGCGCGTCATGCAACCCGGACCGGCGGCGACGTCCAGGAGGCGCGTGCCGGCGCCGGCTTTCGCGGCGTCGAGCAGTGGTTCGCTGGCGCGGTCGGTGATCGCGGCGAAACGGTCGTTGTAGCTGTCGGCGATGCGGCTGTGGGCGTCGCGCTCGAAGCCGCGGAACGCGTCGGTATCGATGCGCGGTTCGCTCATCTTGCGCCTAGCTCTCGCTCTCGGGCTCGCTTGCTTCCCGCTCGCGCAGATAATCCTCGGTAGTGCGCACGGTCGGGCGGGCGGGGCCGGCGAACGGATCGAAATTCTCCTCCGCCATCGCGCCGACGCGGCAGTCGGCGCACATGCGGATGACGTCGAGCCGCTTCTTGGAACCCTTGAACATCCAGTGCTTGCCTTCGAGGCTGGCGATCACGCGCTCGACCGAGCTCTTGACGCCGAACGGTTTTCCGCAACGGATGCAGACATAGGGCTCTTCCTGCTTGATCACGCGCCGGTCCGCGGTGGCGCTGCGGAAATCGATCTGCGGCTTGAGCGCGATGACCTTTTCCGGGCAGGTGGCCCGGCACAGCCCGCATTGCACGCAGGCGTCTTCGGCGAAGCGCAGCATCGGCCGTTCCGGATCGTCGCTCAATGCGCCGGTCGGACAGGCCGACACGCAGGCGAGACACAGCGTGCAGCCTGCCACCTTCACGTCGAGCGTGCCGAACGGCGAGCCTTCCGGCAGCGCGACGATATCGGTCGGCGCCGGCGCCGCGCCGTGCAGCTCGCGCAAGGCGAGCCGCACCACGTCGCGCTTCTTGCCGACGGCGGCGAAGCTGGCGGGCTTCGGTGCGCCGTCCATGGCCGCGATCGCGCGCAGGCTTTGACCGAGCGCGTCGGGATCGTCGGTCTCGATGGTGGCAATGCGCGCGCCATCAAAGCCGAGGCCGGCGAGGATCGGCTCGGCCAGCGCGATGGTCTGGTAAAGGCCGGCGACGTCGTGGCGCGGCTTGGCGCGGATCAGCATGCGCACGGCCGAGGCTCCGTAAGCGAAAGCGCCGGCGACCGCTTCCAGCCCCAGTTGCGTGATCTCGTTGAGCTGCACCGGCAAGACGTTCGCCGGCAAGCCGTCGCCGTAGCGCGCCAGCGCCTCGATCATCACGGCGCCGTGCTCGCCGTCGTGGAACAACACCACCGGCTGCTTGCCACCCGCTTCGCGGTAGGCGGAAAGCAGCGTGCGCAATTTGCGTAACAGCGCGTCCGATTGCGGCAGCGCGTAAGACGCCGCGCCGGTCGGGCAGGCGGCGGCGCATTGGCCGCAGCCGGCGCAGACTGCCGCATCGATCGCGACGTGATCGCCGTTCGGCGTGATCGCGCCGGTCGGGCACAGGTCAAGACAGCGGCGGCAGCCGACGATATTGGAGCGTGCATGCGCGCACAGGTCTTCGCTGTAAATGACATAGCGCGGTTTCTCGAAGCTGCCGGTGAGATCGCGCGCCTTGAGCACCGTGCGCAGCACCGCCGCCGGGTCGCCCGGGTCGGCGCGCAAATAGCCGTCGCGCAGATCGGCGGCCGGAAACAGCGGCGTGCCGCCTGAGATGTCGATCAGTACGTCGCAGCGCGCGACCACGTCGTTGCGTGCCGGGCCGAACTTCAAGCCGTCGCGTGAGGATGGTGCAGGCTGGGCGTAATCATCGATTGTCACGTCGAACGCGCCGAGATGACCCTTGGCCGAGCGGATGGCACCCTTCACCAGCGGATACTCGGTCATCCGCGGAGGCGACACCTCGCCCGCCTGCTTGATCAGCACGGTGAGGTCGAGATGGTCCTTGAGCAATTCGGCGGCTTCGATCGTCCGCTCGTCGGCGCCATAGAGCAGCGTCACGCCTTCGCTCGACAGCGTGACATAATGATAGTCGGGCGCGGGCTCGGCGGCGGCCGCGAGCAGCGCCGCCATTTTCGGGCCGGCCGCTTTCGCGTCCTTCGACCAGCCGGCGGCCTCGCGGATATTGACGAAGGTCAGCTCACCGGCGCCTTCGGTCTCGCTCGCCGCTTCGGAGAACACCGGCGCTTCCTGGGTGCAGGCGACGGTGACCGGCTCGCCGCCGGCCGCGGCCTTGCGGAATCGCTCGAGCTCGGCGCGGCAGAGCTGGCGGCCCTCGATCACCTCGGAACCGCGGCAGACGCGACGAACTGCCGCGCCGTCGAGCGGCATGGTGTCCTCGCAGGAACAGATCAGGATTTTGCGCGGCCGCTCGGCCATTTTGTTCATTTACCTATGTGCTGGCCCGCCTTTCCCGGCGATGCGCTCATGGGGCGCCGCCTTATCGCGAAAACCGCAGCATGGGCGGGTCTGGCCACGGCTTCTTTCGAGCTATAATTACAGGTATTCAAACAAGAAAGTAAGGGCGGGGTTCGATGCCGCTGCGATCGCGGACAGGTCCAGGGATGTCGCTGCTGCCGGAACTGACGCTGCCACCGCCGTTCACGCCGGTGCGCTTGCGCGAAATGGGCGACGCTTTCGCCCACGCCAACGCGCTTGCGTCGGAAAAGGGCGCCGGCACGCTGGTCCATGTCGGCCGCTTCGATCTCGCCGAATTCGCGCTGGTGCTGGAACCGGAGGAGCCGCTGCGGAGCGCGCGCCGCGCGCTCTATGCCGGCATGGTGGCGCTGGTCGATGCGCTGGCCGCGGTCGCACAGCCGGAAACCGCCATCGATATACACTGGCCGGACGCCATCCTGGTCAATGGCGGGCTGGTGGGCGGCGGCCGCATCGCCTGGCCGGCGGGGATCGGCGAAGACGAGGTTCCACCCTGGCTGGTGTTCGGCGCCATGATCCGCACGTCCTCGATGGGCGGCGCCGAGCCGGGATCCAATCCACTGGTCACCGCGCTCGACGAGGAAGGCTTCGTCGACACGATGACCAACCATCTGGTGGAAAGCTTCGCCCGCAACTTCATGGTGGCGGTCGATGCCTGGCAGGAGAGCGGCTTCGGCGCGGTGGCGAAGCGCTATATCGAGCGGCTACCGCGCGAGCAGGGCCTGCGCCGCGACATCGACGACAACGGCGACCTGCTGGTGCGCCGCATGGCTTCGGCGGATGCCGAACGCAATGCGCTGTTGCCGCAACTGCGCGAGCCGGCCTGGTACGATTCGGTCAATAAGGAGCCGCGCATTTGAAACTGTTGCGCACCATCCGGCTCGATCCGTCCGATACGTTCGTGTTCGAGCCGGCGGCCGAGCCGGGCGAATGGGCGGTGTCGGGCGCATTTGCGTTCTGGGGCGGCGATCCGGGGAAGCTCGAGGGCAAGGCGCGCTCAGCCTTCCGCAGCGGCTTTCTCGGCGTGGAGTCGCTCGGCTGGTCGACGCTGGTGCAGATCGTGGACGCGAGCGAGGCCGACCGCGCCAATCTGGTCGAAGCGCTGGCGACGCAACTGGTCGAGCGTTTCGGCGCGCCCGACCTGCAGACCGCTGCCGCCGCTGCCGAAGAGGAGGTTGCCTTCGCCGAGTCATTGTGCAGCCAGCCGCAGGACACGCTGATCGCCGTGCACCGCAGCTACGAGGACGGCAACGTGCGCGAGGCGTTCCGCACGCTGCGGCCGCGCGCGGGGGTAAAGCCCGCGCGCGCCTTCTCCTTCATGGAGGTCGAGGGTGAGGACGAGCCGACGCCTGACGAGCAGGTCGACCTCATCGGCTTGGCCGAGAGGGAGCGCAAATGACGGACTTCTGGCTCTCCTGCGGCCATCATCTGCTCGACCGCGACGAAGGCGGCGGGCTGGCGGTGACCGACGATTTCCTGAAAGTCTATCTGGCGCGGCCGGAACTGATCCCGCCGCCGGAGGCCTGCGCGGTCGAGCGCGCGCTGCACGGCGCGCTGCTTAGCCGTCCGCGCATGCCGGTGCCGGCCTCCGACATCGCGGCAATCGCCGACGCCGATGCGCGCGAGAACTGGCAATTGCTGATCGCCTTCCGCGACCACCTGCTGCGCTACAAGACGCTGGAAGCCGCCTACCTCGATCTGGTCCGCCGCGGCGTCGGCAACACGCCGCCGCTGTTCGTCAACCAGCTCGTGCATGTGATCCTGCGCAACGCGCTCGACGGCGTCGAGGACGCCCGCGTGGTGCGCGCCGCCGAGCTGTTCTTCCGCACCCAGCGCGCCACCGTGCACGAAGGCTCGCTGCTCGCGGCCGACGAGGAAACCGTCGGCGGCGGCGCGCAAGCGCCGGTGACGCCGCTGGTCTCCATGCTCGGGCTGCCGGCCGAGGCGGCAATCGACGTATTCAACGACGACAACGCCGAAACCTATTGGGCGCGCAGCGACCGCTACGACATGGCGCTCGATCTGACCGGCGGGCGCGCCGGGCTTGCCGCCTTGGCCGAGGCGATGCGGCGCTGGATCGCGCATGTGCTCAGTGTCGAGGTGGACATCGAGCCGCTCACCGCGCTGCGCGAGGCGAAGTTGAGCTGGTATGTCGGGCTCGACGCCGACGCCACCAGGATCGGCGATGCGCTGTGGAACGGCGAGGAAGTGGATGAGGCCGCCATGGCGCGCGTGGCCGGCCTGTTCCGGCTCAGCTTCCGCGACCCTTCCGTGATGCTCGACAAGGTCAAGGGCGAGCCGGTCTACCTGATCCTCGCCATCACGTCGGACAACACGATCCGCATGAAGCCGCAGAACCTGGTCACCGGTTTGCCGATCCGCCATCTGGAGGCAGTGAGCTGACTGTTGCGCCGCAACAAGCGCCCCGGTCGCGAATAAATGCCACATTATTGGCATTCGTTATCGACCCATGGCCCTTTTCGGGCGGCCGCGCTAAAAATAACAATCGAGCGGTTCAGGCGGACCAGAACCTCTGATGAAGCAGGAACAAGACACCGATCCGGGACTGCAGCAGGCGATCCGCGCCGTCGGCGGGGTCACCGAGCTGGCGCGCCGTATCGGCATTTCGCAGCCCTCGGTCTCCAACTGGACCCGCGTTCCGGCCGAGCGCGTGCTGACCGTCGAGGCGGTGACCGGCGTCGCGCGCGCGATTCTGCGGCCCGATCTTTACGGCGCGAGCAACGAAACGGCGGCCGTCGACGAGGTCGATCTCGCCCGCGCCCAGGAATATGCGCTGCTGGCGGTGCTTTTGGCGCGCGCGCCAGATGCCGCCATGCTCAAGCGGCTGTCCGAGTTGCGCGGCGATCCGACACCGCTTGGCCTCGCCCATGTGGCGCTGGCGGACGCGGCCAGCAACGCCGATCCGGAGAAAATCGAGCGCGAATTCTTCAACCTGTTCATCGGTATCGGCCGCGGCGAGCTGTTGCCCTACGGCTCTTATTACCTTTCTGGCTTCCTGCAAGAGCGCCCACTGGCGCGGCTACGCGACGACCTCGGCCGGCTCGGCATCGCCCGCAGCGAGGGCGTGGTGGAGCCGGAGGATCACGCCGCCATTCTGTTCGAGATCATGTCCGGCATCATCAGCGGCGCCTTCGCGGTGCCCAAGGGCAGCGACCAGGAGATCTTCGAGAAACATCTGGCGCCCTGGATCGGCCGCTTCTTTTCCGATATGGAACATGCTGAGAGCGCGGAATTCTACCGGCACGTCGGCGTGCTCGGCCGCGTGTTTATCGACATCGAAACCGAGGCTTTCGCGCTGCCGACCTGAAGCGCTGCAAGGCATTCAGCCAAGGAGGACTGGCGATGAAGACAAAAGACCAAGGCAATATCGGGCGTCGCGACTTCCTGCGCGTCATGGGCGTGGGTGCCGGCGCCGGGTTGGCCGTAGCCGCGGCCGCTCCGCTCGCCACCGAAGCGCAAGCGACCGAATCGATGCAGGAAGCCAAGAAGAAGCGCTACAACCCCAATTCCGAAGACGTGAAGAACTACTATCGCGTCAACCGCTACTAGGCGGGCGAGCCGGGCGGACCGGGCGAGACCGTCTCGTCCGCGCTGACCGCATCGACAACAGAGCAAGTGCAAGCATGTCGGCCGACGCTGTAATGCCGGTGAGCGTCGTCATCGAACGGCGCGAAACCGCCAATCAATGGGACGACCACCTCTGGCGGCCGGTCGGCGTGCTGCCGCGCGCCGCTTTCGAGACCGGCAAGTTGCTGGCGGAGGGCGAAGGCTGGACGCAATATTACGGCGGCGACCTCGACATCGAGCTGTTCCGCGGTGAAACCGACGGTTATCGCACCAATCTGTCGCAGGATCCGCCGGTCGTCTACGTGGTCCTGCGGCGCGATGCGGACGCCGAGGTGCTGGAATTCGAGCCGTTCATGGCGACGGTCTGCCCCTACGAAGCGATGAGCTACAGCGAGGGCAACGACGACGTGGTCGAGGGCGTGCCGATGCCGGCCGAAGTGATGGAATGGCTGCGCGAGTTCGTCACCCTGCATCACGTCGACAAGCCCTTCGTGAAGCGCAAGAACAAACGCCACAAAGAAGAAAATGAGCGCGGCCGACAACCGCATCCCGGACGGGTCCTGTCGTGAGCGAAGATATCGGCGCAAAATTGAACCGCTGGTCGCGGCGCAAGCTTGCCGCGCGCCGCGGCGCCGAAGATACGGGCGAAAACGGCCAGCCGTCCGCCCCGGAGGCCGCCGACGCGCCAACACCGGCCGCGGACGCGGCGGCGGCGGCGGACGAGCAAGCGCCGGTGCTGCCGCCGATCGACGAGCTCACCGCGGAATCGGACTACACCGTGTTCCTCGGCAAAAACGTGCCGGAAACGATTACGCGCGCGGCTCTGCGCAAGCTTTGGCTCAGCGATCCCGTGTTCGCCAATCTCGACCGTCTCAACGACTATGACGAGGATTACAGCATCGTTGACACCGTGGTCTCGGCTGTGCGGACCAGCTACCAGGTCGGCAAGGGTCATGTCGACGAGGCCGAGGCGACCATGGCAAAGCTCGCGCCGTCGGATGCCGATGAAGAGGGTGAAAAAATCGCGCGTGCCGAATCGCCGGCCGGTTCCGGTACGCCCGACGGCGAGGCGAGCGGCGCTGCGATAGGTAATAGTGACGCAGCTGGGGACGAGTCGGATGCCGCAACGCCGCAGATGGGCGCGGCGGAACCAGACGACGTTGACGGTGGGCAAGCGGACGACAACGGCAATTAAGATCAGCGCCGCCGTTATTGCAGCGCACCATAGGCGTTGTGCCCAATCATGCAGTTGTTACTTTTGGATCCCGTATACAGGCGTAAATAAGATTGTCATCCATAGGCCAACGCTATACTTTTAAGAAGTTCTAATTCCGAGCTCGCTAAGCGAACAAAAAACGAGAGCCCGGCATTAGCTCGGACATTCTGTCTTTCTGGGGAGAGAAAGATGGCTTTCGTCGATCCCCTCACAACGGGGCGCATCAACACGACGGCATCCGCCGCCGGGCTCTTCCTTTCCGGTAATTTCATTCACTTCGCGAGCGCGGCCGTTGTCGGCCGGGCGCCCGGATCACTGGAGGACTGACCATGCACACAGACAAGAAACGGCCAGGTCAACTCGATCGCCGTCGCTTGCTGACAGGCGCGGGGCTTGCCGTCGGCGCGGCCGCAGTGACCGGTGCGGCCGGCGCCTGCGAAAACGGAAAAGTCGCCAGCAAGCCTGACAGCAAGCCGCAACACGCCGGCTATCGCGAAACCGAGGACGTCAAGACCTACTACAAGCTCGCCCGCTACTGACCACTTAATCGAATTCACCGCCCGCGCGCGTTGCGCCGACCGGAACGACCCCACTTCAGGAGGGAGAAATGCTCAGGAAAAAATCAAGCGGCACCGCAAAGACCACCCGTTTGATGCAGGGGCTGGCGTCGGTCGCCGGCGTCGCCGTTGACCGCCGCACGTTCCTGGCGCGGTCCGGCTTGCTCACCGGTGGCGTGGCCATGGCCAGCCTGATGCCGGGCGCGGTGCAGAAGGCCGACGCGGCGGTGGCAGGCCCGCTGACGGCGGGCGCCACCCGCGTGAAATCGGTCTGCAACTATTGTTCGGTCGGTTGCACCGTGATCGCCGAAGTGAAGAACGGCGTCTGGGTCGGGCAGGAGCCCGGCTGGGACAGCCCGTTCAACTTGGGTTCGCACTGCGCCAAGGGCGCCACCGTGCGCGAGTTTGCGCTTGGCGAGCGCCGCCTGAAATACCCGATGAAGCTGGAAGGTGGCCAGTGGAAGCGCATCAAGTGGGAGCAGGCGATCAACGAGATCGGCGACCAAATGCTCAAGATCCGCAAAGAGTCCGGTCCCGATTCGGTCTACTGGCTCGGCTCCGCCAAACACAGCAACGAGCAGGCTTACCTGTTCCGCAAGTTCTACGCGTTCTGGGGCTCCAACAATGGCGACCACCAGGCGCGCATCTGCCACTCCACCACGGTCGCGGGCGTCGCGAACACGTGGGGCTACGGCGCCATGACCAATTCCTACAACGACATGCGCAATTCAAAGGCGATGCTCCTGGTCGGCTCCAATCCGGCCGAGGCGCATCCGGTCGCCGTACAGCACATCCTGTGGGGGAAGGAAAAGAACAAATCGAAGCTCATCGTTTGCGATCCGCGCTTCACGCGCACGGCGGCGCACGCCGACGAGTACGTGCGTTTCCGTCCTGGCACCGACGTCGCGCTGATCTGGGGCATCCTCTACCACGTCCTCAAGAACGGCTGGGTCGACAAGGAATACGTCAAGCAACGCGTCTGGGGCCTCGACCAGGTGCAGAAGGAAGTCATGAAGTGGACGCCGGAAGAGACCGAGAAGGTCACCGGCGTGCCCGGCAAGCAACTCGAGCGTGTCGCCAAGATGCTGCACGAGAACAAGCCCGGCACCATCGTCTGGTGCATGGGCGGCACGCAGCACACCATCGGCAATAACAACACCCGCGCCTACTGCATCCTGCAGCTGGCGCTCGGCAATATCGGCAAGGCCGGCGGCGGCGCCAACATCTTCCGCGGCCACGACAACGTGCAGGGCGCCACCGACATGTGCGTGCTCTCGCACAGCCTGCCCGGCTATTACGGCCTGTCGGCCGGCGCCTGGCACCATTGGTCGCGCGTCTGGGACGTCGATTACGAGTACATGAAGGGCCGCTTCGCCAGCCAGAAGCTGATGCAGTCGGCCGGCATCCCCGTGTCGCGCTGGATCGACGGCGTGCTCGAAGACAAGAAAAATATAGACCAGCCCAACAACCTCCGCGCCATGGTGTTCTGGGGCCATGCGCCGAACTCGCAGACCCGTCTGCCCGAGATGAAGAAGGCGATGGAGAAGCTCGACCTCATGGTCGTGATCGATCCGGTGCCGACTTTCTCCGCGGTCATCCCCGACCGCAAGGACGGCATCTACCTGTTGCCCGCCGCGAGCCAGTTCGAAACCTACGGGTCGGTGACCGCATCGAACCGCTCCTTGCAGTGGCGCGAGAAGGTCTTCGGTCCGTTCTTCGAGGCCAAGCCCGACCACGAGGTTATGTACCTGTTCGCCAAGAAGCTCGGCTTCGACAAGGAGATGTTCAAGCACATCAAGGTCAACGGCACCGAGCCGTTGGTCGAGGACATTACCCGCGAGTTCAACCGCGGTATGTGGACTATCGGCTATACCGGCCAGTCGCCGGAGCGGCTGCGGGCGCACATGCAGAATCAGCACCTGTTCGACGTCGTGACCTTGAAGGGCAAGGGTGGTCCGGTGGACGGCGATTACTACGGGCTGCCATGGCCGAGCTGGGGCACGCCCGAGATGAAACATCCCGGCACGCCGATCCTGTACGATCCCTCCAAGCCGGTGGCGGAAGGCGGCCTGACCTTCCGCGCCCGCTTCGGGGTGCAGCATAACGGCCAGAACCTGCTGGCCGAGGGCTCCTATTCGGTCGGCTCCGAGATCAAGGATGGCTATCCGGAATTCAAGATGGCCATGCTCAAGAAGCTCGGCTGGGACAAGGATCTCACTGCCAAGGAGCTTGCGGCCATCGAGAAGGTGGCGGGGGCGAAGAAACCCGCCGCTGATGCCACGCCCGAAGCCATGGCGGACTACGATAAGAAGATCGGCGGGGTGAACTGGAAGATCGACCTGTCGGGCGGCATCCAGCGGGTCGCGATCAAGCACGGCTGCGCCCCGTTCGGCAACGCCAAGGCCCGCACCGTGGTGTGGACCTTCCCGGATCCGATCCCGATCCACCGCGAGCCGCTCTACACGCCGCGGCGGGATCTGCTGCCGAAATACGCCACCTACAAGGATCGTCATGCCTACCGGCTGCCGACCTTGTACGCCTCGATCCAGAAGAACGACCACTCCAAGCAGTTCCCGACCATCCTCACCTCCGGCCGTCTGGTCGAATACGAGGGCGGCGGCGACGAGACGCGCTCGGTCAAATGGCTGGCGGAGCTGCAGCAGGAGATGTTCGCCGAGATCAACCCGGCCGATGCCGGCAAGCTCGGCATCAAGGACGGCAGCAAGGTTTGGATCCATTCGCCGGAAGGCGGCAAGGTCCTGGTGATGGCGATGGTGACCGAGCGTGTCGCCCCCGGCGTCGCCTTCATGCCGTTCCACTTTGGCGGCTACTGGCAGGGCAAGGACTTGCGCTCGAAATATCCGAAGGGCGCCGACCCCTACGTGCTCGGTGAAGCCATGAACATGGACGGGACCTACGGCTACGATTCGGTCACGCAGATGCAGGAAACCAAAGTCACCCTGTGTCGCATTGAGGCGGCCTAAGGCGCCGGTAAGGGAGAATTGACATGGCACGCATGAAATTCCTTTGCGACGCCGACCGTTGCATCGAATGCAACGCTTGCGTCACCGCCTGCAAGAACGAAAACGAGGTGCCGTGGGGCATCAATCGCCGGCGCGTCGTCACGCTCAACGACGGCAAGCCGGGCGAGCGCTCGATCTCGATGGCCTGCATGCACTGCACCGACGCGCCCTGCGCGGCGGTGTGCCCGACCAATGTGTTCTATACGACGGCGGACGCGGTGGTGCTGCACAACAAGGACCTGTGCATCGGCTGCGGCTACTGCTTCTACGCCTGTCCGTTCGGCGCCCCGCAGTATCCGCAGGTCGGCAACTTCGGCTCGCGCGGCAAGATGGACAAGTGCACCTACTGCGCCGGCGGGCCAGAACCCGACGGCAGCAAGGCGGAGTACGAGAAGTACGGCGCCAACCGCCTGGCCGAAGGCAAGCTGCCGCTGTGCGCGGAGATGTGCTCGACCAAGTCGCTGCTCGCCGGCGACGGCGAGGTAATCGCCCAGATCTACAAGGAGCGCGTCAAGACCCGCGGCTATGGGTCGGGCGCCTGGGGTTGGCAGACCGCCTACCACGAGTCGATAGCGAGCTGAATTCACGCCGGCGGCGCGGGTGTCTCTGGCGCCGCCGGTCTCGATGACAAGAACACTGGTAAAAAGGGGAGAGGATGCAATGGCGAAGCTTCTCGCTACGATCCGCTTCATCGCCGGCGCTCTCGCGCTCGCATTCATAATCGCAACGGTTACGCCGGCGCCGGTTTCCGCGCAGGGCGGTCCGACCGCCGCCACCAGCGAGCAGCAGCTCATGCAGCAGCTTAAGGGCGGCGTGATCGCGGGCCAGGTCAGCATTCCAGACAAGAAAGCCGGCAACCTGATCCATCCCGCGGGGCGCGACTGGCGCACCTTCCACACCATCACGCTGAAATGGATCGGCGGCATCGCCATCCTCGGCATGCTGGCGCTGCTCGTCATCTTCTATCTGTGGCGCGGCACCATGAAGATCGAGGGCGGCCGCTCCGGCCGCACCATCGTGCGCTTCAATGCCTTCGAGCGGTTCGTGCACTGGCTCACCGCTTCGACCTTCATCGTCCTCGGCCTCACCGGGCTGAACATCACCTTCGGCCGCGCGCTGATCCTGCCGTGGTTGGGCCCGGAGGCCTTCAGCACCTGGTCGGAATGGGCGAAGTACGCCCATAACTATCTGAGCTTCGCCTTCACCATCGGCGTGGTGCTGGTGTTCCTGACGTGGGTCGGGCAGAACTTCCCGACCGCGGCCGACGTCGAATGGCTCAAGATGGGCGGTGGCATGGGCAAGGGTGGCGGCCACCCGCCCGCGCACAAGTACAACGCTGGCCAGAAGCTGCTCTACTGGTTCATCGTGATCGGCGGCGCAGTGATGATCATCACTGGCTACATGCTGATGTTCCCGTTCTATTACGGCATGACCGTCGGCAACATGGAACTGGCCGAAATTTTCCACGGCGTGGTCGCCATGTTGTTCATCGCGCTCATCCTCGCGCATATCTATCTCGGCACGCTCGGCATGGAGGGCGCTTTCGAGTCGATGAGCGAGGGCACCGTCGATCTCAACTGGGCCAAGGAGCACCACAGCCTCTGGGTCCAGGAGGAAATGGGACGCGGTGCCGGCGGCGCCCGCACCCAGCCCGCCGAATAGCCGATAGTAAGATCGAATGCGAAAACGCCCGGCCTGAGCGCCGGGCGTTTTGTTTTTGTCTCATGCCTTCGATAAGGCCGCCGCTCAGCCGGTGACCGCCAATCCAGCCGTCAGGCAGGCCGAAAAAGCCACCGTCAGCATGGCCATGCGCGGCGTCATCGGCACCAGCTCGTCGTAGCGGTCGCGCGTCCACACCGCGCGCGTGACCAGATACGCGATCGGAACGGTAATCAACGGCAGCAGCACCCAGGCGCTGAAGCCAAGGCCCAGCCACAGCCAGAACGGCATCAGATAGGCGAAAACGAGCAGGCAGAGGAATTCGGCGCGGCTCCAGCCTTTGCCGAAGCGCACGGCGATGGTGTTCTTGCCTTTGACGACATCGAAGTCCCTGTCGCGAATGTCGTCGATGATCAGGATATTGGTGATCAGCGCCCCGACCGGCAGGCTGACCGCCACCGCGGTGAGCGGCAGCGCCTGGCGCCAATGCTCGGGCCCCAGCACGGTCGCGGCCTGCACGTAATAGGTGCCGATCACCGACATCGTGCCGAAGAACAAGAAGAACAGCGGGTCGGCGAAGCCATGGCGGCCGACCGGCCAGGGTCCGGCCGAATACGCCCAGCTCGCCAGGATGCTCAACAGCCCGATCACGATCACCGGCCAGCCGGCCATGACGAGCAGCGCGAAGCCGGCGATCACCGCCAGCCCATAGGTCGCGACGATGGTCGCGCGCAGGATGCCGAGCGAAAGCAGGCCGCTCGCGACCGCTTGCACCAACTCCGGGTGCTCGCGGTCGTCGGGCTCGCGCACCAGGTTCTCATAATTGTCGGTGACCAGCCCGCCGAAATGGATCAACCAGCCGGCCAGGTAGGCCAGTGCCGCCGGCCCGGCGGCGAAAACACCGTCATGGTGGGCAAGCCCCATGGCGACAAGGACCGGCGCTAATGTGGTGGGGAAGGAATGGCCCGGATAGAGCAATTTGCGCGTCCACACCTCGCGCAGCGACCACGCCGGAGCCTGGGACATACAGCCTCTCCGCTCGATGCCTGCCGCCCGGCCCGACAATTGCCCTATTGGGCCTTGGCGGCAATCGGTAATTTGCCCGGTGACGGGCCCCATAGCCTCTGCCTATGCGCGCGAATTTCAACTTTGCGCCCGCATTGACCGCGCTTTCGGTCGCCGGCGCCGTGGTATACCTCGCCGTTCATTGTCGAGGGTCCCGGACCTATATGACTACCATGCGCATCATCGGTCTCGCCGGCTGGAGCGGATCGGGCAAAACCACGCTGGTCACCAAGGTCATTCCGTGCCTGCGCGCGCGCGGCGTGACCGTGTCCACCCTCAAACACGCCCACCACGGATTCGATCTCGACCAGCCGGGCAAGGACAGCTTCTTCCACCGCGCCGCCGGCGCCACCGAGGTGATCATCTCGTCCGCCAAGCGCTGGGCCATCCTGCACGAGCTGCGCGAGGATGCGGAATGGGACTTGCCCGACCTTATCGCCAAAATGTCGCCGGTCGACCTGGTGCTGGTGGAGGGCTACAAGCGCGACCCTTTTCCCAAGCTCGAAGTGCACCGCGCCGCCAACGGCAAGCCGCTGATCCACCCGGAAGA
>Ga0307436_1000451_pt1 | contig 19329 bp, 11 predicted proteins | sample SalMarWE160440MG_FD_202513 | JGI IMG/M metagenome (GOLD analysis project Ga0307436, IMG submission 202513) | Salt marsh sediment microbial communities from the Plum Island Ecosystem LTER, Massachusetts, United States - WE1604-40 | ecosystem: Environmental > Aquatic > Marine > Intertidal zone >...
TGGGCACTCCGGACGTCCTCGGCACCTACGGCACCTTCTCCTACTACAGCTCCGATCCGTTCTTCGAGCGCAAGTCGGTCGGCGGCGGCAACCTCTACCCGCTCGACTACTGGGACAACGTCGCCAGCGGGAAGTTGCACGGGCCACCGAATCCATTTCTGAAGGAGCCGACCGACCTGACGGTCGACTTCAAGGTGTATGTCGATCCGAAAGATCCAGTGGCGCTGATCCAGGTCGGAGACGAGGAACGGGTGCTGAAGGCGGGTGAGTGGAGCGACTGGGTGCCCTTCGAATTCGACATGATCCCCACCCAGCACCTCCACGCCATGGTGCGCTTCTACCTGCGACGCGTGCGGCCCGAAGTGGAGCTCTACGCCAGCCCGATCAATTTCGACCCGATGGATCCGGCCCAACCCATCTCGACCCCAAGCGACTATGCGGAAGAGCTGGCGGAGCACACCGGTCGCTTCTACACCCAGGGCATGCCGGAGGACACCAAGGCGGTCACCGACGGCGTCTTCAATCTGGACGAGTTCCTGGCCCAGGCCGCGATCACCCAGAAGGAGATCGCCAAACAGTATGACTACGTGCTCGCTCACACCAAGAGCGGGCTGCTCTTCTACTACTTCGGCGATACCGACCAGGTGGCGCACATCATCTGGCGGGCGATGGATCCCAGTCACCCCGCCTACGACCCAAAGGTCGACCCCAAGTATGCGGACGTCATGCCGAAACTCTACGAAGAGGTCGACCGGATCGTCGGCAAGACGATGGATGCGCTGGGCCCGGACGACGTCCTGATCATCATGTCCGATCATGGCTTCACCTCCTGGCGCCGGGCCTTCAACCTGAACACCTGGCTGAAGAATGAGGGCTATCTGAATGTGACGAACGGCGGCGCCGATGAGAAATCCAGTCTGTTCACCAATGTCGATTGGTCGCGGACGCGGGCCTACGGGCTCGGCATCAACGGGCTCTACATCAACTTGCAAGGGCGCGAGAAGGACGGCATCGTGCCGCCGTCGGAGAAGGCCGCGTTGATGCATGAGATTCGCGACAAGCTGACCAAGATCATCGATCCTGCGACCGGCAAGCCGGCCGTGAACAAGGTGTTCATCTCCGAGGAGGATTACCACGATCGCGGCTACCTGGGCATCGGGCCCGACATGGTCGTCGGCTACGCCAAGGGCACGCGCTGTTCGAACGAGTCGGCGCTGGGCGAGATCCCGGATCAGCTGATCGTCGACAACATGGATCGCTGGAGCGCCGATCATTCGATGGATCCCGCCACGGTGCCGGGCATACTGTTCGCCAACCGGCCACTGCCCAAGAAGGTCACCACGCTGGAGAACCTGGCCGCCGCCATCGTGGCGGAGTTCGGCGTCGAGACCTTCCCGCCGAAGTCGGAGCTCGACAAGCGCCAGGGCACGCCGGTCAATACACTCGTCGAGTAGTCACTAGGAGTCACACGATGTTCGGAATGGTGAAAGTCAAGCTCGAGAAGGACCTGGTCGACAAGGTCAAGAAATATGCCGACATCGCCGGCTACTCGAGCCCGGAAGAGTTCATCACCCATGCGCTGGAAAAAGAGCTCGCCAAGCTGGAAGACGCGGACAGCGAGGAGGAGATCAAGAAGCGCCTGCAAGGGCTCGGCTACATCTCCTGAGCGTTCCGACGATCGACTTCGAACTCGAGCAGTAGCGACTTGAAATGCATCTGATCAACGCCGCGCTCCGCCCCGTCTTCGACGGCCTGCTGCAGCCCTTCGCCGCCCATTCGGCGATGCTCACGCTGGTGCCGATCTCGGCGATCTTCGCGGTCATCGCACTGCTCGTCTTCAAGCGCTTCTCGAATCAGCCGAAGATGGACGAAGTGAAGCGGAAGATCCACGCCGGCTTCTTCGAGATCCGACTGTTCAACGACGACCTGCGCGCCATTCTGCGGGCGCAGGGCGACATCCTGCGCCACAACCTGCACTATCTCGGTCTGACGCTGGTGCCGATCGTCATCCTGCTGCCCTTCGTCTCGTTGATGGTGGCGCAACTCCAGTTTCATTACGGTTACGCCGGTCTGGAGCCCGGTCGCACCACGCTGGTGACCGCGATCCTGCACGGCGACGCGACCGACGCGCCAAAACCGGCCGCAACGCTGCAGGCCCCGGAAGGCCTCGAGGTACAAACGCCGTCCGTGTGGATCCCGTCCGAACGGGAGCTGGTGTGGCGCATTCGGGCGGATCGCCCCGGCGCCTATCAGCTTGCATTGAATCTCGACGGCCAGCGATTCACCAAGTCGGTCACGGTCTCGGATCAGATCGTGCGCCGCTCGCCATATCGCCCCGACGGAAGCACGTGGCGCCAGTTCGTCTATCCGGCCGAAGCTCCCCTCCCGGCGGACGGTCCGTTGAAGGCGATCGAAGTGGCGTATCCTGAGGCATCGGTCAACCTGCTCGGCTGGCACACGCACTGGACGATCGCCTTCCTGGTCCTGGCGATCGCCATCGCGCTGGTCTTGCGCAAGCCCCTGGGCGTGACGATCTGAGACCGAGGCGACACTGAACGGCAGGCCTTGACATGTGCGGCATCTGCGGCATCTTTCAACGCTCCGGGGTGGCCGCATCCGGCGACCGCGAGCGAGTGAAGGCCATGCTGGGTGCGCTCGCCCATCGCGGCCCCGACGCCGCGACGATCGAGGCCGTCGATAGTGCCGTCCTGGGGATAGCCCGCTTGGCCATCCGCGCCCCCGAGGCCGGACGCCAGCCAATCACCGACGCCACGTCAGGCGTCCGCAGCATCTGTAACGGCGAGATCGACAATCACCACGAGCTGCGCGAGTGGCTGCGCGAGCGCGGGCGCGACGTCGTCGATCCCGGCGACGTCTCGGTGCTGCCCGGGCTCTATGTTGAGCTCGGAAAGGCTTTTGCCGAGAGGCTCGTCGGCTCCTTTGCCATCGCGGTCTGGAATCCGGCCGACAATGAGTTGGTGCTGGCACGGGATCGGGCCGGAGAGAAGCCGCTGTTCTACGTCGAGACCCCAGACGAGATCGTCTTCGCCACCGAGGTTGCGGCGCTGGCCGCCGATCCGGCGTTGAATCTCACCTGCGACACCGACGCGATCAAGCGCTACTTGCGGCGCGGCGTCTTCCCGGCGCCGCTCAGCCCCTATCGCGAGATCCGCAAGGTGCGCCCCGGAGAGTGCGTCCGCTTCACTCCGGAAAGCGTGCGTGCCGAGCGTTACTGGCGGTGGTCCATCATCGACTCCCCCAAGACCAAACCCGCCGTATCGAAGTTCGATCAGGTCTTTCGCCGTGCGGTGGAGCGGCAGTCCGAGGTCGACGTCGAGTTCGGACTGTTCCTGAGCGGCGGCGTCGACTCGTCGCTGGTTGCGGCGGTGACCCGGAGCCTGCGCCCTGATTACCGGCTGCTCGCCTATACCATCCGCTTCACTGAGAGCTCCTACGACGAGGGCGCGTATGCACTGCGGGTCGCCAAGCAGCTCGGCATCGAGTGCGCCGAGGTGTGGATTCGACCGCAAGACATGGCCGACGAGCTCCCCGGACTGGTCGGTGCGGTCGGTGAGCCGCTGGCTGATCCGGCCTGGATCCCGACCGCCCTGCTCGCCCGCCGGGCGGCGCGTGACATCCGCGTCGCCCTGGTCGGAGAGGGCGGGGATGAGCTGTTCGGCGGCTACCCAACCTACCTGGGCGCCAACCAGGCGGAGCTCTATTGTCGCCTCCCCAGACCGCTGCGCTCCCTGCTGCGCGGAGTCGTCTACCGGCTGCCGGAGAGCGAGAAGAAGATGCCGCTCTCGTTCCTGCTGCGCCGCTTCGTCGACGAGGCGGAGCAAGAGGGCGTCGTCCGCCATCTGCAGTGGACGGCCAGCATTCCGCAGCCGCTACTCGAGCGCCTCGGCATCGACTCGGCCATGATCGTTCCGCCCCATGCTTCGGGGGCGCTTCTCGACAACCTTCAGCTCCTGGACTTCGAGACTCCCCTCGGCGAGGGGCTACTGACCAAGGCGGACAGAGCCAGCATGCGATCGGCGTTGGAGCTTCGCGCACCCTTCCTCGACGCGGGCGTCATCGAATTCGCGGCCTCACTGCCGCGCTCCGAACGCGTTCGCGGCTTGACCACCAAAGTCTTCCTCAAGCGCTATGCACTGCAGTACCTGCCACGCTCGATCGTCCACCGGCGCAAGCGTGGCCTCTCCCTGCCGCTGACCGGCTGGCTGCGCGGACCGCTCTATGAATGGGCGCGGGCGCGATTGGAAGGTTCCAGGCTGGAGGAAGTTAACGTCGATCGTCAGGCGGCGGTCGCGATCCTCGAAGAGCATCGGCAGCGGCAAGGCGACTATGGGCGCCCTCTCTGGGCTCTGCTCGTATTGAGCGAGTGGCTGGACTGGGCCGCTTCCCGCCCGGTGCACCCCGAACCCCGGCCAGTTGCCGACGCGCGAACCGTCGGAGAGCTCTGAATGCAACCGGCTCGGCGGACGGAGGCCCCGCCGGCGGAGGCGCCGCGGCGTCCTGCTCCACGCTCTCGCTGGTGGCTGGTGGCCGCCATCCTCATCTACGCCCTCGCCCTCCAGGGCGTCCGCCCGATCTACGACCCGGACGAGGGCCGCTACACGGCCGGCGCGATCGCCATGCTGCGGAGTGGGGATTGGCTGACGCCGCACTGGAACGCCGAGGCCTTCAACCTCACCAAGCCGCCGCTGACCTATTGGACGATCGCCGCGTCCTTTGCGCTGTTCGGACGCAACGAAACCGCGGCGCGACTGCCCAACAGCCTGGCCTTCGCCGCCACCATCCTGCTCGTCTTCCTGCTCGCCCGACTGCTGGCTCCCGACAGGCCGTATCTCGCTGCGCTCGTCTACGCCACGGCTCTGTTTCCCTTTGCCGCCGCCAACATCGTGACCACGGACACGCTGCTCGCACTTTGGGAGACGCTCGCCGTATACGGCTTCATCCTCGCCTGGTGGAAGCCGGAGACCTCCAGATGGTCGATCCCACTGATGTGGATCGGATTCGGGCTCGCCTTCTTGACCAAGGGTCCGCCGGGCCTGTTGCCGCTGTTGGCCGTTCTGGTCTTCGCGGCGGTGATGAAACGCTGGAAGGGCATCCACCTCCTCCTCTCGCCCGTTGGCCTGCTCCTCTTCACCGGCGTCGGACTCGGCTGGTATCTCGTTGAAGTGGAGCGCATCCCCGGCCTGCTGCACTACTTCTGGTCTTTCGAGATCCTCGGCCGGCTACAGGGAGTGCAGCATCGCAACCCCGGGATTCGCGGGCTGTTCGTTACCTACTGGCCGACCGTTCTCTTCGGCATGTTGCCCTGGGCGGCCCTGTGGTGGATGCCGGCACAGCGGCGCGCTCGCTCTGCCGACGGGCACCGAGCGCTGACGCTGGAAGGCCTCTTTCTCACCGCATGGATCGCCATTCCTCTCCTGGTCTTCGTTCTCGCCCAGTCGAGAATCGTGCTCTATCTCTTGCCGCTGGCCGTTCCCAGCGCGCTGGCGCTGGCCCGCGGTCTCACCCTGACCTGGTCGACGACACGAACCCGCGTCGCGGTCGGGGTTTGGACCGCCTGCCTGCTGTCGCTGCGCCTCGCCAGCCTGTTCTACGTCCACCCGACGAAAGACGGGCGGGCGTTCGCCGAGGCGCTGCGCGAGTTGGTCGGACACGCCCCACCTGAAGTGGTGTTCGTGGACTCGCCCTCCCGCTGGAGCCTCGTCTTCTATCTCGACTGCGAGGTGAGAGAGGCGGACCTGGGAAAGCAGGCGGCGGGAGAGGAGCTGGCGGATCGCTTCCAGTTACGACAACCCCTCGCCCGCGACCTGGCCGAGCCTGCGGCGGAGCGCATCCTGCTCGTGCCCGAACGCGCCGACGAGGCCTTCCGCCAGAGAATCGATGAATTGAACCGGCCCGTCGTAGCGCTCGGGACGACGCACGAGTTCAAGGCCTATCGGCAGTCGTCTCCGACCGGCGGGCCGGCGACTCGATGACCTCGACCTGTCGGCGGCTCATCGGAGTGACGGATCGCACGCGGACGCGGCGCCGCAGCGCTTCGGGCAGCGCGTCGACGCTCTTGCCGTCGACCACCGCCCAGGTTGCGGCGGATCCGGAGAGCCGCTCGATGAGCGCCTCTCGACTCGACAGCGTCTCGAGGTAGATGCCGTTCGAATAGAAGGCGACGGCGCGCGGCACGTTGCCCAGCCCGTAGGTCAGAATGCGCCCTCCGGAGGCGCGGTAGTCGGACGTCATGTCGGGTAGTGCCTCGGCCACCGGACGCACCGACTTCATCGGGTTGATCGTCGGATAGACGACGCCCGCGATGGTGACGTAGAGCAGGCCGATCACGCCCACGGTGACCGCTACGCCGCGATTTGGCCGACTGCGCAGGGCGACGACGAGGATCGAGATCCCCCCCGGGATCAACAGCAAGCAGAGCAACAGAGCCGGCCAGCGGACGTCGACCGGCAGTGGATGGCGGCGGACCAGTGCCGGCAAGGCGGCCCCCACCGCCGCCAGGGTGAAGCCGACGGCGCCCAGCCCCCAGCTGAGCCACCGGCGGCTCGGCCCCCCCGCCACGGCCCGTGTCGCGTCGCGCAGCTCCGCGATGAAGCGCGCGCTGAGCAGCGCCAGGGCCGGCAGCGCGGGCAGCACGTACAGATCCCGCTTTTCGGTCGAGATCGAGAACACGACCAGCACGGTCAGGACCCAGATGAGAAGGAATCGCATCGTCGCGTCGTGACGACGACGCCACGCGAGGATGAGCCCGGCAACCGCCGGGAAGGTCCACGGCAGCAGGCTCACCGGCAGCGACCACAGGTAATACCATGGCGGCTGCACGTGGTCCATGCCGTGCACCGCCCGCTCCAGGAAATGCCGTTGCAAGGCGCCGAAGACCGAGTAGCCCGTCGGTTCGATGAGCGTCAGAATCGCCCACGATCCGGTGACCAGCATGAACAGGAGGGGCCCAGTCCACGGCGCGAACTCGCCCCAGCGGCGCAAGTCCCGGTCAAATCCCAGTACAACCAGGGCGACGAGCAGCGGAAGCAGCAGGGCGATCGGCCCCTTGGCCAGGGTGCCGAGCGCTATCGCAGTCCAGAAGGTCCAGCCAGCGAGCCGTCCGGAGAGCTTGCCCTCGCGAAAGCGCTCGAAGGCCCACAAGGCGAGCACCACGAACAGGCACAGCACGGCGTCGATCTGCGCACTCCGGGCCTGCCGCCAGAACAGCAGCGAGGTGACCAGCACGCCGCCGGCCAGCACCGCCTCTCGTTCACCCCACCAGGAGCGCGCCAGACGCATGGTCAACGCGACGACGGCGAGGGCGGCGAGCAACGAGGGAAGACGCGCGCTCCACTCATGAATGCGCCCGAACGGCATCGAGACCAGGGCGATGAGCCAGAAGAACAAGGGCGGTTTGTCGGTCGTGACCTCGCCATCGACGTGCGGCACCAGCCAGTGCCCGTCGACCAGCATCTCCCGCGCCCCCTCGCCGAAATAGGGTTCGTCCGGCGCCCACAGGTCATAGCCCCAGATGTTCCAAGCGAAGAGGACGAGCCCCAAGAGGAGGACGAGGCGACTCGTCGTGTGTGAGATCCGCGTTCGGTCCACAGTGACGCAGACTCTACCGGAATAGGGCTTGGGGCTCGGGGCCTGGGCGGGTCCTCCGTCAATCCCACTCCAGGCTGGCGCCGGTCTGATACTCCGTGACCCGGGTCTCGAAGAAATTCTTCTCCTTCGACAGGTCCGTCGCCTGGCTCATCCAGGGGAAGGGATTGTCCCGGTTGTAGCGGCGCGGCAGGTCGAGCCGCTCGAGGCGGCGATCGGCCACGTACTCGACGTACTCGCTGAATTTCTCCGCGTTGATGCCCAGCAGCCCTTCGGGGCAGGCGTCGTGGGCGTAGCGCTGCTCCAGCTCGACGGCCTTCTCCACCAGCTCCACGACCTGCTGTTGGAACTCCTTGCTCCAGATCTCCGGGTTCTCGCGCCGAATCGTGTTGATCAGGTCGCAGCCGAAGGCCAGATGGAGCGACTCGTCCCGCATGATGTACTCGAATTGCTCCCCCACCCCGATCATCTTGTTCTGCCGCTTCAGAGCCAGCATCATGGCGAAGCCGGCGTAGAAGAAGATCCCCTCCATGATCACGTAGTAGCCGATCAGGTCATGCACGAAGCGTTGGATGTTCTCGGCGCCCTGGGTCGAGAACCCGGGGTCGAAGACCGACTTGGTCAGCTCGACGACGTAGGCGTCCTTCTCCTCGATCGACGGGATGGTGTTGTACATGTTGTAGATCTCGTCCGGATCGAGGCCCAGGGTGTCGCAGCAATAGATGAACGTGTCGGTGTGGATCGCCTCTTCGAAGGCCTGGCGCAGCAGGTACTGCCGGGCCTCCGGATTCGTGACGTGCTGATACACCGACAGGACGATGTTGTTGGCGGTCAGCGACTCGGCGGTGGAGAAGAATCCCAGATTCCACAGTATGAGTCGACGTTCGGTGTCCGAGAGAACGGACTCGGACTTCCACTGCTCGACGTCCTTCTGCATCGAGACCTCTTCCGGCGTCCAGTTATTGGCCACCCCCGACTTGTAGTACTCCCGCGCCCACAGATAGGTCATGGGGAGGATCTTGTTGGGATCGGTCTTCGAGTTGTTGATGATTGTCACTGACAGCTAGCCTCCCGTTGCGGTCCACATCTCCGACGATCCGATAGCCGCCAGCTTCCAGCCTCCAGCTTCCAGTCCTCGGTAGGGAGAGGGAACTGGCGGCTGGTAGCTGGTAGCTGGCGGCTCTCCCCTCACTGGCACGCCTCGCACTCCGGGTCGTCGATGCGGCAGAGCTGGGGCTCGGCTTCACTGATCGGCGGCGCGGATTCGGGACCCGCCTCGGCCGCCGCGGCGCCGACCGAGGCGTACTCCCGTTTCTGGGTGAAGCCGTATTTGCCGGCGTCCAGGGTCGACTTCTCGATCTGGCTGGCGGCGAGCGTGCGCAGGTAGTACGTCGTCTTCAACCCGGAGCGCCAGGCGGTCCGGTAGATCGTGTCGAGCAGCTTGCCCGAAGTGCCGTGCATGAAGACGTTGTGCGACTGGCTCTGATCGATCCACTTGCCGCGCGCCGCGCTCACCCGCACCGCCCATACCGGGTCGATCTCGAAGGCTTCCTTGTAGCGCTCACGCAACGGCTGCGGAATCGATTCGATGCGTTGCACGCTGCCGTCGTTGTACTTGAGCTGATCCAGCATCGACTCGTCCCACAGTCCGAGCTTCTTCAGGTCTTCCACCAGGTAGGCGTTGGCGACCGTGAACTCGCCGCTGATGTTGGCCTTGACGTAGATGTTCTTGTAGATCGGCTCGATGCAGGGGAAGCAGCCCGAGATGTTGGAGATCGTCGCCGTCGGCGCGATCGCCATCGTGTTCGAGTTGCGCATGCCGTGCTGGCGGATGTGCTCGCGCACCGGCGCCCAGTCGAGATGCTGTGCCCGCGACACCTCCACCTCCACGCCGCGCTCCTCCTGCAGCAAGTCCAGCGTGTCGAAGGGCAGGATGCCGCGCTCCCACTTGGAGCCTTCGTACGACGGATAGGCCCCGCGCTCCTGGGCCAGCTTCGAGGAGGCCAGGATGGCGTGATGAGCGACCAGCTCCATGCTGCGATCGGCGAAGGCCAGGGCCTCGTCCGATTCGAACGGCAGTTCCATCGCGTAGAGCGCGTCCTGGAAGCCCATGACGCCCAACCCCACCGGGCGATGGCGCAGGTTCGAGTTGCGGGCCTCGACGGTGGGGTAGAAGTTGATATCGATGACATTGTCCAGCATGCGAACGGCGGTCTCCACCGTCGCCGCCAGCAGCGCCTCGTCCAGCGCCCCGTCACGCATGTGCCGGGCCAGGTTCACCGAACCCAGGTTGCACACCGCGGTCTCTTCGGCCGAGGTGTTGAGCGTGATTTCGGTGCACAGGTTCGAGCTGTGGATGACCCCGACGTGGTCCTGCGGCGAGCGCACGTTGCAGGCGTCTTTGAAAGTGATCCACGGGTGCCCGGTCTCGAACAGCATGGTGAGCATCTTCCGCCACAGCGCCCGGGCCTCGACCGTCTTGAAGAGTCGGATCTCGCCGGCCGCGGCGCGCGCTTCGTACTCCTCGTAGCGGCGCTCGAACTCGCGGCCGTAGAGGTGGTGCAGGTCCGGCACCTCATTCGGCGAGAACAGCGTCCAGGCGGCATCCGCCTCGACCCGCTTCATGAACAGGTCGGGAATCCAGTTGGCGGTGTTCATGTCGTGCGTGCGGCGCCGCTCGTCGCCGGTGTTGCGGCGCAGGTCGAGGAAGTCCTCGATGTCGTAGTGCCAGGTCTCCAGGTAGGCGCAGGTGGCGCCGCGGCGCTTGCCCGAACGGTTGATCGCCATGGTCACGTCGTTGGCGATCTTCAGGAACGGCACGACCCCCTGGCTCTCGACGTGGGTGCTGTTGATCGGCGAGCCGGTCGCCCGAATGTTGCTCCAGTCGTTGCCGATGCCGCCCGACCACTTGGAGAGCTGCGCGTTGTCGCCCAGCGACTTGAAGATGTGACCCAGGTCGTCCTCCACCGTCGTCAGGTAGCACGAGGAGAGCTGCGGGTGCGGCGTGCCGGCGTGGAACAGGGTCGGCGTCGACGGCACGTAGCGCAGGGTCGACATGAGGTCGTAGAACTCCAGTGCCCGCTGATTGCGGTCCGGCTCCGCGATCGCCAGGCCCATGGCGACCCGCATCCAGAAGGCCTGCGGCAGCTCGATCACGGCCCCGCCGTGATGAATGAAATAGCGGTCGTAGAGCGTCTGGATGCCGAGGTACTGGAACTCGTCGTCGCGTTCCAGCCGCAGCCTGTTGGCCAGCATCTCGAGGTCGAACTCGAGCAGCCGCGAATCGTAATAGCCCTCCTGCACGCCCAGCTTCAGGTTGCGGCGGAAGGCCTCACGGTAACGCCGGTCCTGCGTGGCTTCGGAAGTCGACTCCCCGATCACCTCTTTGTAGAGCTTCTGCAGCAACAGGCGCGCCGCCAGCCGGCTGTAGCCCGGATCGCGCTCGATGAAGGCCGCGGCGGCGAGGATGAGAGCGTTCTCCACCTGGGAGGTGGGCACACCGTCGTAAACGTTGTTGATCAGCTCGCGCAGCACGCGATCGACCTCGACGGGCTCGCCGAGCCCGGCCGCGGCGCGCTCGATCGCGGCCTCGGTCTTCTTGATGCTGAACAGGACGGTGCGCCCGTCGCGCTTGACCGCGGTGAGCTTGCCGAGGCGAGCGTCCTCCACCGCGCGGCGCTTCGCCTGCTCGCGCACCTTCTGGCGCTCGGAGCGGTAGAGGATGTAGGCCTTGGCGATCTCGTACTGGCCGTCCCGGACGAGATGCTTCTCGACGATGTCCTGGATGTTCTCGACGTTGGGATAGAACTCGGTGAAGCGGCCGTCGAGCTCCGCCACGATGCCTTCGACCAGGCCGTCGATCCGGCCCCCGTCGAGCGCCGCGCCGGTCGCGGCCACCGCCTTGAGAATCGCGTTGCGGATCCGTTCGGCGTCGAACTCCACGACTTCACCGGTGCGCTTGACGATCTTCATGCGATTTCCGATCCCTCCCCGGGGCGGTCGTGTGCGCGCCCCGATCACGGTCCGTAACGGCGTCCCCGCGCCGCAGCGACTGCGCTCTCTCCGGCAGGCGTCGCGACCGCCGTCAGAGACGATCGCGTTACCGGACTCCGGTGCGTCGTGGCTCCAAGGAAAGTGGCGACGGCGGAGCGCCTCCCGTCTCCCCGCTCCACCGCTCGATCACCGATCTCCGCTCTGGTGGGGCCGCGCGTGAAGATACAAGATGCGGTGGGGGGCGTCAAGACCACCCACAAGATATAGGGGCGTCCCCGCGAGGATTGAACCGGCCGCCGTCTCTGGCGGCCGGGGCGGGCGGGTGGAGCCGTGAGCCCTCTCCTCTCCGCACGGCGATAAGCTCCGCGCATGTCGTCCCAGCTCGCGCCTTTGCGGGTCACCTACTCCTTCCCGGTTTCGGCCGGCGAGGACGCGGCGCAGCGCGCTCGGGAGCTGGCGCGGGAACAGACGGTCGAGGTGCCGGAGGGGTGCTTCCCCGACGCCTTCGAAGGCACCGTCGTGGCGACCGTCCACGATGTCGCCACCGTGGCACCGGATCGCGCCACCGCGGTTGTCGACTACTCGCAGGCGCTGGTCGGCGGAACGGCGCCGCAACTCCTCAACGTCCTGCTCGGCAACGTCTCGATGTTCGACGGCGTGCGGGTCGAAGCGGTCGACTGGCCGGACTGGATACGCGACTTCCTGCCCGGCCCTCGCTTCGGCGTTGCCGGCCTGCGATCGCTGGTCGGCGTCGAGGACCGGCCGTTGATCGCCACGTCGGTCAAGCCGGTGGGCTTCGATACCGATGAGCTGGCGCGCCGCTGCCGGGAGTTCGTGCTCGGCGGCATGGACGTCCTGAAGGACGACCACTCCCTGGCCGACCAATCCTGGGCACCCTTCGCCGACCGCACGGCGCGCTGTCAGGCCGCCGTCGATGAGACGAATGCGAGCGCCGGCAGCTCAGCGCTCTACGTACCGCACCTCTCCGGGCCGTTCGAAGAGCTGCCGCGGCGACTCGACGGGCTGCGCGGCCTCGGTTGCAAGGCGGTGATGGTGCATCCCGCCATTCTCGGTTGGGACGTCGTGCGCTGGCTCGCCGAGAACTCAGGCATGGCCGTGTTCACCCATCCGACCTTCTCGGGCACCCTCTGGGCCACAAGGGAGACCGGCATGGCCCCCCGAGTGGCGCTCGGCGATCTCCAGCGCCTGCTCGGCGCCGACGCGGTGGTTTACCCCAACGCGGCCGGGCGCTTCCCGATCACGGCCGATGACGTGCGCGCCGTGCACACCAGCTTGACCAAGCCGCTCCTGGACGCCAGGCCGGCCTTCCCCATGCTCGGCGGCGGCATCGACGCGGAGCGCATCGGCGAGTGGGCGCGGCGCTTCGGCCCCGACACGATCTTCCTCGTCGGCAGCAGCCTGTATGCGCAAGGCGACCTGCGAGCGGCCGCCAAGAAGTTGAGAGAGGCCGTCGAAAAGAGCTAGGCGGGCACCCCCTCCGTGAGGATTGAAGCGGCCGCCGTCCCTGGCGGCCGGGGTGTGTGGAAGGGAGCCGCCGTCCCTGGCGGCCGGGGTGGGGGCGTGGGATCGGGGAACACGGAGAGCGGAGCCGCCCGACCCCCGCGCCGGCCGGCACGGAGGCCGGCCGCTTCAATCGGAGGGGGGTGCATCCCCGTGCACTCCCTCCGACCTCCTGGCGCGGGCGGGCGGGCGGGTCCCCCCCTACCCCACCACGACGCCTTCTTCGCGCTCCAACTCGGCGAGGGGGTCGCGCGTGATCTCGTGTCTCGTTCTTCCCTTGCCTTTGCGGCGGTCCTGCCACTCGACCAGCAAGTCGTAGAGGACCGGCACCACGATCAGGGTGAGGAAGGTCGCCATCGCCAGACCGAAGATCACCGCCACGCCCATGCCGCGCCACCACTGGCTGCTCTCGCCGCCGGTGGCGAAGGTCAAGGTGTGGAAGTCGAACTCGAAGCCGGTGGAGAGCGGGATCAGGCCGAGGATCGTGGTCACCGCGGTCAGCATCACCGGCCGGAAGCGGCGCATGCCGGTCAGCATAACCACTTCCTGGCGTGGCAGCCCGCGGGCCCGCAACTGCTGCGCGTAGTCGAGCAGCACGATGGCGTTGTTGACCACGACGCCAGCTAATGAGATCACTCCGATGCCGGTCATGATGATGCCGAACGGCAGCCGCGTCACCACCAGTCCGACGAGGACGCCCATCATCGACATCAGTACCGACGTCATCACGATCAGCGGGATGGTCACCGAGTCGAACTGCGCCACCATCAGCGCCAGCACCAGCAGCAGGGCGTAAAGGAACGCCTTGGTGAGGAACGACTTGGCCTCGTCCTCATCCTCGTTCTGGCCCGTGAAGGTCATGCGGTAGCCGGCCGGCAGCAGATCGGGAATCGCCGCCAACCGCTTCTCCGCTTCCGCCCGCACCGGGCCGGCGTAGCGCGGCGAGGTGACGTCGCCGGTCACCGTCACGACGCGCTTCTGGCCGGTGTGGCGAATCGCCGTCAGCGCCGCCTCCCGGTTCAGCGTCGCCACCGAGGTGAGCGGCACCAGCCCCCCGGTCATGGTCCGGATGCGAAGCTGCGCCAACGTGTCGATCGACTGCCGGTCAGCCTCCTCGAGACGTACCCGGATGTAGACCTTCTCCTTGCTTCTCGCCTTGCGCCAGGTCGACGCCTCGGTGCCGGCGATCGCCGTACGCACCGTGCTGGCGATCATGCTGGTGGTCAATCCCAGCCGCGCCGCCTGGGTGCGGTCGACTGCCACCACGATCTCCGGCTTGGCCAGGTCGAAATCGTCGTCGAGCGACACCAGGCCGGGGATGTCCTCGATCGTCTTGCGCACCCGCGCCGCGATCGAGCCCAGCGTGGTGAAGTCGGCGCCCGAGATCTCGATGTTGACCGGCTTGCCCACCGGCGGACCCTCGTTCGGCCGATCGACCTTCACCGTGGCACCGGGCAATCCCGCCGTGTCGCGCCGCGCCTGCTCCATGGTGTCGAAGGAATTCTGGCTGCGCTCTTCGCGATCCAACAGATCGATCGCGATGCGGCCGCGGTTGGCGTCGCCGCCCTGCGCGATGCCCCCGAATTCCGCCTGCGAGCCGGCGCCGGTGCTGGCCGCCATCACCTTGAGGTCCGGAAGACCTTGCAGACGACCTTCCAGCGTGCGCAGCGTCTGATCGGTGGCCTCCAGCCGCGTGCCCGCCGGCATGTCGACGTCGGCGAAGATCTGCCGCGGCTCGGTCTCCGGGAAGAACTCGACCCCGGTGTTGAACAGACCGAACAAGAGGAACGAGCCAAAGAACGTCCCCAGCGCGGCCGCGATCGTCGTCTTGCGGTGCTCCAGTGCCCAGGCCAGCGAGCCCCGGTAGGCGCTCATGATGCGCTTGCCGAATGCCGCCCGCCAGCCGGTCGACGCCAGGCCGCGCTCGGCCAGCGTCGCCGCCGGCGCCGGCCGCAGAAAGCTGGCGCAGAGCACCGGGTTGGCCGTAAACGCCACCAGCAGCGACGCCGCCAGGGCGATCGAGACCGTGATCGGCAGATAGACCATGAAGTCACCGACCACTCCGGGCCAGAAGAGCAGCGGCGTGAACGCCGCCAGCGTGGTCAGCGTGGAGACGAAGATCGCCGAGTCGACCTCGTGCGTCGCCTCGCTCGCCGCCTTGAAGGCCGCCGTGCCCTCCTGCATGTGGCGATAGATGTTCTCTACCACCACGACGCCGTTGTCGACCAGCATGCCCACCGCCAGCACCAGCGAGAAGAGCACTACCATGTTGAGCGTGATGCCGGTGAGCTGCAGGACCAGGAAGGTCAGCAGCATCGAGAAGGGGATCGCCAGGCCGACGAACAGCGCCGGCCGGAAGCCCATCGCCAGCAGCAGCACGAGCACCACCAGGACGAGCCCGGAGAGGATGTTGTTTTCCAGGTCGGAGACCATGCTCCGGATGTCCTTCGACTGATCGGCCAGGATGGTCGCGGTGACGCCACCCGGCCAGCTCGGCCGCGACTCCGCGACCTTCGCCTTGACCGCGTCGACCACCTCGATGATGTTGGCGCCCTGACGCTTCTGCACGGTCAGCGCCACCGACTCCTTGCCGTTGATGCGGGCGTAGGACTCACGATCCTTGAAGCCGTAGCGCACCGTCCCCAGATCGCGCAGAAAGACCGGCTTGCCCTGCCGCGCCGAGACCACGAAGTCGGCCACCTGGCGCGGATTGTCGACGTCGCCCGGCACCCGCACGGCGAAGGTCTGGTCCCCCAGGTCGAGGTCGCCGCCCGGGATGGCCACGTTCTCGTTCGCCACCGCCGCCACCACGTCCTGCAATGACAAGTCGTACTGCTGCAGGCGATCGGGATCGACGTTGACCTGGACCTCGCGATCCAGGCCGCCGATCAGGTTGGCGCGCAGCACGCCGGGCACGGCCTCCAGCTCATCCTGCAGCCGCTCGGCGACCCCTTTCAGCACCGCCGGGCCGACTTCGCCGGCCAGGTTGACCTGAACGATCGGGAAGTCGGAGAAGTTGATCTCCTGCAGCACCGGCTCTTCCGCCTCTTCGGGGAAGTCGACCTTGGCCATGTCGACCCGGTCGCGCACCTTCTGGCGCGCCACGTCGATGTCGGTGCCGGAGACGAACTCCACCACCACCACCGAGGCCGACTCCTGCGACACCGAGGTCAGCTTCTTCATCCCCTCCACGCCCTGCAGCTCACGCTCGACCGGGTCGGTGATCAGGGTCTCGATGTCGGCCGGGCTGGCACCGGTGTAACGCGTGTAGACGATGATCAGCGGGATCTGCACGTCGGGACTGGACTCGCGCGGCAGCGTCACGTAGGCGGTGACGCCGGCGATGATCAGCACGACGAGCAGGAAGTAGACGGTCGCCCGATGACGCAGCGAGACGTTGGTGATGCGGCTCACGAGGTCTCCCCAGTCGTATCGCCCGCCGCATCGGTCGCGGTCGGCGCCGCCATCGGAGCCTTCTTCGGCGCTGCCTGCGTCTCCACCTTCTGGCCGTCGGCCACCTGGTCCTGCCCGGCCACGATCACCGCATCGCCCGGCTGCAAGCCCTGCTCGATGACCACTTCGTCGCCCAGCACCGGGCCACTGACGATGCTGCGCCGCACGGCGCGCCCGTTCTCGACCACGTAGAGCACCTTGCCGCTCTCGAAGTCGACCAGGGCCGAGAGCGGCACCACCAACGCCCCCTGCAAAGTGCGCAGCGGCAGGTGCATACGGCCGTACATGCCGGGCTTGAGCGTGCCCGCGGGATTCGGCAGCGCCGCCTCCAGATCGAGCGTGCGCGAGGCCGGGTCGAGCTCGGCACCCAGCCGCACCACCTTGGCGGTGAAGCTCTGATCCGGGAGCGCGTCCACCACAACGTTCGCCTCCTCGCCGACCTTCAGATAGGGGACGTCGTCCGAAGAGACCGAAGCGTGCACCTTGAGGGGGTCGGAGTCCACCAGCTCGTACAACGCCTGGCCGACGTCGACGTAGTCGCCGCGCTCCGCGATTCGCGCCGCGACGTGACCGCTCCACGGCGCCCGCACCTGCGACTTGGCCAGCCGGATCCGTGCCGAGTCGAGTTGCGACTTGGCGACGTCCCGGTTGGTCCGGGCCGAGATGAGCCGGTCGCGGGTGATCGAGTGCTTCTCGTACAACGACTCGGCGCGGCTCGCCTCGTCCACCGCCTGGTCGTACAGCGCCTTGGCCTGCGCCACCTCGGTCTCGATCGAACGGGTGTCGATGCGCGCCATCAACTGGCCCTGGCGCACCGCATCGCCGAGATCGAATTCCACCGCCTCCACGTTGCCGGCCACCTCGGCCCCCAGGGTGGCACGCCGACCGGGCCGCAAATCGACCGCCAGGTCTAGCGTCTGGGTGACCGATCTGGGCTGTACCGCGACCGTCTCGACGTGGGCGATGCGCTCCGCCTGATCGCCGGCTGCTTGCGCCTGCTCTGTCGAATCGTCGGCCGAGCCGCAGGCCGCCAGAGCCAGGACCCCTAGAGCCAGGGCCGCCATCGAAGCCAGAGTGAGCCACACCGTCGACTTGCGGGTCATCGCATGCTCTCCGCGGAGGCGGCGTCGGCGCCGCCCGAGTTCTGAGGGGCGCTTCCAGCGCCCAGTTCGGTGACTTTGGTCGGCAGGTAGCCCACCGCGCGCGCCAGTTGAACCGCCCAGTCCCAGGCGTCGTAGCGCGCCCGCACGTTGGCGACCTCGGCGCTGATCTCGCGCTCCTGCGCCGCCAGCAAATCGGCCTGCAGCGCCACGCCCTCGCGGTAATTCTCCTCGGCCACCCGACGCGCCTCACGCGCCGCCGCGGTGGACTGCCGGGTCGCCTCGAGCCGCTGCCGGGCCGTCCGATAGCCGGTCCAGGCACGGTCGACCTCGAGGTCGATCTGGTTCTGCAGATCGGCACGCTGATAGCGCAACTGCTCGCGCTGGCTCTCGATCTGCGCGATCTGGCCGCGCCGCCGATTGCCGTCGAAGAATTCCCAGCTCAAGGTCACGCCGACGCGCCAGTCGTCATACAAGGGTTGATCGATGTTCTGCAGTTCGCGCACCGTGCGGCCGAAGTTGCCCGCCAGGTCGACGTGCGGCCGCCCCTCGGCGCGCTTCACTTTCTGGTCCATGTGGAGCGCGTCGTCCTGGCGCTGCAGGTCGGTCAGCTCGCTGCGTCGTTGCTCGGCGAGGCGCAGCAGGACATCGCGCTCCGGCACCTCCGGCAATTTGCGGTTCACCGCCGGCTGCACTTCCAGCGCCGCGCTGGTCGGCATGCCGAGGGCGGTCTTCAGGCTCGCCTCGGCGACCTGCACTGCGCCTTCCGACTCGGCGATCTGCGGCTCCACCTCGGCCAGGGCCGCCTCCGCCTGCAGCACCTCGAGTCGGGTCGCGTCGCCGAGTTGCAGCCTGGACCGCGCCACGTCCAACGCCTCCTGGCGAGCCTGGCGCTGAATCTTCACCGTCGCCAGGGCCTCACGCGCCCCAAGGAGTTGGAAGTAGGCCCGCGCCGCCTGCTCCGCGGTGTCCAGGCCGGCGGCGTCGATCTGCGCTTCGGCGGCCTCGGCGGCGAATCGCGCCAGACGCACCGCCGCCCCCACCTTGCCCCAGGTGAACAGCGGCTGCGTGACGTCCACACGCAGCCCGTACAGGGTCTGCTCACTGGGGGTGAAGTCGACGCCGGGGGGCAGGTTCTGGATGAAGTCCGAGAAGTCCGGGCTGTTGAGCAGTGAGGGATTGCGCGAACGATCGTAGAAGCTCGAGAACGTCAACTGCGGGAAGGCGTCCGCCTTGGCCTCCTGGACCGCCCCCTGCAACTGCTGGCGCTGCGCCAGCACCGCCTGATAGGCCGGGTTGGAGGCCAGCGCCGCGTCGACGACCCCCTGAAGGTCGAGTGTCTCCGCGGCCTGCCCGGGCGTGACGCCACCGGTCAGGGCCACGCCGAGGCTGAGGATGAAGGCGAAGATGGAGGTCCGTCGTCTGCGGTTCATGATTCGGCCCGTCCCGTCTGCCTAGCTACGCGGGGCCGTGCGCGGAGTTGCGAGTGATTCGAGCGATGCGGGTTGGGGTCCGGCGGTTCGACGTCGTGATGGCGTGCAGCGGTTCCGAACCCCGAATCCTATTCAACCCGCGCGCACATGTAAACCGCCAATTCCCGCCACACCCGGGCCCTCTTACGTACATTGAAGCGGCCGTCGTCTCTGGCGGCCGGGGT
>Ga0307436_1000452_pt1 | contig 19296 bp, 13 predicted proteins | sample SalMarWE160440MG_FD_202513 | JGI IMG/M metagenome (GOLD analysis project Ga0307436, IMG submission 202513) | Salt marsh sediment microbial communities from the Plum Island Ecosystem LTER, Massachusetts, United States - WE1604-40 | ecosystem: Environmental > Aquatic > Marine > Intertidal zone >...
GGAGCAGCACGTCCGGCATCCATTCCGTCGGGAGGTTGGCGTCCTTGGCCCGTACGAACCAGTCATGGTCGCTGGCCAACCGATACTGTGTGTCGAATCGGCCCACCTGCTCGAACGCCTCGCGCCGGATGAGCATGTTGCCCAGATTGTAGCCCCGGCGCGGTCCGTCCAGCAGCTCTGAGCGCACCCAGTCCGGCCTCTCGATTCCCGGTGTCACGAAGAACTGAGCCCAGCTCATCACGCACGCGACTTCGGGGTGCTCGGCGAGATAAGCCGCCTGCAATTCGAGCTTCTGCGGCGGCCACAGGTCATCCTGATCGAGAAAGCTCAGCAGGCTGCCCTGCGCAGCGTCCAGCCCCGCATTGCGGGCGCCGGCGACGCCCTGATTGGGTTGGTGGAGATAGCGCACCGCCGGAAAGGAGCGGATCACCGCGGCGCTGCCGTCGGTCGAGCCGTCATCGACCGCGATCACTTCCAGGGCGGGACGGGTCTGCCGCAGCACGCTCTGCAGCGTCTCGGCCAGAAATCGCTCCCCGTTGTAGACCGGGATGATCACACTGACGGAAAGGTCAGGCATCGTCTTCTTCCGGGTTGGGCAGGATGGTTTCGATCTGGGTGAAGTCGGGCAGCGGTGAAAGAGAGATGTCTGGATCCGCCCGTCGCCGATCCAGCGAACGTTTCAGGATCTCGACGAGGCCCGCTTTTGGGGCGCCTTCCATGTGGAGGGAAGTGTTCTTCCCGTGCACCCTGCGGATGAGCGTCGTGTAGTCGACGTATTGGAGATGGAACGGACCTTCCCGCAGACGCAAGTAGAAATCAGCGTCGTCGGCGTAGTAACGAACGCTCGCATCAAACCAGTCCAACCGGTCGAACACGCCGCGGCGAAACAAGGCACTGCCCAACAGAAACATGAAACCGCGCGTGGCTTTGCGGACGCCCTTGTAGGTGGTGAGCGTCATGCCATACAGCGCCTCCAGGTCCGGGTCGGCCTCGAAACGAGGAAGCATGGCGTCGATCCGCCCCTCTGGCCACAGGTCGTCCTGATCGAGAAACCCGATCAACTCGCCGCGGGCGCGGGCCAGTCCGGCGTTGCGGGCAGTCGCCACTCCGGAGTTCGGCTGGGCGAAGTAGCGCACCCCGGGGTAAGCGGCGACGGCCGCGGCGCTGCCATCGGTCGATCCGTCGTCGATCACGACGATCTCTGTCGAGGGGTGGCGCTGGGCGAAAACACTCTCTATCGCCTGCCCGACGAACGCTTCGCCGTTGAACACCGGGATGATGACGCTGAGCGTGGGGGGGCCGGTCATCACTTCAGCTTCGCCAGCAGGGTCTTGATGGCTTCGGGGATGGTAGCTAGATCGGTGCCGGGCAGCAGCGAGAAGCAGGGCACCTGCCGCACGTAGCGGGCGAAATTCTGGAAGGCTCTCCGGTCGTCCCCCGGCAACAAGAACATCGAACTGGGGGCGAGCGCCGCCAGAGCTGCCGCCCGTGAGATAGGCATGATGCGGGTTTGAGCCCGCCCGGTGATCTTCGGGATCAGGATGGCGCGCACCGGGAAGCCCCTGCTGACTTCATCGGGGGAGGCCTGCTGAACGAAGATCAGCGCCTTGCCTTCGTCGAGATCGTCCGGGTTGCGGACGTAGGGCTCGAAGCGAGGCAGGTCCGCCAGGCGCTCGAGGTGCAGCTTGCCGGAGTTGTAGAGGCTGTGGACGTACAGGCCGAGGCGTCGTTCCAGCAGGACGTGATCGTCGCTGGCGTAACGCAGCCCCGACCCCAGACAGGCCAGCGCGGAGGTCGATTTGCCTGCTCCGCTCTTGCCCGTGATCAGCACTCCGCCGTCCTCGTACCCCACGGCGGCGGCGTGGGCGAACTGAATGTCATGCGAGGCCGCCCACCAGTTGAGGATGACCCGGAACGGGAAGCTGCGCTCGTGGTAGCTGATCACGTTCGGCCTGCTGCGCCAGTACAGCGCCAGCCGCCGTTCTCGGTCGAGCAGGTTGAAGCCGTCCATGCCGGGGAGATTGGCGATCGCAACGCGTGTCGACTCGAAACCCCGGATTTGTCCGCGCGGCAGGTGGTCTTCCGGCTCCCAGGGCGGCGGGGGCATCTTCACCCCGGTCGATTGGCTGTCCCACACGATGACGCTCAGATCGGGCGAGCCGTCGTGCGGCCCGGCCAGATGCGCCAGCGCCGGCGTCAGCAGCGTCTCGAGCGTCTCGCCGGCGAAGCTGAAGCGCAGGTCTCGCTCGGCAACCCGGTAGGTGTGTTCGACACGGCCCGCCGCATCCAGCGCGCGATGCGCCACGGCAAGCACCTGATCGAAATAGGTCAGAGGATCGAGCGGGGAACGGCTGGAGGGAGGCGCTGCGAGTGCCGGTTCGGCGCCCGGGCGGTCAGGGAACTTCACGAATCGGAATCGGTGTCGTCGGCATCATCTGTCTTGACGTTCGGCCAGCCCATTTCGTCCACGTCGTGGATCGGGTCGAGCAACAGAAGGTCCTGCATGTCGTCGTAGCGGCGCAACACAGGTGGGCTGAACGGTTCTGCCGCGTCTGAGCCATCGAGCGGTGCAGCACCGAGGTTGTCGCCCGCATCCTCGAACAATACGAGGCCCTCTCTTTCCATCTGCTCGAGCAGCGCCGAAATCGCCGGTTCGATGTCCGAGTGGCTGCCCGTGTAGTGACGGGCCACGGCCTCGACGATCTCGGAGGGCAGCGCACGCTTCTCGATGCATAGCCAGACGAAGCTGCCGACCGCGTCGAGACTGTAGTAGTTGCCATTGATCAGGTTGACGATCACCGCCTCGCCATCGACGACTTCCCCGACGACCTGAGGTGCGTTGATTCGCGGTCGCTGCACGCTCACTTCGAATCTGCTCTCTTTGAGGTCTCTGTCCATCTCTGCGGTCACGCGATTGCCGAATCCTAGCGTACGCGGGAACGATTTCCAATCAAACAGAGGGCGTCGCTCGTCTCAGTGACCCCACTTCACGGATCGCCATGAAAGGGATCAGCGATGGCGACGAGTGGGTTCTGAGGAGTGCAGCTCGAGCTGCCACGAACTCTCGGTGATTTCAAGCCGCGCGTGGTAGCGTGAGTCGGGAGGGAAATCGATGAAATATCTCTTCAGTCTTGCTGCGTTCGTGTTTGGTCTCGCGGTCATCTCCATGCCGGCGAATGCTGCGTTGAAGGCCGGCGCTCGAGCCCCGGATTTCACCTTGCCCGCCTATCTCGCAGGCGAACCATTCACCTTCAATCTGGCCGACGCGCTGAAGAAGGGCCCCGTTGTGGTCTATTTCTTTCCGGCCCCACACACCTCCGGCTGCAACAGGGAGGCACACCTGTTTTCGGAGGCCATCGACGAGTTCAAGGCTCAGGGCGTCACCGTCATCGGAGTCTCCGCCGGCAATCTCGACCAGTTGGCCGCCTTCTCCAAAGAGACGGACTACTGCAGCGGCAAGTTTCCGGTCGCCGCCGACAAGGGTGCGAAAGTGGCCGGCGAGTACGACTCTCTCGAGGGCCAGGGATCCGGCTGGTCCAACCGCACCTCGTACCTGATCGCGCCGTCGGGGTCGATCGCCTCCGTCTACTCCGCGCCCAGCCCCGAGCAGCACGTTGACGAGATGTTGGCTGCGGTGAAGGCGTTGAAGCACTCACAATAGCCCGCCGGACGACTCGCAGGGCTCGTGGCAGCGCACGCTACACCTCGAGACGATCCTTGGGTCGAGCCACGATCAGGTAGAGCGCCGGCATCAGGAAGACGCTGATCAGCAAGCGCGAGAAGAGTCCGCTCACGATCACGAGCGCGAACGGGCGCTGCGAATCTGAGCCGATGCCGGTCGAAAGCGCCGCCGGCAGTAGTCCGAGCGCCGCCACCAGGGCGGTCATCATGATGGGTCGGAGTCGAACCAGGGCCGCGTCGCGGGTTGCCTTGAAGATTTCCGTGCCGGCTCGCCTGAGTTCATTTGCGTACGAGACGTAGACCACGGCGGTTTGCACGGAGACGCCAAATAGGGCGATGAATCCGATTCCCGACGATACCGAGAACGGCGTTCCGGTGGCCCACAAAGCGACGAGGCCTCCGACCGGGGCTGAGAGCAATACGCCGACCACGGTGATCAGTGGGAACTTGAAGTTGCTGTAGAGGGCAAAGAGCAGCAAGAAGATCACGAACAGCGTCAGCGGCAGAATGATTCTGAGTTGCCGCCTCGAGGCCGTGTACTCCTTGTACTCGCCGCCCCAGTCGATCTGATAGCCAGTGGGTAGATTCACCTTCGATCGGACCTGGCGTTGCGCGTCCTCGACTGCGGAAGCCAGATCTCGCCCCTCGACCGAGAACTGCACCCCGATGTAGCGCCGGTCGTTCTGCCGGTAAATGAAGGAGGCGCCGTTCTGGACGCTGATCTTGGCGAGTTCTTTCAGCGGAACCTGCTGGCCGCCGGGCGTGGCGACCAGGATGTTGCCGATCGTCTCCGGGTTGCTGCGGTACTGGGGCTCCAAGCGCACGACCAGGTCGAAGAGCTTCTCTCCCTCGACCACCTCGGTCGCCGCGTCGCCTCCGACTGCCGCCTCAATCAGGTCGTTGATGTCAGCGGCGTTGACCCCGTAGCGGGCGATTGCAGCCCGGTCGATCTGGATCGCGAGGCTCGGTTGTCCGAGTTCCTGGACCAGCGTGACGTGGCTGATGCCGCGCACACCCTCGAGAACGTGCTTGATCTGTTTGCCCTTGCCCTCGAGAACCTGGAGGTCGCTGCCGAAGACCTTGACCGCCAGCGCACTCTTCAAACCGGTCTCGGCCTCATCCACCGCATCTTCGGCCGGCTGGGTGTAGTTGAAGATGATGCCCGGAAAGCTCTTGAGCTTCTTGTCGATGGCGGCGATGAGCTGCGACTTCTCGTGGTACTTGCCGTGCCACTCATCATAGGGCTTCAAGCCGACGAAGAACTCGGCGTTGAAGAACCCGGTGGGGTCGGTGCCGTCGTCGGGGCGTCCATGCTCGGAGGCCACAACGGTCACGGGGCTGAACGAGCGCAAGACCTGGCGGATCTCCGGCACGATCTGGCGCGATTCGTCGAAGGAGATGGTGTAGGGCATCGTCGCCCGCACCCACAGCGCACCCTCATCCAGCTTGGGCATGAACTCCGCGCCGATGTGGGGAATCAGGAGCAGCGAGACACCCAGGAGCGCCGTCGACAGGATCGTCGTCGCCCAGGGGTGGCGAAGACTCGCGTCGAGGCCACGGCCATAGACCCTCTTGGTCCACTCGAAGGTCCAATTGCGCCGTTCCTTGGTGCCTCGCCGCATGGCCCACGAGCAAAGCACCGGGAGAAGAGCCAGGGTGACGATCAGGGAGCCGAGCAGAGCGAAGATCATGGTGTCGGCCATCGGCTTGAAGAGCTTGCCGGAAGGACCCGAGAGAACGTAGATCGGCAGGAAGCCGGCGATGATGACCGCGACTGCGTAGAAGATCGGGCGATCGACCTCCGCTGCTGCTTCGACGATGACTTCGCGAATCGAGAAACTCCGCCCCTCGCGCTCGGCCACTTGACGGAAGATGTTTTCCACCATGACCACGGCGCCGTCGACGAGGATGCCGAAGTCGATCGCGCCGATCGACAGGAGGTTGGCGGGAATTCCCTTGAGATCGAGACAGATGAAGGCGAAGAGCAAGGCGAACGGAATGCTGACTGCCACAATCAGGCCCGATCGCCAGTCGTAGAGGAAGAAGATCAGGACGACGACCACCAGCACCATGCCGCGCAGCAGGTTGTCCTCGACCGTGCGGGTGGTGAGGTCGATCAGGTGGGTGCGGTCATAGAAGGGGTGGATCTTCACGTCCTTGGGAAGGACGTGATCGTTGAGGTCATGGGTCTTGGCCTCGACCCGCTTGAGAACGGTCTGCGCCTGCTCGCCCTTGCGCAGCATGATGACGCCCTCGACTGCGTCGTCGTGCTCGTTGTAGCCGAACTGGCCCAACCGCGGTGCGTGGCCGATCACCACGTTGCCGACATCCTTGATCAGCACGGGAGTGCCGTTGTGGACGGTCAGGACGACGTTTCCGATGTCCTCCGGCGTGTGGACTCGTCCCAACCCTCGAACGTAATAGAACTGGCCGCCTTCGGAGTAGAAGCCGCCGCCCGCATTGCCGTTGTTGTTGGCCAGGGCTGAGACCACATCGGCGACCGACAGGCCGGCGCCGGCGATCTTGGAGGGGTCGAGAAGGACCTGGTACTGCATCGTCTCCCCACCGAGGCCGGAGTCATCGGCGACCCCCGGAACGGCCTTGAACTGCCGTTCGACGATCCAGTCCTCGATCGTCTTGAGCTCCATCGGCGAGCGATCCGGGCTCTCCAGGACGTAGCGATAGATCAGTCCCGAGGGTGAGAAGAGCGGCGCCACCGAGGGCGCGACGCCGTCCGGCAGATCGACGTCGGGCAGGCGCTCGAAGACGAGCTGGCGATCGAAGTAGTTGTCGGTCTTGTCGCCGAAGGTGAGGCGTACGTCGGAGAGGCCATAGAGCGAGATCGAGCGTTGGATGACCATTCCAGGCGTGCCGTTCATCTCGACCTCGGTCGGGACGGTGATCAGGCGCTCGACCTCCTCCGCCGCGTGGCCCGGCCATTGGGTGACGATCTCGACCATCGGCGGCGAGAGGTCGGGATAGGCGTCGACCGGCAGACGGCGGAAGGAGTTGATCCCTGCCGCAATGAGAAGCAGGGCGAGAAGGACTATTAGGAAGCGCTGATTGAGCGCCATCCGGACGATCCGATTGATGATCGACGGCGTAGTGCTGACAGGGATCTGTGGAGTCTCTGGCGCGCTCATTGGTTCTCCGCGAACTTGAGGAACAGTCCGCCCTCGGCTACGACATTGTCCTTGGGAGTGAGCCCGGAGAGGACCTCAAAGCGGTCGCCTACTCGCGAGCCCAGATCGATCCGACGGCGGAAGAAGTTGCCGCCTTTGCCGGCGAGATAGACGAAAGGCAGATCCTCATCATCCCGGAGCACCGCGGAGACCGGCGCCAAGAGGCCGTGGTGCTTGGTGCTCGAGTGGATGCGCACCTTGACGTAGAGATCTTTCTTCAGCGCTCCGGCTGGGTTTTCGGCCACGATTCTCACCGCGACCGCTCGGGTTTCGGGGTCGACGACAGCGGCGATGTAGGAAACCTTTCCGGGAACCGGATCAGGCGCGGTCTCTGTGATCACCTCAGCTGGATCGCCGACCTCGACGTCGGCCAGGTCACGGGTGAAGACGTTTGCCATCACCCACATCTTGGAGAGGTCGGCGACCGTGAAGCAGGTCGTGCCGCCGGCGGCCAGGAGTTGGCCGGGCGTGATCATCCGCTCGACCACCGTGCCACGGATCGGGGAGCGCAGCAGGGCGTAGGTCCGGTCGACGGTCTTGCCGGCCACCAGATCGTCCAGGGTCTTCTGGTCGACTCCCAGCGAACGCAGCGCTTCGAGCGCGGCGTCGCGATCCGCTTCGGCGGAGGTGGCGTCGGTCTGGGCCTGCTCGAGCTCGCGGCGCGAGAGCCCACCGTTGGCATAGAGCTTCTCGTCGAGATCGGCGATGCGCCGGGTGTTGGCGGCGTCTGCAGCGGCCTTGCGGTAGTCGCTGACATCCGCTGCGAAGTCAGGCGACGCCACCTCTGCCATCGGCTGGCCGCGGGTGACGTGGGCACCGACGTCGACGAGCAGCCGGGCCACCGGTCCTGAGATCGGGGCGACGACCTGGGTCGATTGATCGGCATCGAAGGCCACCGTTCCGGTGGTTTCAACCGTGCGTCGGTAGTCGGTCGGCTCCAGGGTCACAGTGTGGATGCGGGCTTGTTGCGCGGCCGTGATGGTGATGCCCTCGGCGGGTGGAGCGGCAGATTTGGCGGTTGCAGTGCCGGCGGTCGTAGCGGCTGGATCCGAGGCCTGCGAACAGGCGCCGAGGAGCGCCACGGCGGCGGGCAGAAGGAGCAAGGAGAGGAGTTTCGAAGGGTCAGTTCTCATCGTCGGGTTCTCCGGAGTTGACGGCGGGCAAAGCGGTTCCGATGGCGCGTTCGAGATCGGCGCGGGAGTCGTTGGCCTCGCCCAGGGCGTCGGCGAGCTCGCTCTCGGCTTCGAGTAACGTGCGCTTGGAGTCGAGGAGATCGAGGGCCGAAAGCCCTCCGAGGCTATAGCTCTTGCTGGCGATGTCGTAGGCGCGTTGCGCCTCGGGAAGGAGCTGATCTTGGAGGTAGATCGCCTGATGGCGCGCGGTAGAGGCTGCTTGGAAGGCGCTGCGTACCTCGAGCGCGATCTGCGATTCGAGATCGCTCGACGAGGCCGAGAGTTCTTCCTCGTAGTGCTCCGCCTCGGCCACCTGTCCCTTCTCGTGCTGCCAGAAGAAGAGCGGAAAGCTGATTCCCGCCGCAGTCGTGAAGGTTGACGTGTCTCCGCGGTAGGTATTGCGTTGCAAGCTGAAATCGAAATCGGGGAGCCAGTACGAACGGGCGAGCCGAGTCGATGTGTGCGCCGCCTTCCGCTGTGCCGCCAGGCTCGCGAGGTCCGGGCGATGCACCGCCGCGAGCTTCACGAGGGCACGCAAGGGAGGCAGCGGCGGTGGCACGGACAGCGCATCGCTGAGATCGAGGGCCGAGGCGAGTGGCCGTCCGAGGACCCGGTTGAGGCCCGAACGCGAAGTCGCGACCTGGCGGCGCGCGGCGATCAAGGCGGTTTCCGCCTGGGCCCGGTCCACTTTGGCCTTGATCACGTCGATCTCAGGCACCGTGCCCGCATCGAACCGGGCCTTGGTCTTGGTGAGGAAGTCCGCAGCCAATGCCTTGGCCTGCTCGAGGTCGCTCAGATGTCGCTGGGCTACGAGAAGCGCGTCATAAGCAGCGAGAGTGTCGGCAGCGAGCTGCTGGCGCGTCTGCTCATAGTCGAGCTGGGCCGAGCGATAGAGATCGGTCGCCGCCTGGCCGCTCAGGTGGATCTTGGTGGGAAAAGGCACGGCAACGTCGAGTCCATAGATGCGCGCCGGCGAGGTTGCGGGCGAGAGCAGTCCGGTTTCGTCGTCGTATTCGGCCGATAGAGCCGGATCGGGAAGGGCACGGGCTTCGACGATCCTTGCCTGTGCCTGCGCCACCTGTTGACGCGCCGCCGCGAGGCCAGGGTTGTGCGCCCATGCCTCGGCGACGGCCTGCCGGCGACTGAGACCGGTCGGTCGGTCCGGCGCCGCTGGGGCCGTACCCGCGCGCGCAACCGGCAAGTAGGCCGTGGTGATCGCGACCGCCCATGCGGCGGCACGAAGAGGCTTCATGGAATGTCTCCTTCGGGGCACTGCATGCCCCGAGCCAAGCGTTAGTCAGTGAATTCGCTGGACGCCGCTCAAGCGGCAGGAGGTGCGCGCCCGTCGAAGGAGTGCGGAACGCTGACGTGACGCGGCTGGACCGGTCGGCTGACGGTCCGTGAGGAGATCGTGGAAAGGCCGACTGCGGCGATGGAGCTGCTGCCCACCAGCGCCATGCTCAGCAGCATGCAGGCGGGGCAGTTGAACGGACTGTCCGATGGCAGGACTTGCGACTTGGCCAGCGGATGACCGCACCAGACGTTACCGCCGGCGACGGCGGCCGCGGTGAGCAGGTCCCCGAGCTCGTTGCAGTTGCGGTGGAACTGCGGCAGCGGCGCCAGGGCCTCTACCGAGATGAGAAAGGCAAGGAGCGCCAGGCCGGTGAGGGTGCGTCTCCAACTCCGCATCGGCTAAAGAGCGTACCACTACCCTCACCACCAGGAGCGGTCGGCAGAGCGCGACGAGCTTTCGACGGCTCGTACGGGCTGTATAGTGCCCGCCAATGCCCGAGCCCGAGCTGCAGCCGAAGCGCTCGTTGCGCCAGGCGATGGGGACGACCGACGTCGTCCTCTTCTTCGTCGTGGCGGTGCTCAGCAATCGGTGGATCGCGACCGCCGCGGCGGCCGGACCTAGCGCCCTCGTGGTGTGGGGAATCGTCCTGGTGGCGTTCTTCCTTCCCCTCGGATTCACCGTCGTGGAGCTGTCGTCAAGGCTTCCCGGAGAGGGCGGTGTTTATCTGTGGACCAAGGAGGCCTTTGGCGATTCCTCGGCCTTCCTCGCCGGCTGGACATACTGGGCGAGCAATCTGGTCTACTTCCCGGCGCTGCTCTACTTCGCCGCCAGTTCGGCACTCTACGTGGGAGGCCCTTCCTGGCAAGGGCTGCAGCACGATCCTCGCTACTTCGTCGTCGTCTCTCTCGCCGGTCTCGCTCTGGCGACATGGCTCAACCTCGTCGGGCTGCAGGTTGGCAAGTGGCTGCACAACTTCGGCGCCATCGCCGGCTGGATACCGACGTTCGTCCTCATCGTCTGTGGGCTCATCGCCGCAGCGCGCTTCGGCAGCGCCACCGACTTTTCTCCAGGCTCGATGCTGCCTTCGATGCATCTCAAGGACCTCGTCTTCTGGTCGACCATCGCCTTCGGGTTTGGCGGTTTCGAGTCGGCCTCGCTGATGGGAGACGAGATCCGGGACGCGCGGCGATCGGTGCCGCGCGCCATCCTGATCTCCGGCGTGATCATCGCCGTGGTCTACATCCTCGGTACCGCGGCGGTACTGATGGCGCTGCCCGTTGGACAGGTCTCGTCGCTGGAGGGATTCATGCAGGCCACCAGCGCCAGTGCCGCCAAGGTCGGGTTCGGCTTCCTGACGCCGACCGTGGCGGCATTGCTCGCCCTCGGCACGCTGGGAGGCGTCGGGGCCTGGCTCGCCGCTACGGCGCGGCTGCCGTTCGTGGCCGGGATCGACCGCTACCTGCCGGCGGCGTTCTCCCATGTGCACCCGCGCTGGCGGACGCCCTGGGTCGCCATCCTCAGTCAGTCGGCGCTCGCCGCGCTGTTCGTCGTGCTCGGGCAGGCGGGCACGACGGTTCGAGGTGCCTATGACCTGCTGGTGAGCCTGGGGATCATCTCCTACTTCATTCCCTACCTCTACATGTTCGCGGCGATGATCCGACTGCAGGGCAGGCCGGCCCCAGAGGGCACGTTGCGGGTTCCCGGAGGCAAGCCGGTCGCGGTGACGGCGGCGAGCCTGGGATTTCTCGTCACGGCCGCCTCGATCGCCCTGGCTTTGATCCCATCGCCCGATGAGCCGCATCCGGCAATCGCCACCGCGAAGGTGGTCGGCACGACCGTCGTGTTGCTCCTCTTCGGCGGCTGGTTGTTCCGCCGTGGCGAGCGGCGCCGCCCGACTACCAGCGCAGCCCGGCGGTGAGACCGATCGAGCGCGGCCGGATCAGGCCCAGGTTCACGGCGCCATTGGGCAGGAAGCCACCCGTGTCGACGGAGGTGATCCCCATCTCATTGCTCAGATTCTTCGCGTAGAGCTCGAGCGACCACTGGCCGAAATCGATACCCGTGTTGAGATTCAGCGTCGTGAAGCTGTCGATCGGCCGAATGCTTCCGTCGGCGGTTCGGTTGTTGAAATCGGCGGTTCGGTTGCCGGTGTAGTTCACGCTCCCGCCGAGGTGGGCCACCCAGTTGTCCTTGACCGGCCAGGCGTAGTCCCCATGGAGACCGTAGCTCCAGTCCGGCACCCACGGCAACGGGTCGCCGTTCATGCCTCCGACCACCGGATCGGTGTCCTGCGTGAGGTAGGCATCGGTATAGGCGCCATTGATCGAAAGGAGCAAGCCGGTCACCGGGCGGAAGCCAAAGGTGAACTCGACGCCCTTGCTCACCGCCTTGCCGCCGTTGGCGTTGATTCCGAAGTTGTTCACCACCGCGAGCAGCTGGATGTCGGTCCAGTCGAGATAGAAGGTCGCCAGGTCCAGGGAGAACTTGCCGTTGGACGAAGTGCTCTTGACCCCGATCTCGTAATCCGTCAGCCGGTCCGACTTGTACGTCGAGGGCGTGTCCGACGGCGCGGAGGGCGGCAGAACGTTCGGGCCGCCCGGGCGGAAGCCGGTGGCCACGCGGGCGTAGATCGAGGAGCGTGGGCCGAACTCGAAGCGTGGCGAGATAGAGTAGGTGAACGGGTGCTCCGAGGATTTCGTGTTCTGGTAGGCGGTGAGTCCGCCGACCAACGGGCCGTCGGCCACCTGTGATGCCTCCTGATCGTTCTTGCTGGTGCGGCCGCCGAAGGAGAGGTCGAAGCGCGGCGCGACGTGCCAGGTCGCGTGTGCGAACAAGGCGTACTCCTTGTACGTGGAGTCGAGCGAGACATCTGCCAGCGAGGGTAGATCGGTGGCGACGTTGTCCGTGCCGGCGTCCACTGCGTAGAAGTGCTCACCGATGCCGGAGTCCTCGTATGTGTAGTAGGCACCGATCAGCCATTCGAGGCTGTCATTCTCGGGCGAGACCAGGCGGAACTCCTGCGTCGTCTTGTCGGTCGTGACGACCTCCGGCAAGATGACGCTGAGTGGCCGGGATGTGGCGTCGCCGAAGAGATACGTGACCAACGAGGCCAGGGGCGGACCCCCGGTCAAAGTGGTCGCATAGGCTGAATCGGTCTGCTCATCCTGCTTGAAGGTGCTGTAACTGGTGACGGAATGAAGCGTGGCTCCGCCGAGATCCCAGTTGAGGGTGGCACTGTAGATCTTGTAGTCGATGTTGCTGAATTGCGACTGGTATCGGGACTGAACCCGGTCGCCGTAGATTGGTTCGAGGGTGACCGGGTTCGCATCGACGGTGTGGGGCGCGTCGCTGTCGATCTTCTGCAGTAGCACCTCGAAGTTGATGGAGAACCGGTCGGAGGGTTTGAAGAGGGCGGCGAGGCGCCCTCCGGACTTCTTCACCTCGTCTAGGTTGTCTTTGACCTGAGTGCCCGAAATGATATTGATGCTGGGATCGAGGAGACTGGGGATCGGATTGTTGCCGATCGAGTCGATGAAGCCGCCGTCGAGCCGTGAATAGCCGCTGACGCGCAGGGCGAACTTGTCGTTGATCGGCTTGTTCACGACGGCTGCCGCGGAGTACCCGGTCTGTCCGCCGTCCACGGTGTCCACGCCGCCTTGCACTCGCGCTTCAGTCACCTCGGTGGATGGCGGATTCGGTACGTACTTGAGCACGCCACCGAGCGAACTGGCCCCGTAGAGCGTGCCTTGCGGACCACGAAGCACCTCGATCCGCTGCAGGTCGAAAGTGTCGAAGTCCCCGGAGAGAATTGAGCCGTTGGCAAGGCCGGTGCTGGATCCGTAGGGGATGTCGTCGACGTAGACGCCGACCGTGGCCGCGACACCTTCGGTGTTGATGCCGCGCAGTGTGAGGCGGGTGACTCCCGGTTGGGTGGTCTCGATGCTCAAGCCCGGCACGACCGCAGTCAGATCCGCGAAATCCTTCACCTTCTCCCGTTGAAGTTGGTCACCAGGTAGGACCGTGATCGACATCGGGATCTTCTCGACCTGCTCGGCACGCTTTTCCGCCGTGACGGTGAGCGACTCGCCGAAGCCTTGGTCTGGCTTGGTGGACTCCGCCTTCTTTTCTGCCTTGGTGGATTCCGACTTCTGATCCTTCTGTCCGGATTCAGACCCCTCCTGCGCTCGCACGGCACTGCCGACTACCAAAGTGCACGAGGCGATCCAGGCGATGAGCATCATCCGACGCATCCCACGCTTTGCCAGATTCATGACGAACTCCTCCTCCGGCAGGTGTCAGTTTCCCAGCTCGATTTTCCCGGGGACCCGGCCCTCGAATCGAAAGCGCTGCCATGGCCGCTCCCGTCGGCCGGCTCCCGGGACATTGGGTAAGCCCGCTCGCTGCGGATCTGCATGCATTGACTAGGAACGCAAGCTAGCATACACTATTGTATACGTCAAGGGGTACAAGCCGTGCAGCCTTCCTCGGGAAGCGGTGTGCCGCAACGACCGCAAGCCCAGTGACTGCGAGCCATAGCGGCGGAATCCGTACAATCGGGCCATGCCACAGACTCCAGCGACTTCCACGAGCAAGACGAAGCCTGTCGAGGATCGGCCGGACAGGGTCTACCGAGAGCTCCGAGAATTGATCGTGTCGGGGCGTCTCGCACCGGGAACGCGACTCGTCGAGACCTCGGTGGCGCGCCGTCTCGGGGTGAGCAGAACTCCCGTCCGGTCCGCCCTGCACCGCCTCCTACGCGAGGGATATGCGGTCTCCGTGAATGAGGATGATGAGCGTCAGCGTCTCGCGGTCGCCCCGATGACGGTGGCGGACGCGGCGGATCTCTTCTATATCGTCGGGGAGCTCGAAGGGCTGGCGGGTCTTTATGCGGCCGGCAAGAAGAGCAGGCAGAGGACGGCACTCGTCAAGCAATTGGAGCGGCTCAACAACGAGCTGCAGGCCGAATCCCAGGCCAAGTCGCCGGACGCGTTTCGAGCCTTCGAGCTGGACACCTCGTTTCACCGCGAATACGTCGTGGATGCGGCGCCGCCGCGGCTTCTGGCGCTTCACGACGCCATCAAGCCGCAGGCCGAACGCTACGCGAGACTCTATGTGACGGCCCTGACTGGAGAGCTCGGCGTGTCCGTGGCCGAGCACAAGGTCATTGTGCGCGCCATCCGAGACGGGGACCCCGATGCCGCGCAACGGGCGATCCAGACGAACTGGCGCAACGCCGCTCGCCGAATCGCCACCGTGATCGACAAGTGGGGCGAGAGTGGGGGCTGGTAGGCGAGATGCGGCTCATGACGATCATAGATTCGAAACACGAGGACTCGCTGTCGAGGCATCTGTGGAGGAGGGACCCATGAAGACTTCCGCTTCCCCGTACCGTCTTTTCATCGTATTGAGCTCGCTCCTGCTCTCCCTTGGAGCGCTGGAGGCGCACGGTCAGGATGCGCAGAGTCAGGAGGTGTCCGCGGCGGAGAAGGCGCCAGCGGTGGGAGAAGCCACGCCGGCCGAAGCCGTCGGGCCGACTGACCCGGCGGAGCTCGAGGCCTTCATCGACGGGGTGATGGCGGCGCAAATGAAGTCGCGCCACATACCCGCGGCGACGATCTCGGTGGTGAAGGACGGGAAGCTGTTCTTTGCCAAGGGATACGGATTCGCCGATATAGAGAAGAAGACCCCCGTCGAAGCCGACAAGACCATGTTTCGCGTCGGCTCGACGTCGAAGCTCTTTACCTGGACGGCGGTCATGCAGCTGGCTGAGCGCGGCAAGCTCGATCTCGACGCCGACGTCAACACTTATCTGAAGACCTTCAAGATCCCGGCGACCTATCCTGAGCCGATCACGCTCAAGAATCTACTCACACACACGCCGGGTTTCGAGGAAGGGGGCATCGGCTATCTCATCGTCAAGGATAAGTCGAAGATCGTGCCTCTTCGTGAGTCGTTGGCGGCCCATATTCCCGAGCGCGTGCGCCCACCCGGGACCTGGGCTTCATACTCCAACTACGGCGCCGCGCTCGCCGGCTTGATCGTCGAGAACGTCTCCGGGATGCCGTTCGACGACTACATCAAGAAGAACATCCTCGAGCCTTTGGACATGCGCCACTCGACGTTTGAAGAGCCGCTGCCCAAGGACCTTGCGCCGGACATGGCGACGTCCTACAAGTGGAAGAACGGGGAGTTCGAGCCCGGATTCTTCGAGTTCATCGGCAACTTCGGTCCGGCCGGTTCGTTGTCCTCGACCGCGACCGACATGGCCAACTTCATGATCGCGCACCTGCAGCTCGGCCGGTTCGACGACCACCGCATCCTCGAGGAGAAGACGGCTCGCCTGATGCACAGCCGGCTCTTCACTGCCGACCCGCGGCTTCCGGGCATGGCGTACGGCTTCTACCAGGAAGACATCGACGGCTACCACGCCATTGCCCACGGCGGCGACACGGTCTTCTTCCATTCGGATCTCGTTCTCTTCCCCAAGCAGAACGTCGGCCTGTTCGTCTCCTACGCGGCAAACGGCACCATCGCCCGCATGGAACTCGTCGACGCCTTCGTCAAGCGCTACTTCCCGAACGAAGAGCCGGCCGTGCCGAAACCGCCCGACGGATTCAAGGAGCGAGCAAAAGAGGTCGCGGGGACCTACAGATTCACCCGGCGCAACTGGAGCGATCTCGAGAAGGTCCTCACCTTGCCGAGCGTCGTCTCCGTTACCCCCAAGCCGGACGGCACGCTGGTGACCTCGGGTATCTTCAAGGAACCGTGGCACTGGACCGAGGTGGAGCCCTATCTCTACCGGCAGATCGACGGGGTCTTGAAGCTCGCGTTCGAGAAGGACAAGGACGGCAGAGTCGGCCATCTGGTCTTTTCCAACTTTCCCTTCATGCCGGCCTACAGGATCCCCTGGTACGACACTCCGGGCTTCAACTACCTCCTGCTGGGGCTCGCGCTGCTGTTGTGTGTGACGACGCTCGTCAGTTTCTTCTTGCACCGCAAGGAGAGGAAGCTGGAGCCTGCGGGGGCCAAGTGGGCCGTGCGTATTGCGGCGCTGGTGGGCCTTCTGACCCCCATCTTCTTCATCATCGTCATCGCCATCTTCAGTGCGGGTGAAGAGCAGCTTCTCTCCGGCTACCCTCCGACCCTGACCGCTGCCCTGATGCTGCCGATCCTGACCTCGATTCTCACCATCGCGGTCGTCTACTTCGCCATAATCTGCTGGAAAAGGAAGTACTGGACCCGTTTCCGGAGGCTCCACTACACCCTGTTCGCAGTGCTGGCGGTCGGCCTCGTCTGGTTCTACTGGTACTGGAACGTGCTCGGCGTTCAGTACGGATGACGCGTGCCCGTGGGATGACCAGGCAAGACTACGGCCCCTTGTTGGCCGAGCTCTCCGAGGAGATGGCGGAGCGATTTCCCCGCTCCGCCGCACTACACGTCGAGGCGAGTCGCCATCTGGTGGACGGCGGCAGCCATCCCTTGCGGCTGATGAAACCGTTCCCTCCCCGCATCGAGTCGGCCCGGGGCGGACGGGTGTACGACCTGGATGGTCACGACATCCTCGACTTCTGGCAGGGCCACATGGCAAATGTCCTGGGTCACAACCCGGAGGTCGTCACCGAGGCGCTGGCCGAGTGCTTCGCCGGCCATTACGGGCTACAGCTGGGCATGGCCGATCGCCTGCAGGTGGAGGTGGCCGAGATCCTGTGCCGAAGGACCCGCGCCGACAAGGTGCGCCTGACCACTAGCGGCACGCTCGCGAGCATGTACGGGATGATGCTGGCGCGGGCCTTCACCGGCCGGGACCTGGTCATGAAGGTGGGCAACGGCTGGCATGGAGCCCAGCCCTGGTCGTTGAAGGGCAGCAAGTACCGTGCGGAAATCGAGGCGGGCTACGGCGTCGATTCGGAGGGCTTGCCTCCCGAGATCGGCGAATCGGTCGTCATTACCGTCTTCAATGATCCGGAGCGGCTTAGCGAGGACTTCAAACGCCATGGAGACTCGCTGGCGTGTCTCGTGGTGGAGCCGTTGATCGGCGCCGGCGGCATGATCCCCGCCACGCGGGAGTATCTGCGGCTGGCCCGCGAGCTGACTCAGAAGCATGGCGCCCTGCTGATCTTCGACGAGGTCGTTACAGGGTTCAGGTTTCGCGCTGGAAACCTCGCCGCGCTCTACGGGGTCGAAGCGGATCTGGCGACGTACGGCAAGGCCATCGGCGGGGGAATGCCGGTGGCCGCACTGGCGGGCCGTGAGGACGTGATGCAACTGATGGGCCGGGCCGGGGGATCGCGCGTCGCCGCCTTCGGTGGCACTTACAGCGCCCACCCGGCCTCGATGTTGGCGGCGAAGGTCTATATGAACTACCTCGTCGAGCACGAGGAGGAGGTCTATCCTCGGCTCGCCGAGCTCGGCCGGCAGATGCGCGAGGCGATGGTGTCCGGCTTTGCGGAAGAAGGCGTTTTCGCCGTGTGTACCGGGACGAGCTCCGAGCTGCCCACGGGCAGCTCCCTTGGCATGGTGCACTTTCCTTTCTCAGAGGCGACCCGCATCGAGACGCCGGCGGTGGCGTTCGATCCGACCTCGTGCGACATCACTCTGCGTACCCAGGTGCTCGGCCCAGCGATGCTGCTGGAGGACGTTCACATGGTGGAGGGGCACGGATCCGCTGCAACGCCACACAGTGACGAAGACATGGAGATCCTGAAACGAGCCTGCGCCGCCGTGGCGCGACGGGTGAAGCAACACGCGACGACCGCCGGCGCCGGTCGCTGAGAGAAAGGAATCGGACGCGTGAGCGAGGTGATTCGAGTAATTCAGTTCGGTCTGGGGCCGATCGGCTCGGCGACCGCGCGGCTCATTGCCGAGCGCCGGGATCTGGAGCTGGTTGGGGCGGTGGATATCGATCCGGCAAAGGCCGGCAAAGACCTGGGCGAGCTGCTTCAGCTCGGACGAACGCTTGGCATCGACGTCAAGGCGCGACTCGCCGAGGTCGAAGCCGACGCGGACGTGGTCGTCCACACCACCAGCTCCTATTTCGATCAGTTCCTGGATCAGGTGCTCGAGATTCTCGAGGCGGGGTTCGACGTGGTCTCAACCTCGGAGGAGTTGTCGTTTCCATGGCGAGACAACGCCGATCGCGCCGCCATGGTGGACGTGGCGGCGCGGAACGCTGGCAAGACGATCCTCGGAACCGGCGTGAATCCAGGTTTTCTGATGGACTCGCTGCCGCTGTTCATCACCGCGATCACGCAGCGGGTCGATCACGTCGAAGTGACTCGCGTCATCAACGCCAGCCACCGGCGCGGGCCGTTCCAGGCAAAGATCGGCTGCGGCCTGACAGAGGCAGAGTTCAGGCGCAAGATGGCCGCGGGACGGATGGGCCACGTGGGCATGCCGGAGTCCGCGGCGATGCTCTTCGACACGTTGGGCAAGAAGCTCGTTCGGTTCGAAAACGTCGTCGAGCCGGTGCTCGCCGAGGAACCGGTGAAGTCGGAGTTTTTCGATGTCCCGAGCGGCGCAGTGAGAGGCCTGCACCAGACGGGCCGGGCCTACGGCGAGGACGGCGAGTTCGTGTCGCTGACCTTCAAGGCGGCTCTCGGAGAGGAACCGGACGGCGACCGGATCACGATTTCGGGTCGCCCCGACATCACGGTCGCTCTCCAGGGCACCAACGGCGATCTCGCTACGGTGGCGATGGCGGTCAATGCCATCCGCCGTGTCAAGGCGGCGCCGCCGGGTCTGGTCACGATGCGCGACCTCCCGATCGTCACCGGGGCGTCGGGACATAGGGACGCGGCGAGCTCAGTGACCGAATCGCCGCCGCGGCAAGCCGCTGAGCCGGCGACGGCCAGCCAGGCACCACACTTCGAAGAGGATTCCAGAATCCGGGTGGCGAAGCGGGGCTTCGTGTTTTCGTGGACCTTCTTCTCCCTCTTCCTGATCGCCGTGCTGGGCGTGGGCGCCGCGT
>Ga0307436_1000453_pt1 | contig 19266 bp, 15 predicted proteins | sample SalMarWE160440MG_FD_202513 | JGI IMG/M metagenome (GOLD analysis project Ga0307436, IMG submission 202513) | Salt marsh sediment microbial communities from the Plum Island Ecosystem LTER, Massachusetts, United States - WE1604-40 | ecosystem: Environmental > Aquatic > Marine > Intertidal zone >...
AACGATTTGTGCTGCGTTCGACGATTGCCATGGGTTTGCCCCCTTGCCCGTCGCGACGCTGGCGATCATACGCCGCTGGCACGGACACTTGCGGCCAAACGCCTGCGCCAAATCGCCGCCGCGGCGTTTTTGCTGCGGTGCAAGGTTGCGCGGCTGGGGGATGGCTTGCGCCCGCTCGTTCCACGCGCCGGTACCGGAGGAGGTAAACTGTGGCCGCGCGGGCACGCCGCTCGCGCTGCGTTCCAAAACCGGCAGATCAGGGTTGACGAATCAGCCCGGCCATGACGGTTTGATGATCGAGATTCAGTCACGCGGGCCGGCGGCGTTCATCAGCCGACCCGTTACGATGTTCCTCCCGCGTGGCGTCTTAACTGGGCGGCCGAAAGGCCGCCCCTTTTCGTTGTGCGGGATCGATTGACCGCCCCCGAGCGGGACGCGGCTCAGTAGCAGTGCCGGCGACTCACCCGGTGGTAGGTGCCGTTGCGCCAGCGGAGCCAGCAGCGGCCGTTGTACCAGTAATATCCGCGCCCGCGCGGATCGAGTTGCGAACCGAGCGCGGCGCCCGCCGCGGCGCCGATGATACCACCGGCGATCGCGCCGCCAGCCTTGCCGGTCGCCGCGCCGCCGATAATGGCCCCAATGCCGCCGCCGATGAGCGCGCCGCCCAACGTATTGTTCTGCGCCGCGGCCTGCCTTACGGGCATGGCGACGAGCAATGTCAGCACGGCCAAAGCTGCGATGATGCGAATCATGATCGTGACCTCCATTTTTTATATTTTATATGTCCAAGCTTATTTGAGGTGGAACTTTGACGCGGATCAATTTGGCGTGCCGGTCCGCGGACGATTGGTCGCAGCCTCAGGCCGCGTTGGCGTGTCTCGCGGGTTGGGCACCGGTCGGCCCGGCGGCGGTGGCCGGCAGCGGGTCGATGGCGTCGACCAGTTGCAAGAATGAGCCGCCGGGCAGCGGCGGGGCGAACACGTAGCCTTGCGCCGAGCGGATACCGAGCTCGCGCAAATGGATCACCTGCTCGAAAGTCTCAACGCCCTCGGCCACCACGTCCATGCGCATATTGCGCGCCAGGTCGACCAGAGTCTCGACGATGGTTGTGGAGTTGCGGTCGGTGCCGATGGCATCGACGAACATCTTGTCGATTTTGATGATGTCGACGCCGAGCTTGAGCATGTAGGACAAACCGCTGTGCCCGGTGCCGACATCGTCGATCGCAATGCGCACGCCGAGCCCCTGCAGCGCCGCGATGATTTGCCGGGCCTTGGTGAAATTCTCGATCGGATCGCGCTCGGTCACTTCCAGCACCACTTGCGAGAACTTGATCGGCGAACCGGCAAAGATCTTGCGCACGTCCTTCACGATCGACTCGTCGCCGAACAGCTTGCCGGCGAAATTGAACGAGATTTTCAGCGCCGGACGACGGCCGATTGCCGCGCCCGCTTCGACGCAGACCCGCTGCATCAGATCGCACGTCATATTGCGGATCAGCCCGCTCGATTCCGCGAGCGGAATGAACGCGCCCGGCAGCACCAACGTGTCGTCAGGTTTTCTCCAGCGCACCAGCACCTCGGCGCCGCGCAATTGGCCGGAGCAGATATCCACGATCGGCTGGTAATAAGGCACGAATTCGCCGGCCTCCAGCGCGCGCTCTATCTCGACCACCGGGTTGCCGGCCGTCCGCCGTGGGATCAACAAGGTAATGGCGGCCACGATCAGCACGATGGCGCCGCTCGCGAATATGCCAAGCCATTTCAGATCGGCTTGACTGGCGGCTACTTGTGCGCGCGGGGTCACGATTTCGGCGTGAAAGCCGAATCGACCGGAATTCGCATTGGCCGTGAAAACGCCGCTGGCCGGTTGCTGCTTCGAACGCTCGCCGATCTCGCCGATCAGAGTACCGGCACGGGTGGCGATGTGGGCATAGGCGCTGAACGGACCGCCCTGGGTGGACACCTGCGGCAGGAACAGGATGGTGGGCACCAACGCCGCAATTTCATTGAGGCCGGCTCCGGCGTGGCGCCGCAGCCGCACCATCGGCCTGCCGCCGGCGAGCCTGACGATGTCGAGGAAGTAGCCGTCGGCACCGACCAGCGGCTCCGACGACACCAGCTTGCGCTCGCCAAGCGCCAAGCCGAATTGCGTGCATAGCGTTTGCCCGTCCGGACCCACAATGGCGATTTCCTTGATCGGCGTGGTGCGGAAGACGGCGCGCCGCATGGCCTCGATGTGCCCCGGGCCACAAGAAGCCACGCCGCGCGCCGCCAATTGATTGAGCGCATGGATGACTTCGATCACGCGGGATTCGGCAAGCGAGATCACGCGCTTGGCGGAGGTTTCGACCTCCTCCCGGCCTTGCCGATTAATCAGTCCGCCGACCCAGAAATCGAAACCAACCAAAGGAGCGCCGACAAGCAGCACACCGACGGTGATCGCAATGACATTCCGGCGCGTGAACGCGCGCAAAAACCGTTCCATCCTGGTGCCCGGGCCGCCACCCTCCTGGTGTCCGGGTGTAGTGAGCCACGCCGCCGTAAAAGCCCACTTAAGCTTAAGGCGGGGTACGCCCGATAATCGTCACGACCCGCAGGGCGTCGTAGCTATGGTTACCGGCCAGTTAACGACGCGGCTTCCGGACCACCAGTTCGGCGATGAAGCGCGGCAACGCGAAGGCGCCGACATGCAGTTCGGGCGTCCAGTACCGGGTCGAAAAGCGCCCGGCGTTGCGGTAGCGCTCGGCGATCAGCTTGGCCGAGGCCTGGCGCAGACGCTTGCTGTCGGTGGCAAAGCCCATCGCCATCAGGCCGCCGACATAGGTCGGGATGGCGGCGATATAACAGGTGGCGTCCGCGAACAGCGCCCTGAAATGACCAATGCTGGTGGTAAGCTCGCCGGCTTGCAGAAACGGCACGCCGTTCTGCGTGACCAGCACGCCGCCCTTGTTCAGGCAGCGCTTGCAGCCGGCGTAGAAGTCCTTGCTGAAGAGCACCGCGCCCGGCCCCTGCGGGTCGGTGGAATCCACGATGATGACGTCGAAGCGTTGCATTGTTTGCGCGACGTATTTCATACCGTCGTCGATAACGCATTCGAACCGCTTGTCGGCGAAAACCGGCTTGGTGAACTCGGGATAATGCTGCTTGGCGAATTCCACCACCGAAGTATCGATCTCGACCTGGGTCACGCGTTTGACGGTTTTGTGCTTGAGCACTTCCTCGGCGATGCCGCAATCGCCACCGCCAACAATCAGTACGTTCTTGGCGGCGCCGTGCGCGAACAGCGGCACGTGGCTCATCATCTCCTGATAGACGTATTCGTCGCGGCTGGTGATCTGGGTGGCGCCATCGAGCATCAGCATCTTGCCGAAGAACTTGTTCTCGAACAGCACCAGGTGCTGATGGACGGTCTGCGTCTCATGGAGCACCCGCTCGACTTGGTAGCTCATGCGGAAGCCGAGATGGTCGAACAGCGTCTCCGCAATCCAGCGTTTCTGGGCCACTGGCCTATCTCCTCCGTCAATGACCGACTTGCGAGTCAGCCGCCATCATGGAGGTTCTAAAGCCGTGGACAGCCGGGACAAGCCCGGCCAATGACCGAGCCGAGAGGCTTTCAGGCGGCGCCTTGGCCGCGCAGATGCTCGCTCACGGCGATCTTCTTCGGGCTGAAGGCCTGGCGCAGCACCGGGACGCAGGCGTCCGGATTGGCGCTGCCGCACATGAAAATATCGAGCGCGGCATAGGCGCATTCCGGCCAGGAATGAATCGAGATGTGGCTTTCCGCCAGCACCGCGACGCCGGAAATGCCGCCATTGGGCTCAAAATGATGCAGATGGATATGCAGCAGCGTGGCGCCGGCGGCATTCACGCACCGGCGCAACGTATTCTCGATGTGATCGATGTCATCGAGGCGGCTGGCCTGATAGAGGTCGACAATGAGATGCGCGCCCGCGCACCGCACGCCATTCCTCACCACGAAATGATCGTCGCGCGCATCGGCCTCGGCCGTTTGCGCCGCGATCAAGGCGTCTTTTTCTCGGGTGGTGCCTGGAGTCCCCAAGCCCTTCCCCGATCGCAAGAGGGCGTTCTGAGACATGCCGCTCTCCCAACCAGAGATCGAACCCGAGAGACCGGCGAACCGGCCCGCGGAGTGAAGGTGATCGTCACGCAAGCGTCACGACGCAAGCGTTCCCATAGGGGCAAGCTACGACCCGATCAAGAAGAATTTGTAAACGCAGGGAGATTCCGCCGCCGTAAGGCGCGGTGGGCAAATTATGGCGCAATCGTGCCGCTCGCAGCGGAACACGAATCGGTTATTGGACGTTGCGCGCTGGCGCGCTAGATTGCGGCCGGCCCGCTGCGGCAATGCGAGCGGCCTTTGAGGGGGATCCAATGAAACTCTACATGCATCCGGTTTCCATGACGTCGCGCCCGGTGCGGCTGTTTGCCGCCGACAACAAAATCGCCATGGACGAGGAGGTAGTCGATCTGATGACCGGCGCGCATATGCAGCCGCCATACTCAGAGATCAATCCGAATTGTTTGGTGCCGATGCTGATCGACGGCGATCTCAAGCTGACCGAGAGTTCTGCCATCCTGAAATATCTCGCCGACAAGATCGGCTCACCGGCCTATCCAAAGGACCTTAAAGCACGCGCCAAGGTCAACGAGATGATGGATTGGATCAACACCAATTTCTACCGCGAGTGGGGCTACAATCTCTGCTACCCGCAACTGTTCCCGCACCTGAAGCGGCGCAGCGACGAGGCGCAGGCAGCCACGCTCGAGTTCGGCAAGGAGTATTCCAAGCGCTGGCTCAAAATCCTTAACGACTATTGGTTGGGGCCGAACAAGACCTATCTATGCGGAGACCAGATCACCATTGCCGACTATTTCGGCGCCGGCATCGTGACGCTGGGCGAGGTGATCGGGGTCGATTTCTCGCCCTATCCCAATGTGCAGAAATGGATCGCGCGCATGAAGAAGCTGCCGAACTGGGACAAGATCAACGAGGTGTTCAACGGCCTGGTCGAGTCGGTGAAGGGCCAGAAATTTGTCACGCTCGCCTGATCTGCCGCGCGGGTCGGGCCAGAACTGAGGAGCGGAGCCATGAGTTTCTTTCCCGGCAAGGACCCGCAGGCCGGCGACGCCTATGCTTGCGAAGCCATTGCCGATGTGGTGGTGCCGCGCACGGTCGACCTCGGCGACGGCTTCTCGGTGCGGCGCGCGCTGCCGTCGGCGCGCTCACGCATGGTCGGACCGTTCATCTTTTTCGATCATTTTGGGCCAGCGGAATTCCGCGCCGGCAACGGGCTCGACGTGCGGCCGCATCCTCATATCGGCTTGGCAACCGTCACTTATCTTTTCGACGGCGAGATCATGCACCGCGACAGCCTCGGCACGGCGGCGGCGATCAAGCCGGGCGAGGTCAACTGGATGACTGCCGGGCGCGGCATCGTGCATTCCGAGCGCACCGGCGCCGAGTTACGCGCGACCGGCAGTCCCATTCATGGCTTGCAGATGTGGGTGGCGCTGCCGACGACGAAGGAGGAAATGGACGCCGGCTTTGCCCATCACGACGTAGGCGATTTCCCAATGATCGAGGAGAACGGCAAGAGCGTGCGCGTGGTGGTGGGCTCGCTCTACGGCGCTTCCTCGCCGGTGCCGACGGTGCACGAAACCATTTTCGGCGACGTGCATCTGAAGGCAGGCTCCACGCTGCCGGTCGATGCCGACCACGAGGAGCGCGCGCTCTACGTGATCGACGGCGTAATCGACATTGCCGGCGACAAGTTCGAGCCGGGCCGGCTGCTGGTGTTCAAGCCGGGCGACAAGGTCACCGTCACCGCGGCGACCGCGGTGCATTTCGTCATCCTCGGCGGCGCGCCGATGGATGGGCCCCGTCACATCTGGTGGAATTTCGTGTCCTCGCGCAAGGAGCGCATCGAGCAGGCCAAGGCGGAATGGAAGGCCGGCTATTTCGGCAAGGTGCCGGGCGACGAGATCGAGTTCATTCCGCTACCGGAGAAGTGACCTGCTCACAACGGCAACAATTATTTTGGAGTTGAGTCGATGCAGACCCAACCCTTTGATTGTTCCAACCGTACGGTTTTCATCGCCGGCGGAACCAGCGGCATCAATCTTGGCATCGCGGAAGCCTTTGCCGCCGCCGGCGCCAAGCTTGCGGTGGTCGGACGTTCGCAGGAGCGGCTGGATGAGGCGCAACGAAAGCTGAAGGCGCTGGGCGCGACAGTATTGGGATTTTCCGCCGATGTACGCAATGCCGAGGCGATTTCGGCAGCATTGAAATCGACCCACGAGGCGCTGGGTGCGATCGACGTCGTTGTGTCGGGAGCCGCCGGGAATTTCCCGAGCGCGGCGGTTGATATGTCTCCGAATGGTTTCAAGGCGGTCATCGACATCGATCTGCTGGGCACGTTCAACGTCCTGCGCGCCGCGCACGAATTCCTGCGCAAACCGGGAGCGCTTTTGGTCAACATTTCGGCGCCGCAGGCCATGGTCCCCATTGCGCTGCAAGCGCATGTCTGCGCCGCCAAGGCCGGCGTCGACATGCTCACCCGCGTGCTGGCGATCGAATGGGGCGGCGACGGCATCCGAGTCAATTCGGTCGTTCCGGGACCGATTGAGAACACCGAAGGCATGGCGCGGCTCGCACCAACGGCCGAGGCCATGCAGAAAGTCGTCGGCGGCGTTCCCCTTGGCCGCCTGGGCACCAAACAGGACGTCGCCGATCTCGTGCTGTTCCTTGCGTCGCCGTGGGCCGCTTACATCACCGGCGCGATCATTCCGGTCGACGGCGGCTGGAGCGCAAACGGTGCGGCTGGTCTGGCGGCGGCCTTGCCGACCTGACAGTTTATTTCTTATCGGGCAAAGCAAGCCTGATGTGCAGCTCCCTGAGCTGTTTTGCCGTTACCTCCGACGGCGCGCCCATCAGCAGGTCCTCGGCGCGCTGGTTCATCGGGAACAGCACCACCTCACGCAGGTTCTCCTCGCCCGCCAGCAGCATGACGATGCGGTCGATGCCGGGCGCGATGCCGCCGTGCGGCGGCGCGCCGAGCGAGAGCGCGTGCAGCATGCCGCCGAATTTCTGCTCCAGCACGTCTTCGCCGTAGCCGGCGATGGCGAAAGCCTTTTTCATCACCTCGGGGCGATGATTGCGGATGGCGCCGGACGACAGTTCGATGCCGTTGCAGACGATGTCGTACTGGACCGCCCGGATCGCCAGCAATTTGTCATGGTCGTTGGGATCGAGCGCGAGGAATTCCTCCACCGGCAGGTTCGGCATGGAGAACGGATTGTGCGAGAAGTCGATCTTCTTCTCCTCCTCGTTCCATTCGTACATCGGGTAATCGACCACCCAGCAGAACTCGAAGCGGTCCTTAGCGATGAGGCCGAGTTCCTCGGCGATTTTGGTACGCGCGGGGCCGGCGAACTTGACGAAATCCTTCGGCTTGCCGGCGACGAAGAAGCAGGCGTCGCCGATGCCAAGCTTCATCTGCGAGGCGATTTGCTTGGTGCGCTCGGGACCGATGTTCTTGGCCAAGGGACCGGCGCCGCCCTCTTCACCCTCGCGCCAGAAGATGTAACCCAAGCCCGGCTGGCCCTCGCCTTGCGCCCATGAATTCATCCGGTCGCAAAAGGCGCGGTTGCCTCCCTTGGGTGCGGGAATCGCCCACACCGCGCCGGCCGGATCCTTGGCGAGGATGTTGGCGAAGATCTTGAAGCCGGAATCGCGGAACGCCTCGCTCACGTCCTGCATCTCGAGCGGGTTGCGCAGGTCGGGCTTGTCGGTGCCGTATTTCGCCATCGCCTCGGCGTAAGGAATGAGCGGGAATTTCGGCGTCACCCTCTTAGCCCCGGCGAATTCCTCGAACACACCGCGGATCACCGGCTCGACCGCGTCGAACACGTCCTGTTGGGTGACGAAGCTCATCTCCAGATCGAGCTGGTAGAACTCGCCAGGCGAGCGGTCAGCGCGCGCGTCCTCGTCGCGGAAGCAGGGCGCGATCTGGAAATAGCGGTCGAAGCCCGCCACCATGATGAGCTGCTTGAACTGCTGCGGCGCCTGCGGCAGCGCGTAGAATTTGCCCGGATGCAGGCGCGAGGGCACCAGGAAGTCGCGCGCACCTTCCGGCGACGACGCCGTCAGGATCGGCGTCTGGAATTCGAAGAAGCCGGCCTCCTTCATGCGGCGACGGATCGAGTCGATCACCTTGCCACGCAGCATGATATTGGCGTGCAAATGCTCGCGCCTGAGATCAAGGAAGCGGTATTTGAGCCTGATGTCTTCCGGATAATCCTGCTCGCCGAACACCGGCATCGGCAATTCGGCAGCCGGTCCCAGCAACTCGATCTCGTCGCTATAGACCTCGACCTGGCCGGTCGGCAGCTCCGGGTTGACCGTGCCCTCGGGGCGGTGGCGCACCTTGCCGTCGATGCGCACCACCCATTCCGAGCGCAGTGTCTCCGCCAGCTTGAAGGCCGAGCTATCCGGATCGGCAACGACCTGTGTAATGCCGTAGTGGTCGCGCAGATCGATGAACAGCACCCCGCCGTGGTCTCTGATGCGATGGCACCAGCCCGACAGCCGCACCACCTTGCCGACGTCGGCGTCACGAAGCGCGCCGCAGGTATGTGAGCGATAGCGATGCATGGGCGTTCTGGGGCGGTTCCGGGGACGATTCTGAGTTGGGGATGAGGCGCGCGAAAAGCGCATGGAGGTTAAGCTTTGTCAAGGCGAGCGCTCGACAGGCCGGGCTCAATCTGCACACTGGCCATTCGAGCAGTGCCCATGTCCAAGTCCAAACGTTCGAAAAAGACCAAACCGGCCACGGCCGACATGTCAACGGCCGAGGCCGTGATGGCGACGCTGATCGCCCATGGGCTCGACACCGTCTATGCGCTGCCGGGCGTGCATAACGATCACCTGTTCGACGCCATGCAGCGCGCGGGTGAGCGTTTACGCGTCGTGCACACTCGCCACGAGCAGGGCGCGGCCTATATGGCGCTGGGCGCGGCGCTGGCAACCGGCCGCCCGCAGGCCTATGCGGTGGTGCCGGGCCCGGGCCTGCTCAATTCCGGCGCGGCGCTGCTCACCGCCTACAGCATGAACGCGCCCGTGCTGGCGTTGATCGGGCAGATTCCGGCCCGCAGCATCGGCCGCGGCATCGGGCAGCTGCACGAGATCACCGATCAGCACGGCATCGTCGCCCGGCTGGTCGATCATGCCGCCCGCATCGAGGGGCCGCGCGAGGCTTCGGCCAAGGTCGCCAAGGCGATCCGCGCGATGCGCGAAGGCCGGCCGGGCCCGGCCGCGCTCGAATGCGCCATCGATGTCTGGGGCAAGCGCGCCCGCGGTCCCGCGATCGACCTGCCTTCCCCGCCGCGCCGGCCGCGGATCGACGAGGACGCAGTGCGCCGCGCGGCCAAGCTGCTGGGAAAAGCCAGGCGCGTGCTCATTGTCGCCGGCGGCGGCGCGCTGGATGCGTCGCTGGAAGTGACGCTGCTTTCTAGCATGCTGCAGGCGCCGGTCATATCCTACCGGCGCGGGCGCGGCGTGCTCGACGACCGCGACCCATTCAGCGTGAACCTGCCCATCGGGCGCGACTTGTGGGGCGAGGCCGATGCGGTGCTGGCGGTGGGCACCCGGCTGCATTACCCGGTCACCCAATGGGGCATCGATCGCTCCTTGCACATCGTCAGCGTCAATGCCGACAAAAACGCGCATGCGCGCTTGTATAAACCGAGCGCAGCGCTGACGGGCGATGCCGTTGCGGTCTTGCGCCCGCTGATCGACGCGCTCGCCAGGGTCAACCCACGTCGGCCCTCGCGTCGCGAGGAGATGCAGGAGCACCAGGCCCGGATGCGCCAGCGGCTGCAAGAAAAGCTCGCGCCGCAGCTCGCTTTCCTCGAAGCGATCCGTGCCGAATTGCCGGAGAACGGCATCTATGTGGACGAGGTCACACAGATCGGCTTCGCCGCCCGGCTCGCCTTTCCGGTCTACAAACCGCGCACCTTCCTGTCGCCCGGCTATCAGGACAATCTCGGCTGGGGCTATGCTACGGCGCTCGGCGCGCAACACGCCCGGCCCGACCTGCCGGTGCTCTCGATCAACGGCGACGGCGGCTTTCTCTACACCAGTAACGAGCTTTCCACCGCCATGCACCACCGCATCCCCCTGGTGGCCGTGGTGTTCGTGGACGGCGCCTTCGGCAATGTGCGGCGCATTCAAGAGGAGCGCTTCGGCAACCGGCTGATCGCCTGCGACCTAACAAATCCCGACTTCGTCAAATACGCGGAGAGCTTCGGCGCCGCCGGCCGCCGGGCAAAGGACCCGCACGACTTGCGCGTGGCCTTGCGTGAGGCGCTCGCGCGCCGCGAGCCGGCGCTGATCGAGGTCCCGCTCGGGCCGCTGCCCTCCCCCTGGGAGTTCATCCACATGCCGCCGGTGCGCGGCCAGTAAAACTTTGCCATGACAATGCCGGATCAGTTTAGGTTGCCTGCTGCAATGGACGTTATCACCACCAGCGCGGGATTGGCGAAGACATGCGCACATATGGCGCGGCACGCCTTCGTCACCATCGACACCGAGTTCCTGCGCGAGACGACTTATTACCCGCTGCTCTGCGTCGCGCAGATGGCGAGCCCGGACGAGGCGGTGGTGGTCGACGCCCTGGCCGACGGCATCGATCTGGCACCGTTTTTCGCGCTCATGGCCGACGAGAAAGTTGTCAAGGTTTTCCACGCCGCGCGCCAGGACATCGAGATCGTCTGGAACATGGCCAAGACGATCCCGCACCCCGTCTTCGACACCCAGGTCGCCGCCATGGTGCTCGGCTACGGCGACTCGATCTCCTACGACCAGCTGGTATTGCGCATTACCGGCGACGCCCTCGACAAATCGCATCGCTTCACCGACTGGACGCGGCGGCCCCTCAGCGACGCCCAGATCGCCTACGCGCTGTCCGACGTCACCCACCTGCGCGCGGTCTATGAGAAGCTCGCCGCCGATCTCGACAAACAGGGCCGCGCCGACTGGGTCGAGGCCGAGATGAACGTGCTCACCTCGCCCGACACCTACCGCATGGACCCGCAGCGCGCCTGGGAACGGCTCAAGAGTCGCGTGCGCAAGCCGAAGGAGCTCGCCGTGCTGATCGAGGTCGCCGCCTGGCGCGAGCGCGAGGCGCAAAGCCGCGACGTGCCACGCTCACGCGTGCTCAAGGACGACGTGTTGGGCGATATCGCGGTGCAGGCGCCGACCACCATCGAGCGGCTGGGCTCGCTGCGCTCGCTGCCCAAGGGTTTCGAGCGCTCGCGCTGGGGCGAGACGATCGTGGCTATGGTCAAGCGCGGGTTGGCGCGCGATCCCAAGACGCTGCCGCAGCTCGACCGCTTCCGCCCGGCGCCGAAGGGCGCGGCCACCGTCGAGCTGCTCAAGGTGCTGCTGCGCATGACCGCGGAGCGCCATGGCGTCGCCGCCAAGGTGGTCGCCACCGTCGACGACCTCGACCGCATCGCCGCCGACGACAATGCCAACGTTCCCGCCATGAAGGGCTGGCGGCGCGAATTGTTCGGCGAGAAGGCGCTGGCGCTCAAGCACGGCAAGCTCGCGCTCGCGGTCGAGAAAGGCCGCGTGGTGACGGTGGAGAAGAGCTAGGCCGAGCCGTTAAAGTCAACCCAAGTGAGCAGCCGGCTGGCGTAGCGCGGTGGAGTAGACTTGCTTGGCAATGAAATCGCTGACCGCATAGCGCGCATCCTGCTGATGGCCAACCAGCAGGTGCCCGCCCGTCTCGTAGACAACCAGTCTTGCGTTGGGGATGGTGCTCGCCGCGAACTCCGCTGCCGGCAGGGTGTTGAACAGGTCATCGCGCGCCGAGATGACCAGTGTTGGGACGGTAATGTCCTCGTACGGTGGCCGGGAGGAAGCGGGGTTGCTGTCAATATTGATGCCGCGGAAGCGCAGCGACAGCGGCTCGACGCTCTTGACGATTTGCATCACCCGCTCCTGCTCGGCCGGCGGCGCGGACGCGAATAGCCGTGGCCGCACGCCCATGAAGCGGACCAAGATCGATGGCGCGATCTTCTCAGTAATCCACCAGGCGAAGTCTGCCCCGGTGTTGACGAGCCAGAGCAAGAGCGCGCTCGTGCGGCTTGCTTCGATCGCCACCGGGCTCGCCGGAGCATAGGTTCCCGGGACAATCAGGATCAGCGCCGCCACCTTATCCGGATGACGGAGTGCGAGCCACACCGCCGAGCGCGCGCCGGCCGAGATGCCAATGACGATCGCTTTGTTGACATTCAGATCGGCGAGGAGCGCCGCGTGGGCATCGGCTTGGGCGGCAGCCGATGCGTCGGCTGGGATCGGGGTGCCCAGATAGCCGAACCGCGATGGTGCGATGACGCGAACGCCGTCGCCTACGAGGTCGGCGACGTTGGCAAGGCCCTGATCGTACCCGCCGCCGGCGCCATGGATGGAAAGGAGCGGAATGCCGGCGCCTTTCTCGGCGTATTCGATCGGACCGGCTGTGGTATTCGCGATCCGGCCACCCCGCCATGCCTTGGTGCGCGCACGGCTGAGTTCGTGGTTGTAGGACAGGAAAATCAGCGCGCTCGCGGCGATTACGGCAACCAAGAGGGCAAGCAAAAACATTGCAGCTCGGCTCGCAGCCAACCCAAATTACGTATTTGTAGGTTCTTCATCGATAGCGTTCAGAACCGCATTGATTTGGCTCAAAAGGCGGAGAACAGAGACATCGCGAAAACATCCGCATGCTCAGGCTACGCGCATTATTAAAAATGGACCTTACGTACTCTAACCGCTGCGTCCGCTTCACCCTCTAAAGAAAGTTAGGCGCGGCACTCACGCCGGCATTTGCCTGCTCCTAGGCGTCGATCACCGCCTCACGGCCGATCACCCGCGCCAGCGCGCGCAGCCGGTTGGACAGCCGGTCATGCGCCAGCCTGGCGTAGCGGCCGGGCAGTCGCAGCACCAGCTTGCCGCGCTTGACCTGCAGCGGCGTCTTCGGCAGCACGCCGCTCTGCCCGGCCGTGAGGATGTAGGCGACCCGCATGGCAGCGCCGAGCACCCTTGCTCGGTCCAGCGCGCGGGTGGTCGCGAGCTCGCGCAGCCGCGGCGACAATTCCTCCTCACTCAGGCCCGCGTGCCGGAAATAGACCGAGAGCGCAAGATAAGCGCGGCCAGGATGATCGATGGCGATAAAGGCGCCGTTGGCGATGATGTTCATCGACTGCTCGCCGCGATAGTCCGGATGCGCGCGCCAGCCGATGTCGCTGAGCAGGCAGGTGGCGTGGCGCAGGCGGCGCTCCTCGATGGTCTCCTCGATGCCGGTGGAGGCCATGAAGCGGTCGGTCCAGGCGATCAGCTCCTCGCCGTGGCGCGGCGAGCGCGAGCGCAGCAGGTTGAGATCGGCGGCGGCCTGGATCAGCGGATCGTGCGCGCGCTCGTTGTGCTTGAGCAGTGAATAAAGCAGGCCTTCGCGCACGCCGAGCACCGAGAAAATCACCTCTTTCGGCTTGATCGCGCTCACTAGGTTTTCCATCACCAGCGCGGCATAGGCGAGCAGCGGCCGGCGGGCGGCGGGCACGACCTCGATCTTGGACAGCGTCTCGGTATCGACGCGGTGCACCAACCGCGAAAATTCCAGCGCCTCGCGCGCCGAGATCCGGTAGTTGTGCATGACGTGGAATGGATAGCCGGTCTGCCACATATGCAGGCGGGCGAGCGCACGCCAGGTGCCGCCCACCGCGTAGAAGGTACGGCCCTCGCCCGCGCTGAGCATATCGAGGTCCTCGAACGTGTCCTCGACGATCTTCTCGGCTTTCTTGATCGTGCCGGCGATGTCCTGCAAGGCGAGGCCGCCGAGCGGCAGCGTCAGCCCGGAACGCACGCGCGAGCCGTGCACGTCGACCAGTTCCAGCGAGCCGCCGCCGAGGTCGCCGACGATGCCGTCCGGCTTGTACATGCCGGAGACCACCCCGAGCGCAGTCAGATTGGCCTCGCGCTTGCCGGAGAGGATCTTGATCGGGGTGCGGCAGATGCGCTCGGCCTGCCGGATGAAGGCATGCCCGTTGCGCGCATCGCGGCAGGCGGCGGTGGCGATCGCCCAGATCCGGCGTACGTGCAATATGTCGCACAAGGCGCGGAAGCGCCGCAGCGCCGCGAGCGCGGTCTCGATGGCATCCGCCGCCAGCAGGCCGGTGGTCTGCACCTCGCGGCCGAGACCCGCCAGCACCTTTTCGTTGAACATCGGCGTCGGCGCTCGTGTCAGCGCCTCGTAGACCACCAGGCGCACCGAGTTCGAGCCGATATCGATAACGGCGATCGGCGGCCCGTGGTCGAGTCGGCCTTTGGGGTAATGGACGATTGCAGACGAGCGTTTACGCGCCTTCGACGAGGCGGCGTATAAGGCTGCGGGGCGACGATTCCTTGAGCGATTTGCCACGGCCCGACAAGCTCGGGTTTGTCATGAAATACTTGTGGGCGTTGAAGGGTTCCTCGCCCGGTCCGGCCTTTATGCGCGTGGAACTCCCATCCGGCAAGAGCTTCCAACTTTGCTCGTTATCCTTGAAGTTTGCGACCATGATCTGGCCGAGAACCTGCTCATGCACGGTCGGATTGAGAATCGGGCACAGCGCCTCGACCCGGCGGTCGAGGTTGCGCGGCATCATGTCGGCGGAGGAGATGTAAAGCGCCGCCTTCGGATGCGGCAGCGAATGACCCGCGCCAAAGCAGTAGATGCGGCCGTGCTCGAGAAAGCGGCCGACGATGGATTTAACCCGGATATTCTCCGACAGCCCCGGCAGGCCGGGGCGCAGGCAGCAGATGCCGCGCACCACCAGGTCGATCTGGACGCCGGCGCTCGATGCCTCATAGAGCGCGTCGATGATTCCCGGATCGACCAAGGCGTTCATCTTCATCCAGATCGCCGCCGGCTTGCCGGACTTGGCATTGGCGATCTCCTGGTTGATGTGGTCGAGAATGCGTTTGCGCAAATTGATCGGCGAGATCGCCATGCGCTCGAGCTCGGCCGGCTCGGCGTAGCCGGTGATGTAGTTGAAGATGCGCGCGACGTCGCGGCCGATCACCGCATCGGCGGTGAAGAACGACAGGTCGGTGTAAATGCGCGCGGTTACCGGGTGATAATTGCCGGTGCCGACATGGACGTAAGTGGCGAGCGCACCGCCCTCGCGCCGCACCACCAATGACAGCTTGGCGTGGGTCTTGAGCTCGATGAAACCGTAGACGACCTGCACGCCGGCGCGCTCGAGATCGCGCGCCCAGCGGATATTGGCTTCCTCGTCGAAGCGCGCCTTCAGCTCGACCAGCGCGGTGACCGACTTGCCGGCTTCCGCCGCCTCGACCAGCGTCTTGACGATCGGCGACTCCGCGCTGGTGCGGTAGAGCGTCTGCTTGATCGCGACCACGTTGGGATCGCGGGCGGCCTGCTGCAGGAACTGCACCACCACGTCAAAGGATTCGTACGGATGGTGGACCACCAGGTCCTTTTGTCCGATGGCAGCAAAGCAGTCGCCGCCATGGTCGCGGATGCGCTCGGGATAGCGCGGATTGTAGGGTACGAATTCAAGATCGGGGCGGTCGAGCTTGTTAAGCTGGGAAAGATCGTTGAGCGCCAGCACGCCGTCGACCAGGAACACTTCGTCGTCGGCGACCGCAAGCGCGCGCTGCACGAAGCTGCGCAGCTCCACCGGCATCTTGGCGTCGAGCTCGAGCCGGATCACCGACCCGCGCCGGCGCTGCTTGAGCGCGCTCTCGTAGAGCCGCACCAGGTCTTCCGCCTCTTCTTCGATTTCCACTTCGGAGTCGCGAATGGCGCGGAAAGCACCTTGTCCGATCAGCGTGTAACCGGGAAACAGCCGGCCGATGAACAACACGGTTGCTTCCTCGAGCGTGATGAGGCGGATTCCCTGGTCATCGCCGGCCGGCAACTTGATGAAGCGCTCGATCTTTTGCGGGATGCGTATGAGCGCGTTCATCGCCTTGCCGTCGCGGGCACGAGAGAGCTGGAGCGCGATCGTGAAGCCGAGATTGGGAATGAACGGAAACGGATGGGCGGGATCAATCGCGAGCGGCGTCAGCAGCGGAAACACGTGGCTGAGAAAATACTCCTCCAGCCAAACGCGCTCGGCCTTTTTGAGCTGCGGCCCGTCGACCAGCGTGACGCCGACAGCGGCGAGTTCGGGCCGCAATTCGATCCAGCGTTGCTGCTGGTCGCGGGCGAGCAGCGAGACCGCTTCGCCGATGCGCACGAGCTGCTCGGCGGGACTGAGGCCATCCGGGCTCTGCATGGTGATGCCTTCGCGCACCTGGCCTTTCAAGCCAGCGACACGCACCATGAAGAATTCGTCAAGGTTATTGGCCGAGATCGACAGGAAGCGTACCCGCTCCAGCAGCGGATGATGTTCGTTGGCGGCTTCTTCCAGCACCCGGCGATTGAAATGCAGCCAGGACAGTTCACGGTTGATGAAGCGTTGCGGGCTCGACCTTAAGATCGGCTCGGGCGCGACCTGGGGGGCCGCGGTCGCGGCTTCACAGTCTCGGACCGAAGCGATTTCCTTTGCCGGCGCAATAGCTTGTCCGCGATTTGCCATTTGAAAAATGCCCGAAAGAACAAGTGCCTAGCCGACGAAAGTGGCGGCTGAATGACAGTTCGCTCTGCAACGGGCATGCCGTCAAGCGGGAGCGAACGGCCGCTCAAATCAACCATTATCAGCGCCGGCTTAATATTTTGCTGGCGCGGATCGGGCGCTAGCGGAACAACTCGGCAGCGAGCGCTCGCGTCACCGGCCGGTGCTGGCGCAGGGCCTCCTCGTCGAGCCGCGTGACCGCCGCGCGCGCGGCGGCGAATGAGCGCTCGATGCGGTTGGCGAGATAGTTCACCAGCGCCTCGTCAATGCTCAACTGGCGGTCGGCGGCAAGCTTGACGATGAGCGCGCGCAGCAGCGCGTCGTCGGGGGCGCTAAGCGTCACCGCCGGCACGGCGCGCAGGCGCGAGGCAAGGTCGCGGATGGCCACCGGAAAAGTCGAAAGCGGCGAGCGCGAAGTGATAAGGACAAAAGCGGCCTGCTCGCGCGCGAAATTGATGAGATGGAACAGGGCCCGCTCGTCGAGGCCGGCGTACGCCAGATCCTCGACCACCAGCGCGCCGGTGGCGAAGGCCGCCGGCAGATCGATATCTGGGAGCAATCTCGCCGCCAACACGCGCGCGCCCGCAGCCTGCGCCCAAATCGAGGCGAGATGGGTTTTGCCGGCGCCCTCCGGGCCGATCAACGCCATGACGCGGTCCGGCCAATCCGGCCAGCGCTCGACCAGCGCCAAGGCGGCCGCGTTCGACGGCCCGGCCAGGAAATCCTCGCGCGCGAAACTTTCGGCGTGATCGAGCGCGAGCAGGAGCTGGCGCGGCGCGGCAAAGCTCCCCATGCCGCTCAACGCGTCACCTCGCCGGTATAGAGCGAGCTTCGCCGATAGCGGTGCAGCGCGAAGCGCGCGAGCACGCCGATGGTGGCGGCCATCGGCACTGCCACCAGCAAGCCGACGAAGCCGAACAGATAGCCGAAGGCGAGCAGCGCGAAGATCACCCAGACCGGATGCAGGCCTACGCTTTCGCCCACCAGCTTGGGCGACAGCAGATTGCCTTCGAGGAATTGGCCGACCAGGAAGATGCCGAGCACGATGAGGATCGACGTATATTGCGGCCAGAACTGCGCCACCGCCACGCCGATTGCCAGCACCAGTCCGGTCATCGAGCCGACATAGGGAATAAACGTGATCAGGCCGGAAATCAGGCCGATCAGCAGGCCGAAATTAAGCCCGCTCACCGTCAACGCCACCGCGTAGAACGAGCCGAGGATCAGGCAGACCGCGGTCTGCCCGCGCACGAAGCCGGCGATGGCCGCGTCGACCTCGCGCGCGAGCGCGCGCACGGTTTCGCGCTGATTGAGCGGGACTGCGTCGTCCACGGTGCGGATCATGCGGTGCCAGTCGTAGATCAGATAGAAGGCGACCACCGGCGTGATCACCACCAGCGAGAACAGCGAAACCAGCGCGCGCCCGCCCGACCACAGCGATTGCAGGAAGGCGGTGAGCCAGCCCACGCCTTGCGCCACCAGGTCGCTGATCGACGCCGCCGGGTTGAAGCCGGCGCCGAGAAGCTTTTGCACCCAAGGCCGGCTCTGATCGGTGAGCAGGCCTTGCAGCTTGGCGACATAGTCGGGGATGGCGGCGATGAAAGATGTGAGCTGCCCACCCAGCAGCGGCACCACCAGCAAAAGCACATAGACAAAGGCCAGCACCACCAGCGTGATGATGATCAGCGCCGCCGCCAGCCGGTTGACGCCGAGCCGTTCGAACCGGTCGGTGACCGGTGTCAGCAGATACGCAATTGCCGCGCCGGCCACGAAGGGCAGCAGGACCCCGCTCAGCAGCCACAGCGCCAAGACGAAAACGGCGAGCGCCGCCAGCCAGAAATAGATCTGGCGCCGGAAGGCGACGACGCCGTCCGCCACCTCGGGCGCGCGCCGCCGCCGCGTCTGCGCGCGCGGGTTCACGATCTGGCCGCCGCCGAGTTCATGTGACGGATCCATTCGGCGACATAGGCGGCCACCGACAAAAGCGTCAAGGCCGCCACCAGTCCCATGAGGAGAAGCGTGAGCATGCGCGCCTCGATGCCGAAGCCGAGCGTGCCGAGCACCACGCAGGCGAACGCAATCTGCGCCACGGTGTTGAGCTTGGACACCACCAGCGGCTTGACCGTGATCGGGCTGCCGACCAGCCACGACAGCATGACCCCGCCGACGATCATGATATCGCGCGACACCACCAGAATGACCAGCCAGCCGGGGATCACCGCCTGGATGCCGAGGGTGACGTAGATAGAAACGATCAAGGCTTTGTCGGCGAGCGGGTCGAGATAGGCGCCGAGCACGGTGGTCATGTGGAAGCGCTTGGCGAGAAAGCCGTCAACGGCGTCGCTGACGCCGGCGGCCAGAAACAGCACGAAAGCGGCCCACATCGCGCCGGACCAGATCGCCCAGACCACGATCGGCACCAGCAGAATGCGGCCCAGCGTAATGAGGTTCGGAATGCTCAAGGGTGTCCCGGCTCGCAGGCGCGCCCCGGCTTCGGCTGCCGGCAGCGCGCCAATTCCATCGCCTGAGTATATCGGCGGGCGGACCATTGCGCGACTTGCGATTTCGACGTACCACC
>Ga0307436_1000454_pt1 | contig 19249 bp, 17 predicted proteins | sample SalMarWE160440MG_FD_202513 | JGI IMG/M metagenome (GOLD analysis project Ga0307436, IMG submission 202513) | Salt marsh sediment microbial communities from the Plum Island Ecosystem LTER, Massachusetts, United States - WE1604-40 | ecosystem: Environmental > Aquatic > Marine > Intertidal zone >...
AACATTTGATCAAATGTTTTTATATAGCCTCCGACATTGACGGCGCCAGATGGAGCCAAAATGGCAACTGCATTGAGATGCTTTTTGAGGCGCTCCCTGAATTCATAAAATCTACTAAAATACACCTCACAGATATACGTGATATGCGCGTGTCGACTGACAGGAAGCCCTCAAAATGGGTATCTCCTAAAATAATGTTCGCAATCTTTAAGTGCATTTAAACACTCTTCAAGAGAAATAAATTCATAACATACTGCATGTTGCCTTTCTATTTCCTCTGAAAAAGTAAAATCATTTAATAAATCATTCGCTTTCGGTGACAAGGGATCATCGAAATGCAGCGTATGCCTGAGCCGCTTGCGTCGCCATTCTTTCCATCCCGGATAACTATCGAGTTTTGCTATCCAAAGGTCAACGGCAATCTCCTTACGGACTCTCGCGGTGTCTTCCATTCTTATCGTCGGTGCCCCGGCTGTTAAGTTCCCTGCCTCAATGGGGAGAGCAAGCGTAGCCCGGATGCAGCGAAGCGCAATCCGAATCTCCGTCTCCGGTGTGGGTAAATCCCGGATTTCGCTTCGCTGCATCCGGGCTACGTCGGCGTTCAAACAACCGGGGCGCCGTAGCCGTAACTGTAGGGGACCGGGCCCGAGAACGCGATGACGTCGCCATCTTCCAGCGCTGTTTCGACGTTGACATCGGCGCCCACAAGTCCCGGGGTTACATCGCGACCATTGCGCAAGACGAGGAAAACCTCGTCTTTGGGCAGGCCCCAGAGCTCGAGCACGTCGCGGATCGTCGAGCCCGCCGGAAAGGTGAACGTTTCGCGACAGGACCTTGTGCCGCTGTATTTCGTCAAACTGTTGAAAAGGCGCGATTCGACGGTCACTGTCGCGCTCTTCGCGTTATGGCCGAGCATCTCCGGTTGCACGTCTGTCGCTCTCCTGCACTGACGATGGGTTTCAGTGAAGATCTTGCCCGTTCAGCGGCAGGTTTGTAATTGATTTAAAGCAAGTGTCGGCGGCGGCGTTGCCGATCCCAAGATCACTCGGCTCGATCGGCGTAGCCCGGATGGAGCAAAGCGCAATCCGGGCTTTGTCTGCGGGTGTGGGCAAATCCCGGATTTCGCTGCGCTTCATCCGGGCTACGCGGCGCGGGCGAGTTCCAGGCGGTGCCAGAGTTGATCGAGGGCATGGGCGAGGCGGGCGATTTCGGCGGGGCCGTGCAGCGGGGTGGCGGTCAGGCGGATGCGCTCGGTGCCCTTGGGGACCGTCGGGTGGTTGATGGGCTGCACGTAGATGCCAAACTCGGCCAAGAGCGCGTCGGTCAGCGCCTTGCAGCGGTGGGGATCGCCAACGATCACCGGCACGATGTGGCTTTCGCTCATCATCACCGGCAGGCCGCGCTCGGCCAAGGTTTCTTTCAGGAGTTTCGCATGCGCCTGTTGCAGGCGGCGTTCCTCGCCGCTTTGCTTCAGGTGGCGCACGGCGGCCAGGGCGCCGGCGGCCAGCACCGGGGCGGCGGAGGTGGTGAAGATGAATCCAGGAGCATAGGAGCGGATGGCGTCGATGATGTCGGCATCGGCCGCGATATAGCCCCCCATGACGCCAAAGGCCTTGGCCAGCGTGCCCTCGATGATGTCGACCTCGTTCATCACCGCATCGCGCTCGGCGATACCGGCGCCGTGGTCGCCGTACATGCCCACCGCGTGCACCTCGTCGAGATAGGTGAGCGCACCATATTCATGCGCCAGCGCGCAGATCTCGGCGATGGGGGCGATGTCGCCGTCCATGGAATAGACCGATTCGAAGGCGATGATTTTCGGCCGCTCACTGTCTTCGGCCGCAAGGCGGCGGGCGAGGTCGTCGAGGTCGTTGTGGCGAAACACCTGCTTGTCGGAGCGGCCGTGGCGGATGCCCTCGATCATCGAGGCGTGGTTGAGTTCATCGGAGAGGACGAGGACGCCGGGCAGAAGCCGGGCGAGCGTCTGCAACGTCGCCTCGTTGGCGAGATAGCCGGAATTGAACAGGAGCGCTGCCTCTTTGCCGTGCAGTTCGGCCAGTTCGGCTTCCAGTTCCACATGGTAGCGCGTGGTTCCCGAGATGTTTCTGGTGCCGCCCGAGCCCGCACCCGCCGCCTCGACGGCGGCGTGCATGGCTTGAAGCACTGCCGGATGCTGACCCATGCCGAGATAGTCGTTGGAGCACCACACCGTCACGTCGCGGTGACCGTCGGCGCTGGTGAGCAGCGCTTCGGGGAAGCGGCCGCAATGGCGCCTCAGGTCGGCGAATACGCGGTAATTGCCCTCACCCTTGAGGCGCGAAATGGCATCGCGGCAGGCTTTGCGGTACTGGTCCATGGTTGCGCGCCCCGGCTTATACGTCGAGCCCAAGTCAGAGCCAGACTTTTAGTTAACCGTCAAGAGTTGCCTGTGTGAACTGCGGGGCATCGCCGCAGCGTAGCCCGGATGGAGCAAAGCGCAATCCGGAGTTGCCCCCACAGCCGACCAATCCCGGATTTCGCCGCGCTCTTTCCGGGCTACTCCTGCGGGGCATCAGCCAGGCCTCTCCTCGGGATGACCTGCCGGCTGGCCGGTGACGAAGCCGGTGCCGTCGAGGCTGTAGATGTCGGGGCGGAAATGGGTCTGGTCATTGTCCGTCACCCAAGCGGTAAGATAGGCAAAGCGCAATTGCGGGCCGTCCGGCACCTTGACGTCGATGCGCTCGCCGGAGTTTTGCGCCTGCTTCACCTTTTGGGGCGTCCATTCGGGCTGGTTCTTGAGGATCCAGTCGACCAGGACGCCCACCTTGTCAACGCGCACGCAGCCGGAGGAGAAATAGCGCGACGCCGCGGTAAAGAGCTGCTTGACAGGGGTGTCGTGCATGTAGACGGCATAAGGATTGGGGAAGTTGATCTTCACCGTCGCCATGGCATTGTCCTTGCCCGGATCCTGGCGGAAGAAATAGCGGTCTGGCTTCACGTTCGACCAGTCGATCTTTGTGGGATCAACCTCGGGCCCGCCATAACCGTCGAACACCTTGATGTTGAGCTCCTTCAGGATGCCGACATTCTGGCGCACCTTGGGCAGTATGTCCTTCTTGACAATGGAGACAGGGGCGTTCCAGTAGGGATTGAAGTTGATCTCGGAGATCTTGCTCTTGAGCACCGGCGTCGGGCGGTCGACCTTGCCGACAATGATGTTGTGGCGCGAATAGAGGACGCCGTCCTGCACCACGTCAAGCTGGCCGGCCGGCACGTTCACCACGATGTAGCGCTGGCCCAGATCCTTGGCATAGTCGATGATGCGCGGCAGATTGGCTCTGAGCCTTTCCAGGCGCGCCACGGCGGTGATGTTCAGCTCCTTGATGGTCGCCGGATCGAGGCGTCCAAGGGCGTAGAGGCCGGTGTTGGTCTGGTAGCGCTGCAAGGCATGCATCAGCGCCTCATCGAACTTGGTCGACAGGTCTCCCTGTTGATAGGGCAGATAGCTTTCCAGCATCAGGCGCTGGCGCAAGAGCCCGACCACGGGGTCCGCGCTGCCCTTCACCAGGATGCGGTTGCCGGTCGGCAGCATCGGCCAGCCGCCGCGCGACACGATGATCTCGTAGCGGGCGATGGCAAGCTTCATATGTTCCGGGCTCGCCGACGTCAGCATGGGCAGGAGCGAGCCGTTGTCGACCACCTCGGTCCTGGTGGGCGGCGCCGGGCGCGAGTTGAAGTTGGTAATGATGGGCCCGAGATTGCGCTCGCGAAATTCCGCCATGGCAACCGACGGCATGAGGGCTGTGGTCAGCAGTGAGGCGAGCGTGGCGCGGCGGGTGAGAAAAGTGGTCATGGCACCTTGGGCCTCGGCGTGCACGGGTGAATCGGTTCCCTCCAGCCTGCGCTCAGGCCAGCGTTCCGACAATGCTTATAGCAGTATGGTAAAGACCGGTGCCAGCCGATTCAGGCTTTTTTGTGTGCCCCTACACGCCAGTGTGATGGCGCAGACGCGCATACGGCACCGCTGGCGGGCCGAAGCCCGGCCGGACGATGCCGCAGCTCTCGCAGGATGGCGTTCGTTGTCGAAATTCAGAGCCGGTAGAGGATCTGGTCGGTCCAGTAACGCTCCAGCCGCGCCAGAGCCTTGTTGAGCCGGTCGAACTCTTCCACGCTGAGGCCCACCACTTCCTCGATGGCCTTGAGCTGGCGGTTGTAGAGGGCATCCACCTTGTCGCGGATATCCTTGCCGCGCTCGGTCAGGCTGATGCGCACCGAGCGGCGATCGGCGGCGGAGCGCTCATGGCTCACATAGCCCGACTCGACCAGCTTCTTGAGGTTGTAGGAGACGTTGGAGCCCTGATAGTAGCCGCGCGACTTGAGCTCGCCTGCGGTCAACTCCAGATCGCCGATATTGAAAAGAAGCAAGGCCTGCACCGAATTGACTTCCGGCTCGCCATTGCGCTCGAACTCGTCCTTGATCACGTCGAGCAGCCGGCGATGCAGCCGTTCGATCAGCGTCAGGGCCTCGAGATAACGGCCCTTGATGACCGGACCGTCGGTCTTTTCTACTGCGCGTACCGCGCTGCTGCTTTGCGTTTGCATATCAACACCTGCCCTTGTTGTCTTTGTGAGGCGGATTACTCCGTTCCGACCTCGTGTGCAGGTGACCCTACGCAAGTCGCCTTAAAATCGTCTCAAGTGATTAGGTAAATTTGTTCTGATTTTTGCTCGCAGCGTTTACTGATGCCATTAGGGTTGATGGAAAGCTAAGAGTCGCGAGCGCGCAATCTATTGTTGTGGAGACTCGACCATCGAAGGTCATCCTCGGGCTTGACCCAATGCTTTCCGTTTCAACCCACCGGCTGATGCCGTTCAGCGGAATCTCTACCACCAGTTGTCATTGCCAGACTTATTGCGGGCATGACAACTGGTGGTAGAAAAACTCCTGAGTCATACAAACGGGCGAAGTGGACCAGGAAAGCGTTGGGTCAACCATGCAGATGACACCAAAAAGAGCCGCTGAAACGCCTTACCCCTTGCCGCGCAGCATGCGGATGATGCCGGAAAAGTCGGTGCCGGCCTCGCCGGCGGCGGCGAACAGGCCGTAAAGCGCGGCTGCCTCGGCCCCCAACGGCGTGGTGGCGCCGGAGGCATTGGCGGCTTCCTGGGCGAGTTTCAAATCCTTCAGCATCATGGAGGCGGTGAAGCCCGGCTGATAGTCGCGATTGGCGGGCGATGAGGGCAAGGGGCCGGGCACCGGGCAATAGGAGGTGAGCGACCAGCACTGGCCCGAGGCGGTGGAGGAGATATCGAACAGCTTTTGCGCCTCGAGCCCCAGCTTTTCCGCCAGCGCGAAGGCCTCGCACACCCCGATCATGGAGACGCCGAGGATCATGTTGTTGCAGATCTTTGCCGCCTGGCCGTTGCCGGACCCGCCGGCATGGATGATGTTCTTGCCCATGGCCTCGAGGATCGGCTCAGCGCGGGAAAAAGCCGCCTCGCTGCCGCCTACCATGAAGGTGAGGGTCGCTGCCGTGGCGCCGCCGACACCGCCGGAAACGGGGGCGTCCACCATGTCGAAGCCGGCCCTGGCCGCATCCGCGCCCACCGCGCGCGCGGTGGCGACGTCGATGGTGGAGCAATCGATGAGAAGCGCGCCCTTTTCCGCATTGGCGATCACGCCGTCGTCGCCGCCATAGACGACCGCCACATGCGGGCCGGCCGGCAGCATGGTGATCACCACCTCGGCCCCTTTCAGGGCCCCGACGTTGTCGCCGCCACGTCCGCCGGCGGCTTCGAGGCGCTTGACATTGTCGGCCACGAGATCGGCGCCGGTCACCTCATGGCCGGCCTTCACAAGGTTGGCCGCCATGGGCCCGCCCATATTGCCGAGGCCGATGAACGCGATCCTTGCCATGGCTCACCTCCCGTCCCGTTTTCTGCAGGCTCCCTGTTTGCCCCGCCCGGATGCGCAATGCAAGCGCGGCGCAGGAGACGACAACGGCCCGGCGGATAGTGCGCCGGGCCGCGCCGTCTTCGACAAGCAGATGAGGCCTCAGCGATGGTGCTGCATGTCCTGCCAGGCCGCGCGCACGAAGACACCGGCATCGGGGCTGCAGGCGGCGGCGCCGGCTTTTTCGGCCTTCGCCTTGGCACGCCTGACGGCCGCACCGCCGTAACGGGCGATCATGGCGTTGTGGCGAACAACGATGGCTTTCCAGAAGGCCATGGTGTCGCCGGAGGAAAGAAACCGGCAGCGACGCTCGATGTAATAGGCCGCCGCCTGACGGGTGTAGAGGCCGAGACCGCTCCCCGAGCCGGTGAGGCTGAAGAGGCTGCGGGGCGTCTTGCCCGGTGCCGGTTGCGGCACCTGCAACGCGGCAACGCGCTGCTTCTTGCGCGGCTGGTGGGTACTGCGGGCGGCCTCCTTCTGCGGCGTCTTCTTTTCCATCCTGGCAATCCTGGGGCCGACCTGCTTTTCGGCCCGGCGGGCGGCTGCCAGCGTTGCCGTGATGATGGTTTTGGATCGGGCGTTGCAGGGCATCGCCCTGCCCTCGGCATCGCCGCGGGTGCGTGCGGCCCTGGTCCGGCCAACCCCGTCGATCCCGGCGGCGGCCACCTCGGCACGGGCGACGTAATCGGCAAGCTGCTGATGATCGGCCGCACTCAGGTATTGGCAGCGCGCATCGGCGGTGCGGCTCTGGGCCAAAAGGCGCACGGCATCACTGGGCCTGAGGCCCGCCGCCGAGGCGTGCGGGACCGCCGCCAGCAGCGGCAAGACGCACAGCGGCAACGAAATCAGCATACGCGACAGAGTCTGCATGGCGGGCTCCCTCCGGCTCTCCCTTTCCTCGCCAATAGATTGGGCCCGGACCTTAAAGGGAGCGCCTTAACGGGCCGCCAAAGCGCCGGCCTCAATTGCGTTTCTGGTTAACGAAGCGCTTAAAAGCCGTTGCTTCAGAAGGATAATTCTTCGGCCAGGGGCGCGAAGTAGTCTGCCACGTCCTCATCGGTGAGGTCGTCGAGGCTGGCCGGCTGCCATTTAGGCTTCAAATCCTTGTCGATGACCACCGCGCGGATGCCCTCGAAGAAATCAGCCCCGTGGAAGATGCGCGAAGCAATACGGAACTCCAGCCGCATGCAGTCCTCAAAATCGAGGCGGGACCCATCGCGCAACTGGCGGAAGGTGATGCGCAGGCTGGTCGGCGACTTGGTCCTGATGGTGGCGAGGGTCTTTTGCGCCCATTCACTCTCATCGCTTTCAAGGCCGGCGATGAGGGCATCGAGGCTTTGTGCCGAAAAATACCGATCGATCAGGGCGCGTTCGGCATCAAGCGGCGCATCGCCAGCGGCGTCGGAAAAGTCTTCGATGCAGCGATCGACATCTTCGGCTGTGCATAACGCTTCGATGAGCGCCGCAAGCCGGTCGGAAGGGACATAGTGGGTGGCAAGGCCGAGGGCTGCGGCATCGCCTGCGCCGATGCGGGTGCCGGTGAGGCCGAGATAAAGCCCCGTCTCGCCCGGCAGGCGCGGCAGGAAGTACGTGCCGCCGACATCGGGAAACAGGCCGATGCCCGTCTCCGGCATGGCGAAGGTCATGCGGTCGCCGGCGATGCGGTGCGAGCCATGGATGGAAACGCCCACCCCGCCGCCCATGACGATGCCGTCGATGAGGGCGATGTAGGGTTTGGGAAAGCGCTTGATCAGTGTGTTGAGGCGGTATTCGTCGTGGAAGAAGGTGCAGAAAGTCTCATCGCCCGCCCGGCCCCATTCATACAGATGGCGGATGTCGCCGCCGGCCGAAAACGCCTTTTCGCCGACTGCGCGGATGATGACGTGGGCAACAGCCGGGTCCCGCGCCCAGGCTTCGAGCTGCGGGTGCATGGCGTGCACCATGGGAAGGCTCACGGCATTGAGGGTGGCCGGCGAGCTGAGGGTGATCACGCCCGCCCGGCCGACGACCTCGAACAGGACTTCGTCGCTGGCCATTTCAGTTCCTCAACAGGTCGCGCGACACGATGAGGCGCATGATCTCGTTAGTGCCTTCGAGGATCTGATGCACGCGCAAGTCGCGCAAATAGCGCTCCAGCGGGAAATCGCGCAAATAGCCATAGCCGCCATGCAGTTGCAGCGCCTGGTTGACCACCTCGAAGCCCACGTCAGTCGCCTTGCGCTTGGCCATGGCGGCAAGCCGGGTCGCGTCTGGCGCATGATCGCTCACCGCCTGCGCCGCCTTCCACAAGAGCAGGCGTGCCGCTTCAAGCTCGGTGGCCATGTCGGCGATGCGGAACTGCAGGGCCTGGAAGTCGGCGAGCGGGCGGCCGAACTGCTTTCTCTCCTTCATGTAGGAAATCGCCAGATCAAGCGATTGCGCCGCCGCGCCGAGCGAGCAGGCGCCGATATTGAGCCGGCCGCCATCGAGGCCGGCCATGGCGATGCGAAAGCCGTTGCCCTCGCCGCCAATGAGGTTTTCCGCCGGCACGCGGCAATTATCGAACAGGACCGCGGCGGTGGGCTGGGAGTGCCAGCCCATCTTCTTTTCCTGCGCACCGAAGGAAAGGCCAGGTGTGCCGTTCTCCACCACGATGCAGGAGATGCCGGACGGCCCCTCTCCGCCGGTGCGCGCCATCACCACGTAGAGATCGGAGGCGCCGCCGCCGGAAATGAAGGCCTTGGCGCCGTCGAGCACGTAATGATCGCCGTCGCGACGCGCGCGTGTCTTGAGCGAGGCGGCATCCGAGCCCGAACCCGGCTCGGTGAGGCAATAGCTGGCGACCTTGCGCATGGCCGTCAGGTCGGGCAGCAGGCGCCGGCGCTGGTCGTCGTTAGCGTGGGCGTCGATCATCCACGAGGCCATGTTGTGGATCGACAGGAACGCCGCCGTCGACGGACAGGCGCGCGACAGCTCCTCGAACACGATGACGGCATCGAGACGGGTAAGGCCGGAGCCGCCCACCTCGTCCTTGACGTAAAGGCCGGCAAAACCCAGCCCGGCAGCGGCCTCCAGCACATCGCGCGGAAACACGCCATCCTCGTCCCAGCGTGCCGCGTGCGGGGCCATGTGCTCGGCGGCGAAGGCGCGGGCGGTGGCCTGGAAAGCGCGTTGCTCCTCGCTCGGCTCGAAATTCATGCGGGCGCGATCCTGTTCTTGCCGCATTTGGCGGCCATTCAAGGCAGTTGATAGAAGCGCCCGACAGAGCGGGTCAAGTCGGTAAATGCAACACCTTTATCGCCTCATCGGGCTGGGACTGGGGGCAACGCTGGTGCTTGCCCCGGGCACAGCCGGCGCGGCGAGCGGTGTTCCGCTGCCACGCCGCAAACCCGCTCTGCCCGCGCATCACACGGCGGTGCCCCTGCCCCGCCCGCGCCCCGCTATCGCACCGCCGCTTGTCGACATCGGCATAATGGCCGCCCGCAAGGCGCATATCCGCAACGCCGGACCCGATCTTGCCCGCGGCCGCGTTCCATTGCCCCGCCCCAAGCCATCTCTTGCAACCATCTCGCCGATGTCGCAGGAGGGCGCCGACCGCTTGATTGAGGAGGCCGTGCACACGGATGGACGCGGCCGTGTGGTCGTCTCTCTCCCAAATATCGTGCACGAAACTGATCCCGGCACGACCGGCGAACTCAGTGCGTCGGACAGCGGATCATGGAGCCGGCAGGCTGTGGAGATCGCGCGCCTGCGCTGCATCGTCCTTCTGGCCACCACCAATATCGTCGCCGAGATCAAGGACCCCATCGGTGGTCCTGACGGTTGCGGCATCGCCTCGCCCATCGAGGTCACGGCCTTTGGCGCGATCGAAGTGAAGCCCCCCGCCATCCTCAATTGCACCCTGGCGGCTGCCGTCTACAGATGGGTAAGGGAGGTGTTGCAGCCGGCTGCCGTTGCCCGCTTCAAGCGCCCCGTATTCGCCATTCGCAATGCCTCGTCCTATGCCTGCCGTCGGCGCTACAATTCCAGGAAAGGGCGCATTTCCGAGCATGCTTTCGGCAACGCGCTCGATGTCTCGGGATTCGAGCTTTCGTCCGGCAGGATGATCACGGTCGAGAACGGCTGGGTGACGGCCGGCCCATTTACTGGCCTTTCGGCTCAGGCCTCCTTCCTCAAGGATGCTCACGACGGCGCCTGCGGACTGTTCTCGACCGTGCTCGGTCCGGGCGCCAACGCGGCGCACAGAAATCATTTCCACTTGGACCTGGGGCGCGACGGGCGTTACAAGATCTGCAAATAGTCGTTTCGAATTCAAGGAGACCGTGCGAATGGCCGCAAAGCAGCAACCGGCGCGGTTGCGCGAAGTGAGGGCACGCAAAGCCGAAACCCCCGACATGCCGGTGCCCGGCTTTCCTGCCACCCGCATGCGCCGCACCCGGGCCAGCGACTGGACGCGCCGCATGGTGCGCGAGACGCAGCTCACCGTCGACGATCTCATCTGGCCGATCTTCCTCATCGACGGCGAGAAACGGCGCGAGCCGGTCGCCTCCATGCCGGGCGTCGAACGGCTCACGGTGGACGAGGCGGTGAAGGCGGCGGAACAGGCAGCCGAACTCGGCATCCCCGCCATCGAGGTTTTTCCCTATACGCCCATGGCCAGGCGCTCCCCCGACGGGGCCGAGGCGCTCAACCCGGACAACCTCGCCTGCCGGGCGGTCAGGGCCATCAAGCGCGCGGTGCCGGAGATCGGCGTCATGTGCGATGTTGCGCTCGATCCCTATACCAGCCACGGCCATGACGGGCTGCTCGATGAAGGCACGATCCTCAACGACGAGACGCTGGAGGTCTTGTGCCGCCAGGCGCTGGTGCAGGCCGAGGCCGGCTGCGACATTCTCGGGCCTTCCGACATGATGGACGGGCGCATCGGCGCCATCCGCCAGTGCCTGGAGGCGGCCGGCTTCCACAATGTGCTGCTGATCTCCTATGCAGCCAAATATGCTTCCGGGTTCTATGCCCCCTTCCGCGAGGCAGTGGGCTCGGGCTCCATGCTTGCCGGCGACAAGCGCACCTACCAGATGGACCCGGCCAATTCGGACGAGGCGTTGCGCGAGACCGAGCTCGACATCGCCGAGGGCGCCGACATGGTGATGGTGAAGCCGGGCCTTCCCTATCTCGACATCGTGCGCCGGGTGAAGGACGCGTTTGGCGTGCCCACCTTCGCCTATCAGGTCTCGGGCGAATACGCCATGCTGATGGCCGCAGTGCAGAACGGCTGGCTCGACGGTGAGCGCGCCATCCCTGAAAGCCTTCTCGCCTTCAAGCGCGCCGGCGCCGACGGCATCCTCACCTATTTCGCCCCCGAGATCGCAAGGAAGATCAGGGCCGGCGAGATCTGATGGCGATCGTCCTCAACCACACCATCGTCCCCGCGCACGACAAGCAGAAGGCGGCACAGCTCTTTGCCCGCCTGTTCGCCTTGTCCTATGGCGGCGCGCATGGCCATTTCGCGCCCGTGAAGGTGAACGATGAGCTCACGCTGCTGTTCGACGATTCCGACGAATTCGACAGCCATCACCTCGCCTTCCATGTGAGCGAGCCGGAGTTTTCAGGCATTTTCGGGCGCATCAAGTCGGAAGGCCTCGTCTACGGCAGTGCGCCGTGGAGCGCCGATGACGGCCAGATCAACGACCGGGACGGCGGGCGCGGCGTCTATTTCACCACTCCCGACGGGCATCTGTTCGAGCTGATGACGGGGGCGCAGTAGCCTCTTTCATCCACCACAACCCGTCATGCCCGGACTTGATCCGGGCATCCTCTTGAACTTGCACACACGGGCAAAAGGATGGCCGGGTCGATGCCCGGCCATGACGAGTTTTCGAGAAAATTGGGGGCGCCCTACTTGTTCCGCTCCAACAGCGCGATGAGGCTGGAGGTGTCCCAGCGCTTGCCGCCCATTTCCTGCACCTGGGAGTAGAACTGGTCGACCAGCGCCGTCACCGGCAGATGGGCGCCGTTGCGGCGGGCTTCCGACAGGCAGATGCCGAGGTCCTTGCGCATCCAGTCGACGGCGAAGCCGTGGTTGAACTCGCCGGCCGCCATGGTCTTGTAGCGGTTGTCCATCTGCCAGGAGCCGGCCGCGCCCTTGGAGATCACCTCGACAACGGCCTCGATGTCCATACCGAGGCGCTTTCCGAAGTGGATGCCCTCGGCGAGACCCTGCAGCAGGCCGGCGATGGAGATCTGGTTGATCATCTTGGTGATCTGGCCGGCGCCCGAGGGCCCCAAGAGCTTCTGCATGCGGGCATAGCAGTCGATGAACGGTTTTGCCTTGTCGTAATCGCTCTGATCGCCGCCGCACATGACGGTAAGGACGCCGTTCTCAGCGCCGGCCTGGCCGCCGGAGACGGGCGCATCGACGAAGCCGACGCCCTTCTCCTTGCCCTTGGCATGAAGCTCGCGCGCCACATCGGCGGAAGCCGTGGTGTGATCGACGAAGACGGCGCCGGCCTTCATGCCGTCGAAAGCCCCGTCCGGGCCTGTCACCACCGCGCGCAGATCGTCGTCGTTGCCGACGCAGCAGAAGACGAAATCGGCGCCGTCTGCCGCCGCCTTCGGGGTCGGGGCGCTGTTGCCGCCATACTTCTCCACCCATTGCGCGGCCTTGGCCGCGGTGCGGTTGTAGACGGTGACGTCGTGCCCGCCCTTGGTCTTAAGGTAACCGGCCATGGGAAAGCCCATGACGCCAAGTCCGATCCATGCAGTGCGAACGGCCATTCGATCCTCCTTGATACGGCAGATATCGGTTGCAGGCGCGCGGGGCCTGTCGCCAATGATGCGTGAAACGGCGGATAGGTCGCGCTTCGGGCCCTGAGTGGTAGTAAATAGCGCACCACCTTACAATGGCGCCATCCGGATCGCAGGATAATCCCATGCCCGTCACCTTCAAATCCATCGAAGCCGCAGCCGTTCTGCTGAAAGGCAACGCGGTGAGAACCCCGATGTTGCATTCGGTGAAACTGTCGGAGGAGACAGGCGCCGACATCTTCGTCAAGTTCGAGAACTTCCAGGTCACCAACTCGTTCAAGGACCGTGGCGCCTATGTGAAGCTGGCGAGCCTTTCCGACGACGAGCGCCAGCGCGGCGTCATCGCCATGTCGGCCGGCAACCATGCCCAGGCGGTCGCCTACCATGCCCGCCGCCTCGGCATCCCCGCCACCATCGTCATGCCCGAGACCACCCCCTTCACCAAGGTGGAGCGCACCCGCGGCCATGGTGCCCATGTGGTGCTGTCGGGCGAGACGCTGGCCGACAGCCAGGTCACGGTTGAAGCGATCATAGCCGAAAAGGGCCTCGTCCTCGTCCACCCTTACGACGACGACCGCATCATCGCCGGCCAGGGCACGGTGGGCCTGGAGATGCTCACAGACGTCCCTGAGCTCGACGTCGTGGTGGTGCCGATCGGCGGCGGCGGGCTCATCTCCGGCGTCTCCATCGCCGCCAAGCACCTGAAACCCGATGTCGAGGTGATCGGGGCGGAGGTGAAATCCTACCCTTCCATGTATCACGCCCTGCGCGGCCAGCCGGCCAAGTGCGGGGGAATGACGCTGGCCGAAGGCATCGCGGTCAAAAATGTCACTGAGCGCACCATCGCCATCTGCAAGCAGAACGTGGACGACATCCGGCTGGTGGGCGAGCCGGACATCGAGCGCGCCGTCATGGCCTATCTCACCCACCAGAAGACGCTTGCCGAAGGCGCCGGCGCGGCGGGCCTGGCAGCCGTCTTTTCCGATCCCGGGCGCTTCCGCGGCCTCAAGGTGGGGCTCGTCCTGTGCGGCGGCAACATGGATCCGCGCATCCTTGCTTCCGTCATCTACCGCGAGCTGGCGCGCGAGAGCCGCATCGTCACCCTGCGCATCCTCATCGACGACCGGCCCGGCATCCTCGGACGCATCACCAGCCTGGTGGGCCAGCACGGCGGCAACATCCTGGAAGTCTCGCACAGGCGGCTCTATCTCGACATTCCCGCCAAGGGGGCCGAGCTCGAACTGATGCTGGAAACGCGCGACCACCGCCATGCCGAGGAGATCGTCGCTCTTATAGAGAACCAGGGTTTTGTCACCCGGGTCTTCGACACCTCAGGTGGCAACGGGCGGCGCTGAGGCGCTGGGTGCGCCACACGGCCCGCCATTGCCTTTGCCAGCGAACCCCGTCAACATGGCATGCGGGGAGCGAGAGAGGGTCCGCGCTTGATGCAGATGTGGCTCACGTTTGCCGTGATCGCGGCAGCGGTCATCCTGTTTGTCAGCGAATGGATCGCGCTCGAGATCACCGCGCTGGGCGTGGTGGTGGCCCTCCTGCTGCTTTTTCACCTCTTTCCGCTGGCGGGCGTGGTGGCAGTGAGCGCGCAGATGCTGCTGTCGGGCTTTTCCAACCCGGCGCTGTTTACCATCCTCGCCCTCCTCGTCATCGGTCAGGGCCTGCACCAGACGGGCGTCATGGATGAGCTGTCGCAGCGCCTCGTCATCTTCGGGCGCCGCCGGGGGCAGGCGCTGGTGTGGGTCACCCTGGTGCTCGCCGCAATCGTCAGCGCCTTCATGAACAACACCCCCGCGGTGGTGATCTTCATTCCCGTCGTCGCCACCCTCGCCAACCGCTTCGGGCCGGGCGCCGGGCGGGTGCTGATCCCCTTGTCGTTCGTCACCATCCTCGGCGGCATGACCACCCTCATCGGCTCGTCCACCAACCTGCTGGTGGCCGGGGTTGCGGCCCAGCACCACGTCACCATCGGCTTTTTCGATCTGCTCGTGCCGGGCCTCGTGCTGGCGCTGACGGGCATGGCCTACACCATCTTCATGGTCCCCAGGCAGCTCCAGCCCGACGCGGCCGACACCGGCACTTCCGGCCCCGAGGCGGGCCGGCAGTTCCTCGCCCAGATCGATCTCAGCGAGGGCAATGCGCTGGTCGGCATGTCCTCGGTCGCCGGCCTCTTTCCCGCCTTGCGCAACGTGACCGTGTTGATGATCGAGCGCGGGGGCAATCGCCTGTTGCCGCCGTTCGAGGACGTGAGGCTGATCCCGGGCGATTCGATGATGGTCGCCGCCACCCGCAGCGCGCTCACCGCGCTGTTGCGCCAGGCGTCTGATGCCATTGTCGAGGAAGGGGGCGAAAGGCCGGCGGCGAACGCACCGCCCGGCACCGAGATCATTCTCGCCGAGGCGGCAGTGGCGCCGGGCTCGCGCCTCGAGGGCCGGCGCTTCGACGTCAACAACTTCCGCCGCGACACCGGCTGCTCTGTGCTGGGCGTGCAGCGCCACCGGCGCATGCAAAGGAGCCTGCTCAACGAGATCCGCCTCACCGGCGGCGACGTGTTGCTCATCGTCGGCCCGCGCCCGCGCATCCGCGCCATCCGCGCCGACCGCGACCTCCTGGTGCTGGGCGGCACCCTCACCCATCTTCCCGCCTTCGCCAGTGCCAGGCTAGCGGTCGCCATTTTCGTTGCCACGGTGGCGGCGGCGGCACTCGGGCTGTTGCCCATCCTGCACGCGGCCCTCATCGGCGCTGCCGCCATGATCGTCACCGGCTGCCTCGACGTGCGCCAGGCGGTGCGCGCAATCGACCGGCAGATCGTCATGCTCGTCGGCGCCTCCATCGCCATGGCGATGGCGCTCGATGCCACCGGCGGAGCGCACTACCTCGCCTCCAGCATCGTCGGGATTTTCGGGGGATGGGGGCCGCTTGCAACCCTTTCAGGGCTGTTCTTGCTGGTGGCCTGCCTCACCAACGTGCTCTCCAACAACGCCACGGCGCTGCTTTTTACCCCCATCGCCATTTCGACCGCGCGCGAGCTCGGCCACGACCCCGTGCCCTTCCTGCATGCGATCATCTATGCCGCCAACTGCTCGTTCGCCACGCCTATCGGCTATCAGACCAATCTGCTGGTCATGGGACCGGGCAATTACCGTTTTGGGGATTTCATGCGAACGGGAATTCCGCTCTTGATCATTCTGTGGGTTGTGTTCACCATATTCGCACCCATGTGGTATTCGCTGTAGGACTCCCAAGTTGAGCATCGAACGCCGAAATTTTCCGCAGTTCTTCATCACCGCCGCAGCGCCGTGCCCGTATCTGGCGGGCCGCATGGAGCGCAAGGTGTTCACCCATCTCATCGGCAACGAGGCAACGCAGTTGCACGACACGCTGTCGCAAGGCGGCTTCCGGCGCAGCCAGAACATCGCCTACCGGCCGGCCTGCGAGAACTGCACGGCGTGTGTGTCGGTCAGGGTGCCGGTGAGGCTTTTTGCGTTGTCCGAGTCGTTCAGGCGCGTCGTCCGGCGCAACTGCGACCTGGTGGCGGAAACCGTGCCGGCAGAAGCCATGGGCGAGCACTACAGCCTGTTTCGCGATTACATCCTGGCGCGCCACGGCGACGGCGGCATGTCGGACATGACGGTCGCCGACTTTGCCGCCATGGTGGATGAGAGCTTTGTCGACACCTCCATTATCGAATACCGCCTGCCCGGACGGGTGAGCCTTGCCGGCCGCCGCCGGCAGGGCGACCGGCTGGTCGCTGCCTCCCTCACCGACCGCCTCAATGACGGGCTGTCGATGATCTATTCCTTTTTCGATCCGGCCCTTTCCTCGCGCAGCCTCGGCAGCTACATGATTCTCGATCACATCGCGCGCGCGCGCGAATCGGGTTTGAGCTATCTCTACCTCGGCTATTGGGTCGAAGGCTCCGACAAGATGGACTACAAGGCCCGCTTCCTGCCGCAGGAGCGCCTCTTGCGCGATGGCTGGACACTGATCGACGCCTGAGGGGCCTTTCGAGGGATGGCGGCAATGGACAGTGGAGGAATGAGCGCCGGGGACCGCAGCAAGGGGGTCGCGGCCGCCGGGCTTGGCGGTTTGCTGCTCAGCCTCGATGTCCCCCTTCTCAAGCTGGCCGACGCCGAGACCTTCACCGTCATCGCGGTACGCGGTCTCTTGGTCTTCACCTCGCTGTTCATCTTCTGGTCGGCCAGACGTTTTTTTCTCGGGCTGCGCACGCCCTTCATCAACGGCTATACCAGCGTCGCGGTGGCCACCACGACGGCACTGGCGAGCATCCTGTTCATCCAGGCGATCTACCTCACTCCGGTGGCGAACATCGTGTTCATCCTGGCGTTCAACCCGTTGTTCGCGGCCATTCTCGGCTGGGTGGTGCTGGGCGAGCAGCTCGACAAGGCGACGATCGCAGCGGTTACGGCCTCCATCATCGGCGTCGGCATCATCGTCTTCGACGGCCTCAAGAGCGGCGGTTTCATCGGCAATGTCATGGCGCTCGCCGTCGCGGTCATCCTCGCCATCTCCATCACCATCATCCGCCGCTCACGCTCTGACCAGTCTATGAGCGCGGCCAATGGCGGCATCCTGGCAGCGGCCATGACGGTGTGGTTCAGCCACCCGGCATCGCTCGGCCTTCACTCCTGGGGATGGCTGGGGCTCAACGGGCTGTTGGTGATGCCGGCATCGGCAGGGCTGCTGATGTATGCGCCGCGCTATGTGCCCGGCCCGCTGGTGGCCATGTTCTACCTGCTGGAAACGGTGCTGACGCCCGTGTGGATGTGGCTGGTGTTTGATGAAGTCCCGAGTCTGGCCAGCCTTGCCGGCGGCGCCATCGTGATCATCAGCCTTGTGAGCCACTCGCTCTACATGCTTGCCGTCGAGAAAAAATCATCTCGTCCTCGAACCGTTGCGGCAACCCGTCCTTTACAAATTGCCACTACGTTGCGCGACTAGAGAGAGGTCTCAGAGCCGGGGAACTGAAGGGCGCCAACCCGGCTGGGCGGAACGGCGGTCGCCCGGAGCAAGGGCTTGGCATGACGAAGGCTGCGCTGGGTCGGCGCGAACATCGCTACGGGTTGCTGGTCACCGGACTGGGCGGACTGTTGTTCACCTGGGATATCCCGCTCTTGCGCCTGGCCGGGGTGGACCAGTGGACCATGACCCTGACGCGCGGTGTCTTCATGTTCGCCGCCATCAGCGCGTGGTGGTACGCCACCTGCCGCAAGGGCGGCGAAGATGTCCCCTTCATCAATGGCCGGGCGGGCTGGCTGGTCGTGCTCACCAGCACCCTGGCCAACCTGTTCTTCATCGCCGCGATCAGCCGCACCACGGCCGCCAATCTGGTGTTTATCCTGGCGCTTAATCCCCTATTCTGCGCCATCATGGCCTACCTGTTTCTCAGGGAGCGGCCGCCGCTGGGTACCTGGTTCGCCGTGGCCCTGGCTCTCTTCGGGGTAGGGATCATAGCCTATGATGGCTTTGCCACCGGCACACTGGCGGGCGATGTGATGGCTCTGGTGGTGGCGTTGTGCATGGCGGTGACGCTCACCACCATGCGCAAGACCGGCAAGAGCGTCGTCACCAGCTTCGCCACCGGCAGCCTCATGGCGGCGCTCGTCGCTTCGTTATGGGCAACGCCCATGGCCATGCCGCCTGCCGCGTGGAGCTGGCTGGCGCTCAACGGGCTGGTGGTCATACCGCTCGCCACCGCGCTGATGGCCATCGGCCCGCGCTATCTGCCGTCGGCGGAGGTGGCGATGTTCTTCCTTCTCGATACGGTTCTGACGCCGGTCTGGGTGTGGATGCTGTTCGGTGAGTTGCCGAGCCTGCACAGCATCATCGGCGGCATCATTGTCATTACCGCCTTGCTTGCCCACTCGGTTTGGCGCTATCGCTCCAACGGTGTCGCTAAGTCGTTGCGTCCAATGGCCCTTTCGATTGAGCAAGAGTGAATTATTGGCGAATGGGGAATCTGGTCCCACTCTGATGAACTGCACGGGTGCGGACTGCCGCGGTCAATGAGACGATGTGAAAATAAGCCAAACGGATTGCGCGATCCATTACGACTCGCAATGGCGTCGGTGATCCTCTATCACCAGGCCTTGGAATTGGGCGTGAGCTTACAGGTATCGAGCGATTTCGAGCTGTTTGCGCATGTGCGGGCCAAGGGGCGTGACGGCCTGGTGTCGCCGTTTTTCGACCCCGATATCAACCGTGACCTGCAACAACGCGCGTTCTGGGCGGCCGCCTACGAAAGCAGTGGCAGGCCCGTTTGCCTTCAGGCATTTCGTCTTGACACGGTGGAACCTTCGCTGGCCGACTGGGCGGCAGGCTGGATCATGGGCCTTTACCTCAAGCGCGGCGAACTGCTGATTCCGCGTTCGGTGACCCCGCCGGCGAGTTCCATCACCGAGCGTATTGCGGGCCGCGTGGTCTATCATGGCGAGTTGTGGATCGATAAGAGTTTCGGCCGACGCCGCCTCGCCGAGGTCGTTCCCCGCCTCGGCATGCTGT
>Ga0307436_1000455_pt1 | contig 19216 bp, 18 predicted proteins | sample SalMarWE160440MG_FD_202513 | JGI IMG/M metagenome (GOLD analysis project Ga0307436, IMG submission 202513) | Salt marsh sediment microbial communities from the Plum Island Ecosystem LTER, Massachusetts, United States - WE1604-40 | ecosystem: Environmental > Aquatic > Marine > Intertidal zone >...
TCTTGCGCTTCATCAATCCCCTCTTCATGTTCGGAGGCTACTTCTTTACCTGGCAGGCGAGCTTTGAACTCAGCTCCATTATTGGCTACGTGATCTTGATCAATCCCATGCTCTACGTCATGGAAGGCATGCGGTCTGCAACACTTGGCCCCGAAGGATATCTCCCTTTTTGGAATTGTTTCGCAGCGCTCTGGGCTTTCAATTTCACTCTTGGATGGATCGGAATTTCCAAGCTGAAAAAAAGACTCGATTGTATTTGACAATTAAACTTTGATTTCCTATCTTTCCAGCGAATTTTTTAATACCAACCTTTTTACGGAGAACTCGCATGTCTTCATCTTCAAATTTTTTTGGATCGATCATAAACAAAAACCTCGAGTCAGCCTTCCAAAGTGTTTCTCATTTCCCCTATCATGCAGATCAACAAACAATTGGACGATATGCTCAATGGGTCACAGATGGAATCTGTCGCCTCGTCGGCCACCTCACACCCACGAGGTACAAGAATGCTTCTTTCAAAGGCCTTATTCGACGGACTACCCTTTTGACAGCGGGTTTTTTAGGTTCTCCGGAACTCACCAACATCAATTCTCTAAAAGCTCGCGTATGGTTTACAAAACCCTTGGAATACCTCCAAGTCAGTTGCATTGATACCGCTCGCAAAATTTACGATTTGAATTCACAAAAGTACCATGCTGAGCAGGCAGTCCCTGAAGTAGTCAAAGAAATCTGCGACAAGACTAAGAGTCATTTCCCAGATAAAATGGATGATTCAGATCCAATAGATCATCTCGAAAAAGAATTCAAAAAAATCATTGAGGAAAAAGTCTTTGAAGACCCGCTCACGATGGCTGAAGTTGCTACAAATATTTCTCGAGCTGTCCTTCCTGTCATGTTCGAGCAAGGAGCGCGCATTTTTATCGCAGCGGTCCCATGGTGCTATTGGACAAATTCTCCCTTTGTTTCCACTTTTGCGACGGTATCCGCTTTCACAGCCTCGGCAAGCTTCTTTGGAAACCGCCATTCATTTGTTCAAGTAGGGGCTCATGGAGTCCTCGTAGCTTCTACTCTTTACTTCTCAAATAACTCTCAATGGATCTCTTCAATCCTTTCAGTGGGCACTCTCGCTATTTGGTGGGGACTCATTGCCAATGGCAAGACAGCCGAGTTAACTCAATATAAGCCACCTGAATCAGCAAATCAGGTAGAAAATCTCGTGCATCGAGAAAAGAGCGCGATTTTAGAGAAGGTAGATGGTGCGCTTAATGATGTTACTATCTCTAAAACATTTGAAGCCGACATAGATAGTATCAAATTCCCAAAATATCCCTTTATGCCCTTCGTAGAAAAACCTATCCCTTCTTCTGAAAGTTCTTCCGGAAAACGCGCAGTTCATTTTGAGGACAAAGGAAAAGAGAGAGTAAAAGAAGGGCCAACACCTTGGCTAGAATTGGAAAACAACAGAAAGAAATTCGAACGTAAATACAAGGATTATAAAGAACGGCCTGAATACTGGGAACTGAAAAATAGAGAATATAAAGAAAAAGCAAGGTACTATCGTACTCAAGGTGAGACCGAAAAACGTGCAATGTGTATCTGTCACGCAGAAGAGGCTCATTTGAACCAATACTTATGCAACAATGAGATCACGCTCGATGAGTTTGAGGGACAAAGAAAAGGTATTGAGAAGTTCCTTGGAGAAAGACTGGCAGAGCATAAAGGAAACAAACACCTTATTAAAATTCTAAACAGAGTAAAAACCGCAAAACACCCTTTAGACGTCTAGCCTTTTATGTAGACGGCTCTTAGGGAAGTGTTTTTCTTCGGACCGACTACCTGCCAATCGAGATGAATGTAATGCTGATCAAAGAGGACACTTCCAGTATAAGTGTCCTCTTTGCACATGTGAGGAAGTAGGGATCGATAGGTAAATGGACCGACTTGCTCGAGCTCGAAAAGCAGAACGGGACGGTTTTTGCCATAGCGAAGATGCTCGAGGGCGATCTTTCGGCTCTTTTGGAAAAAGCGAAATCGAAGCGTATTGGTATAAGTGATTTCTTCACGACTGTGAACGCTCAGCCAGGTTCCCCGTTCAAAAAGAGTCACTGAGTCTCCTTCAGAAAAAACGGTGACCGAAGCAACACCCTTTCGAGGTTCAAAAGTGGGAGGGATCTGACGACAAGTAGAAATGAACTCTCCTCTGCGAACACCTTCGAGCAGCTGGGCCAAATTAGAACTGGAGACTTCCACCGACAAACCACCCCGTCAAGCCAAAGTTCAAGCTCCTTTCGAAAGTAGAACTATCTGAGTACAGAGCTGCTTCCCCTTCTGCGAAGATCCGATTGCTGACAATTTCCAGGTGCGTTACGGCATCCCAGTAGTAGAGTCCCCGATATCCAAGCTCCATGTTGAGAAAAAAACAGTCCCAAAAATTGACTGGAAGAGCAATCCCCACTTTGCCATCGATGCCGGGTGTGAAAAAGCGACTGGAGCAGAAGCTCTGCTTCAGGCGGAGATCACTTTGGGGAATTGGAGAATCCGTTGAGCCGATAAAGGCCTCTTCTTGAAGAGATCCCGATTTCTTAGAAAAAAGGAGGTTGAACCCAAAGTCTCCCATGAAAGAGATCCCGCAAAAGATCGGAATTCTTCCCTCAAATCCGATGCGAGGGCCAACACCTTCAAAACGAGAAAGTTCGACTACTTGGGTCTCATTCGCTGAAAATTCTACGACTGGAGGAAAGGATTGGGTAAAATCGACAGAGTGGTTGGTTTTGAGATTGGCATATTGCACTCCGGCAAAGATGCGAAGAAAATAGGATTGATTGCTGTCAATCGCTCCCCCAAACTCTCCATTGAGACACTTGAAATCGGTCTCGACAAACGAAGAAGCCAAAGTAAATTGGTTGACAGCAGCTTGAGGAATAAAGCCAATTGTGGGCTGCAAGAAGCGGGGATCTGAAGCCTTGCTATGGTGGCGCTTTTTCATCCGATGTGAGAGGAATCGCCCCGTTAGATCCCACTTGAGATCCTCACAGGAAAGGGGGCTCTGGTAGAAAGCAAAGAGCTCAAAGCCCGAGTCCTGCTCAGTGCGAAAACAAAGGTCTTTGCCATCGAGGAGAAGACCTGTTAGATTTTCATAGGAGGTGATCTCGACTTTCCGAGCATAATTAACAGGAGTGATCAGCGGTCTCAAATAGAGCCAACTTCCCCCACCGCCAAAAGTAGCACTGCACGTGCAGATGGAGCAACAGGGAGTGCAGTCTTCTTCCGCATAGAACTCCTCATAGTTTGAGTAAAGGAGAACAGCTGAAAAGACAAGTGGAAGAGTCCATTTTCCGCTTTTAAACATGGCTTTACCCTAACTGATTTGAGGGTTAATGTCTACTTCACCAAAGCAATTCCAAGACCGTCGATTCTCCCATTTTCCCCGACGATTGTAGGTAAAATGATGGACTCCAGCCGTGGATCCTGTGCCATCACTTGATTGAAGACATAGATCTCGATCGCTTCATTGTCTCTCCCATCAGGAGCCCCAATTTCTCCCCGCTTGGGAATGAGGTTGTCTGAGAGAATCACTCCGCCCGATCGGGTCAACTGAATGGCCAGCTCAAGATAATCGGGGTAATGTGTTTTATCGGCATCGATAAAGACGAGATCAAAGGGCTCTTCTTTCCGATCGATCATCTCGCTCATGATTTCGATGGCATCGCCGCAAAGAGCCTCAATTCGATCAGCTAACCCGGCAAATGCGAAATTGGCAACAGCTACTTTGTAATGCTCAGGATTCATTTCAATGGTAGTTAGCTTTCCCTCGTCTTCAAGAGTCTTTGCAAGCCAAAGAGTGCTATATCCCGCTAAAGCCCCAACTTCCAAGATCCGCTTGGGCCGAATCATTTTCGCGAGCATATAGAGCGTTTTGGCAACTGTTTGCGAGACCCAAATCTCTTTGAATCCACATTGAAGAGCCTGAGTGGTCTCGGGGCTTTCCTCGCAAAAGTGGGTAGCGATGTAGTCCTTGATCCTCAACGCGCGTTCTGTCAAAATAGTTGCACTCCTTCGATGATCATGACCATCAAAATGATCAGGGTGAGAAAGATCAAAAGGGGCTTGCTTGTTTTGATTTCTTCCTTTTGTTCCATTTTGTACCGTCCGACCCACACCAGAGCAATGGGAATGAGTCCATTGAGAATGGCCTCTCCGATCCCTCCGGCAATGCCCAGAGCCTTGTCGAAGATAGCGGGATAGATCGAAGCGAGGACAAACGGAGGAAAAAAGACAGCTGTTGTAAGCCCGACTCGTTTCCATCCCTTGCGGGAAATCTTCATCCCATCGGCCAAAAAATCGACCATGGAAAACGAGACGCCGAGTAGAGAGGTAACTAGCGCAAAAAATGCAAAAGATTGCCCAATCCAGAATACACTCGTACGACCTGTTACATTTTTGAGAGCTGCAGTTACAGGCTTTCCCTCTTTGAGGGTTCCTTCGATGTTTTCGATGGGGATAATCCCAATCACCAGCCACTGCCAAATCCAGTATATGACAAGAGCGCCCGTAGCCCCGATGATGATGGAGAGCTTGAGGGATTTTTTGTCTTTGCCAAAGTAAGTAACCAGAGAGGGAATAATGTTGTGATACCCAAAGGCGCTGAAGAGGATCGGAAGGGCCAAGAAAGCACTTTTCGGATCTGAACTGACCAGATTCTCCTTAGTGATTTCGGGGGCCCCAATCCCAATGAGAAGGACATAGCTGATGATAAGTCCTGCAAATAAAATCAAGTTGGATCGGTCAATCCATTTGGCACCTAGAGCAATAATGGACCCAAATATTAGACCAAAAACAATATATCCGATGATTCCTTCGAGCTGGATGCCAGTTAGAGTCTCTAAAGCCGAGGCAACCATAGGAGCTCCTGCGGCATAGTAGGCGACGAGAAGACAGTAGTAGAGAAACAAGAACATCACTCCCGAAAAGAAACGCCCATTTGTTCCTAAGAATCGCTTGGACATGGACAAGAGATTACTGCCAATGGGCATCCAGAGGGTCGCTTCTAAATAGAGGAGCCCTGTCCAGAGAAGAATGGCCCATGCCAGGAGTGTGATTCCCATCGCGGGGATAAACCCCGCTTTGGCCGTAAGCAGAGGAATGCCCAACATTCCCGCTCCCACCGTCGTGCCCGCCACGAGAAGGGAACCGCTGACAATTTTTTTCCACATAGGAGATCGATTATAAGGGGAAAAAGTAAAAAATGGCTAAGAAAATCAGAGTGGGAAATAAAGCGGATAAGAAGAGATTCCAGGGAGAGATGCCCCCCTCAAAGTAGGGGTTGAGCAGAGCCCTTCCCGCTGGATTTGGTGCATGAGCAAAGAGTGTCAGTCCTCCCCCAGCAACGAGACCACTTGCAAGAGCATAACGAATGGGAGGAGTGATGTCATCGAGTAGACATGCCAAGTAGGCAACGGTGGAGTTTTCATTGAACGCCGTCAAAATCGTGCCAGTCACCATCATCGCTCCATAGCTGAGCTGCCCAATCAGAGGTTCAATCCACCATCCCTGGAATCCGCCATGGATCACGAGTCCTGCTAAGAAGAGACCAACGAGTAAGGGACGCTTGAGATTGAGCTGATACTGATGTGTGCGCGTAGCTTGATGGAACCCCAAAAAGAGGAGGTAGCTCCCCAAAAAAACGGGGGGATAATGCGCCATTGCGATCGTCCAGGCGATGAAGGCCACGTGAACCAGGGTGATCCAAAATGGCACCGATTCCTTCTTTTCCTCTTCCTGAGAAGGCTTTGCGAGTTTGGCAAAGTCTTTGCGAAGAAACCAAAAATAGAGAACATTGACAAGGGCAATGCCAAAAAAAACCTTCCATGAAAAGTAGTCTAAAAAGTCGGCAGTCGACCAATTCCAACACCTCGATAGAATGAGAGCGGGTGGAGCGGCAAAATTTGTGAGGACCCCTCCTACAGAGAAATTGACAAACATGAGGCCCAGTGTTCCATAAGAAAGCCGCTTTGAAGGACCTCTGGCATAGAGCTTATCGACGAGAAGAACCGCCGCGATAGTCATCGCAGCAGCCTCGGTGATCAGCGATCCCAAAATCGGGCCAAGAGTCATGACCGCAAGCCAAAAACTCGCAGCACTGCCTCCAAAAATATGGGCAATTTTTCGAATCCCCTTTTCGGTAAATTGAATGATGGGACGTGTAGAGGAAAGGCTCATCATCACCACAATAAAAAATGGCTCGACGTAGATTCGCGAGTCGAGATACTCGACAACATCCTCCCACCCGAAAAAAATCGTAATGGCAATGACAAGAGGGATCACCCAAAGGGCAAAAACCACTTCGATCTCTCCAAAAAAGTGAAGCACTTCTGCCCAGAAACTCACTTTTTCTCCCGTTTTTTCTTCGTGCTTTTTGGCAACTTTTTCCGAAAGAGTTGTGAAGTGATTTGCAAGTAAGGTATGGGCGATGGCAAGGGCAAAGATCACAAGAGTTGTGACCCGAAACGGGGTAGCTGCGTCAAACTCTGTTGAGAGAATGTCTTCGAGTGTCCCCATAAGCTTTAGGTCAAAACCTCCTCCGATGTCGTGAGATGTACTCCAGCTTTCTGCATTTTGTCCAGAGCCCTCTCTTCATCTTTCTCATCGAGGTTGATGGGCCTGGTCGCATCGGTAATGACAGTTACATCCCATCCCAATCTGCAAGCATCGAGGGCAGAAAAGAGAACACAATAATCGGTTGCAATTCCCACGAGAGTCACTGAATCAACTCCCCTCTTTCTCAAATAGGCATCGAGGCCTGTATCTCGGAGTTTGGCATTGTCGAAGAACGTGCTGTAGCTGTCAACCTCTGGATCCACTCCTTTTTCAAAAATCGCCTCGATTTTTTTCTCATTGAGGCCTTCGACAAAATCAGCCCCTGTTGTTCCTTGGACACAATGGGTAGGCCACAAAATCTGCTCTATATCATGGGCCATCACCGTTTCTCCTGGCTTTTTCCCTGGATGATTGTCGGCAAAACTGACATGATCTTTTGGATGCCAATCCTTTGTCGCGAGGACCACGGGAAAGGCTTCCATCAACTTGTTGATCAAAGGGACCAGTTCATCTCCTTTTGGAGTGGCAAGGGGCCCTCCCGGCATAAAGTCTCTCTGCATGTCGACAATGACTAGAGCCTTCACTTTTTTTGAATCTCCTCCATCATCGCAATTTTTTCCTCAAAGAGCTTTTCCTCCAATCCGCAGAAATAGATCTGTGGATTGAGAAATCTGCGCATCCCCGGATTGAATTGGTCAAGCTCTTCGTAAGTTTTCTTGCGACTCTCTTCAAGACTTGGGAACCTGTAAACCCTTTTTCCCTCTCTTAAAATTGGAACAAGGAGATCTCTGTGCTTCCATGAAGGATCGACTTTCATTTTCGCTCCTGGATCCGTATGGTTGACAATTGTATTCCCGGGACCGAAATCTAAATCATAGAGCATATCGCAAACATTGCCCTTATCATTGAAAAAACGGCGCACCTGAGAAATGCCCGGATGAGTTGTCTTGATTACTTGTTCTGAAATTTTGAGTCGGTATTGCCATTTCCCCTTTTCATCTGTGACGGCAGTTAACTTATAGACACCGTCGAGAGCTGGCTGATCTTTGGCTGTGACGAGATTCGTCCCGACACCCCAAAGGGAAATGGGAGCTCCCTGATGCTTGAGATCTCGAATGATCTGTTCGGTGAGCTCATTGGTCGCCATGATCTTTGTCTTTTGCAAACCGGCTGCATCAAGCTTTTTTCGAACCCCAGAGGAAAGGCGATGCAAATCCCCTGAGTCAAGGCGCACAGCGATAAGGTCAATCCCCTCCTCCTTGGCCACTTGAATCGCCCGATCGACCCCCTTCATTGTATCGTAGGTATCGATCAAAAAGATGCAGTTTTTGGGAAGAGCTTTTCCAAAAGCCCGAAAACTCTCGATTTCATCATCAAAAGCCATAACCCACGAATGGGCGTGCGTTCCTAAAACGGGAATTCCAAAGAGTTTGCCAGAAAGAACGTTGGAGGTGGAATGGCAACCCCCAATAAAAGAAGCTCGCGAGGCGGAAATCGCACCATCAATCCCCTGAGCCCTGCGCAGGCCAAATTCGACGATGTGATCCCCCGCTGCTGCAAAACAGATCCGAGAAGCCTTGGTCGCAACAAGGGTTTGAAAGTTGACAATGTTGAGGAGGGCCGACTCCAAAATTTGCGCTGCAATGATGGGCCCCTCAACCCGCAACAGGGGTTCATAGGGAAAGACTGGCGTCCCCTCTTCCATTGCATCAACATTGAGCTCCATCTTGAAAGTTCGCAGTTGCTCTAAAAAAGCAGATTCAAAGAGAGGTCCCCCTTTGCGATTTTTTAAGCCTTTGAGATATTCGAGATCCTCCTCAGAAAAATGAAACTGTTCGATATATTCGATTGCGGGCTCAAGTCCTGCGCAAACGGCATGCATTCCATCAAAAGGGTGCTTGCGAAAAAAGAGCTGAAAGACCGCACGCCGATTTGCCAGGCCGCATTTCCAGTAGGCATAGGCCATCGTGAGCTCATAGAGATCGGTAAGCAAACTGAGCGAGTCACGGTAGACCCGTTTAAGAAGTGGGTTGTCCATGCTCTTTGAGAATTTGATTTCGTTTCTTTTTCAGATCGTCGATTTGATCCTGAATTTCTCGAATTTTTTGCTTTTGTTGAGCCGCTTGATCCCAAGCTCGCCTTGCATCTAGATAATTTTCATTTTGAAACTGCCAACGCATTGCATTGTTGACATTCCTCTCGGCGCTCGATTTGTAGCGATCTTGAAGATCTTGAAGCTGTTCAATTTGTTTGTCGATGCTGGTGACTTCTTCTTGCCAAGTCAAAGAAGTGAAAAGGATCATGAGGAAGAGGCCCATGTGCAGTGACATGCCCGCACTGTACCAAAAACAAATTTTACTTGCATACCTTCCTTTCCCCTTATAAAATTAGAGAATGCGCCGTGTTTTCTTTCTGCTATTTCTTGCAATCCATCTGACGTGCCATGCCCATGTCACGATCAAGAATCGCCTGGCCCATTCCTCTCCTGGTGATTATGTTGTCACAGAACAGGGGGGAACCTACAGCTTAATGTTGATTCGCTCTGTCGATGAGATGCATCTCATTCTCGAGGAAGTTTCGGTCCAGCCCTCTAACATCGATTTGAAAAAAATCAATTGGAAAAAATGGGTGGAAAATGGAGCCCCAGGAGCTATCTCATGGAGTTCTATGGTTTTCGATCTTTCAAAATCCCAATTGACTCAGTGCTATTCTCATCTCGACAAGCAGTGGTTTTTCATCGATGATTCCGACTACTTTGTGAAACAACTCTTTGAGATGCCCCTGCGCCCAACACGGGATAATGAGAGAAAAAGAATCGGAGCTCCTCCCAATCCCGGGGAAATCGACCGCCGGAGGCTGTGGAAGCCCCAGTTAATTCGAGAGGGCAATCGAGAAAAATCAGCCGACTTTGAAGTGATGCGCACAAAGTGGCCGGCTGACAAGAGCAAACTCGCAGGCTGCATCTTTGAGCTCTACCTCGATGCCAAAAATACCACCTTCCCCTTTCCCTATTGGATGGAAGTGCAGCACCCTCATTACACCTTTAAAATACGCACTTTAGACTCGGGAAAAGGGATGATTTCCCCCATGCCCCTTCTCAAAACCAAGTGAGTTATGAACAAAACTTCCACACCCCTCTTTTTTCCTGGGGCTTCTCTATAGAGCTCTCTATGAGAGCTCTGTGGTATTTCTCATAAGCTAATGACACAGAGTAACTTAGTTTAATTCTTTATCGGAGTTTCACATTTAAAAGAAAACCCTCAAAATTGATCACCTTTCGCCATTATCCTTCAAAACAGAGTACTTATGAACAACGTTTCCACAGCTTATCTGTTTGAAAAAAAAAGAATTACGAATTCAAAAAACCCTGCCGAAATTGCTGGTTTAGATTGATCTGATCAACAAAGAATCTATTCAATGATCTTCTTCCAAAGATCCCAGATAAAGAGCGGCTGTGGGAAAATAGTTTGTCTCAAGAAGTGATTTAACGTTTTTGAGCCTATCTAGAATCTCATCAAGATCTTTCTTCGAATGTATCAATTTCGAAGAACTGTCTGTGGTGAATCCTTTCCCATCTTGTTCAATAAAGGTGATCGCTGTTTTGACTTTGTTTAAAAAGCCTTTGATCTTTTCAAAATGGATTAGATCTCTCTTTAGCAGCACGGAATCACCCGTATGATACATCATTCTGTTTAGATGTTTTGATATCACAACGAATCCACTCATCACAGCTTGATGGAGTGTTACCTGACACTCTTCTCCATCTCGATCAAAATAGTCTACAGTTTGGTCTAAAATTTTTTCGAAGTGACCAGGACCAAAAGACTCCTTTTTTGGATAAAAATCTGCTTGAACTTCTGGAAAATATTCAGACAACTCTTTTTTAGTTTGGAAGGAAAGTTTGCGGATGGCATTCTTCCAAGCTCTATTCATATTTTGAATCAGGGATTCCAATTTACTGCTTGTTGTTTCCAATGTAGTTAGCCGATCTTTCAGATCACATATCTCTGGGCTCTCTTCAATCTCTGAACCATCTTGATCTTCCTCGCCTTCCAACTGCATTTGATGAATTGATTGAATAGATGCGACCACAGATTTCAACGAGACAAAGCTGTCCACTTTTGCCTTCATCTCTATCAATTTTTCAAGGGCAAGCTCTCCTTCAGAGCCTTCCCTTAACACTTGGATTTTGCTCATGAGAGCATTACCTGCTTCTTCAAAGTCACAAGCCGCAACAGAGAAAGGAACGGTTTCAAGGGCATCGGTTTCGGGATTATATAGGGGAACATCTTGAAACCAGGCATTCGGATGTTCTAGGGTGCTTTTTATCATATTCTTACTGACTGTATTTTGGTGAAAATCGGAGAAAAGAAGTTTTACTCACGCTCAAAAATTGCCTCCTTAAGGGAAAACCCGCCATCAAAAAAGCGGGTTTTTGATAGTCAAAACAGAACCGATACTTATCCCTTAGAAAGTTCTTCGAGAGCATTGATATAGTTGGGTAAATACCATAAAACAGATCCACTGGTGAGATAGCCTTTTTTGATCTCAGAAGCAATTTCTTTGAGTTTTTTTGATACTGTATCGAGATTGTCTATCGTAGAAATATCGCGAGGGGTAGGAGAAGGACCTGCATCGGGTCGAAAGTACGGTCTGTGCTCCTTAAGAAAAGTAAGAACTCCCTTAATTCTCATATGGAGATCTACGAGTTTGTCATACTGCTCCTTATCCTCTGCGTAGGCACTTACATCCTTTTCATTATAGTGTTTGATCACACGCTCCTGCAATTTTTCTGCAACGGCAATCGCTAACTTCGCTGCTTCATAAACCGTTGTTTCAGCTGGAGAGCCCTCATTGTCGATAAATAAAAAGGGTTGATTGATAATATCGTTGTAGTGATCTGGGGAGTGAGTCTCTACCTTAGGTCTAAATCCTTCTAATGACATAATATTTCCTCTTGTTGGCGTTTAATCTTCTGATTTCTCTTTATTCTCAGTAGCCAATTCTGATGAATCTGCCGGATCCAAAGAGAGGCCAATCTGAGAAATCTTTTCACCTAATTCCTTGAGATATCTCTCGAGATCAATTGAAGTTGTGGATGCCATGAAAACCTCCCCGCTTTGAATTCGGGCAGTAGTTTAATTTTTATTGATCTTTTTTTTCAAACCTCTTTGTGTTAGTGTTTGGCTATGCAAGACGTTCTATTCGAGGGAAGACCCTACAAAATTTCATTTGATGCGATGCCGGAAGAGCTCAAGAAAAAGCTCTCCAAAGAAGATTTGAAAAGCTATTTGGAACTACTTCAGGTGTGTCAGCTCAAACCCCGAGCGGTATACAAAGAAGTGAAGGCCTTTTGCGAAAAGAGAAGTGCAATTCCCGAAGTGGCTAATCTCCTCACCTTTGCCCACATTCAGAACCATCGAATCGTTGAAGCGGAAAAACTGATCAAAGAGACTTATCTCAACCATCCCGAGTATCTCTTTGCCAAGATAAACTATGCCGATCAGTGTATCCGCAAAAGAAAACTAGATGAGGTGGAAAAGATCTTTGAGACGTTCGATTTGAGAGAACTCTGTCCCGATCGCGAAATGTTCCACACGAGCGAATTTCGGGGCTTCATGATCATGATGGCCTATTATCGCCTTGCCAGAAAGGAAAGAGAACTCGCTCTCCCCTACTTCCGAATGGCGAAAGAGATCGAGCCCAACCACCCAAGTGTGATCCATCTCGAGAAAAAGCTCTTTAAGAGATCTCTTTTGAAACGACTGCTTTCAAGGAAATCACCGTCGACTCCCCATTGATATCCCACTTTTGTCCATCACAGGCGCCAAATTCGAGGGATACACCGAGCACTTCATGCATGATCAAATCCTGGTAGGCCTCCAGAGCTTGTTTGACTCGATCAGTCGTCTGCATCTCGATTTCAATTCGATCGGTCACATAGAAACCTAGATCACGGCGCATAGTGTTGATCTTGTTTATGAGCTCGCGCGCGATTCCCTCGAGAAGGAGCTTTTCGTCGAGCTTTGTATCGTGATCCCTTCCTCTGAGCGGGCAACGAGCCCCTCACGCACTTTTCTCTCGATTTGCACATCCTCGGGAGTCAAGGTAAAACTCTCTCCTTCAACTGCGACATCTAGGGCATCTCCTGCGAGAAGAGTTTCCATCTGCACATGTTGAAAGGCTCCGATTACTTCTTGCATTGCCCGCATTTTGGATCCCACTTTTTTTCCGAGCACTCGGAAGTTGGGCTTGCAAATCAGCTGGACAAATTCCTCCTCGTTATCAGAAAATTCCGCTCCATGCACATTGAGTTCTTCACAGATCAAATGCTCTTGTCGCTTCAGGGCATCTAACCTCCCCAAATCTGCGCAAATGACATGAGCCTTTTTAAGGGGCTGGCGCACCTTGATCTTTTGCTCTTTTCGAAGAGAGTGGCCACAGCTGACGACCGTTTGGGTAGCGGCCATCTCTTCTTCGAGATCTAGATCGCGCAAAGCGAGATCCACCTTGGGAAAGTCACACAAATGGACCGATTGGGGATCCTCTTCTTTGCGAAGGTACAGATAGAGTGCCTCAGACAAAAATGGGATGAAGGGGGCGGCGACCTTCGAGAGAGTTAAAAGGACTCGATAGAGAGTGGAAAAAGCAGCTTTGCGATCAGGAGTATCTTCATCGGCCCAAAAGCGGTTGCGACATCTGCGGATATACCAATTTGTGAGCTCTTCGATCATGTCGACAAAGGGGTGGACCGCTTTGTCGAGCTCATAGCAATCTAAACCCTTCATCACATCTTCAACGAGCTTTTGGGTTTTAGAGAGGATCCAGCGGTCGATGTCGGTCTTCGCTTTTTCCAGAGCACTCGGTTCCCATTTGTAGATCGTTGTATAGGTCGACAGAAATTGATAGGCATTCCAAAAGGGAATCATGACCTGACGCATCACCTGTTCGACACCTCGCTCGGAAAAGCGCAAATCTTCAGCGGAAACGGCACCACTCCCAAGTAAGAAGAGGCGAATCGCATCGGCTCCATACGAATCGATCATGAGCGATGGCTCGGGATAGTTCTTGAGCCGCTTAGACATCTTGTTGCCATCTTCTGCCAAGATAATCCCATTGACGATGACATTTTGAAATGCAGGTTTGTCGAAAAGAGCTGTCGACAGAACATTGAGCGTGTAGAACCATCCACGAGTTTGGTCGAGCCCTTCTGCGATGAAATCAGCGGGAAAGCCCTCCATCGTAGACTTTTCATTTTCGAAGGGATAGTGGTTTTGTGCATAGGGCATCGATCCCGATTCAAACCAGCAGTCAAAGACTTCGGGGATGCGTTTAAAAGTCTTTCCGTTTTCCTCAAACGTCAACTCGTCAATGAAATGCCGATGCAGATCTGTGACCTTCTTTCCCGTTCGCTTTTCGAGCTCGGCAATGCTGCCAATGACAATGATCTCTCCGTCATCGCTGCGCCAAATCGGAATCGGAGTGCCCCAATATCGATTGCGGGAGATCGCCCAATCGCGGGCATTTTCAAGCCATTTCCCAAAGCGACCTTTCTTGATGTGGTCGGGGACCCAATGGATCTTTTCATTGTTTTTGAGGAGCTTGTCTTTGAGTTTTTCAACGGCGACAAACCAGGTGCGAACAGCGCGATAAATCAGAGGAGTATCGGAGCGCCAGCAAAAGGGGTAGCGGTGGCGGATTGTCCCTTGGTGGAAAACTCTCCCCTTTTCCTTGAGCATTTTGATGATCTCTTTATCGGCATCTTTGACAAAGAGCCCTTCCACTTCTGGAACTTCTTTGGTGAACTTCCCATTGTGATCGACGGGACAGACGAGTTCGATGCCAGCAGCTTTTGTTACAAAGAAATCCACCTCTCCAAATGCAGGAGCCATATGGACAATCCCGGTTCCATCTTCAGTGGAAACAAACTCATCGACGAGCACGGAGAAAGCCTTGTCCTGCTTCTTTTTTGTGAAATAGGAGAAAAGGGGCACGACTTTTTGCTCAGCCAGCTGACTCCCTTTCATCGTCTCGACAATCTCGATAGCTTCGAGATCTTTGAAGTAGGTTGAGAGGCGGTCTTTTGCCAAAATGACCTGTCCCTTTTTTCCCTTTTCTTTGACCTTGACATATTCGATTTCAGGCCCTACGGCGAGAGCGAGATTCGAGGGAAGTGTCCAAGGAGTCGTCGTCCAAGCAAGCAATGAAGTAGAGGGATCTGACTCGAGGGGAAATGTCACTGTCAAAGAGGGATCATCGATATCGCGATAATTGAGATTAGCTTCAAAATTGGAAAGGGGCGTTCCGAGTTTTGCCGAAAAGGGCATTACTTTGAATCCCTCGTAGACGAATCCCTTTGCATAGAGCTCGTAAAAAGCCCACCAGACCGATTCCATAAAAGAGGGATCCATCGTCTTGTAAGTCTTTTCAAAATCAACCCACCGTCCCATCCGATCGACTGTTGTCTTCCACTCTTCAGTATAGCGAAGGACAATGGAGCGACATTCTTCGTTGAATTTCCCGATTCCAAAGTTCTCGATTTCAGGGGCACCCGAGAGCTCTTTGGCCTTTTCGATTTCATTTTCGACCGGTAATCCATGGCAATCCCAGCCAAATCTTCTGGGAACGAAATATCCCTGCATGGTTTTATACCGAGGGATCACATCTTTTATCGTTCCTGCGAGAAGATGACCGTAGTGAGGAAGCCCTGTGGCAAAGGGAGGTCCATCATAGAAGGAAAAAAGCGATTTCCCTTTTCTTGCTTCCAGAGATTTTTCAAAGATATTCTCCTCATTCCAAAACTGAAGAATCCGCTCTTCTCGAGCGGGAAAAGATTCTTTTACTTGATCACGCATAGTGTTTGTGAATGGCCCGGCTTTCGGATTTTCTTGAGTCAGAGAATGGAGTCGTTTGATCCGCCAACCCTACCCTGGGCCAATCAGCACGCACTTCCAGACCGAGATTGATTAAATCATTCATCCGCTCAGCCATGTGAATTTTACCCTCAATGTATCTAAGGGAAGGCTCGTGCTCCGCTTGAAATTTAAGGTCATTCCCGAGCTTTTGACGTACATAATTGCTGACAATCGTTGCATAGTTGCGGGTGATATCCTTGATTTCATTGAGAAGAGGCCTTTCAAAAAGAAGGACATCACGACCGTAACACTCTTTCATCCTGTTGAGAATGGCGGAGAGCAGATAGACGGTGAGACCGGCACCGTAATAGGGGGTAATTACCCCAACCAGAGCAATACCTATCGAGGTGAAGCCATAAGTCACGTGACTCCAGTGCTTTCGCATGGAAAAGTTGACCGAATTTGAAAGTCCGAGCGTCGCGAAGGAGAGAGCCATATATAAAAGGGTAAAAGCGATGTTGCAAATGGTACTGGCAACCGAGATCACCGCGGCTTCTAGAAAAGTGACTCTCGTCGAGAGCATGTTTCCTAAATCATTGGTACCTAGTTCCTTAGACAAAAAAGCATAGGGAATCGCCTTGAGAGTCGCATAAGTAATTTGGACCAGAGCTGCAGATTGAAGAAGGACATGGGCTCGTTCTGAGGATTCAGGAAGGTAGCGGGCTAACCTCTGTCTGAGGGAGTAAAAAATGAGGGAAAGATCTGTAGTATCTTGAATAGTCGACATCTATGTGTAAGGCGTTGTATACTGGAGGGGAAATTATAGGGAATGGCTATTTTAAGATAAACCCTTTCTTGTAAGCCACTCATTTTCATGATCTTACAAGAGGCCTTTCTCTAGACAAAAAATGAAAATTTTGCTATAATCACTACTGGGGGTGAACAGGTTTCGACTTGGCAATGGCCCATTAATCGCATGCAGAGGATGTCAGTTGGCCTCTCAAAAAAACTGGCAAACGAATAATTGACAACTCTAAAGTTGTAAAAGGCGACTTCAGCTTCAATGCTGAAGAAGCTAAAATGGCTGCTTAAGACCTAACCGTCTTAACACCTCGGTGACCTAGGAAGAACCAGGCTTGTTAGACTCACTGTTATTTCTCCTGGTGTGAATGGAATATTTGGCCTTTTGGTTTTCTGTTCGAGATTTGAAAAGGGCGTGCAGCATCCTAGTGGGGCACCTTCCATCAGATGTTGTAGCTAGAATCTGAGGTGCTACGCATGTAGACGTTAATGCAAAGTTGGCTAAGGACGAGAGTTCGATTCTCTCCACCTCCAATAAAAAAAGCCGGGCAGTTGTCCGGTTTTTTTTTGAGGTTGAAAATCGATTTCTCTCGCCTTAGACAACTTGGAAACCAATGGAAAAAATTCTCGAGATCTTCTTCAAGTTTAGCCCTCGAATTCCCTCTTCCTTTCTCAGCAATATTCAAGAATATCCCTTCGAAGACTCGATGAAATTCGATGGCAAAACTTTTTGAATTTCTTTGGAGAATTTTTTCCATTGGTTTCCTGTTGGTGGGAGGTCCGAAGCGGATTGCTTTCGAGACAGGGGCAAGAGATTTTTGATAAAAAGCGTTTCTGGAACCTGGAGCAAGCTCTTTAGAGCTTGTGTAAGGTGAAGAAAGACTTTTGAGCAAAAAGATCATCAACTGAATCGGAATGAATAGGCTGAGGACCTCAGGGACGAGAGTTCGATTCTCTAACGACTCCAATAAAACCGAAACAACAGCTCTGGTCTTTTTTATCTAGTAGTACAAATATACAAAGTAATTTTCAGATTCTATCACATTCTATATCAAATTAGAGCATCTCCAGATAGAATAATTATGTCTAATAGGAATTTTTAATGAATTTTGACTTTAATCTCATCATTTCATCAATTTTTTATCTTAGCTCCAAATTCTCTATTCCAAAGAGATTATTTTTTCTTTTGCCAATTCTAATGCATTTTTATATGAGATTGAATAACTCACATGATCCCATTTCAACTTCTCATGCCATCGTAATAAAATATTCTTAGGCTGGCTTTGTAATCCTGAAAAAATTACCTCCATTCTCCTAGAGCTACATTGTTTAACAAGATCGGCTAATGCTGTAGCGCCTGTCTTATCAAGGAAAGGAACTAATCTCATGCGAATGACCAAGATTTTTGGTTTTTCTCCAATTTTTTTTAGCAGTTCAGGGATATCACTAGCCATTCCAAAGAAAATCGGACCAGCAATCCAAAATACTTCAACTCCTTTGGGCAATTCTTCTCTTTGATCTTCTTCTTTTCGACTCTGACCAAAGTTCTCTTTTATATCTGAAGATATCTCAACAGATTTACTCATACGAGCTACAAATAGTAGTGAAGCTAATGCCACGCCGACTCCGATTGCAACGGATAAATCTACAAATATAGTTAATATAAATGTCATTATCAGCAGGATTCTATCGCTCCCAGGAAATTTCATTGTACGAACGAATCGATGAAGTTCGCTCATCTCCCAGGCAACGAAGAAAAGAACTGCAGCAAGGGCTGACATGGGAATAAATTTTATTGAATTAGCAGCAAATAAGACAAAAATGAGTAAAAATAATGAATGAAAAATCCCTGCAAAGGGTGTTTTGCCCCCAGCAGTAATGTTTGTTGCTGTTCTAGCAATTGCCCCAGTCGCTGGAATTCCACCAAAAAACCCAGAAAAACAATTTGCAATCCCTTGGCCAATAAGCTCCTGATTGGGCCTATGTTTAAAACCTGTCATTCCATCAGCTACAACAGCTGATAGAAGTGCTTCTACTCCAGCAAGGAATGCAATAATAAACGCTGAAGGCAATACTTGTTGCAATTTACTAAATGATATTTCAGGCCAAATTGGAGTAAAAACTCCTGCAGAAATGCTTGAAAAGTGAGTGCCAATAGTGTCCACATCAAGGTTGAATAAAAACACAACAGAGGATGCTAAAATAAGAGCAATGAAGTAACGTGGCAGCCAAGGAATAAATCTACGAAAAATAAAAATCGTGATTAAGGACATCAAGCCGATAGAGATCGTTGCATACTCCATACCATAAAAAAGGGAAAAATAACTCCTCCATTTTTCAATAAATCCAGCTTGTAAATCGTCAACCTGTAATCCAAAAAAGTTATTCACTTGTGTTGAAGCTATGATAACAGCGATGCCAGAAGTAAATCCTGTAATTACAGGCTGAGGCATAAATTTGATGAGCTGTCCAAGCCTGGCATACCCTGCTAAGATCAGAATGAACCCAGCTAAAATCGTAGCCAAGAGCAAACCATCATAGCCATATTGTCCAATCACGCCATAGACAACAACAACAAAGGCCCCTGTGGGACCTCCAATTTGAATACGCGAGCCACCCAACAATGAGATTAAAAAGCCAGCAATAATTGCCGTAATAATCCCTTGCCCGGGCGAAGCCCCGCTTGCAATACCAAGAGCCATAGCTAGAGGCAATGCCACAATCGCTACTGTTATCCCTGCAAGCATATCAGAACGTAAGTCAGCAAAACTATATCCCTCTTTCAGTACAGAGATAATTTTTGGAGTAAATCTAAGCATATTTTGCTAAAATCACCTCGATAATAATTTATTGAATAATCAGCATGTTGAGACCGTTGCATAAAGTTGAGGTAGCAGTCCAATAAGCCCCACGATGTGTTTTTTTCAAAAGATAGCCTCTTCCAAACTTAAAATTAGATCGCT
>Ga0307436_1000456_pt1 | contig 19199 bp, 18 predicted proteins | sample SalMarWE160440MG_FD_202513 | JGI IMG/M metagenome (GOLD analysis project Ga0307436, IMG submission 202513) | Salt marsh sediment microbial communities from the Plum Island Ecosystem LTER, Massachusetts, United States - WE1604-40 | ecosystem: Environmental > Aquatic > Marine > Intertidal zone >...
CGCGGGTCTGGTAACCGACCGATTCCAGCACCGCGCGCGCGAGTTCGGCGTCGCCGGAATGCCGGGTGAGGCCGAAAATCGCGCCGCGCGCCTGGGCGTCCCAATAGGGCGCGCCGAGCCCGACAAACGCCGGCACCAGGTAAACCTGCTCGGCTGGATCGGCAAGACCGGCCAGCGCATCGGCCTCCGCCGAATGGGCGATGATCTTGAGGCCGTCGCGCAGCCATTGCACCGCGGCGCCGGCGATAAAGATCGCGCCTTCCAGCGCGTAGGTGCGCTTGCCCGCGAGCTGATAGGCGATGGTGGTGAGCAGCCGGTTGCGCGAGACGACGCGCTCGGCGCCGGTGTTGAGCACTACGAAGCAGCCGGTGCCGTAGGTCGATTTCATCATGCCGGGCTTGAAGCAGCCCTGCCCGATGGTCGCCGCCTGCTGGTCGCCGGCCATGCCGAGAATGCGCATGGGTGCACCGAACAAGTCCGGCGCGGTGACGCCGAATTCGCCGGCGTTATCGCGCACCTCCGGCAGCAGGCTGGGCGGCACGCCGAACAGCTTGCAAAGGCCCTCGTCCCATGCGCCCTTGCCGATGTCGAACAAGGCCGTGCGCGCGGCATTGCTGGCGTCGGTCGCGTGCACCTTGCCGCCGGTAAGCCGCCACAACAGGAAGCTGTCGACGGTGCCGAAGGCGAGCTTGCCTGCTTCGGCCGCCGCGCGTGCGCCGTGAACGTGCTCGAGCAGCCAGGCGATTTTGCTGGCGGAGAAATAGGGATCGAGCAGCAGCCCGGTCTTGGCGGCAATCTCCGGCTCGTGGCCGCGTTCGCGCAGCAAGTCGCAAAGCTCGGCGGTGCGCCGGTCCTGCCAGACGATCGCGTTGTGGATCGGTTTGCCGGTCGCGCGCTCCCAGATCACCGTGGTTTCGCGCTGATTGGTGATGCCGATACCGGCGACCTCACGCGGATCCAGGCCCGCCCCGGCGATCGCTTCGCGTACGCAGGCGACGGTGGCGGACCAGATTGCTTCCGGGTCGTGCTCGACCAGGCCGGGCGCCGGATAGTTCTGGTGCAGCTCGTGCTGGGCGAGGCCAAGCGGGTTGAGCGCCGTATCGAAGGCGATGGCGCGCGTCGAGGTGGTACCCTGGTCGATGGCGATGAGAGCTGCGGCCAAGACTTCTTCCCCCGCTGCCGCGCTGGGCAATGCTGACAGCAGCGCGGAGCTTAGTGCAGCAGGATCAGATTGGCGATTGCCTCGTCGTTGTCGGCATGGACCGCGGTCACCATTTTGCGCGGCGCCGGGCCGTAATAGTCGCCGGTATTCACCACCGGGCGCGGCTTGGTCAGCACCGAGACCAGGCGGTCCTGCAAGGCCTTGGACGATACCGGTTTAAGCAGGAATTCGTTGACGCCGACCTTCACCGCTTCGATCACACGCGAGCGCTCGCCGTGGCCGGTGAGCATGATGATCGGCACGTCCGGATACGGGAAGGTGTCAGGCGAGCGCACCATGCGCAGGAAGGCCGGACCGTCAACGCCGGGCATTTCCCAGTCGAGAATGACGACGTCGGGCGCGATGGTGCGGATGAGCTCGAGGCCCGCCGGTCCGTCGCCCGCCTCATAGACATTACGCACGCCGATGCTCATCAGCATGGCGCGCACGACCTTGCGCATATACGGCTCGTCGTCCACCACCAGCACCTTGCTGGCGGCAAAGCGAGCGGCGAGGTCTTTGGCATCGATTGGCATTGGCAATCCGTCCCCCCAAACGGTGCTGTCGGCGCTACTAAGACACAAAGGTGTGGCGGTCGGCTAAAACGGGCCGCCTCAACTGCGCCGACTCCGGCAAGGCTTGGTAAACCATAAGCGCGCCGTTCAGGGCGCGGTCTGCTGCGCCATCTGGGCATTAAGCGAGACGATGAACTGGCTGAGCACGGCGGTCTCTTCCTCCGTGGCCTTGAGGCCAAGCTTGCTGCGCCGGTACAGCACGTCCTCGGCGGTCTGCGCCCATTCGTTCTCGACGAGGTAACGCACCTCGGCGCCGGTGAGATCGCCGGTGAAGCGGGCTCCCAGATCGTGCATGCTTTGCGCGGCCCCGAGAATGCGCTCGCGACGCGTTCCGTAGGCCCGCACCAGGCGTTGCGCGTGCGGCGCGGCAAGAAAGGGCCAGCGCCCGACCGTTTCGGCCACCAGCGCGTTGAATCCATCGGGTGCGAAATCGCCGCCGGGCAGTGTCGAGCCGGCGGTCCAGGGCGGCCGCGCCGGGAAAAAAGGAGCGATCTTCGCCATCGCCGCCTCGGCCAGTTTGCGGTGGGTGGTGATCTTGCCGCCGTAGATGGTCAAGAGCGGCGCCTCGTCGGACTGCGCGTCAAATGCAAGCGTATAGTCGCGGGTGACGTCTTCAGGTTTGCCGGCGCCATCGTCATAAAGCGCGCGCACGCCGGCGAACGCCCACACCAGCTCGTCGGGCATGATCTTGTCGCGGAAATATTCGTTCACGGTGTTGCAGAGATAAACGATCTCGTCGCCATCGGGCGACGGCGAATTGAGGTCGCCGACGAAATCCTCGTCGGTGGTGCCGATCAGGGTGAACTCCTGGGCGAACGGCAGGACGAACACCACGCGCCCGTCGGCGGCCTGCAAAAGATAGCCGCAATCGTGCTCGAAGCGGCGGCGCACCACGATATGACTGCCCTTGATCAGCCGCACCGGCGCCGCAAGCGGCCGCCGGATCACGGTGTCGGCCACCTCGCCGATCCAGGGCCCGGCGGCGTTGACCAGCACGCGTGCGGTTGTGACGTCGCGGCGGCCGCGAGCGAACAGCTCCAGTTCCCAGTCCTCCTCGCGCCGGTCCGCACGCACGCAGCGAGTGCGGGTGCGGATAACGGCGCCGCGCTCGGCGGCATCGAGCGCGATGAGCACGACCAGGCGGGAATCGTCGACCAGGCAATCGGAATATTCAAAGCCGTAGTGGAACGAGCGCTTGAGCGGCGCGCCGAGTGGGTGATGGGTGAGATCGACGGTACGGCTTGCCGGCAACAGCTTGCGCGCGCCCAGCCAGTCATACAGGAACAAGCCGAAGCGCAGCAGCAGCGCCGAGCGCCGGCGCGGGAGCAGCGGCAGCAGGAAGCGCGTCGGGCGGATCAGATGCGGGGCCATGCGCAGCAAGACCTCGCGCTCGGCCAGCGCCTCGCGCACCAGCCGGAAGGCGCCATGCTCCAGGTAGCGCAGGCCGCCATGGATCAGCTTCGAGGAGGCCGAGGAAGTGCCGGAGCCGAGATCGTTCATCTCGACCAGCAGCACGCTCAGGCCCCGCCCGGCGGCGTCGCGGGCGAGCCCGGTTCCGTTGATGCCGCCGCCGATGATGGCGAGATCGAAGTCGGCCATTGCCTGCTGATTCGCTTAATTGCGCGCAGAGTGAGCGGCTTCACCGGCGCACTCAAGCCCGCTCAAAGCCACAACATTCGGCCACGATTGCCAAACAAGCTCATTCTAGCCATATGTCGTAAACAATGACCTCGCGACGCTTGAGCCGCCGCCGGGGCCTCGCAACCGGATCCCATGCCCTCCCCCCACCTGCTCGTCATCGAAGGCAATTCACCGCAGACCACGGCCGAACACGTGGCCGCCGGCGGGGTGCCGGCGAGCAAGGGCTATTCCGATCTGCTGCGCGAGCTGCTGGCGGGGGCAGCGGTGGACATCTGCTATCCGGGCGACCCCGCCGCGACCTTGCCGGCCGGCGAAGCGTTGGAAGGCTATGACGGCATCGCCATCACCGGATCGGCGCTGCACGTCTATCACGGCGGCCCCGAGGTGACGCGGCAGGTCGACTTGGTGCGTGCGGCGCTGGCGACGGGAACGCCGGTGTTCGGCTCGTGCTGGGGCCTGCAGGTGATCGCGGTGGCGATCGGCGGCAGCGTGCGCACGAACCCGAAGGGCCGCGAAATCGGCTTTGGCCGCGGCATTCGCCTGACCGAAGCCGGCCGCAAGCATCCGATGTATGTCGGCAAGCTCGACGTGTTCAACGCGCCGACCGTGCACCTCGACGAGATCGACACCGTGCCGCCGGGCACCACCGTGCTTGCCACCAACGCGATGTCGTCGGTGCAGAGCGTGGAAATCCGCACCAACGGCTCGGTGGCCTGGGCGGTGCAGTATCATCCGGAATATCCGCTGCGCGAGCTGGCGGCGATCGTGCGCCGCATCGGCACGCGGCTGATCGGGGAAGGCTTCTTCGCCGACGAGGGCGACATGATAATGTTCGCGCAGGATCTCGATTTGCTCGACCGCGATCCTGAATGCAAACGGCTGGCCTGGCGGCACGGCGTCAGCAGGAACGTGCTCGACAAGAAGCTGCGGGTGAGCGAGGTGGCGAACTGGCTCGAACTCCAGGTGCTGCCGATGCGGGTGAAGCGGGGAAGAGGATAGTAGGCCTCATGCTAAGGAGCGCACGAAGTGCGCGTCTCGAAGCATGAGGCCGCCCAATCCTTCGAGACGGGCGCTACGCGCCCTCCTCAGGATGAGGCGTATAGAGGGTTGTCTATATGGATTTTTCCGGCAAGCACGTGGTGGTGACCGGCGGCACCGGCGCGCTTGGCTCCGCGGTGGTCGGTGCGTTGATAACGGCCGGCGCGAGCTGCACCGTTCCCTATGTGCACGAGGCGGAAGCGGCGCGTTTTCCGTTTCGCAACAACGGCAAGGCGAAGTTGATCAAGGTTTCCGATCTGTCCGACGAGGCGCAAGTCGCCAAGGTTTACCAGGATGCGACGCCTTGGGCCTCGATCCACATTGCCGGCGGTTTCGCCATGGGCGAGGTCGCCAAGACCGACAAGGCGGCGCTGATGGCGCAGCTCGACACCAATCTGATCTCCTGCTTCCTGTGCTGCCGCGCCGCGGTCAACGCCATGCGCGCGTCCGGCGGCGGCCGCATCGTCAACGTGGCGGCGCGCCCGGCCCTGGAATGGCGCAGCGGCGCGGGCATGGCGGCCTATACGATCGCCAAGACCGGCGTCGCCGCGCTCACCGTTGCGCTGGCCGAGGAAGTCGCCAAGGACGGCATTCTGGTCAATGCGGTGGCGCCCTCGATCATGGACACCGCCGCCAACCGCAAGGCCATGCCGAAGGCGAATTTCGACGCCTGGCCGAAGGTCGAGGACGTGGCGGCGACGATTCTGTTTCTGGCTTCGCCCGACAACAAAGTCACGCGCGGCGCAGTGGTGCCGGTTTATGGGAAGGCTTGAGCGCCAAAGCCCCTCGACCGTCATGCCCGGCCTCGTGCCGGGCATCTCGCATAGGTGAGCACAGTGCCTTCCTAAGCGAGATGGCCGGGACAAGCCCGGCCATGACAAGCAAATGCGTCACCCTGCGATCGGCACCAGTTCGAGCGGCGGACGCAGCAGGCGCTGCACGGCGTTGGCGGCGACCACGGTGCGGCCTTCGGCATAGGCCTCGTGGTTCTTTTCGATGTCGTCGAGGTCGTAAAGGTAATTGACCATCAGCCCGTGCGCCTGCGCCAGCGCCTTGTCGGACACGTCGGCCAGCCAGTTGATGCGCTCGAGCCGCGCGCCGTTGCCGAGATGGAAACGCGCGACGGCGTCGACCGGCAGCCCGCGGGGGCCGCGCGCGCGCACCAGATACCAGGCCGCCGCCCGCATCACCGGGTCGCGTAGCCGCTCCGTCATCTCGGCATTGGCCCACCAGCCCGGCTCATCGAGCGCCGCCAGCATGGCCTTGTCGGCCTCGGTCAGCGCCGCCGATTTCTCCTCTTCGCGCTCGCGCTTGAGCCAGGCGGCAAAGCCGGTGAGCGGCGATAGCGTCACGAAGGTCGAAAGCTTCGGCATCTCGCGGCTGATTTCCTCGACCACCTGCTTGATCAAGAAGTTGCCGAAGGAGACGCCGGAAAGTCCGCGCTGGCAGTTGGAGATCGAGTAGAACACCGCGGTGCGGTTCTTTTCGCCATCGCTCACTGCGCGCTCGGTGGCGAGGATAGGCGCGATCGCCGCCGGGATGTCGCGGGTGAGCGCGACCTCGACGAAGATCAGCGGGTCGTCGACCAGCGCGGGATGGAAGAAGGCGTAGCAGCGCCGGTCGGGCGGATCGATGCGCCGGCGCAGGTCCTCCCAGTCGTGGATCGCGTGCACCGCCTCGTAGCGGATGATCTTCTCCAGCACGATCGCCGGCGTCGACCAGTCGATGTGGCGCAGCACCAAAAAGCCGCGGTTGAACCAGGACGAGAACAAGTGGACAAAATCATCGTCGACCGCGGCAAGATCGTCGCGGTGGCTGAGCGCGTCCAGCAATTGCTCGCGCATGTGCACCAGCGCCACGGTGCCGCCGGGCGCCAGATTGAGCCGGCGGAACAGTTCCTGCCGGCGCGGCTCGGAGGCCGCGTGTACGGCGGCGGCGGTGGCGTCGCTCGGGTTTTCCTTCCAGGCAGCGATGGCGGCTTCCAGCCGCGCGTTATCGGGGCCGAAACGCTGAGCGAGCGCCTCGAAAAACGCGATGCGCGGCCCGGTGGTGAGTTCGGCGTAGCGGGCGAGGATCTCGCGGGCGAGCGCCACGCCGGAGGCTTCGCCGCGGCCGGAGAGCAGGTGCTCGGCGAGTTCGACCAGGCTTTCCGAGCGGGTCGAATCGATGCCGCGGCGGTCGCGGGCGCGGACGAGCAGCGCCCGGCCGCGCTCCGAAATGGTCTGCAACAGCTCACCGAAAAACGAGGCGTTCATGTGAAGCCTCCCCGCAACCGTCCGGACGGCCCGGCAGCCATATAGCAGGAAACATAGACAAAATAATAACGCCGACTTACCAGCCGCAAGCCCGTCAGACCAAAGAACAATTCGCGCTCTGGCCAGCCCGCTTTGATGGTTTTATAACCCCCGCCATCGCCGTCCGTTCCGCGTTGCCTGGGAGCTCCATGACATGCCGAAGCCGTTGGCGGGCCTCCGCGTCCTCGAACTCGCCCGCATCCTGGCCGGCCCCTGGGCCGGGCAAATCCTCGCCGATCTGGGGGCCGATGTCGTCAAGGTGGAGCGCAAAGGCGCCGGCGACGACACCCGCGGCTGGGGGCCGCCGTTCGTGGAAGGCAAGGACGGAAAGCCGATCGGCTCGGCTTATTTTCACGGCGCTAACCGCGGCAAGCGCTCGATCGAGATCGACTTCGACAGCGACGATGGCCGGCGCATCGTGCGCAAGCTGGCGGCGCGCTCCGACGTGCTGATCGAGAATTTTAAGGTCGGCGGGCTCGCCAAATTCGGGCTCGACTACAAGAGCCTGGCGCCGGAGAACCCGCGGTTGATCTATTGCTCGGTGACTGGGTTTGGCCAGGACGGCCCCTACGCCAAGCGCGCCGGTTACGATCTGATGGCGCAAGGCATGGCCGGCATCATGGACTTGACCGGCACGGCCGAGGGCGAGCCGACCCGCATCGGCATTCCGGTGTCCGACATCTTCACCGGCTGCTATTCGGTGATCGGCATCCTGGCAGCGCTGGCGCAACGCGAGAAGACAGGCAAGGGCGCTTACGTCGACAGCGCGCTGGTCGATTCCACCGTCGGCGTGTTGTCGAACCAGGCGCTCAACTATCTGGTGTCCGGCAAGGTGCCGACGCGCATCGGCAATGCGCATGCCAATATCGTGCCTTATCAGGTGTTCCCAGCCGCCGACGGCCACGTCATCATCGCCACCGGCAACGACGCGCAATACGTCAAGCTCTGCAACGTGCTGGGCGTGCCCGAGCTCGCCGAAAATCCGGCCTACAAGGACAATACCGGGCGGCTCAAGCATCGCGCCGAGCTGGTCGGCAAGATCACCGCGATCACGTCGCGCATGAAGCGCGACGAGTTGCTCGGCAAGCTGGAAGCGGTGCAGGTGCCGGCCGGCCCGATCAACAATCTCGAGCAGGTGTTCAACGACCCGCAGGTGATCCACCGCGGCATGCAGCTTAAATTGCCGAGCGTTGCAGCCAAGGCCGGGTACATTCCCGGCGTGCGCACACCGGTGGTGATGGACGGCTGGAAGGCGGCAAGCGAACACCCCTCGCCGCTGCTCGGCGAGCATACGGCGGAGATCTTGAAGGAGATCGGGGAAGGGTGAGGCATTCGCCATCCGCGCCGATGGGTGCTATAATTTGCGGCGAAAGGTGATCGCGACGAAGACGACCTACGATCTCGAGGCGGATGCGCTTTATGTGCGCTTCGCCGATGCGCCTGTCGTGGAAAGCGAAGAGGTCGCCGACGGCGTGGTGCTGGATTTTGACGCCGAAGGCCGGATTGTGGCTTTTGAACTACTGGAAGCCCGCAAACATCTCACAGCCGGCGCGAAATTTCCCACCGCGGCGGAATGACTGATCCTCGCATTACGTTTACCCGCCATGCGGAAACAATGCTGGTCGAACGCGATATCGATCGCGGTTGGGTTGATCGCACCATCAGAATGCCAGACGAGCTCGAGCCCGAGTCGTAAGCAAGAATATCTTCCGCGCGTTCCGGTCGATTCCGGAACGTGATGGCCGCGTGCTGCGGGTCGTCTATTCGCAAACCGACGATCGGATTCGCGTCATTACCGCCTTTTTCGACCGCGCCAAACGTCGCCGTTAATCGACTGGAATCACCGCCGCCAGGCATTCGTCGCCCTTGACGCGCGTGCGGTGGCCCTTGCCCTCGCCGTCTTCCATCAGCACGGTATCGCCGGGGCCGAACGTGCGCATCTTGCCGTCGGTCGCGGTCACCTCGATGTGGCCATTCAGGCAAATGAGAAACTGCTTCTTCGGCACCTTGATGGAATCGGCGGCCCAGCCCGAAGGCAGACGGATGAATTGAACGCCGTCGGTCTGATAGGCGTGCGAGACGAACACCATCGGGGCCGGCGGCCGGTAATCGTACTCGTCGAGCTTGAGGGTGGCGTCCTCGAAATGAGTGTTGCCGTTCTTATCGGCGTACAGGCGGACGTATTTCATGGCTTGCGCTCCCTTCTGGCCCGGCGGGCATCAAGGTCATGCGCCCTTATCGTGCACAGGGAGAGCGCGCTGGCCTTGACGTGGGTCAAAAGGGCCGCAGCCGGCTAGCTGACCGCGGTCGGCGCCAGCGCCTCGATATCGGTGGCGACATCGATGACCGCCGGACGTTTCGCGGCCAGCGCGCGTTGCAGCGCGGGGGCGATGTCGCTTGCCTTCTCGACGCGGATGCCGAGCGCGCCCATGTCCTCGGCGAGCCGCGCGAAATTCATCGGGCGATAGGTCCACAGCTCGCGCGCTTTTTGCGTTTGCTCGCCGCCATAGGCGCGGTCGAAGCCGCGCTTACTCTGGTTGCCGCCGCCGTTGTTGTTCACGATGGTCACGCTGGCGATATTCCAGCGCACCGCGGTTTCGATTTCGCCGATGTGGTACCAGAAGCCGGCATCGCCGGTGAAAACCACCACCGGCCGCTGTGGGCAGGCCGCCTTGGCGCCGATGCCGGCCGCAAAGGCCCAGCCGAGATGGCCGGCGCTGCGCATGTAGCTCTGCGTCGGCGAGCGCAGATCGTACATGCCGCCCATCCACATGCCGGCATGGCCGGTGTCCACCACCACGATGGCGTCATCGGGCATATGTTGCGTCAATTCGTGGCAGATGCGCGCGGGATGGATGGGCATGGCGTCCGATTCAAGATCGGCCTTGTATTTCGCATACCAGTCGCTACGCAGCGCGGCGATTTCCTTGATCCAGGCGGCGCGTTTTCCCGCGCTCGCCTTGTCCGCGCTGGCCAGCATGGCCGCGAGCACGGTCTTGGCGTCGCCCAGCACGGCTGCCTGCAGCGGATAATTGCGGCCGAGCGCTTCCGGCGCGATGTCGATCTGAATCGCCGGCGTGCCGATCTTCGGCACTGTCCAGAAATGCGTGGTCATGCCGCCGGTCTCGCTGCCGATGAAGCAGACCAGATCGGCGCGATTGACGGCGCGGTTGGCGCTCTCGCGCGAATAAGTACCGACGACGCCGACCGACAGCGGATGCGTGCCGGGGATGACATCCTTGCCGTTGAGCGAGGTGGCAACCGGGATTTGCAGCGCCTCCGCCAGCGCCACCAGCTCCCTTGCCGCGCCGGACGCGCGCACGCCGCCGCCGGCGACGATGATGGGGCGCTCGGCCTTTTGCAGCAGATCGAGCGCGGCCCTGATCTGGCCGGGGTCGGCCGCCGGGCGGAATGGCGGCACGCGAGCGAATTGCTCCTCGGCCAGCGCCTCCATCTCGGCCTCTTCCACATCGAGCTGGCCCTCGTTGCCGCGGAATTGCAGATGCACCGGCCCGGGCGCGCTGGTGGTCGCGGCGCGGAAGGCCTGGCGCACCATGTCGGGGATGCGCGCGACGTCATCGACGGTGGCGTTCATCTTCGTCACCGGTTCGAAGGCCGGCACGTCGTCGACTTCCTGATAGACCTTGCGGAATTTCCAGCGCGGATCGCGCCCGCCGGTCATGGCGATCACCGGCGAATGCGCGAGGTAAGCGTCGCGTAAGCCCGCGGCGAGGTTGAGCGCACCGATCACCTGCGCCATGCAGACGCCCGGCTTGCCCGACGCGCGCGCATAGCCGTCGGCCATATAGGCGGCGGATTTCTCGCCGTGGCAGTGCACGCGCGCAATCTTGGTGCGCCGCTCCATCTCGGCGAAGGTGCGCCGCAACACTGCCGGCACCATAAAGACGTGCGTGACGCCGTAGCCCGCCAGCATGTCGGCGAGCACCTCGGCGCCGGTGCGTTTGGTGTTGTGGCCAAGTTTCATGATTGTCTTGCCTCTTAATTCTGGCAGCACGATTGATCGGACGACTGCTGCACGGGCGGACAGGGAACCGATCCGTAGGAGCAGAACACGCAACAATCGCCGGGAAGCGGCTTCAGCCGCTCACCGCAGCCTTTGCAGACGTAGAAGAATTGACAGGCATCCGTAGGCATCCGTTCGGTTGCCCGGTAACCGCATTTCGGACAGGTGATGGTCGATTCCTCGATGTTCATTTGATCGCCAACGGATTGACCGGCGAGCCGACCGCGCCGGTGATCGGCAGCGCCGGCGCCACGAACAGGAACTCGTAAGTCTTGTCGGCGGCGCAGTCGTCGGCCAGCTCCTTCAACTGGAAGATCTCACCCATGGTCATGCCCATGATCGGGATGGTGATCCAGTGCCAGGGCTGGTTGATGCCCGCTTCGCTTTCGTTCGGCCGCACCTCGCAGCCCCAGGTGTCGGCAGCGAGCGCCGCGAGCTCGGTGGCTTTGACGAAATCGAGCGTCTCGAATCCGAAGCCCGGGGCGTCGCCGCCGGGATAGCCGTCCCAGCTTCCGGCTTTCTGGCAGCGCTCCATCATGCCGGTGCGCACGATGATGAAGTCGCCGCGCTTGAGTTCGACATTCTGCTTCTTCGCCGTGTCGTATAGGTCCTTGTTGGTAATGGCGTAGCCGTCATCGAGCGACTCGACGCCTTTGTAACGCGCCACATCGAGCAGCACGCCGCGTCCAACCATCCTGTTCTTGGTCTTCTCGATGCCGCATTTCTGCGCGCCGGCGCTGGTCACCTCGCGGCAGTCGTAGCCGTTCCACATGGAGTTCTCATAAAATACGTGGCCGAGCCCGTCCCATTGCGTGCCGCATTGCAAAGGCATCGTGACCATATCGTCGGCAGCGCGGATGCCGCGCTTGTCGAGCACGCCGGCATAGGCGTCGGTGCCGGTGCGCAGCATGGTGTGGATCGGATTGGTGCGGCCCATGGACGGATACTTGCTCTTGGCGCCCTGCGGGCCGGTGTGATCGAAATTGAGCGCCAGCGAGATCACCTTGCCCTTCTTCACCAGCCTGGTGGCAGCGATGATGTCGTCCGCCGTGGTGTAGTTGAGCGTGCCGATCTCGTCGTCCGGGCCCCATTTGCCCCAGTTCTTGTATTTTTCCGCGGCCTCGCGCAGGTCCTGGCGGGTGACTTTCTTGGCGGCCATGGGTTTCCTATGATGAAATGCGGCGGGCGTGGCGCGCTGCGAATACAGCCTGCAAGGCGGCGCGATGCAAGCCCTTATGGAAAGGCATGGCGGTGGTGGTACGATGGCTCAACGCTGTCATGGCCGGGCTTGGCCCGGCCATCTCGATTAGGGACGCACCATGCCCGCCTAAGCGGGATGCGCGGGTCAAGCCCGCGCATGACAATCGAGAGTCATGGCTCCATGCGCATCACCGACATCCGCGAGACCGCGATCCCGCTTAAGTCGAAGCTCGCCAATTCAAGCTTCGATTTCTCCGAGATGACCACCTCTGTGGTGGCGGTGATCACCGACGTTGTGCGCAACGGCAAGCCGGTTTGCGGCTTCGCCTTCAATTCCACCGGGCGTTATGCCTGCGGCGCGGCCATGCGCGCGCGCTTCATCCCGCGCATCCTGGCCGCCGCGCCCGACACGCTGCTCGATGCCGGCGGCCTGCTCGATCCGGCGAAAATCCTTGCCTGCATGATGCAGCGCGAGAAAGCCGGCGGTCATTCCGAGCGCGCGATCGCCATCGGCACCATCGAGGTTGCGGTGTGGGACGCGCTCGCCAAAATCATGGACAAGCCGCTGCATGCCGTGCTGGCCGAACGCTTCAGCAACGGCAAAGTCGCTGAGAAAGTCTTCTGTTATGTCGGTGGTGGCTGGTACTGGCCGGGGCAGACGATGCAAGATTTGCAGGACGAGATGCGCCGGCATCTCGCCGCCGGCTACACCATGGTGAAAATGAAAGTCGGCGGGCTGCCGCTCGAGGACGACTTGCGCCGGCTCGAGGCCGTGCGCGAAGTTGTCGGCAGCGGCGCGCATCTCGCGGTCGACGCCAATTGCAAGTTCGAGCGCGACGAAGCGCTGGCCTACGCCAAAGCGCTGGCGCCGTTCGAGCTGCGCTGGTTCGAGGAGCCGTGCGATCCGCTCGCCTTCGCGCTGTTCGCGGAATTGGCGAGCGTGTATGCGCCGCCATTGGCGACCGGCGAAAGTCTTTTTTCGACGCAGGACGTGGAGAACCTGGTGCGCTTCGGCGGCTGGCGCGCCGGCTACGATTTCATCCAGGTCGATCCGCCGCAGGCCTACGGCATCACGCAATATGCCCGCACGGTCGCCATGCTGGAGGCGCGCGGCTGGCCGCGCGCGTCGCTGTATCCGCACGGCGGCAACCAGATGTCGCTGGCGATCACCGCCGGCTTCGGGCTTGGCGGCGCGGAGTCCTATCCCGGGGTGTTCGGCGATTTCGGCGGCTTCGCCGACGACGCCAAGATCGAGCACGGCGCCATCACGCTATCCGACCGCCCCGGCATCGGCTTCGAGGGCCAGGCTGCGCTCTACCGCATCATGCGCGAATTGGCGGGGATTTGAGCTTCAATCGATATCGATAAACGTCAGCGGCCGCGCCACCATCTCCAAGGACTTGCGCTCGGCGGGAACGGCCCAGCGCCAGGCGACCAGCCCGCCCAGCATCATCAGTGCCGAAAGGATCGACGGCTCTTTGATTTTGTCGAACCGGAATGGATTTGGTTTTACCAAGGTTTCAACTGTCGAATTCGGCAATAAGGTATTCATGGCCGGTCGCGGTGATAAAGCGGGTCAGTTCCGCCGGCGACAGGCCGACGCTCTGCGTGTTGACGAGAGGATGAAAGTTCAACTGCTCGTCGTGCATTATTTTTCCGTCGAGCACCACGGTCGTTGCGTTATCAGCGTCGTGCATGAGCGCCAGCGGCGTAAGCGCTCCTGGCTCGACGCCAAGAATCTCGCGAACAGTATCCGGCGACGCGAATCCGAGTCGTCCGCTCGCGCCTATCTTGGCGTGCAGGGTCCGCAGATCGATCGAACGGGCCTCTTCGGCCACCACCAGAAAAAGGCGACCCTTCTTGTCCCTCAGCAAGAGATTCTTGGTGAAGGTCCCCGCCATGTCACCGCGAAGCGCACGCCCCTCCTCGACCGTACTGTGGGCGGGATAAGGGACGGGATTGACGCTGATGCCGAGCGACCGGAGAAACTCGATCAGCTTCTGTCGACGCGAACCGCCGGCTGTCTCCATGCGTTCATTCGCTTTCCGAACCTTGGTGAACCGAAAGATTCAAGTTTGGCTCTCAACGGCCATCGGCGCTGCGTGCCTAATCTATATCGATAAACGTCAGCGGCCTTGCCACCATCTCCAAGGACTTGCGCTCGGCGGGAACGGCCCAGCGCCAGGCCACCAGCCCGCCCAGGATCATCAGTGCCGCGCCCAAGAGATAGCCGCCGAACACGCTCACCCGCGAGCCGGTGTCGATCAGCACGCCGAACAGCCAGGGCCCGACGATGCCGCCAATGCCGGTGCCGATCGCGTAGAAGAACGCAATGGCTAATGCGCGAATTTCGAGCGGGAAAGTTTCGCTCACCGTGAGATAGGCCGAGCTCGCCGCCGCCGAGGCGAAGAAGAAGATCGTCATCCAGCAGATCGTCTGCGTCTCCGCGCCGATCAGATCGCGCGCGAACAGCCAACCGGTGCCGGCGAGCAGCACACCGGAGACAATATAGGTGAAGGCGATCATCGGCTTGCGGCCTTGGGTGTCGAACAGCCGGCCGATCAGCACGGGGCCGAGGAAATTTCCCGCTGCGAACGGCAAGAGATACCAGCCGACGTGATCCGACGGCACCTGATAGAAATCGGTGAGAATGAGCGCGTAGGTGAAGAAGATGGCGTTGTAGAAGAAGGCCTGCGCCGCCATCAGACACAACCCGACGTAAGTGCGCTGGCGGTGGCGCTTGAACAATGTCTGCGCCACTTCCCACAGCGGCGTCGACTTGCGCGTACGCAATTTGACACGCGGCAGATCATGCGCCGGCGGCACGTGATCGAAGCGCGCCTCGATGCCGTCGACCACGCGGTGGGCTTCCTCAGGCCGCCCATGGGTCATCAGCCAGCGCGGGCTTTCCGGCAGCCACAGCCGCATGAAGAAAATCACCAATGCAAGAGACGCGCCGATCAGGAAGGCGAGCCGCCAGCCGATTTCCGGATTGATCACCTGCGGATCGAGCAGCACCAGCGAGCCGAGCGCGCCCATGGCGGCGCCGACCCAGAAGCTGCCGTTGATCACGAGGTCGCTCCAGCCGCGCACGCGCGCCGGGATCAATTCCTGGATGGTGGAATTGATCGCGGCATATTCGCCGCCGATGCCGGCGCCGGTGATGAACCGAAACAGCGCGAAGCTCAAAATGTTCCAGGAGGCCGCCGTCGCCGCGGTGGCGACGAGATAGACCGTCAGCGTGATGAAGAAAAGTTTCTTGCGGCCGAGCCGGTCGGTGAGCCAGCCGAAGAACAGCGCGCCCAGCACCGCGCCGGCGAGATAGGCGCTGGCGGCGAGCCCGATGTCGGCGTTGCTGAAACGCAGCACCGGGCTGTCTTTCAGCGCGCCGGCAAGCGAGCCGGCCAACGTCACCTCCAACCCGTCCAGGATCCAGGTGACGCCGAGTGCCGCCACCACCAGCGAATGGAAGCGGCCCCAGGGCAGCCGGTCGAGCCGCGCCGGGATGTCACTCTCAACGATCTGGCCCACGGCCATTGGGTGCCCTCGCCTGCCCCGTGCCTTGAGACTAACGCCTTGAACCGGCCCGTGTTCGGGAAATTGCCGCGGGCGCTGTCACCGAAATGCAACAGCCGGCAACCATTTCGGCGGCCAGAATTATCCACAGCAACTGGAGGCCGGCGGTAAAACACGATCGGCTATTCTGCGGCGGCGGCGATCCTCGCCGCCGCCGCCGTTTCGGATTCGCCCCATGGAAACCGAGGTTCTCCGCCGACTGAACTATGCCGCCGCCATCGCCTGCGGCGTGTTCGCGGCCATGGCCATGCATATCGTGCTCACGGTATTTGGCGTCGGGCTCGATGCGGTGCTGCGCCAGGCCGCCGGCGCCAGCAAGCAGCAGCTCATCTCGGCGCTGGCTTGGTGGGCGATCGGCGCCGCCGGTTTCATCGGCGGCTGGGGCACCGGCGCCTATCTGATCGCGGCCACGCGCGAGCGCGAGTTCGTCTACCGGCTGGCGCGGGGTTTTCTGATCGCCCTGGTGTTCGCGGTCGCCACCGCCGGCGGCATCATGAGTAAGAGCGGCGATGCCGGCGGCACCGTCGATGTGATCGCCGGCTTGACCGCGCTCGGGCTCGGCGCGATCTGCGCCTACTGCGGCGCGCGGTTCGCCTATCTCAACGCCGAACAGGTCTAGCCGCCGGCGAAGCAAATGGGGCACAGGACTAAATCAGACCCACTTTGCACTGACGCCGGCAAGCGACCGAACGCGCGCTTCATCTTTGGCAAATTCACCAGCGGCACCGGAGAACGCCAGGCGTCCATCGTCCAGCACGTAGGCGCGATCTGCGATTTCCACCGCCGCGCGCACGTTCTGTTCGACCAGCAGGACCGAAATACCTTCGCGGCGCGCCGACGTTACGATCTTGAAGACTTCCTGGACGATCAGCGGGGCAAGACCTTGCGAGGGCTCATCAAGCAAAAGCAGCTTCGGGTTCAAGAGCAGTGCGCGTGCGATCGCCAGCATTTCCTGCTCGCCGCCGGAAAGCTGGCGGCCCTTGGCGTTGCGGCGCTCGGCCAACCGCGTGAACGAGTCGTAGATACGCGCGATGGTCCAGGGGCCGGGCCGGTCGATCGGAACCTTGAGGTTTTCATTGACCGTCAAGTTGGGGAATATTTTGCGGCCTTCCGGCACGTAACCGACGCCAAGCGCCGCAATCCGGTAAGCTGGCCAGTTGGTGGTGACGCGGCCGAAAATACGCACCTCGCCCCGCCGCGGATGCGTCAATCCGACCAGGCTGCGCAGGGTCGTGGTCTTGCCCGCGCCGTTGCGTCCCAGCAAAGTGACGATTTCGCCCGGACGCACCTCCAGGCTGACGTCGTACAGGATGTGGCTCTTGCCGTAGAAGGTGTTCAGATTCTTCACCTCGAGTGCCATCTCGGTCATGCCGCCGCCTTTCCCAGATAGGCCGTCTGCACCGCCTCGTTGGCCGCGATCTCGTGCGGCGTTCCCTCCGCCAACATGTTGCCTTCGGCGAGCACCATGATGCGATCGGCGAGATGGAAGACCACGCGCATATCGTGCTCGATCAGCACCATGGAAAGCTTCTGGTCGCGGTGCAGATTCCGGATCAGCTGCGTGATATCGTAGGTCTCTTGATCGCCCATGCCCGCCGTCGGTTCGTCGAGCAACAGCAGGCGCGGTTTCAGCGCCAGCGCCATCGTAATCTCGGTCGCGCGCTGGTCACCGTGCGAGAGCTCGCCGACCAGGCGGCCGGCTTTGCCGATCAGACCGCTCATAGCAAGCAGCTCGTCGATGCGCGCTTCGACATTGTTAGCAGCCTCCACCGACTGCCAGATGCGCAGCCGAAAGCCGGAGGCGACTTCGACCGCGATCTGCAGGTTCTCGCGGACCGTTAGTTCAGGAAATACCTCGGTGATCTGAAATGTGCGCGCCATGCCGCGCCAGACGCGCCGGGCCGGCGGCAGTCTTGTGACGTCCGCGCCAGCGAAGATGATGCGCCCCGAACTCGGCGTCTGAAATCCACTGATCAGGTTGAAGAATGTGGTCTTGCCGGCGCCGTTCGGGCCGATCACCGCACGCAATTCGCCGGGTTCGACCGTCATCGACACGCCGTTGACGGCGACGAGACTGCCGAAGCGCTTGGTGACGTTTTCAACCTGCAACAGACTCATGCGCTGGCCTTCCGTCGAATGATGCCGAGCACGCCACGCGGAAAGAACAAGACGACGAGTACGAAGAACAGTCCGATGAACGACATCCAGTTCTGCGTCATGGTGGAAACGTAATCCTGCAAGACCACAAAAATCGCTGCGCCGATGAGCGGTCCCCAGAAGGAACGCATGCCACCGAGCACGGCCATGATGACGAAGTCGCCCGACTGGGACCAATACAGATCGTGCGGATCCGCAAAGTTGTTCAGCAAGGCATAGAGCGTGCCGGCGAGGCCGACGAAGGTGCAGGAAATCAGCCAGGACAGCCAAATGTGTCGGTCGACGGGCACGCCGAGAAAGCGGGTGCGGCGCTCGTTCTCCCTGATCGCCAGCAGGGTGCGGCCGAATGGCGAGCGCAACAAGGCCGCCATAATCGCGACAGCAACGGCAAAGAAAACCAGGACGAAATAGTAGAATGTCACCGGGCTATGGAGGATATCCAGTTTCGCAAAGCCGAAATCGATCGGCATGCGATTCCAGTTCGAAAGACCGTCATCGCCGCCGGTAACGTTGTTCCAGCGATAGGCGATAAAATAGAACACTTGGCCAAAGGCGATGGTCACCATCGCAAAATAAATTCCACGTAGGTGCACGATCAGCAGCCCGATGATCGCGGCAGCCACGACAGCGGTCAAAACGCCGACCGCCATGCCGGTGAGCGTGCTCGGGACCAAATATTTGATGGTGAGACCGGCGCCGTAGACACCGAGGCCGAAATAGGCGGCGTGGCCGAACGACAGGACACCGGTGTATCCGAGCAGGAAATTCAGCGCCGTCGCGGCAAGCGCCATGATAACGACCTGCGTGCCGAGCTGGGTATAGCCGCCGACGGCGTCAAGCCAGAGCGGCATGGTTAGCAGCAGCAGCCAGATCACGGCATTGGCGGCGTGTCTCTGGTAGCGCCTGTCGATCATGAAAAGCGGCCCTCCTCACCGAACAGGCCGCGCGGACGCACCAGCAGGACCAGACCCATCATGACGTAGATGACCGCCTCGCTGGCGGAAGGAAAGAACACGCTGGTGACGCCGGAGGTAACGCCGATTAACAGGCCGCCGACCAGTGTTCCCGGCAGACTGCCGAGGCCTCCGATGATAATGGCGACGAAGCTCGGCATGATGAGTTCGCTGCCGATGGTCGGCTGCAGTCCGAGCATGCCGGCCGCCAGTACGCCGGCAAGGCCGGCCATGTAGATACCGAGGCCGAAATTCAGGCTGCGCAGGATTCTGATATTAACGCCAAGCACCGACACGGTTTCGAGGTCGACGGTGCCGGCGCGGATGCGCATGCCGAGCCGGGTGCGACCCAAAACAATGAAGAGCACAATCACCGCCACTGTAACCAGCAACACCATGAACAGCCGATAGCCGGTGAGGAAGAAATATTGGCCGCTGAGCGGGCTCGATAGCCAATCGGGAACCGAGAACGGCAGCGTCTGCGGGCCCCAGATGAAACGCGTGCCGTCCTCGAACATGAAAGCGAGGCCGAAGGTCAGC
>Ga0307436_1000458_pt1 | contig 19183 bp, 20 predicted proteins | sample SalMarWE160440MG_FD_202513 | JGI IMG/M metagenome (GOLD analysis project Ga0307436, IMG submission 202513) | Salt marsh sediment microbial communities from the Plum Island Ecosystem LTER, Massachusetts, United States - WE1604-40 | ecosystem: Environmental > Aquatic > Marine > Intertidal zone >...
GTCGAGGGCGCGCTCGCCGGCGTGACCGAACGGCGGGTGGCCGAGGTCATGGGCAAGCGCCAGCGCTTCGGTGAGGTCCTCGTCGAGCCGCAGCGAGCGCGCCAGGGCGCGGGCGATCTGGGCCACCTCGAGCGTGTGGGTGAGACGGGTGCGGTAATGGTCGCCCTCGTCGTAGAGGAAGACCTGGGTCTTGTCTTTCAAACGGCGGAAAGCGGTGGAGTGGATGATGCGGTCGCGGTCGCGCTCGAATTCGGTACGCGACAGGCTCGCCGGCTCGGGATGGAACCGCCCGCGGCTGGCGCCGGGATCGCTCGCGTAGGGGGCTCGCTCGGCCACCGTCATCGCCCGATCGTGCAAATGCCGCCGGCGACAGTCATGGCGAGGCTTGCCCGCCAACAACCGTGATCGCTTGCTGAGCGGCCAGCGTCCTCATGGTGCACCGCGGAATCAGGCCGGAATCAATGCTTCGCGATGGACTGGCCACTAACGCACTTGCTGTCGCCATTGACTTAACCGACTTGGGCCCATAACTATTCGTCTTGGTAAGTCCAAGGAATAATACGGTTTTCAGGCACCGCCGATGGTCGATACAGGAGCCGCCGTTACCATTTCCGAGCGCGCCGCGCGCCGCATCGCGCATATCCTGGCGGCGGAGCCGGGAGGCACGGCGCTCAGAATCAGCGTTTCCGGCGGCGGTTGCTCAGGGTTCCAGTACGGTTTCGATCTCGACCGGGCCCGCAGCACGGACGACCTGGTCGTCGAACGCGACGGGGCGGTGGTCATCATCGATGCGGTGTCGCTCCCTTACATGGGCGGTTCGGAAATCGACTTCGTCGACGACATGATCGGCCAATCCTTCCAGATAAGGAATCCGAACGCCACCGCCTCCTGCGGTTGCGGTACCAGTTTCTCCATCTGAGGCGGAGCGATGGCGGGGGGCAAACGCCAGGCAAGAAAGAAGAAGGTTCCGGCGAAGGCCGCCAAATCGGCTGCCCGCGCCCGCAAACCGGCCGCCCCGGTCAAACGGGCCGCCCGCGGGCGCGCCCAGGTTCGCGCGGCCGGCGGGCGAACGCGCGCGGCCGGCGGGCACGTCGCCCGGGCCGGGGCGAGCCTCGACAAGCTGCATCAGGTCGCCTTGACCGCCACCGACCTCGACGCCTCGGTCGCCTTCTATCGCGACCTGCTCGGCCTCCGGTTCATCGCCCGCTTCGACCCACCGGGGCTGGCGTTCTTCAACCTGGGCGGGGGCGCCCGGCTGATGCTGTCGGCGACGGCGTCGGAAGCCACCCTCTATTTCCTGGTGGAAGATCTCAAGACCGCCTACCGCGAGTTCCAGAAGCGCGGCGTGCGCTTCCTGCAGCCGCCGGCGATGATCCACCGCGACGAGGCCGGCGAACTCGGCAAGAAGGGCATCGAGGAATGGATGGCCTTCTTCCGTGACCCCGGCGGCAACATGCTGGCGCTGGTGGAGAAGCGCTAGTTCCGACCACGCCCTACTGGAACGCCGGCTCGGCGAAGCTTCTCAGCTTGCGCGAATGGAGGCGCTCGGGCGCCATCGCCCGCAGCTTCTCCATGGCGCGGATGCCGATCTCCAGGTGCTGGCCGACCTGGCGACGGTAGAAATCCGTGGCCATGCCGGGCAGCTTCAGTTCGCCGTGCAGCGGCTTGTCGGAGACGCACAGAAGCGTGCCGTAGGGGACGCGGAAGCGGAAGCCGTTGGCGGCAATGGTCGCCGATTCCATGTCGAGGGCGATGGCGCGCGACTGCGAGAACCGCTGCACCGGCTCGCGGTAGTCGCGCAGCTCCCAGTTGCGGTTGTCGATGGTCGCGACCGTGCCGGTGCGCATGATCCGTTTCAGCTCGAAGCCTTCGAGGCCGGTCACCTCGGCGACCGCCTCCTCCAGCGCCACCTGCACCTCGGCGAGCGGCGGGATCGGAATCCAGCCGGGCACGTCGGCGTCGAGGACGTGATCGTCGCGGACGTAGCCGTGGGCGAGCACGTAGTCGCCGAGCGCCTGGGTGTTGCGCAAACCGGCGCAGTGGCCGAGCATCACCCAGGCATGCGGCCTGAGAACCGCGATGTGGTCGGTGATCGTCTTGGCGTTGGACGGCCCGATGCCGATGTTGACCATGGTCAGGCCGCCGTGATCGGGCAGCGTCAGGTGATAAGCCGGCATCTGCGGCAGACGCGGCAGCGGCTTGCCGGACACCGCCCGCTTGCCGCCGGCCGGCGTCACCACGTTGCCGGGCTCCACGAAACTCTCGTAGCCACCCTCGCCGCGGGTGATCATGCGGCGCGCCTTGGTGACGAACTCGTCGAGATAGAACTGGTAGTTGGTGAAGATGATGAAGTTCTGGAAGTACTCGGGCTCGGTGGCGGTGTAGTGCGGCAGGCGATGGAGCGAGTAGTCGACGCGCGAAGCGGTGAACGGCGCGAGCGGCAGCGATCCCCCTTGCGGCGGAACGTAGGTGCCGTTGACGATGGCGTCGTCGGTGACGGCGAGGTCGGGCACGTCGAACATGTCGCGCAGCGGCCGCTCGATGCGGTCCGCAACGATGCCCTCGACATGCATGCCGTCGGCGAAAGCGAAATGGAGCGGGATCGGTTCGCTCGACGGACCGACCTCGACCGGCAGAGCGTGGTTGCGCATGAGCAGCCTGATCTGCTCGCTCAGATAAGTCGCGAACAGCGCCGGACGCGTCACGCTGGTGGCGTAAACGCCGGGCGCGGCAACGTGGCCGTAAGACAGGCGGGAGTCGATCTTGGCGAAGGAGGAGGTGCGGAAGCGGATCTCCGGATAGGTGGCGCGCACCTTGCCGCGCAGTTGCCCGTTCTTGAGCAGCGCGGCGAAACGGTCGCGGATGAAGGCGGTGTGCCGGTCATAGATGTCGATGATGCGCGCCACCGCGGCCTCGGCGTCGTCGAAGCTTTCATAGGGAATCGGCCGCGGCCGGTCGAAGCGGACGGAATCGGGTTTCATCGTCGCACCTTTCGGGTGCGCGCGAATGTCGGGCAGGTGCCCGCCGGGGTCAAGCCGAGGTCAGCTTCGCCTTCAACGTGACGTGCCTGACCGCGGCCAGCGCGCGCGACACCGGACAGATTTCGCGGGCATGCTCGGCATCCCTCTGGAAGGCGTCTTCGGCGATCCCCGGCACGTCGGCTTCGGTCTCGAGGTCGATGCGGGTGATGCCCTCGCCGTGCTGCATGGTCACGTGGGCGGTGGTGCGGATGCTCTTGGGCGGATGACCGTGGCTGGTGAGAAGCCCGGAAAGCTGCATCGAAAAGCAGCCGGCATGGGCGGCGGCGAGCAGTTCCTCCGGATTGGTGCCCTGGCCGGTCTCGAAGCGCGAGGCGAACGTGAACGCGCCTTCGAAGCCGCCGCCCAGGCGCATCAGGCCGCCGCCTTCCTTGAGCGATCCCTTCCATTCGGCATGAGCCGTCGAGCGAACCGACATGACTGGTCTCCCTTGCTGTCGGACTGGTTCACATGCGGCGATCCCGCACGCCAGCCGAGAATAACGACGGTGGTCGCGCTGTCCAACCGACGGCCGAGCGAGTAGCCTTTCGGCGACGACACGGGACGGGCTGATGAAGATCGCCACCTGGAATATCAACGGCGTGCGCGCACGCCTCGACGGCGCCGCCGCGTGGCTGAAAGACGCCAATGCGGACATCCTCTGCCTGCAGGAGCTGAAGTGCGAGGATGCCGCCTTCCCCGGCGAGGCGTTCGCCGATCTCGGCTACAACGTCGCCACCCGCGGCCAGAAAGGCTTCAACGGCGTGGCGATCCTGTCGAAGCTTCCGCTCGAGGACGTCTCCCGCCATCTGAGCGACGACGACGGCAACGACCAGGCCCGTTTCATCGACGCGGTGGTGTCGGTCGCCGGCGGCGCATTGCGCGTCGCTTCGCTCTATTGCCCCAACGGCAACCCGACCGGCAGCGACCGGTTCGACTACAAGCTCGCCTGGATGGAGCGGTTGCAGGCCTACGCCGCAGCTCATCTGGCCGCGGAGGAAGCGTTCGTGCTCGCCGGCGACTTCAATATCATCCCCGAGCCCGAGGATGCGCGCTTTCCCGACAACTGGACCGGGGACGCCCTTTTCCAGCCGGAGAGTCGCGCCGTCTTCCGCCGGCTGGTCAATCTCGGCCTCACCGACGCCATCCGGGCGGTCGAGGCGACGGCCGGCAGCTACACCTTCTGGGACTACCAGGCCGGCGCCTGGCAGAAGAACAACGGCATCCGCATCGATCACGTGCTCTTGTCGCCGCTCGCCGCCGACCGTCTCACCGACGCCGCCATCGACAAGCGCACGCGCGAATGGGAGAAGCCGTCCGACCACGTTCCGGTGGTCGTCGACCTTGCGTTCTAGGCCGTGGCGAAGGTTCCGCTTTTTTTGTTTCGCCACGGTCTTTTGACTTGCCCCTGCCAGCGATACAGTGGAGCGATGACACGGTGGGCGATCATCGGCGCGCTGGTGGCGGCAACCACGGCAAGTGCGAGCCTGGCCGAGGACGCGCAGAAAAACGCGACGCCGGTGTGCATGAGCGGCGGCGTCCAATACAAGGTCGGCGATTACGCCTGCCTGCCGGCCTGTCACGGCCGCAGGCGGCTGGCCCGTTGCGAGGTCAACGGCAGCGGCGGCCAGGCGCTGTGGAGCTACGTGTCCGACGCTTGTCCGAGCGCCATGATCGATAACCCGCCGTGGCCGAGCGACTGGAGCGAGGTGCCGGTGGCCACCGACATGACCCCGCTCCCGCTCACCGTCAATCTCAGCGCCGTCGCGCCGCAGTTCGCGCCGCGCATCGGCAGTCACTGGCGGGCGCTCATCCGCTAGGTGGCGCGCACGCGGTGCGCCAACGACGGTCGGCGCGCAATCGCTATTGCGTGGCGTTGACGGCGAGCTGTCCGGGGTTTTGCGCCAGCCAGTCGTCGGCGCCCCGCTTGGCCGCCGTCCAGTCGGCTTCGCTCGCCACCGAGCGCGCGTCCTCGTGCATCTCCATGATCCAGTGGACGCCGGGGTCGGCGCGGGCGAGCGCGATGGTCAGGTACATCAGTCCCTTGACCGGCTGGCGGGGTACTCCGAGCCCCTCGAACAGCAGGTGGCCGTAAAGGGCCTGGCCGCTGGCGCTGCCGTAGTCGGCCGCCCGTTTCGCCCACATCGCGGCCTGGCGCAGATTGTAGGCGCGACCCTTGCTGTCGAGATGCGACCAGGCGAGGTCCATCGATATGTTGATCAGCAGGAACTTGGCCTCGGCATTGCCCTTGTCGGCCGACAGGTTGGCCCACTTGGCCGCCTGAAGCAGGTCGCGCTCGCCGCCCTCGCCGCCGTAGTACATGCGGGCGAGATTGAACTGGGCGGAGGCATCGCCGAAGTAGGAGGCGGCGTAGGCGAAGAACTGGCGGGCGCGGCCGAGATCGGGCTTGACCACGGTGTTGGGAATGCCGTCGCGATAATAGGTGCCGAGCTGAACGAAGGCGTCGGACACGTACGGCGCCCACGGCCCGTCGGGACCGTCGTCGGCGTGGGCGTCGGCGACCTCGCTGAACATCTTGAACGCCTTCAAGTCGTTGCGGGCGACGCCCTCGCCGGTGGCGTACATCTGGCCGAGCTTCCACTGGGCGCCGGCGAGGCCCTTGTCGGCGGCGAAGCTCAACGCCGCCAACGCGGCCTGGGTGTCGCCGCTCTTGAACGACGTCAGGCCGAAACGCAGCGCCTCGGTCGGCGGCGTGTCAGCGTTGAGGTCCTTGATCTCGAATGCCAGCGCCGGCCCGGCGAGGCCGAGCACGCTCACCAGCACCGTTGCCGCCACCGCGTTACGTATCGGCATAGGTCTTCGTTTCCGCCGCAGCCCCGGGGTGGGTCACGGCGCCGTGGCGGGCCGACCCGACCCCTTGGGTGTATTTCCAAAGCGCGCCGCTGGCGAAGCCGTTCGGCCGCGCCTTCCATGCCTTGCGCCGCGCCGCCAGGGTCGCCTCGTCGAGACGCACCGACAGCGTCCCGGCGACCGCGTCGATGTCGATGATGTCGCCGTCCTCGAGCAGACCAATGGGGCCGCCGTCGGCCGCCTCGGGCCCGACGTGGCCGATGCAGAAGCCCCGCGTGCCGCCCGAGAAGCGACCATCGGTGATCAAAGCCACCTTGTCCCCGGCGCCCTGACCATAGAGCGCGGCGGTGGTCGACAGCATCTCGCGCATGCCGGGTCCGCCCTTGGGGCCCTCGTAACGAATGACCAGAACGTCACCGTCCTTGTACTTTCGCTCGTTGACGGCGGCGAAGCAGTCCTCCTCGCGGTCGAAGCAGCGCGCCGGACCGGAGAACTGAAGCTTCTTCATGTTCGCCACCTTCACGATGGCGCCGTCGGGGGCGAGGTTGCCCTTGAGGCCGACGACCCCGCCGCTCGGGCTCAACGGATTGTCCGCCGGACGGATGACGTCCTGGTCCGGGTTCCACTTCACGCCCTTGAGGTTGTCGGCAATCGTGCCGCCGGTGACCGTCATGCAGTCGCCGTGCAGGTGGCCGTGGTCGAGCAGCGTCTTCATCAGCAACGGCATGCCGCCCGCTTCGAACATGTCCTTGGCGACGTAGCGGCCACTCGGTTTCAGGTCGGCGATGTAGGGGGTCTTCTTGAAGATCTCCGCCACGTCGAAGAGATCGAACGCGATGCCGCATTCGTGGGCGATGGCCGGCAGGTGGAGGGCGCCGTTGGTCGATCCGCCGGTCGCCGCGACCACGGTGGCGGCGTTCTCCAGCGCCTTGCGCGTGACGATGTCGCGCGGGCGGATGTTGCGGGCGAGGAGCTCCATCACCTTCTCGCCGGCCGCCATGCAGAAGCGATCGCGAATCTCGTAGGGCGCCGGCGCCCCGGCCGAATACGGCAGGGCAAGGCCGATCGCCTCGGACACGCACGCCATCGTGTTGGCGGTGAACTGGCCGCCGCAGGAGCCGGCCGAGGGACAGGCGACCTGCTCCAGCACGTCGAGGTCCTCGTCGGACATCTTGCCGACCGAGTGCAGTCCGACCGCCTCGAACAGATCGACCACGGTCACGTCCCTGCCCTTGAAGGTGCCGGGCAGGATCGAACCGCCGTAGATGAACACCGACGGCACGTTGAGGCGGCACATGGCCATCATCATGCCGGGCAGCGACTTGTCGCAGCCGGCGACGCCGACAAGGGCGTCGTAGCAGTGGCCGCGCATGGTCAGCTCGACCGAATCGGCGATGACCTCGCGCGAGGGCAGCGACGACTTCATCCCCTCGTGGCCCATGGCGATGCCGTCGGTCACGGTGATGGTGCAGAATTCGCGCGGTGTGCCGCTGGCGGCGGTAACGCCCTGCTTGACCGCTTGCGCCTGACGCATCAGCGAAATGTTGCAGGGAGCGGCTTCGTTCCAGCAGGTCGCTACGCCGACGAAGGGCTGATGGATCTGCTGCGACGACAGCCCCATCGCGTAGTAGTACGACCGGTGCGGCGCATGCTCGGGGCCTTCGGTAACGTGGCGGCTCGGCAACTTCCGCTTGTCAAATACGCGCGCTTCCATGCAATCCTCGTCAGGCCCTGCGTTCCGTCGCGGCCGCACACAGCCGTTGGCGCCGTGGCAGACGGCAACCGTGCGCGCAGGACGCGCCCATTCGACCCCGTCAAACCAGGCACTTGCCCCCCTTCACGGCATGTCACCTGATCGGCCGCGACGGTGGGTTCAGTTTATGGCTGAAAGACGACAAGTCCGCCCTCTATGGGCGATTTAGTTAACTTATTGCAACACTGTGGCCGAAGCGCAACAAATCCGGGCCGGCAAATGTCAGCGCTGGCCGAACAGAATCTTTTGCGCCGCTTCGTCGCCGGCGAGGTCCATTTCCGTCGGCGCCTTGACGGCCAAGCCCTTCACAACCGCCGGGCGGGCGGCGATAGCGTCGTGCCAGCGCTTGACGTTGTCGAATTCGGCGATGGCGATGCCGCGCCGCTCCCAATTGCGCATCCACGGAAACAACGCCATGTCGGCGATGGAATACTCGCCGGCGACGAATTCGCGAGCGGCCAGTCGCTTGTCGAGAACGCCGAAGAGACGGTGGGTCTCGTTGACGAAGCGGGTGATGGCGTAGGGGAGCTTTTCCCGGGCATAGGTGCGGAAGTGGTTGTTCTGGCCGAAGATCGGGCCGACGTTGGCGACCTGCCAGACCAACCACTCATTGACGGCGACCCGCGTGCGCGCGTCGTTCGGGTAGAAGCGGCCGAACTTCTCGCCGAGATAGATCAGGATCGCCCCCGATTCGAACACCGAGATCGGCTTGCCGTTCGGCCCCTCGGGATCGACGATCGCCGGAATGCGGTTGTTGGGCGAGATTGCCAGGAACTCGGGGGCGAACTGCTCACCCTTGCCGATGGCGACGAAGCGGACGGTGTAGGGGGCGGCGAGTTCCTCGAGGGCAATTGAGATCTTGTGGCCATTGGGCGTCGGCCAGAAATAGAGGTCGATGGGCCGGGTTTGGGTGGCTGTCATGGTTGATCGGTCCTGCTCGTCAGGCCCCAATATCGGCATCGCCGCGCACACGGACAAGCAAGCTTTTCGCCTGCCGCGGGCGCATGCAGGCCAAAATGCCCGCCGGCCGCAGAACTCATAGCATGTCCGGCCGGAAGCGGGGGCGGTAGCGCGCGGTGTTTTGCCCGGAGACCATGAAGACGCCGTCACCGCGATAATGGAGGGTGCGGGGATACTTGGGCGAGCGCGCCACGTGCGCCTTCACCACCTCCAGCACGAACAGGCCGTACCGGCGAATCAGGCTGGCGTCGACCAGCCGGCACTCGAAGCTCGCGTGGCATTCGGCAATCAGCGGCGCCTCGACCCGGTCGCCGGCGATCGCGGTCAGGCGGAAGCTGCGGAACTTGTCGATATCACGGCCGGAGGTGTTGCCGATGTCGACGACGGTGGCGGCGAGGTCCGCGGTCGGCAGGTTGATGACGCAGGCGCGGCTCTGGCGGATCATCTCGAAGCTGTGATTCTGGCTCGACACGCAGCAGCCGATCAGCGAGGGGACGAATTCCATGACCATGTGCCAGCCCAAGGTCATGATGTTGGTCTTGCCGCGCCACTGCGAACTCACCAGCACGATCGGCCCCGGCTCGAGGAACCGGCGCACCTCCGCCACCGGAAAATCACGCTTGCGGTAAGTCCGCATGGCGGCGCCCCGGTGGCCGCGCTCACGCCGCCTCTTTCCATTTGATCGAGCAGCCGATCGCCGGCAGTTGCTCGTCGGGTCCCTTGCCGGTCTTGGCGATCATGCGCATGGCCGCGACCAGCTCGCGCTTGGCGCCGGCGGGCAGCGGCTCGGTGCGGCCCTGATCGAGACGACCGTGGTAGGCGATGACGCCGTCGGCGTTGATGCCGTAGAATTCGGGCGTGCAGGCGGCGTCGTAGGCGCGCCCGCTCGCCTGGCTCTGGTCGAACAGGTAGGGGAAGGTGAAGGCGTGCTTGTCGGCGAACGTCTTCATGTTGGGGAAGGAGTCCTCCGGATGCGAGACCGGGTCGTTGACCGAAATGGCGACGAAGCCGATGCCCTCCGCGGCCAGCGCCTTGGCGTCCGCCGCCATGCGGTCGGCGATCGCCTTGACGTAGGGGCAGTGGTTGCAGATGAAGGCCACCACCGTCCCGTTCTTGCCGGCGACGTCGGCCAGGCTGTAGGTCTTGCCGTCGGTGGCGGGAAGGGTGAAGTCGGGCGCCTGGGTACCGAGCATAGTGGAGGTCTGGAGCGTGGCCATGGGAGGTCTCCGATTTGATTGAGCGGGTCGCGGCCATTATTTGAAGCTGGCGTCGCCGCTGGCAAGCCTCGCGATCACCACCGCCGGCCATTTTTGGCGCACCATTCCCGGGCCGCCCCCCGCCATGCAAGACTTGCCTTCCGATTCGAGACGCCTCTCCCCGTGCCGAAAAAGCGCCGCGCCAGCCAGTCAGAAGACCTGTTCGCCGCCCTCGACAGAGAGGTGGGACGGTTGAAATCGGTCGCCGGCGCCGCCAAGCGCGGCAAGCAAATACCCCTCAAGCGCGCGGTCGGCGCCGAGGACGCCTATTCGGCCGCCGACATCGAGGTGCTGGAGGGGCTGGAGCCGGTGCGCCGGCGGCCGGGCATGTACATCGGCGGCACCGACGAGAAGGGCCTCCACCACCTCTTCGCCGAGGTGATCGACAACGCCATGGACGAGGCGGTCGCCGGCCATGCCTCGTGGATCGAGGTCGACCTCGGCGCCGACGGCTTCGTCACCGTCACCGACAACGGCCGCGGCATTCCGGTCGACCCGCATCCCAAGTTCAAGTCGAAATCGGCGCTGGAGGTGATCATGACCACGCTCCACTCCGGCGGCAAATTCCACTCCAAGGTCTACGACACCTCGGGCGGACTGCACGGCGTCGGCGTGTCGGTGGTCAATGCGCTGTCGCAATCCCTCGAAGTGGAGGTGGCGCGCGGGCGCAAGCTCTACCGCCAGCGCTTCGCCCGCGGCGAGCCGGTGGAGAAGCTGAAGGCGCTCGGCGAGGTCCACAACCGCCGCGGTACGCGCGTGCGCTTCAAGCCGGACGAGAAGATCTTCGGCAAGGGCGCCACATTCAGGCCCGAGCGGTTGTTCGCGATGACCCGCTCCAAGGCCTACCTGTTCGGCGGCGTCGAGATCCGCTGGGCGTGCGCGCCGGCGCTGATCGAGGGCAAGGACGTCCCCGCAAAGGCGACCTTCCATTTCCCCGGCGGCCTGTCGGAGTACCTCGCCGCCGAGCTCGCCGGCGAGACGACGGTGACGCCGGTGTTTTCCGGACGCGGCGAGAAGTCAGGCGGCCACGGCGCCGTCGAATGGGCGGTCGCCTGGTTCCCCGGCGACGGCTTCGTCCGCTCATACTGCAACACCATCCCGACCGCCGAGGGCGGCACCCACGAGGCGGGCCTCAGGGCCGCCCTCACCCGTGGTCTCAAGGCCTACGCCGAGCTCACCGGCAACAAGCGCGCCGCAGCGGTCACCGCCGACGACGTGATGACCTCGGCGGCAGGGCTGTTGTCGGTGTTCATCCGCGAGCCGGAGTTCGTCGGCCAGACCAAGGACCGCCTGTCGAGCGCGGAGGCGGCCCGCATCGTCGAGACGGCGGTGCGTGATCCCTTCGACCACTGGCTGGCCGCCGCCCCCGCCGACGCCTCCCGGCTGTTGGACTGGGTGATCGAGCGGACCGAGGAGCGGCTGCGCCGCCGCCAGGAGCGCGAGTTCGGCCGCAAGCAGGCGGCGCGCAAGCTGCGCCTGCCCGGCAAGCTTGCCGATTGCAGCGCGAGCGGCGCTGCCGGCACGGAAATCTTCATCGTCGAGGGCGACTCGGCGGGCGGCTCCGCCAAGCAGGCGCGCAACCGGGCCACCCAGGCGGTGCTGCCGCTCAGGGGCAAGATCCTCAACGTCGTCAGCGCCGGCCGCGGCAAGCTGCGCGACAACCAGCAGCTCGCCGACCTCGTCCAGGCGCTCGGCGTTGCCCCCGGCGCCGGCTACCGCGAAGAGGAGCTGCGCTACGACCGCGTCATCATCATGACCGACGCCGACGTCGATGGCGCCCACATCGCCTCGCTGCTCATCACCTTCTTCTACCGCGAGCTGCCCGAGCTCGTGCGCCGCGGTCACCTGTTCCTGGCGGTGCCGCCGCTCTACCGCCTCACCCAGGGCGGCAAGACCCTCTACGCCCGCGACGAAGCGCACCGCGCGGCCCTCCTCAAGGACGCGTTCAACGGCAGGGGCAACGTCGAGGTCGGCCGCTTCAAGGGGCTCGGCGAGATGCTGCCGGCCCAGCTCAAGGAAACCACCATGGACCCGGCCAGGCGCACGCTGCTGCGCGTCGAGATCGCCGAAGACAAGGCGACCGGGGCGGTGGTCGAGCGGCTGATGGGCAACAAGCCGGAGGCGCGCTTCCGCTTCATCCAGGAGCGGGCCGCGTTCGCCGAGAACCTCGATATCTGATCCCGGGCTGCTTATCGGCTTGTTTCCAAAGGCCGATGGCCTATCTTATTTTGGTCCGCCGGCCTTGAACCGGCTGGGAGAAATCGATGGCACGCCCCCGTCCCGCCGTGATGCAGCTAACGACACGCGCCGCCGCGCGGGTCCGTGAACTTATCGCCAACAACGACAAGCCGCTCGCCGGGGTGCGCGTCGGCGTCAAGAAGGGCGGCTGCGCCGGGATGGAATACACCCTCGACCCGGTCGAGACGCCGGATGCCGCCGACGACCTCGTCAGCGACCACGGCGTCACCGTCTACGTCGATCCGTCGGCCAGCCTTTATCTGCTCGGCTCGACCATGGACTACGAGACGACCAAGTTCCGCTCCGGCTTCGTCTTCCACAATCCCAACGAGGTTTCCTCGTGCGGTTGCGGCGAGTCGGTTGAGTTGAAGCCGGCCGAGCGCGCGGCGACCGACGCCTGATCTTCCTGACCGGCAACGCAATCCACGACGAGAACGGGGTTACGACTCGCTCGGCACCTTCACCGGTCGGCGCAGGAACTCCGGCACGTGGTCGCCGAGGCCGGTGACCGGCCGCCCGTCGTCATCGTGTCGCGAGCGCTGACGGGCATCATCCTTGCCGCGAGGCGGTCCCTGGTGGCCGCCGTTGCGCCTGCCGGCGTCGCGGCCGCGCCGGTCGGACCGCTTGCCGCGGCCTCTACGCTCTGCGACGTCGGCGCTGCCAGATGCCGGCGTTGCCTCGGCATGCCCCTGCTGCCGTTCGGCGCGGCTCTTGCGGAAGGCCGCCGCCCGCTCGTCGCCGGCCTCGACCTCGATCGGCGCGATCTTCTGACCGATCAGCTTCTCGATGGCGGCGATGTACTTGCGGTCGAGCACGGTGGCGATGGTGATGGCGATGCCGGTCAGCCCGGCGCGGCCGGTGCGGCCGATGCGGTGGACGTAATCCTCGGCGTGAGTGGGTACGTCGAAGTTGAAGATGTGGCTGACCGCCGGGATGTCGAGGCCGCGGGCGGCGACGTCGGAGGCGACGAGCAGCGCGACGGTGCCCTTGCGGAATTCGTCGAGGGTGGCCGTGCGCGAGCGCTGGTCCATGTCGCCGTGGAGCGCGGCGACATTGAAGCCATGGCGGGCAAGCGAGCGGTGCAGCACCGCCACGTCGCGCTTGCGGTTGCAGAAGATGATGGCGTTCTTGAAGTCGCTGGCGCCGCGGATCAAAGCGCGCAGGACCGCCCGTTTGTCGACCGGCTCGCGGCCGGATTGGGCAACGTACTGGCTGACCGTCACCGCCGCCGTCGCCGGCCGTGACGCCTCGATCTGGATCGGGTTCGACAGGAAATTGTCGGCGAGGCGCTTGATCTCGGGCGGCATGGTCGCCGAGAAGAACAAGGTCTGGCGAGTGAACGGCAACAGCTTGCAGATGCGCTCGATGTCGGGAATGAAGCCCATGTCGAGCATGCGGTCGGCCTCGTCGATGACCAGGATTTCGACCCCGCTCATCAGGATCTTGCCGCGCTCGAAATGGTCGAGCAGGCGGCCGGGCGTGGCGATCAACACGTCGGCGCCACGGTCGAGCTTCTTGAGCTGCTCATCGAAGGACACCCCGCCGATGATCAGCGCGACGGTCAGCTTGTGGTTGCGCCCGTAGCGGCCGAAGTGCTCCACGACCTGGGCGGCAAGCTCGCGCGTCGGCTCGAGGATCAGGGTGCGCGGCATGCGCGCGCGGGCGCGGCCCCGCTCCAGCAGGGTCAACATCGGCAACACGAACGACGCGGTTTTGCCCGTGCCGGTCTGGGCGATGCCGATGACATCGCGGCGGGCTAGAACGTGGGGGATCGCCTGCGCCTGAATCGGCGTCGGCGTAACGTAGCCGCTGGCCTCGACCGCTGCGAGGACCTTCGGGCTCAATGCAAGATCTTGAAAGCTCATCCGGTGATGATTCGCGCAGGCCCTGCTGGCCGCGGCCGGCGGCGCCGTTTCCCTAGCAAACCGCCGCATAAACAACGCTCGGAACATAGGGATTGTTCCGGTGGTGTCAATGACGGACGGCGAGGTTGGGTAAACGCGGGGGCGGCCGGCACCGGGCTAGTTGGTCGCCAGGCCAAAGCGGTAATTGGTCGGCGAGAAGACGAACAACTGGTATGACTGGTCGTTGTTGTCGCCGGGATCGATGGTGCGGATGAACACCGACAGGCCGTCTTCGTCCGATTCGGAGGTGAAATCGTCGATGTCGACGTTGAGGGCCGCGAACTCCTTGATTTCCAGGGAATGTTCGACCGTGGCCTGGCCGTCGTCGTCGTAGGCCACCCACTGGATGAACAGGCGGGCGGTGACCTCGTCGCCGCCGCTGCGGGCGATCACGATGCGGTAGACGCCGCTCTTGTCGTCGTCGGCCCAGGTGCCGCCGATGCGCACCTCGTCGACCGCGCCGGGAATGGCGGCGATGCCGTCGGCGATCTGATCGGCGCGCGTCGGCCCGGCGAACAAGAAGGCGAACGCAAGACCGGCGACCAGCGCAAGGCGTGCGGACATCCTGGCTCCCCAGTTACGCCCGCAAAATAGCCGAAATCCGCCGGCAGAGCATCCCCCGTCCGTCCAGGTGGTTTACGGCGGTTCGCCGGCCCGGCGGTCAGTACCAGTCGAGGGCGACGCGCGCTTCGTCCGACATGCGCTCGGGGGTCCACGGCGGGTCGAACACCATGTTGACCTTGACCTGGCCGACCCCCGGCACCGAGCCGACCGCGTTCTCGACCCAGGTCGGCATCTCGCCGGCAACCGGGCAGCCCGGCGCGGTCAGGGTCATGTCAATGTCGACATTGCGGTCGTCGTCGAGCTCGACGCGATAGATGAGGCCGAGTTCGTAGATGTCGGCCGGAATTTCTGGGTCGTACACGGTCTTCAACGCCGCCACGATGTCGGCGGTCAGCCGTTCGAGCTCCTCGGGCGCGATCGCCGACCCGGTCGCCTGCGGCCTGACGGCGGCCGTGCGCGGCTCGGCGGCTGTGGCGGGGGTGGCGGTGTCGTCCATCGGCAAATCTCAGGCGAAGAAGTCCTGCGCCTTGGTCAGCGCGGCGACGAGACGGTCGACTTCCGCCTCGGTGTTGTAGAGCGCGAAAGAGGCGCGGCACGTCGCCGTCACCCCGAAGCGGGCGAGCAGCGGCTGGGCGCAATGGGTTCCTGCCCTCACCGCCACGCCTTCGCGGTCGATGATGGTCGAAATGTCGTGTGGGTGGGCGCCGGCCATGTTGAAGGCGACGATGGCGCCCTTGCCCTTGGCGGTACCGTAGATGGTCAGGCGGTTGAGCGGCGACAGGCGCTGGTGGGCATATTCGGCCAGGCGCGCCTCGTGGGCGAGGATGCGGTCGCGGCCTATGCCCGCGAGGTAGTCGAGCGCCGCGGCAAGGCCGATCGCCTGCACGATCGCCGGGGTGCCGGCTTCGAAGCGGTAGGGCGGCTCGGCATAGGTGATCTGCTCCCGGCTCACGTCGGCAATCATCTCGCCGCCGCCCATGTAGGGCGGCATGCGCTTGAGGTGCTCGCGCTTGCCGTAGAGGAAGCCGATGCCGGTCGGCCCGTAGAGCTTGTGGCCGGTGACGGCGTAGAAGTCGCAGTCGATGTCCTGCACGTCGGCCGGCGCGTGCACCGCCCCCTGCGCCCCGTCGACCAGCACCGGGATGCCGCGGGCGTGGGCGATCCGGCACACCTCCTTCACCGGCACGACGGTGCCGAGCACATTCGAGACGTGGGTGATCGCCACCATCTTGGTGCGCGGGCCGAGGAGCTTTTCGAATTCCTCGATCAGGAAGGTGCCGTCGTCGGCGATCGGCGCCCATCTGATCACCGCGCCGCGACGCTCGCGCAGGAAGTGCCACGGCACGATGTTGGAATGGTGTTCCATGATCGACAGCACGATCTCGTCGCCCTCGCCGACCACCATGCCGCCGAACGACGATGCCACCAGGTTGATCGCCTCGGTGGCGTTACGAGTGAAAATGATCTCGTCGGCGTGGGCGGCGTTGACAAAGCGGCGGGCGCTTTCGCGCGCCGCCTCATAGGCGTCGGTGGCCGTGTTGGACAGATAGTGCAGACCGCGGTGGACGTTGGCGTATTCCTGCGTGTAGGCGCGGCTGACGGCGTCCATCACCGCCTGCGGCTTCTGGGCCGAGGCGGCGTTGTCGAGGTAGGTCAGCGGCTGGCCGTAGACGGTGCGCGACAGGATCGGGAAGTCGCGGCGGACGGCCTCGACATCGTAGGGCGTCGCAAGCGCAGCCGGCGCGTTCACGTCGCCTCCCCTGCCCGTCCGGCAAGCCATGCGGCGACGGTGCGCCTGAGCGCGCCGGCAACCGCCTCGTTGCCGAGCCCGTCGATCGCCTCGTCGAGAAACGCCTCGATCAGCAGGCGCTCGGCCTCGCGGCGCGGCACCCCGCGCGCCATCAGATAGAACAATTGCGTGGCGTCGATCTGTCCGGAGGTGGCGCCGTGGCCGCAGATCACGTCGTCGGCGAAGATCTCGAGCTCCGGCTTGGAGGCCATCTGCGCCTCCTGCGACAACAGCAGCGCCTGGCTCATCATCTTGCCGTCGGTCTTCTGGGCGTCGGGACGGACGTGAATGCGCCCCTGGAAGACGGCGGTGGCGCGATCGTCGATGGCGGTCTTGAACAGCTCGGTGCTCTTGCAGCCGGGGACGGCGTGGTCGACCACCAGCGTCTGGTCGATGTGACGGGTGCCGTCGACCATGGTGGCGCCGAATAGATCGGCCCGCGATCCTTCCCCGGCGAAGCTGACGAACGACTGGTGGCGGGCGAAATCGGAGCCGGCGGCGACGGTCAGGTGGCGCAACTCGGCGCGGGCGCCGAGGCGGACGAAGGTGGAAGCAAGATGGACGGTCGGCCCCTCCGCCTGGCGGTGGGCGGCGGTCAGCCGGGCGCCGTCGGCGAGCCGGTAGTCGATGACGAGGTTGGTGGTGCTGTCGGCGCCACCGCCGAACGCATCGGCGACGACGGTCGCGACGGCGTCGCGGCCGAGATCGACGACAAGTCGGGCGACCCGCTCGCGCGGCGTGTCGTCCGCCGCCGCGCAAACGATCTCCAGCGGCCGCGACAGCGCAACGCCATCGGCAATGCTGACCACCACCCCGTCGGCGACGAAAGCGGTGTTGAGCGCGACGGCGATGTCGTCGCCGGCGATCGCCGGCACCTGCAACAGATCGGGATCGCGCGGCGCGTCCATCGCCAGCAGCACGGCGAGTCCAGCGACCTCCACCCCCTCGCGGCGCAGACCCTCCATATCGGACAGCTCCGGCACGAACCAGCCGTCGACGAGAACCAGCCGATGACGCGCGACCGCGGCGAAGGCATCGCCGGCGCCCGCGAGGGCGGCTTCGATCTCGCCGGCGTCGGGGCGCGGCGCCAGCGGCGCCGTCGACTTCAGCCGGGCGCGGAGGTCGGAGTATTTCCAGTCTTCGACGCGCCGGTGGGGCAGGCCCTGGCGCTCGAAGCGGGCAAAGGCCTCCTCGCGCAGGGACGTCACCGTGGCGTCGCCGGGCAGGCGGCCACGCGCCTCGGCGAAGCGAGCGGCGAGCGCGGTTTCAGCCGGCGTGCGCGCGGTCTTCGCCGGTGCGGCCACGGTCGCCATCAGGCAGCCTCGCCGGCGTATTCGGCGTAGCCCTTCTCTTCCAGATCGAGCGCCAGTTCCTTGCCGCCGGAACGCACGATGCGGCCGGCCGACAGTACGTGCACGAGATCGGGCACGATGTGGTTGAGCAGACGCTGGTAGTGGGTGATCACGATGATGCCGCGATCGGGGGCCCTCAGCCCGTTGACGCCGTCGGCGACGATCCTCAGCGCATCGATGTCGAGCCCGGAATCGGTCTCGTCCATGACGCAGAGCGTCGGTTCGAGCAAGGCCATCTGCATGATTTCGTTGCGCTTTTTCTCGCCGCCCGAGAAGCCGACGTTGAGCGGTCGCCTGAGCATCTCCTGGCTGACCTGCAATCGCCCGGCGACCTCCCTGACCTTGCGGACGAAGTCGGGCGTCGAGATCTCGTCCTCGCCGCGTTTCTTGCGCTGGGCGTTCAAGGCGGTCTTGAGGAAGGTCATCGTCGCCACGCCGGGAATCTCGATCGGATACTGGAAAGCGAGGAAGACGCCGGCGGCGGCGCGTTCGTCGGGCGCCATCGCCAACAGGTCGTCGCCCTTGTAGGTGATCGACCCCGCGGTCACCTCGTAGCCGTCGCGCCCGGCGAGCACGTAGGCGAGCGTCGATTTGCCGGAGCCGTTCGGCCCCATGATGGCATGGACCTCGCCGTCGCCGACGGACAGGTCGACGCCCTTGAGAATCTCGCGGCCGTCGACCGAGACGTGCAGGTTCTCGATGTCGAGCATCGCCATTTCCTACTCACCTTCCCAATAGTCGAGGCTGTTTTCCTTGCGGCCGACGTAACGGATGCCGCCGCCGGCGGGGTTCGACCAGTCGAAGCGCGAGGTGGCGGCGAACTTGCCGGAATCGGGATATTCGACCACCTCCGGGCTCTGCATGGTCGACAGCGACAGATACTTGAGGTCCGCCTTGCCGGTGTTGACGATCTGGTGGGCGACCTCGGGGCCGCCGGCCGGCGCCGCCAGCACGTCGCCCGTCCTGATCGGATAGGTCTCACCGCCGAAGCGGTATTCGCCGGCCCCTTCCAGCACCACGAACAGCTCGTGATTGACGTGGTGGACGTGGAAAGGAAAGGCGCGCTTGCCGGGTCCGACCACCGTCACCGTGCAGCCGATGCCGGTCGAGCCGATCAGCGGGCCGACGCGGGCGGTCCTGGAGGCGAACTTGTCGCCGTGGCGCGCCTCCCGGTACTGGAGATCGGCGATGTTGATGACGGGTTTCTTGGGTGGCTCGCTCATGTTCGCTCTCTGCTGGCCATACGGCGGTAGTCGTCGACGCTGCGCTGCTGGTCGCTGCGGGCCGATGCCGCCCACAGGTATCCGCCGCCCGCGGCGAGCGCGATCAACGCGTAGAGGGCGACGCCGAGCACGGTCCGGCCCGACGACAGCAGCCAGAAAAAGAGCAGCGCGCCCGTGCCCATGGCGACGATGAAGCCGGTGACCACCAGCCAACCCTCGCGCGACACCGGACTCATCGTCTTGCGCGGGTGGCCGACGGGCATCAGCCTGGCAAACCAGACCTTGCTCACCCGACGCTCCCCTCGAGACTGACGCC